>Ga0078972_1004351_pt1 | contig 39123 bp, 30 predicted proteins | sample YelNatPaOPGAMG01_FD_67568 | JGI IMG/M metagenome (GOLD analysis project Ga0078972, IMG submission 67568) | Hot spring thermophilic microbial communities from Obsidian Pool, Yellowstone National Park, USA - OP-RAMG-01 (SPADES assembly) (version 2) | ecosystem: Environmental > Aquatic > Thermal...
CTCTAAATCTCCCCTGAGAGGGGAGACTTTAGCCCTGCAATAAGGTCTCCTAATTGCTTACCCCTCTCCTGTCAGGAGAGGGGAGGGGGTGAGGTCGTTTTTCACGAACAACGAACAACATTTCCAGTCCTGTAGGGGCTTAACATTTACAAATGTTTACGCGCGTCTTCAGACGCGTGCATTAATAGCCCTGTAAGGGCGAACCAAGTTAAACTTGGGATTATTCCCAGCGATGCTTTCGTTCCGGGTTGGCCATTCGAACAATTTTAGGGAAAAACTTGGCAAGCACTTCAACCAAGTCCGACTGGTAACCCATTACGGTCTCGATATCCTTATACGCCATGGGCACTTCATCGAGTCCACCCCCAATAAGTTCTACGCCCCATTTATCGAGTACAAACTTAAGGTCCGATTGGGTGAACGATTGCATGGCCTTGCTTCTCGACATACGTCGGCCTGCCCCATGCGATGCAGATGAGAGCGATGCCCCATTACCCTTACCCATCACAATAAACGCAGGATGAACCATTGACCCAGGGATAATGCCCAGTGAATTGGGGTGTGCTGGGGTAGCACCTTTGCGGTGTACTATGGCTTTTCGACCATCGGGAAGAATTTCAGCCCAAGCAAAGTTATGGTGATTTTCAATCATTTTAAGGGGATGCTCATTAAGCTCACGGGCTACCTTTGCGTGTATCTCATGGTGATTTGCCGATGCGTAATCCCCAGCCAAATTCATGGCAAGCCAGTACTCCTGTCCCTCCTGACAGTTTAGGTCGAGCCAGGCTAAATGGCGGGCTTTGCCGGGTAGTTTCACTCTTTCCATGGCAAGTTTTGAGTAGTGAAGGGCTATTTCGCTGCCAAATCCCCGCGAGCCAGAGTGGGATAGTAAGGCCAGGTAATTTCCGGGTTCAAGTCCCAGTAAGGGATTTTTGGCGGTAATTCTTAGTTCGCCCCATTCCACAAAGTGGTTGCCACCCCCCGATGTGCCCAATTGGCTGTAAGCCAAATCGCGAAAACGTTTTATTACCATTGTTGACGACCACTCTTTCCGATCGAAAAGTGATGTATCGAGGTGATTTTTATTCTTGCTTCCCACCCCAAAAATGGTTGTGCGGAAAAGGATCTGGCTTAGCATTTCGCTCTTAGTGCGGATGATATCGGATTTTATGGGAAAAACCGACATACACATCCGGCAGGCAATATCAACTCCTACAGCATAGGGTATTACCACATTCCCAGTGGTGGCAAGCACTCCGCCAATTGGTAATCCGTATCCTTCGTGAGCATCTGCCATAAGTGCACCTGCCAGTGTAATGGGTAAACTCATGGCATTTTCCATCTGCTCAATGGCTCCGGGTTCAATGCCCTCGGCACCATATATGGTATAAGTTAATGGTTTGCGCAGCAAAACGTCACCTTTTATATCGTTACCTTCTGATTGGGTGTTGGGTTGATAGTTTTTAGTCTGAAGATACCCAACCAGCGATTTAAACCTATTGTCAGCATCTGTTTTTTCGGGCATTTCAAGAGTGTTGATAATGTATTCCAACAATTCTTCCTTGGTAACCCGCTGGCTGCGAAGAATGATGTTGGCTTCACGGCAAATAGCAGCAATATCGAAAACCCCTTTCGATTTAAGGAAGTGCAGTTCCTTGGGTTTTAGCTTGCTCTTGCCCATTTTAGTAGTGTTCAGTGTGCAGTGTGCAGTGTTCAGTGTTCAGAGGGAATTTACGGATAGAGAGGCTTTCCCGCACTAGCGGGAATATTGATTTAAAATTTCAGATTCAAAATTCAAAATTCAAAATTGATTCTAATTTCTCTTACCCATCACTTATTATCTGTCAACTAATCTTACGATCAACGAACAACTTCAGAGTTACAAAGTGTGAATCTATAAATTCTGCGTCATCTGCTTTCCATAAACAAAAGCTAAACACTAAATAGATAAAAATTTTACCATCAACCGCCAACTATCAATTTTATTTACCATGCCATTTCGAACTCAAGGTTAAGGTTTTTCTCCTTTACCATTTTCCTTAGGTTGATAAGCGCGTAGCGCATACGCCCAAGGGCTGTATTAATGCTAACGTTGGTAATTTCAGCTATCTCCTTAAAGCTAAGGTCACCATAGAAACGAAGCATTACCACTTCGCGTTGATCATCGGGTAGAAAGTCAATGAGCGCCCTTACCTCAAAAAGCACGCGCTCGTAAACCATGCGTTGTTCAACGGTGGTTTCGGAAAAGCGCGGGGTGCTAAAAATATCCATGGGAAAATCGTTGTTCGATACCTCACGGTACTGTTTATTCTGCCTGAACTGGTCAATGACCAGATTATGCGCTATGCGCATCAGCCACGACCCGAACCGATTGGTTTCAGAATACTTGCCTTCCTTTACTGATTTTATAGCTTTAATGAATGTTTCCTGCAGCAAGTCTTCGGCCAGGTGTGGCTTTCGAACCATTAGCAGGATATAGGTATAAACTTTTCGTTCGTACCTTTTATACAATATTTCAAGGGCTGAGTTGTTGCCCGCAATGTAATCCGACAGAAGCTCACAGTCGGAACGACTAATGGTATTCACGGCTACCTCCCTAAATTTGGTTAGCGTGTAGAGCTTCTATCGATAGGCAAATGGATTTAAGAGATTAAACTTAATGCAATTATACAAAATCTATAAAACCAATGCAAATTTCTTTTAAATTTATACTGGGTTTAGGTGAAAAAGGTTACACGGGAGGTGAAAAGAGAGTGAAGTTAGAAGTAAATAGTAAAAGGAGGTTCGTGAACAGTTAAAAGTTAAAAGTTAAAGGAGGTTGGTGAACCGTGAATCGTGAGGCCAAAACCTTGAATCCCGCTTCGTGGGACAGGCTCTTGAACCGTTAACCGTGAGCCGTTAAACAAAGTGGAAAATTTATCTACACCCCTTGTCATCCTGAGCGCAGCGAAGGATCTCTTGAATGGTGTTCAGTGTGCAGAGATTTTTATTTTTTGATATAATCTGTGACAACTAATAACCAACAACCATCAACTAAATCCCTTTGTTTACGCACATTTCCACACGCCTACCTGCACAAGTATTAATTGCCCTGTAAGGGCAAATCGAGTTAGCTTAGGGTTTAAACCCTGGGGATTCTATATCATGTGACAATTGGAATTTTTTAAATTATTCTAAAGTATTTATTATGAGAGTATGTAAAACAATTTTATACACCAAATGTGTTTCAAATTCTCATTTTTAACACTTGTTTTGTTAACAAATTGCATTAGTAACGGTTGCTTTTTTAAAAAGTGTTACATATATTAGCGGCGGAAATAATAAATTTCACTAACCATTATTGTAAACCTAAAACTTGTTCTATGAAAAAACTAAGCGTTTTTCTTGCAGGTTTGCTACTAGCCGGAATAACCCTGGTTCAGGCGCAAACGGTAAGGATTACCGGAACGGTTACCAGTTCCGAGGATGGAATGCCCATGCCGGGTGTTTCAGTTGTTGTAAAGGGTACAACCATTGGTGCTACCACCAATGTTGACGGTAAGTATGAGCTTGCCGTACCCGCTAATGCTCAAACCCTCACCTTCAGCTTTGTGGGGTTCAAAACCCAGGATGTTGCCATTGCCGGCCGCTCAGTTGTGGATGTAGTAATGCAGTCCGAAGCTGTTGAGATGAAGGAAGTAGTTGTTACAGCTCTGGGTATTACCCGAGAAAAAAAATCATTAGGTTATTCTGTTCAGGAAGTTAAAGGCGATGAAGTTAATCAAGTTAAATCCAGTAACTTTTTAACCCAACTTTCCGGTAGAGTAGCCGGTGTTCAAATAAAATCGAACACCAACTTCGGGGGGTCAAACAACATTTTAATCCGTGGTGCAACATCACTTACAGGAAATAACCAAGCATTGTTTGTTGTTGATGGGGTGCCTATTGATAATTCTATCCCTAATAATTCAGGCCAGATAAGTGGTAGAAACGGGTATGACTATGGCAATGCTGCTTCGGATATTAACCCTGATGACATTGAGTCAATTAGCGTGCTAAAAGGTGCCGCTGCTACTGCTTTGTATGGATCTCGTGCTGCAAATGGGGTAATTCTAATTACAACCAAAAAAGGGAAAGCTACAAAAGGTCCACAGGTAAGGTTTAGTTCTACCTATTCCATTAGTTCAATCGATAAAAGTACTTTCCCCGAATATCAGAAAGAATATGGTGGAGGGTATGGTAAATATTATTATAGTGATCCTGCAGATGGACATCCTGGATTAGAGTACTATGCCGATGTAGATGGTGATGGAAATATTGATTTTACTGTACCATTCTATGAAGATGCTTCTCGTGGGGAAAAGTTTGATCCAACATTGATGGTTTTCCAATGGGATGCTCTTTATCCTGAATCACCCAACTATTTGAAGGCTACTCCTTGGATTGCTGCCAAAAACGGTCCTGAGACTTTTTTCAATAATGGAATAATGAATACCCATAGTATTGAAGTTTCAGGTGGTGATAACAATACCACATATAGATTGAATTATACTTTCTTTGATCAAACTGGTATAATGCCCAATAGCCATCTTAATAAGAATAACATTTCTTTTGTTGGTTCTCATAATATTTTCAAAAATTTTAAAGTTACTTCAAGTGCCAACTATATTAAGACTAGCGGTAAAGGACGTCCATCAACCGGTTACTCCGACAATATTTTATCGTCATTCCGTCAGTGGTATCAAGTAAACGTTGATATACAGCAACAGAAGGATATGTATGAATTGACCCATAAGAATATTACATGGAATCCTGTTGCATATGATGATTTGGCTCCAGCATACTGGGATAACCCTTACTGGGTTCGTTATCAAAATTATGAAACTGATGGTAGAAGTCGTTTAATAGGATATGTACAATTTGACTGGGAGATCCTCAGTGGTTTAAAAGCCATGGGACGTTATGCTATTGACACCTATTCTGAACTTCAAGAGGAACGTAAAGCTGTTGGTTCAAGTTCAGGTGAGTTTGGTGTAGGCCGTCCAGATGTTACTTCGGGTTACAGTCGTTTGAATAGGGATTTAACAGAAACAAACGTAGATTTCATGTTAAACTACAGAAAAAAATTTGGTCTATTCGATTTCTCTGCACTGTTGGGATCTAATATTCGAAGGAATAAAGTTGACTATGTGTATGCATCCACTAACAATGGTTTGTCTGTACCAGGTGTGTATGCTTTAAGCAATACTGTTGACCCCATGGATTTACCCCAGGAAAGCCTAACCAAGATTGGTATTAATGGCATTTTTGGTAGCGTTTCTTTAGGAGCATTAGATACATACTTTATTGAAGCAACCCTCCGAAGAGATAAATCTTCAACATTACCCAGCTCTAATAATACTTACCTTTATCCTTCTGTGTCAGGTAGTGTTCTATTCTCAAATATTGTCAAGCAAGACTGGCTTAGCATGGGTAAACTTCGATTAAACTATGCAGAAGTTGGTAGCAGTGCTCCTGCTCTTAGCGTTAAAGATGTTTATCTAGCCAACTCCCCGTTTAGTGGTAATGCCATGGCAACAGTTCCAAATACAAAGCTAAATTCCAATTTAAAACCTGAACGTCAAAAAGCACTTGAAGCTGGGCTTGAAATGCGTTTCTTTAATAGCAGGTTTGGTTTTGATTTGGCTGCCTACAGGAACGAAAACGTAGATCAACTAATGCCTGTTTCAATTTCATTTGCTACAGGTTTCTCTGGGAAATGGGTAAATGCTGGTAAAATTGAAAATAAGGGTATTGAACTTGCATTGAATGGGACACCTGTAAGAACACAAAATTTTAGTTGGGATATTGTTCTCAACTGGGCTAAAAACGAAAATAAGGTAGTTGAACTTTATACCGATGAAGCTGGTAATAAGGTTACCAATCTTCAATTAGCTGGTTTACAGGGTGGCGTTTCAATAAATGCAACAGTAGGACAACCATACGGAACTATTCAAGGTACTGATTTCGTATATACTAATGGTAAAAAAACCGTTAATCCAGAAAATGGAAGATACTATAAATCCTCTGCCAATAATATTGTTATAGGTGATGTTAACCCAGATTGGAACGCTGGTTTAAGAAACACACTTAACTATAAGAACATTTCATTAAGTTTCTTAATCGATATGCAAAAGGGAGGTGATGTTTTCTCTCTTGACTTATGGTATGGAATGGGTACTGGATTGTATAAGGAAACAGCAGGGCTTAATGACCTTGGTAATCCTAAACGTGATCCAATAGTTTGGGTTGATCCTACTGATCATTCAAAAGGTTATGCACCTAATAGCGGTGGTGTGATCGAGGATGGGGTTCTACCCGATGGTACGTCTAACTGGGTTCGTAGAAATCAAGAAAATTATGCAGCTATTGGATGGGCACAAGACCCCAACAAACGTTTTGTTTATGATGCTTCCTTTATTAAATTGAGAGAACTTACTATATCATACAGATTGCCCAAGGCATTAGTTAATAAACTTTCATTAGCTGAAGCATCAATAAGTTTAGTAGGTTCTAACCTTTGGATAATTCATAAAAATTTACCTTATGCTGATCCAGAGGCTAGTCAAGCTGCTGGTAATATTCAAGGTTGGCAATCGGGCGTAATGCCTGCTACTCGAAATTTTGGTGTAACTCTTAATCTTCAATTTTAACAATGTTTAGTATGAGAAAAATATTATTATTAGTAATAGTCCTCCCATTTGTCTTACTTGGATGTTCTGACAATTTTGAGGACTTCAATACGGATAAGAAAAATCCCGCCTCAGTTCCTCCTGAAGCACTGTTTTCAAATGCCCAAAAGGATCTTGCTGACTTTTTCAGCAATACTAATGTAAACATCAATATTTACAAGTTGATGGCTCAGTATTGGACTGAAACAACATATATTGATGAGGCAAACTATGACTTAGTAAACCGCAATATCAGTGCAAATATTTTTTCAAATATGTATTTGCGTGTACTTACTGATTTAAAGGAAGCCAAAAGGATTCTTGAAAATACTGAGGTTTTACCAGCACTTGAAAAAGAAAAACAAAACAAAATTCAAATAGTTGAACTTCTAAGCATATACGCTTGGCAACATCTAGTTGATATTTTTGGTGCAGTACCTTACTCTGAAGCTTTAAATCCTGATAATGTTTACCCAAAATATGATGCAGGTGCTGATATTTATAATGATCTTTTTACAAGACTGGATGCAGCTCTATCAAAGTTAGATAGGACTGCAGGCAGTTTTGGCGCTGCTGATTTATATTATGGTGGTAATGTTGATGCTTGGATTAAGTTTGGTAACTCTTTGAAGGTTAAAATGGCTATTACAATTGCCGACTATGATAATACCAAAGCAAAGTCTGCAATTGAAGCTGCTTACCCTAATGCATTTAGTTCTAATGATGATAATTGTTTAATGCCTTACTTAACCACCTCTCCAAATTATAATCCATTGTATGCTGATCTCATAGCATCTGGTCGTCATGACTTTGTTCCTGCAAACACTATTGTTGATGTAATGAATTCATTAAATGATCCACGTAGAGCAGCCTATTTTACTGAGTACGGGGGAACATATGTTGGTGGAACCTATGGTTACTCAAACTCTTACAGCCAATACTCACATATTGCGGATCCAATTCAGGCTCCTGATTTTCCAGGCATTTTAATGACATATTCAGAAATATGTTTTTACTTAGCTGAAGCTGCCGAGAGGGGTTATAGTGTTGGTATGACCGCAGAGCAATGGTATAACGAAGGTATTACAGCATCTTTTGACTTTTGGAATGTTAGTGGGGTGGCTGCATATTTAGCCCAACCTGATGTTGCTTACTCAACAGCTCCTGGTAATTGGAGGCAAAAGATTGGTATTCAATCCTGGATAGCAAATTATTTATGTGGAGATGTTGCATACAATAATTGGCGTAGGTTGGATTATCCAATTTTAAATTTGCCTGAATTTGTTGATAATTATTCAGATATTCCTGTAAGATTTACTTTCCCGATAAACGAACAAAACCTTAATAAAGTCAACTACGATGCAGCTTCAACTATGATTGGTGGTGATGCAGTTCAAACTAAAGTATTTTGGGATATTTATTAGAATTTAAAAATGAAAACCGCCCCCTTCAGGGGCGGTTTTTTTATTGCCCATTTTTAATCAAAAAACATTTGACTGGTATTGCTATTTACCATAAATTAGCTTTGTGAAATAATTAACTAAACCTAAACCAAACTATTAATTAGTGTTTTATGAGGAAACTGTGTGCCTTTCTCACAGCTTTTTTGTTTATAGGTTCTTTGAATGTATTGGCCCAACAAACTGTGAGAATTACGGGAACGGTAACTTCGGCCGATGGGGCTTGGCCTTTACAGGGGGTTACTGTGGTTGTTGTTGGTAGTACTATAGGGTCAGTTACCAACATGGAAGGACGGTACGAGATAACAGTCCCTTCAATTGCCAAAAAACTTCGGTTCAGTTACATCGGGTACAAAACGGTTGAGGTAGATATTGCCGGCCGAACTGTGATTGATGTTGAGTTACAGGAGGAAGCCATTGAGGTAAAAGAGGTTACCGTTACTGCGTTGGGTATAATGCGTGCCGAGAAAGCTACGGGATATGCTATACAAAGTGTAAAGGGTGACGATATCGCTCGAACTCCTGAACTGAACATTGTTAACTCCCTGCAAGGGCGTATTTCGGGGGCCATAATTACCAACACTTCAGGCGCTGTTGGGGCATCTACACGTATTGTGCTGCGTGGGGTTAACTCGCTTAGTACCGATAACCAGCCACTTTTTGTAGTAGATGGGGTTGTGCTCAATAACTCGAACTTTGGGGGTACCTACACCGAAGGGGTTAACCGCGGTAGCGGTATTGCCGATATCAATCCAAACGACATTGAGAGCGTTACGGTTCTTAAAGGGCCTAATGCTGCAGCGCTTTATGGTTCCCGGGCCGCTAATGGAGTTATTATTATTAAAACTCGTTCGGCTAATACCGATAAGCGCTTTGGTGTTAGCTTTAACTCAACCACCACCTTCGAAAGGCCTTTACGGCTTCCCGATTTCCAGAATGTGTATGGGCAAGGAACAGGCGGCCAATTTGAGTTCTACGACGGAAAAGGAGGGGGTATTAACGACAACGTCGACGAGAGCTGGGGTCCTAAACTCGATATAGGGTTGATGATTCCACAGTGGAACTCGCCTGTAGTTGGTGGCGTTCGCCAACCAACACCCTGGGTGTCGCACCCAAACAATGTGAAGAACTTTTTTGAACTGGGCAAAACCTACTCCAATAATATTGCCATTGAGAGCGCAGCCGAAGATTATGCAGTGCGTTTCTCGTACACTAACTCCATGCAAACCGGTATGATTCCTAATACCGACCAGGAGAAGAATAGCATAAACCTGAATGCAACAGCATCGCCCTATAAATTTCTGGCCTTTACCGCTAATGCTAACTATATAAACACCTACAGCAAAAACCTACCGGCCTACGGTTACAGTGGACAGAATGTGATGCAGCAATTCATGTGGTTTGGCCGTCAGGTTGATGTGGCCGATTTGAAACAGTACAAGTATCCCGATGGAAGTAAGCGAAACTGGAACTACAGCTACCATAACAATCCATACTTTACCCTTTATGAAAATCTTAACGGTTTGGATAGGGATAGGCTTTTGGGGCAGGCTACATCTACTATTAAGTTTACGGATTGGTTAAGCCTAAAGACAGGCATTGGTGTTGATTACTACACAAACTACAACAACGCCCGTTCAGCTTACGGCGATATCGAGAGCCCTTATGGTTTCCTGAGCGAGGCAAAAAGAACCTTTCGGGAGGTTAATACCGACTTCATGTTCATGATCAACAAGTCGTTTACCCAGAATCTGGGTTTCTCATTCAATTTTGGTGGTAGCCGAATGAACCAGTTTACACAATCGTTAAGCGCCTATATAACCGAACTAAGTGTTCCAGATGTTTATACGTTTGAGAATGCCAGGGTACCCGTAGTAACCATGAACTATATCACCAAGAAAAGGATAAACAGCCTTTACTTCAACGGACAATTTACTTGGAAGAATGCTCTTTTCTTCGATTTTACAGGTCGTAACGACTGGTCGAGTACATTGCCTTCGGGCAATAATTCCTACTTCTACCCATCGGTGAACGTATCGGCCGTGCTCACCGACTTGTTCGATATTCAGTCGAGGAAGTTTAGCTTTGCCAAGCTTCGTGCCGGTTGGGCACAGGTTGGTGCCGATACTGACCCCTACCAATTACAGCCGGTGTACAGGTTTAACGACGGATGGAATGCGGGCACAAAGCTGGCTCAGATTTACATTCCTAACGATTTACCCAACCCCGATCTTAAGCCCCAACGAACCAATTCGTTCGAAATTGGCGCCGATCTTCGATTTTTTATGAATCGACTGGCTTTTGACCTAACCTATTATTCCCAGAGCACTTACGATCAGATTATTCGCATGCCCATTAGTGCTACCACCGGTTATACTTCAACAATAGTTAATGCTGGTCAGATTGACAACAGGGGAGTTGAACTTTCAGTGAGTGGAATTCCTGTTAAAACCCGTTCGGGTTTTGAGTGGAATATAGGCTTAAACTTTTCGCGAAATGTGAATAGGGTAAGGAAACTTGCCGAGGGGCTCGACCAGTATGTTCTTGGAGGTTACTGGAGTCTTGATGTACTGGCAATTCCCGGCGAGCCTTTTGGTGTGCTTTATGGTTACGATTTTATGAGAAACGACGAGGGGAAGATAATTCATATCAACGGATTACCCTTGCAGGGCGATATCAAGAAACTTGGCAACTATACACCCGACTGGGTTGCAGGTGTAACAAACTCAATTCGATTTAAAAATCTAACCTTTAGCGTTCTGGTCGATGCACGTTGGGGTGGAGAAATTTACTCCATGACCAATACATGGGGCCGATATGCCGGTGTGCTCAAGGAAACCCTAAAAGGTCGTGAAGGCGGTATTGTAGGAGTTGGAGTAATGCCCGATGGTCAGGGCCGTTGGATTGAGAATGATGTTGTTGTGTCGGCAGAGGAGTATAACAAAGCCGCTTACAACAACAACATTGCTTACTCCAGCATTTTTGATGCCAGTTTCATTAAGCTTAGAGATGTGCAATTGGGCTACACCTTCCCAAAAATTGGGAAAACTTCCATACGAGATGTTTCCATTTCAATAGTAGGTCGAAACCTTGCACTGCTGTATGCTCGTGTTCCACATATTGACCCCGAAACAGCATTCAGCAATTCAAACGTACAGGGTCTGGAATTTGGGCAGCATCCTACGGCGCGCAGTTTAGGGGTGAATTTGAGTTTTAAGTTTTAATCAGATTAAAAAGATTTTGTTATGAGATTGCATAGAATGCTAAAGTTAGGGTTGATATTCTTGGTGGGTGTTGCTTTAGGCTCGTGTACTAAAGATTTTGACGAGATCAACAAAAACCCCAACGCCATTGATATCAACAAGGATTACCCCGATAAACTACTTGCCAATACCATAGAAGGTATTGCCGATCAGGTATTTGATGTTTGGCTGGGGCACGAGATCGGTTCGTGCTGGGTACAGCACATGGCTAAGGTGCAATACACCGATGAGGATAGGTATGTTCCCCGTAACGATGTTATTAACATGGTTTGGAACGGATTGTATGCTGGACCGGCCATTGAAACCCAACGCATATACGAAATGGGACAACGGTTGGGTAATAGGAACTATCAAGCAGTTGCATTAGTTTTAAAGTGTTACGTTTTTTCGGTTCTTACCGATATATATGGTGATATACCCTTTAAGGAAGCATTAAAGGTTGATAGCACCTATACTCCAAAGTTCGATACACAGGAGTCAATCTACCTTGCAATGAATGCCAAATTGAAGGAAGCCAACGAGCTATTTCAGGTTGGTGGCCCTAAGGTAGAGGGTGATATACTTTTTGGTGGCGATATCACTAAATGGAAACGCTTTGCCAACTCGCTGCGTTTACGCCTGCTTATGCGTATGTCAAATAGACCTGAGTACCTCGAAACCATTAGAAACGAAATTGACGGTATTGTATCTGACCCTGTTACCTATCCTATCATAAGTAATAATTCACAGAATGCAGCATTACACTATTTGGGTTCATACCCAAATAACCACCCGCTAAATGAAACTTACAAGACCCGCGATGACCATAGGGTTAGCAAAACATTGATAGATGCCATGTATAACCCAAATAACCATGATCATCCCGATTGGAGGATAGTGGTTTACGCTGAAACGCCTCAGGCAGGTGGTTTTTGGATTGGATTGCCTAACGGCATGACATCGGCAAAAGCTGCCGCATACTTAGGCAATGGTATAAAAAGGACATCAAAATTAGGAGAATACTTCCGTAGAGCCGATGCCCCCGGTATGTTTATGAGTCGTGCCGAGGTATGCTTCTTGCTTGCTGAAGCTCGCTTCCGTGGATTGCTTACAGTGGGTACTAATAATGCTCAAGATTACTATGAATTGGGTGTTAGGGAATCGTATAGGCAGTTTGCCAGTGAAATTGTAGAGAATGTGCCTTACTACTACGATTTAGGTGGTATTTCAAGAACCATTGAGGATTACTCAACCGATTACCTTACTAACAGTGGGAAATGGGAAGTAGGGAAAGAACTCGAAAAGATATACACCCAGAAATGGATTGCCATGTTCGACCAAGGTTTACAGGCATGGTTCGAATGGCGCAGAACGGGTTACCCTCACTTAACACCCGCTGTTGATGGCTTAAACAATGGGAAAATTCCTCAACGCTTACGATACCCCTCCGATGAGTATTCGCGTAATGGGAAAAACTTAAACGATGCAGTATCTCGTCAGGGTACTGACGATTTAAACACCCGGGTTTGGTGGGACGTTGCCGATAATAATTAGAATAAATAAAAAGGTTGAAAAATGAGATTTGTAAATAATAAACTCATACAGGGAACTTTGCTATTGGCTGCATTTGCCTTGCTAATGAGTTCCTGCCTGATGGACGACGATTTAATGACTGCCGATGCTAAAACCGGTGGTTTGGTGGAGGCTTCGCAATTAGTGCAGCTTATACCCAAAGCGTCCGATAATGTCGAAATTGAACTGAAAGCATATCAAGGGCCTGCCATACAGTCGGTAAAGGTTTACAAACAGTTTTACCATTATGCTACTGGCGAATCTTCGGATTTATTATTGTTAGGCAGCATTGGCATTAATGGAGAGAACTATTCCGATACCCTATTGCTTAATCAAACCTTTACATGGCAGCAACTTAAAGCTGGTATTGTCCTTCAAAATTACACACTTCCTGAAGATCCGTTAAACGCCGATGTGGGTGATTATTTCACACTTAAGTATGTATCGGTATTGGATGATGGCCGCGAGGTTACCAGTAACTCTCAAACGGAGGTTTTAATAGCAAATAGTTATGCCGGTTATTACCTGTCCGATATAACCTTTTTCCATCCAAATTTTGGTACTTATCCCGATCAGCCATATCGGCATTTACAACTCATAAAAGAGTTGATTACTGCTGATGGTAGTACTTGCTATACAAATTTTGCCCTTTGGGGTAGTTATGGGGAAACAATTTACTTAACGGTTAATTCCGATAATACTATATCTTTTGAGGTGTTTGGATTCGATTATATTGTTAAGGAGGGCGATCCCAATAACCCTTTGCTTTACTCCCATTACGATCCTCTTACTGATAAAATTTACCTATACTACCATTACGAGGGTCCAGGTGGAAATAGAATATTCTGGGAGGTTTTAGAGCCCTATAGCAAGAAATAATAAAAAACGAGGGAAAACTCCCTCGTTTTTTATTATGTTTCTCGCAATGATCATTTGGAGGCGTACAGTTCAATGATCTTTAGCATAACCTCTGTGGCTTTAACCATGCTTTCAATGGGTACATATTCGTGTTTGCCATGGAAATTTTCTCCTCCAGCGAATAGGTTAGGGCAGGGGAGCCCCATATACGAAAGGCGTGCACCATCGGTGCCTCCACGGATTGGTTTAACCTTAGGTTTAACACCTACCGCTTCCATTGCTTCAATGGCAGTGGAAACCACATGGTAAACTGGCTCAACCTTTTCGCGCATGTTGTAGTACTGGTCCTTTAGCTCTAAGGTAACAGTTCCTTGACCGTATTTAGTATTCATGTAATCGGCTATGCGTTGCATGTATGCCTTACGGGCCTCAAACTTTTTACGGTCGTGGTCGCGGATAATGTACTGGAATGTGGCTTTTTCCACAGAACCATCCATTTTAATAAGATGATAAAATCCCTCATAACCCTGAGTATGCTCTGGACGCTCATGGGCAGGAAGCAGGCTGTTGAATTCTTGGGCTATTAGGATGGCATTAAGCATCTTATCTTTGGCGTAACCCGGGTGAATATTACGACCCTGAATGGAGATTTTTGCGCTTGCAGCATTAAAATTCTCGAATTCCAACTCTCCAATTGCTCCGCCATCGAGGGTGTAGCCAAAATCGGCACCAAATCGTTTTACGTCGAAATGGTCAACACCACGGCCAACCTCTTCATCAACCGTAAAACCAATGCGAATTTTACCATGCTTAAAATCAGGGTTTTTGAGCATAAACTCCACGGCTGTCATAATCTCGGCTACACCGGCCTTGTCGTCGGCGCCAAGAAGTGTGGTGCCATCGGTTACTATCAGGGTTTGCCCCATGTAGTTTTTAAGTTCGGGGAACTCATTGGGCGATAGCACGACTCCCAAATCCTTGTTCAGGACAATTTCAGAACCATTGTAATTCTCAACAAAGCGTGGGTTAACGTTATTACCCGGCATATCGGGCGAGGTATCTACATGGGCAAGGAATCCAAGAACTGGTATCGGTTTATTTGTATTGGCAGGAATGGTTGCCATAACATAACCGTACTCATCAATTTCAACCTCCTGTGCACCAAGTTCCTTTAACTCCTTAACCAGTAAGTTCGATAAAACAAGTTGTTTCTCGGTACTTGGAAACCTGTCGGTTACCGTGTCGTCGCTTTGGGTATCAATCTTTACATACCTTACAAAGCGGTCAATTAGCGATTGTTTGTTTATCATGGCGATTTATTTGGTTTATAGTGTTTAGTGTTTAGTGTTTGGTGTTTGGTGTTTAGTGTTTGGTGTGCGGTGACTGTTAATTTTTTGTTTTTTTCTTCAAGTAGTAATTTATAAAACCGTTAAGCAGTTTCTTACATTTTTCTATAGTATCGGTGATCTGCTTAAGATTATCTGATTCAAGATAACCTTGATCAAAGGCAATATATATTTGAGTTTCTAATTCAAAAAGAGAGCCTCTTGCAATGTAAAGGAATTGAATAATTTCGTTTAAATGGTTTCGGCCTAAACCTTCTGCAATATTTGAAGGGACAGAAATAGCACTTTTTCTTATTTGTTGCGTTAATCCAAAAATTTCATCTTTAGGAAAATTTTTGGAAATAGTGTAAATGGAATTAGCAAGTTGTCTGCTGGCTATCCAAACATCTAGTTGTTTGTAATCAATCATTTTATAAATTTTTTCAAAACACCAAACACGAAAAACCAAACACAATAGATTAATCATCTGCTTTCGCTCTTAGGCTTTCCCAGATCAGGTATCCGCACAAAATCAGGAACATTATAAAGCCCAGGATTTCGGCAGAGTGCGATTCAAACCATTCGGCGTTCACATAGTTGATTCCGCCAAAACGTAGCAAGGCGCTTACAACGCCCATTAGTGCACCACCCGCAATAAAGCCCGATGCAATTAAGGTTCCTCGTTCTTTTCTTGCTCTATTTAGTACTTCATCTTTTGAACGGGTCGATACGATATGGGCTATAATGCCACCGGCCAGTAAAGGGGTGTTCAGCTGTAATGGGATAAACATGCCCAACGAAAAGGCAAGAGCCGGAACGCCAATCATGGTAAGAATAAGCGACAGAAAAGCACCGGCAGCATACAATGCCCATGGAGCAGGCTTTCCGCTCATCATGGGTTCAATTACGGCAGCCATGGCATTGGCTTGTGGTGCTACAAGCGCATCTTTGCCAGTAAAACCATAGGTTTTATTAAGCAGTATTATTACTCCACCAACTGTTGCTGCCGAAACAAAAGTCCCAAGGAATTTCCATGTTTGTTGCTTGTATGGCGATGAACCCAGCCAGTAACCTATTTTTAGATCGGTGATAAAGCCACCCGCCATTGAGAGTGCTGTGCACACAACCCCACCAATAATTAGTGCAGCAACCATACCCGATGTTCCCGATAGGCCAGCCGAGGCCATTACCAGCGAGGTGATAATAAGCGTCATTAGTGTCATGCCCGATACGGGATTGGTACCCACAATGGCAATGGCATTGGCTGCAACGGTTGTGAAAAGAAAGGCAATTACCATTACAATACCTAAGGCAATTAGAGCATGGGTAATGTTATGTACCACCCCAAAATAGAAGAAAACTAAAAGTAGAATGGTTGTTAGAAGAATCCCGCCCGCAATAATCGACATGGGAAGGTCGCGACGCGTGCGGAGTTCCTCCTTGGGAATAGCAGAGTGCTTTCCGGTAAGTTCGCTTACAGCCAGGCCAAACGCTTTTCGGATAATCCCGCTTGACCGAATAATTCCAATGACCCCTGCCATGGCAATACCGCCAATACCAATAGGGCGAACATAGTTGCTGAAAATTTGTTCGGCGCTCATTTGTCCGACAGTTAAAGTGATATTGCTGCCAACCGCTTCGGTTAATCCCGGTGCAAAGTAGTTGATTATGGGTATGATAACAAACCATCCGACAAACGATCCCGCAGCAATAATGGCTGTGTATTTAAGGCCTATAATGTAACCTATGCCCATAACTGCTGCACCAACATTGAGTTTGAATACCAGTTTTGCTTTGGCAGCAAGGGCCTCGCCGGCAGGAATTACTCGGGTGGTAACCACCTCGCTCCACCAACCAAAGGTGGCTATGATAAAATCGTAAATACCGCCAATTAAACCGCTTATAACTAAAAGACGAGCTTGCTTGCCGCCTTTCTCACCCGAAACCAGAACTTCAGTTGTTGCTGTTGCTTCAGGAAAAGGAAACTTGCCATGCATATCGGCTACAAAGTACTTGCGGAATGGTATCAGGAACAGAATACCTAAAATTCCACCAAATAGCGATGAGAGAAATACCTGGTAGAATTGGGCCTCGAGGTTAAGTATGTAAAGAGCGGGTAAGGTAAAAATGGCTCCGGCAACAATTACCCCCGAGCTTGCCCCTATGGATTGAATAATCACATTTTCGCCCAATGCCCCTTTGCGCTTGGCTAAGGTAGATAGACCTACGGCAATAATTGCAATTGGAATGGCAGCCTCAAATACTTGCCCAATTTTTAATCCGAGGTAAGCAGCTGCGGCCGAAAAAATTATTGCCATTATTAGTCCCCAAACAACGCTCCATGTGGTAACCTCAGGTACGGCCTTGTTTGGTGGCATTACAGGTTGATACTCCTCGCCCTCACGGAGTTCGGTATAGGCGTTTTCCGGAAGGCCTTTAATCTTTTCAATAGGTTCGTGCGACATAGTTTTATGGTTTAGGTTTGAATTGCAAAATATCCCAAACCTACTAATTTTTAGTAAATGTTTAATAATACAAATCGATATGAAAAAAAATTCTTTTCGGTAACAACTTTTTTATCCATATTTGCAGAATAATGATTATTAGGTATGATATCATTAGATAAGGCAATCGGTATTGTTAGGCAAAGTGTTTCAGCCCTAAAAGGGGAGGAACAGGTTGCTTTGGTTGAAAGTTTAAATAGGGTGCTGGCGCACGATGTGGTATCAGATATCAACATGCCCCCTTTCCGCAAAACAGCCGTTGATGGTTATGCTTGCCGAGCAGCGGATTTGGATAATCCGCTTAGTGTAATTGAAGTAATTGCTGCCGGAGCAGCACCTCAAAAAAATATTGTTCAAGGCACTTGCTCAAAGATAATGACTGGTGCACCAATACCCAATGGGGCCGATTGCGTAATTCCGGTTGAGGATACCGAAATTTTATCCGATGGAACCATCCGTTTTACCGGTAAAAAGCCAAAATCGAACATTTGTGAGCTTGGCGAGGATATTAAAATAGGCGAATCCCCTTTAAGTAAGGGAACTCTTATCAAACCCCAGCATATTGCCATAATGGCAGCGTTGGGGTGTCATTCCCCAATTGTTTCGGTTAGGCCAAAAGTGTCAATACTGCCAACGGGCGATGAACTGGTTGAGCCTACCGAGATACCACAAGACAGTAAAATTAGGAACAGCAATGGGCATCAACTAATTGCTCAGGTAGCATCAGCAGGTGCTATTCCAATTTACCACGGTATAGTTGCCGATACCGAAGAGGCTACCGAAAAAGCCATTGCTAAGGCTTTAACCGAAAGCGATGTGGTGGTGTTAACCGGTGGCGTTTCCATGGGCGATTTCGATTACGTTCCAAGAATTATGGAACGATTAGGCGTTAAGATACTTTTCGATTCCATTGCGGTGCAGCCCGGAAAGCCTACAACATTTGGAGTAGCAGGTAATAAGTTGATTTTTGGATTACCGGGTAATCCAGTATCATCGTTTATCCAGTTCGAGTTACTTGTGAAACCCGCATTATTGATGATGATGGGCTGTAACACGCCCTATGCCCCTATATACCGATTACCCTTGGCAAACGATTACACACGAAAAAGAGCAGAACGGCTGGGTTTGTTTCCGGTTATTGTAAATTCTAATGGCGAGGTTGAACCTCTGGAATATCATGGTTCAGCTCATATTTTTGCCCTTGCGAGGGCTCATGGGATTGCATCAATTGCATTGGGCATAAAGGAAATAAAAAAGGGGGAACTGATAGATGTTCGATCAATTTAACCGGCGTATTAATTACCTCAGAATATCGGTAACCGACAGGTGCAACCTGCGTTGCACCTATTGCATGCCCGAAGAGGGTATTATACAAATGCCCCATAGCCAAATTCTTAGTTTTGAGGAGATTGTTGCGATAACCAAAGTAGCCGTTAAGAATGGGTTTGAAAAGGTACGAATAACCGGAGGCGAACCACTGGTTCGAAAAGGAATAGTGGAGTTGGTGGGTATGCTAACTGCCATTGAGGGCATTACTGATTTTGGCATGACTACCAACGGTACACTTTTAAAACAGTTTGCGCAACCCCTTTACGATGCAGGGTTAAAACGTATTAATGTCAGCCTCGATACTTTAAACCCCGAAAGGTATAAAACCATTACCAGGGTTGGCAAGCTATCGGATGTGCTGGAAGGATTGGCGGAGGCTAAAAGGGTAGGTTTTAACCCTATCAAGTTAAACTGCGTGGTTGAAAAGGATTCAAATGAACCCGATGCCAGGGCTGTTAAAGTATTTGCCCAAGCAAATGGTTTTATTGCCCGTTTTATCCCTAAAATGAACCTCGATGAGGGTATTTTCGGAGTGGTTGAGGGTGGCGAGGGTGGTAACTGTAGTACCTGCAACAGATTACGTCTTACGGCCAATGGCATTCTAAAACCTTGCCTTTTTAGCGATAGAGGCTATAATGTAAGGGAGTTAGGCATAGAGAAAGCCATTGAAATGGCTATAAATAATAAACCCGCCTGTGGAATGGCAAACCGCACCGGCGAATTCTATAATATAGGAGGCTGACATGGAACTTTCGCATATCGACAAAAACGGCAAGGCCAACATGGTTGATGTTGGGCATAAGCCAAATCAGATCCGCGAGGCAAGTGCAAAGGGTTTTATCCGGCTACAACCGGAGACCCTCAAGCTAATCCGCGAAAACCAAATGAAAAAGGGCGATGTGCTAACCATTGCTGAAATTGCAGGCATACAGGCAGCCAAGCGCACCCCCGAACTCATTCCTCTTTGCCATACTTTAATGCTTACCAAGGTTGATGTTAAAGCAACCCTTTGCGATGATGGCGTTGAGGTTATAAGTTACGCAAAGTGTATTGGACAAACAGGCGTGGAGATGGAAGCCCTTACCGCAGCATCGGTTGCGCTGCTTACTGTTTACGATATGTGCAAGGCCGTGGATAAAAACATGTCGATTGAGCATGTTGAACTTATTGTGAAAACCAAAAAGGATATTGAGTAGTTATGGATCAAAATATGCCCATTAAGGTAAAAGTTCTATCGGTTAACATTTCCGAGAAAAAAGGAACTACAAAGCATGCCGTTGAGAGCATTCAGCTTAACTCACTTGGAGTAAAAGGTGATGCTCATGCCGGTGCGTGGCACCGACAGGTGAGTATGCTAGGTGTTGAAAGCATTGAGAAATTTACCAAGGCAAGTGGCTTGCCGGTTAAATATGGCGATTTTGCCGAAAATATCACCACTCAAGGACTTGAACTCTATAAAACCAAGCCAGGTGATCGATTCGTAGGTTCAGGGGTGGAACTTGAGGTGACGCAGATAGGTAAATCGTGCCATGGCGATGGCTGCGCCATTTACCGGCAGGTTGGTAATTGCGTAATGCCCAAGGAGGGCATTTTTGTTCGGGTATTGAAAGGAGGCTCCTTAAAAGCAGGCGATGAGCTTGGCTTTTACCCAAAGGTTTACAGGGTAAAAGTAATTACTTTAAGCGATAGGGCAAGTAGGGGAGAGTATGAAGACCTCAGCGGTCCGGAGGTGGCTAAACTGATAGGCGAATTCTTTGATTCAATAGCATGGCAGTATGAGTTAGACTCAGAAATCATTCCCGATGATGCCGAACTACTAGAAAATAGGTTGATTGAAGCGCGAAATACCCAATACGATTTGTTACTAACAACGGGGGGTACAGGCATTGGCCCTCGTGATGTTACCCCCGATGTGGTAAAACGCCTGCTCGATAAGGAGATACCCGGAATAATGGAGCATATCCGTTTAAAGTACGGTGCCGAAAAACCTAATGCCCTACTTAGCAGAGGCGTTGCAGGATTGATGGGAGCAACCTTTGTTTACACCCTACCCGGTAGTGTTAAGGCTGTTAGGGAGTACATGACCGAAATAGCTAAGGTGCAAAAGCACCTGTTTTTGATGTTGATGGGGATTGATAGCCATTGATTTAAGGATAAAGGTTAAAGGATAAAGTATGTGACCCGTCCTGCTCTGCGAGGATAAAGATCCAGTCCCGCGAAGCGGGATTTAAAGTTCAGCGTTAAAGTTATAAATCATGCATTCTGGTTTCTAATACTGAATCATCATGAATAAAAAAAAGGAGCCAGAGGCTCCTTCCCTTAATTTTAGTAATTAGGCTTGTTTACTCAACGCCCAATACATCTTTGAAAGCTTTCTTGAAAGTATCCTTGGGTAATGCACCCATTGCCATTTGTGGCTGATCGTTTAACGGAATGAAAAGTAACGAGGGAATGCTGCGAATGCCAAAAACGGCTGCCAGTTCCTGCTCCTCTTCGGTATCTACCTTGTAAATGTTTATTTTGCCATCGTACTCCTTGGCAAGTTCTTCCAGGATAGGTGCAACCATCTTGCAAGGTCCACACCAGTCGGCGTAGAAATCAATTATTGCAGGCTTGTCGCCTTCAAACTTCCATTCGTTATTCTTTTCGTAGTTGAATACTTTCTGTTTAAAAGTTTCTGCTGTTAAGTGCTCAATCATAGTGTTACTAGTTTATTTATTGATAAATTAAATTATTTACATAATTCGATACAAAAGTAATACCAAAACAATTAATGGCATAATTTTGTTGAATATTAATTGTTGATATATGTCATTTTATCATTGTTTAATGCTAAACATTGCATTTTTACTACTAAACAAAATTTTAGGCTAAAAGTTTGATAAGTTGTAATTTTGTCAGTCATAAAATTCAATCATGAAGGAGTACCTAAAAAGCAATATATTCAGAGTAATTTCGGATGTGGCTGATATCGAAGGGGTTGATGCTTACGTTACTGGTGGGTTTGTTAGGGATATCTTACTTAATAGGCCATCAAAGGATATTGATATTGTGGTGGTTGGGAGTGGGGTTGACTTTGCCCAAAAAGTGGCACAAAGGCTAAGGGCAAGGAAGGTAACCTATTTTAAAAATTTTGGAACTGCTCAGCTTAAGCATAACGAGTGGGACATTGAGTTTGTTGGGGCCCGCAAGGAGTCGTACAGGCTCGACTCGCGAAAGCCAATTGTGGAAAATGGGACGCTCGAAGACGACCAGAAAAGGCGCGATTTTACCATTAATGCCCTTGCAATAGGGCTGAATAAAAGAAACTTTGGCGAGCTTATCGATCCGTTTAACGGGCAGCAAGATTTAAAACAAAAAATAATCCGTACACCGCTTGAACCTGCTGCAACTTTTTCCGACGATCCATTGCGAATGGTTAGGGCTATTCGGTTTGCCACTCAGCTAAACTTCGATATAGAACCGAACACTTTTAAGGCCATTAGCGAAATGAGTGGCCGTATTTCCATTGTTTCCATTGAACGCGTGATGGACGAAATCAATAAGATGATGGCTTCGCCTCGCCCATCAATTGGATGGTTGCTACTTGATCAAACGGGACTCTTGCAGTACATTCTTCCGGAATTGGCTGCCATGAAAGGGGTGGAATCGCGCAATGGGGTTACGCATAAGGATAACTTTTACCATACCCTTGAGGTTTTGGACAACCTGGCACAGAAAAGCGATGACCTTTGGCTTCGATGGGCTGCATTGCTTCACGATATTGGCAAGCCCAAAACTAAACGTTTTGTTGCAGGGCAGGGTTGGACCTTTCACGGTCACGACTTTTTAGGAGCCAAAATGATTCCCGAAATTTTCCGAAAGCTAAAGCTACCGCTTAACGATAAGATGAAGTTTGTTCAGAAGATGGTTTTACTTCATCTCCGCCCCATAGTTCTTTCGCAGGATGTTGTTACCGATTCGGCTATTCGCCGTTTGCTTTTTGATGCCGGCGACGATATTGATGCCCTAATGATGCTTTGCGAAGCCGATATCACTTCAAAGAACGACAGCACCGTTCGAAAACATCTTGCTAACTTTAGGATTGTCAGAAAAAAGTTAAAAGAGGTTGAGGAAAAGGATTCCATAAGAAACTTTCAACCTCCGGTTACTGGAGAAATGATAATGGGAACCTTTAATCTTAAGCCTTGCAAGGAAGTGGGGATTATTAAGAACAGAATAAAAGATGCCATTTTGGATGGCGAAATAAGGAACGACTTTTTTGAGGCCTATACCTTGATGCTAAATACTGGAAAGGATTTGGGTTTGACTGCCGTAAAAATCGACCCGCGATACAGTTCCCTATCAAGCAAATGAGTTGTATCTTTATAAAAAATAGTCTATGGCTAATGAGATGAAAATCGGGGTAAAGTATATCGTAACACTCATACTTTTCCTGATATCGTACCTGGTTGTGGTTACAATAATACCACGCGAGGGGCGATTTAAGTATGAGTTTCAGAAAGGAAGACCTTGGATGCATGAGGATCTTTACGCTCCATTCGATTTTCCTGTTTATAAAACAGAACAGGAACTCTTTGCCGAACGAAGTAAGCTGCTCAAGGAATTCAAATCGTTTTACCGGTTCGATTCTACCGTTCAACACCAGCAGATAGAAAAGTTTGGAGCCGATTTTGATTTAACGTTCGACAAGTTTGTATCAAATAAAAACCTATCAAAAGTTAACTATCAATTAATTAAGTCAAAAATTAAAAAAACCGTCACTGATAACCTAAACCAAATCTATATAAGGGGTGTAATCAACCAGAATGAGAACAGCATATCCAACAGCATGCTCAAGCAGGGCTTAGCAGTAGTGATTAATAATGTGGCTTACGACAAATGGTTTGATGAGGTTTATACAGTTCAGCGGGCCAGCAGGCTTTTAAGTGGGTATGCTTTCGATGTCACTAAAAGTGTAAGCCCTGAACTGGCTGAGTTTTGGAATACATTCAACCTAAAGGAATACGTTCAGCCAAACCTATTTTATGATGAGGTTGCCACGCAAAAGTTTCGAAACGAGCTGATATCTAATATCTCAGTTACCAAGGGTTTGGTGCAGGCTGGCGAAAAAATTGTTGTAAAAGGCGAAGTGGTAAACTCTGAGGTTTATCAAATCCTTGAATCGCTTAAAAGGGAATACGAAAAACGGCTGGGCTCAAAGAATTTATATGCCATTTTACTTGGGAATTTATTGTTAATAGCATCACTTTATATTGTTCTTTTTCTATTCCTCTTAAATTTTAGAAGCGAAGTTCTGAAGGATAACCGAAAGCTATTGTTCATCCTTTTGCTTATTACATCAGTTGCAGTGGTTTCTGCTGTTGTGATTAAAACCAATGCCTTTAGCATATTTGTTATTCCGCTTGCCATTGTTCCCATTTTTGTAAAAACATTTTTCGACTCACGGCTTGCCCTTTTTGTGCATCTTATAACCATTTTCCTTGTTGCTTTTCTTGTTCCCAATAGCTTTGAGTTTGTATTCACCAACTTTATTGCCGGTATAGTGGCCATAATTGGCCTGTCGAAAATGTATAACCGTGGGCAACTCTTTAAAACAGTCGGGCTTGTTTACCTATCGTACCTGATATTAACATTAAGCCTTTACCTTGTTGCCGATGGATCACTTAAGGAAGTTAACTGGTTTATAACACTGTGGTACGGTATCAATGCTTTACTATTACTTGCATCGTACCAGTTGGTTTATGTCATTGAGAAGTTTTTTGGCTTTTTGTCCGATATCACTTTGATAGAAATTTCCGATACCAATCTTGATTTGCTGCGGAAGTTAGCTGAGGTTGCTCCGGGAACCTTTCAGCACTCCTTGCAGGTGGCTAATTTGGCTGAGAGTGCTGTGCAACGCGTTGGAGGTAATCCCTTGCTGGTTAGGGCTGGGGCCCTTTACCACGATATTGGGAAGATGGCTAATCCGCTTTTTTTCATCGAGAATCAACAAGGCGGTTTTAATCCCCACGAGAATGTTGACAATGTAAAGAGTGCAGAGATTATTATTAACCATGTGCCTGAGGGGGTTAAGATTGCCACCAAGGCTGGACTTCCAAGCCCGATTATTGATTTCATAAAAATGCATCATGGCACATCAAAGGTTAAGTATTTCTACAACAGGGAGTTGCAGGTAGAAAATGCGGTTATTGATGAAGAGAAATTTTCGTATCCTGGCCCTGAACCCCAAACCAAGGAAACAGCCATTGTAATGATGGCCGATGCCGTTGAGGCCGCCTCGCGGAGCCTAAAGGAATATACAATTCAAAGCATCGATCAATTGGTAGAAAGAATTATTGATGATCAGTTAAATTCAGGACAGTATAGTTTTGCGGATATTACTCTCAGGGATATCACACTTATTAAAACAATCTTTAAGAAAAAGTTACAGAACATTTACCATGTTCGGTTGGAGTATCCGGAAATGGTCAATAATAGGCAGAGCTAATCGATTCGAAGCCCCATTACGCAAATGTCGTCAAGCTGATCGGTTCCGTGTAAATGGTTTTCAATCATTTGTACCAGTAAATTGCGCTGAGCAGCCATGGGCATAGTGTATGATTGGAAAATAATATCGATAAACCGCTGTAACCCAAATTTCTTTTTTTCCACGTTGATCTGGTCGGCATAACCGTCGGAAAATAGGTAGATGTAAGTTGGTGATGCTAGTTCAAGTGTAATATTCTCAAATGGTTTGACATTTGCTGGTTGAAAGCCCCCTGTTGAACGAATGCTCCCTTTAACCAGTTGCTTATCGCCATTCTGTATTATAAGCATTGGCCTTGCGGCCCCAGAGAAATAAATCTTTTTGTCCTGCTTATCGATGGTTATAAAAGCAATATCGATTCCAGCCAGAACAATATTTCCTGTTTCTTTCTGTTTAAGCGCTTCGCGCAGCTGTTCGTTAAGTGCTTCAAGCACCAATGATGGTAGGAAAACACCCCATTCAATCACAATCTTATTGAGCAAGGTGTTTCCAATCATCGACATGAAAGCCCCGGGTACACCGTGACCCGTGCAGTCCATAACCGCTGCATAGGTGAAACGCTCATCGTTGCTTACCCAGTAAAAATCGCCACTTACAATATCCTTTGGCTGGAAAATTACAAAGTGGTCAGTAAAAAGTTCCGATAATTTTTCGGGTTTTGGGAGCAATGCGCTTTGGATGGTTTTGGCATACTCAATGCTGCTAATCATCCTTTCGTTTTTGTCGGCAATGATTTGCTGTGATTGTTCCAGTATCAGATTTTTGCGTTCAATCTCATCGCGTTGGGCAAGGATCTCTTCCTGTTGCTGTTGGAGTTCCTCATTTTTTTCAAGGATTTCTTTTTGATGGTAATTGAGTTCCTCGTTTTTTAGTTTGATTTTATGGAGGTAGAACAGAATAAAGCCAATGAGTATTGCCCCTAAACTAACGATTACAATCAGTGATGTTTTCACGGCTTTCTCGCGCCTTAAGCGTTCGGCGTATTCTGCATCTTTTTTTGCCTGAGCAATTCGTTGTTCTTCCTGTTGGTGTTCAAACTTATAAAAGAATTCTGCTTGGATAGATTTTCGGGTATTCTCTTCGTTGAAAAGTGTATCGCGGGTTGCAATATGCTTTTTGAAGTGTGAGTATGCCGCTGCAATATTGCCCTGCTTATCGAATATCTGGCTTAACTGATGGTGGGCATCGCTTTTAATATCCAACAGATTGTTACAATCGGCAATTTCAAGCGCTTTGCTGTAGTGCTGGGTTGCTTGGCCAAGATTGCCGACTTTCTGGTAGTATTTTCCAAAATTGATTTCGCACTCGGCGAGACGTTGGGGGCTACTGGTGGTTAAAAAGGTTTTACGGGCAAGTTCAAGGTATTTAAGAACATCATTTAACGAACCGATATCGATATTAATGCCTGCAAGTTCATTATATATAGTACCTATAGCATCGAGGTCGTTTGTGCGATTGGCATAAACCAGCGCCCGGAGATAGTAATCGGCAGCTTTTTGCAGATCACCCTTTTTGCGGTACACTTCACCTATGTTGAGGTACGATGTGCCTATACCTTCATCATTTTTAAGGTTTTCCTCTATTGCCAACGATTTGTTGTAGTACTCTAAGGCTTTATCGTAAAGTTTTTGGTAGAGGTGAACCACACCAATGTTGTTAAGTACCGATGATATTCCGGGTTGATGATTCACCTTTTGGTAGTTTGCCAGTGACTTAAAGTAGTAATCTAGGGCAGTGGGGTAGTCGCCCCTAAGTCTGTAAATGGCTCCAATTTGGTTAAGAGTGGCTGCCTCGCCTCTTGTGTTTCCGGTTTGCCGGTAATAATTAAGCACTTCGCTAAAATCGGCCATGGCATGGCTGAACCGCCCTTTTATTCTATTGATGGCACCTCTGTGGGTAAGTGCTTGAATTTTGAAGGTCGATAAACCCAACCTATCAAAAAACACTAAAGCTTTGTCGATTATTAGCATGCAGCTGTCATACTGCTCTTCTTGAAAAAGACTATCAATTGTTTCGGCAAGCTTTGAGGCGTAAATGGAGTCACGCTGAAAGTCTGCGCGATCATACTGATCGTTTTGGGCAAAAACTGGTACCGTGCCTATTGATAGTATCAATAAGGCAAAAAAAAGTAGAGTTCTTTTCGAAGGCAAATGAAGCATTAACTATTGCTGATATAACTTCAAATTTAACCATTTAATGCCGTTAATTTTTATTTAATTGGAGCATAGAAAGCCTCTTTTTGATTAAATTGCAATAAACTATTGCATACTGTTTATTTGAGTTGATAAATAAAAAAAACCGGCATTGCCGGTTAATGTTTTTTTGTTTCAAGTTCGATTTACTTAGCTTGGGCTTTTGCCTTGTCGCGTTTTGCTTTACGAACTTTTGATTTTTTGGGGCGGGTATTACCAAACGAACCCAAAAATATTTTACCTCTACAGGTCTTTTTATCGCCTTTTCCCATGGTATTATAGAATTAAGTTGTTTGTTCAAACTTGCCTGCAAAAATAAGCGATTATTTTGTTTAATGTTCCATTTTATGAAAAATTCTAACAAACATGTTCTTTAACAATGCTGAAAAACAACTAAAACGTTTGAAACTTTTATGGTTAAAGTAAACTATACAAAGTAACTTTGCAAAAACTAATCTTAAAAATATACAGCTATGAGTATCACACACATTGAGCACATCGGCATAGCCGTTAAAAGTTTAGAAGAATCGATTCCATTTTATGAAAAGGTTTTGGGTTTAAAGTGTTACAACATAGAAGAGGTAAAGGATCAAAAGGTAAAGACAGCCTTTTTCATGGTTGGTCAAACCAAAATTGAGCTGCTGGAATCAACCGATCCCGAAGGTCCCATTGGAAAATTCATAGAGAAGAAGGGTGAGGGTATTCACCATATTGCTTTTGCTGTTAAAGGTATTGAGGAGCAATTGAAACGTATGGAAGAGCAGGGTGTTACCTTAATTGATAAAGCACCCCGCAAGGGTGCTGAGGGTCTCGACATTGCATTCCTTCACCCCAAATCGACACTTGGCGTTCTTACAGAGCTTTGCGAGGATAAAAATAAGTAAAATCATACCCCAAACACCGATTGTAAAATGAGCACACAGGAGCAAAAAATTAAAGAACTGATTGATTTAAGAGAGAAAGCCAAACTTGGTGGAGGTCCAAAACGCATTGAGGCTCAACACAAGAAGGGCAAATACACCGCACGCGAACGTATCGATATGTTGCTCGACGAGGGCAGTTTTGAGGAGTTCGATATGTTTGTTTCGCACCGCTGTATCGACTTTGGTCTCGATAAGGAAAGTTACCTTTCCGATGGAGTTGTTACCGGCTACGGAACTATTGATGGCCGTTTAGTTTATGTATTTTCACAGGATTTTACAGTATTTGGCGGCTCACTTTCGGAGATGTTTGCTGCTAAAATCTGTAAGGTCATGGATATGGCCATGAAAGTAGGAGCGCCAGTAATAGGCATTAACGATAGCGGTGGCGCTCGTATTCAGGAAGGAGTTAAGAGTCTGGGCGGTTATGCCGATATTTTTGAACGTAATATTTTGGCTTCGGGAGTAATCCCTCAAATTTCGGCCATTTTTGGCCCTTGTGCCGGTGGGGCAGTTTATTCACCCGCACTTACTGACTTCATCATCATGTCGCGCAATACCAGTTACATGTTTGTTACAGGTCCTAAGGTGGTTAAAACCGTTACTGGCGAAACCGTAACCTCCGAAGAGTTGGGTGGTGCAAGCGTTCACTCAACAAAATCAGGAGTTGCCCACTTTGTTTCTGAAACCGAAGAGGAGGGCATCATGCTTATTCGCAAGCTGCTCAGCTACCTACCCCAGAATAACCTTGAGGAGCCACCCCTAATGCCCTGCAACGATCCTATTGATCGTTTAGAGGATGCACTGAACGAAATTATTCCCGATAGCCCCAATAAACCATACGATGTTAAGGATGTTATTGCTGCCATTGTTGATAATGGCGAGTACCTGGAGCTGCAACGCGATTATGCACCCAACATTATAACCTGTTTTGCCCGTTTCAACGGACAGTCGGTGGGCATTGTGGCCAACCAACCCAAATACCTTGCCGGTGTGCTCGATATCAATGCATCGCGCAAAGCTGCTCGCTTTGTTCGTTTCTGCGATGCTTTCAATATTCCAATAGTAACCCTGGTTGATGTTCCCGGATTCCTACCCGGTACCGGTCAGGAGTATAATGGTATCATTATTCATGGCGCCAAGTTGCTTTACGCCTACGGCGAGGCTACTGTTCCCAAAGTAACGGTAATTTTACGTAAGGCATACGGCGGAGCTTACGATGTGATGAGTTCAAAGCACCTGCGTGGCGATATCAACTACGCATGGCCAAGTGCCGAGATTGCCGTTATGGGCCCCAAGGGTGCAATTGAAGTGCTACTCAGCCGTGAACTCGAAACCATTGAGGACGAAAAGGCCAAGGTTGAGTTCTTGCTGCGCAAGGAGCAGGAGTATAAGGAAAAGTTTGCCAATCCATACGTAGCTGCCAAGTTCGGTTACCTCGATGATGTAATTGAGCCACGCAACACCCGTTTCCGCATTATTAGGGCACTCCAGTCGTTGGCTACCAAAAAGGATACCAATCCGCCTAAGAAACACTCTAACCTGCCGTTGTAATTAAAATGATTGTAGCAATGATGAGGAGAATGAAAAGATTGTATTTGGCTACAGTCCTTGTAGTGTTAAGTTTTGTAAGCGTTAATGCGCAAAGTGTTTACGATCTTCGCATTAATGAGGTGATGCTTTTCAACAAAACCAACTACATCGATAGCTACGGCGAGCGCAGTGCATGGATTGAACTTGTTAACACGGGCTACAATAGTATTAACGTTGCCGGTTGTTATCTCACCAACGATATCTCTATACCTACCAAATATCGTATTCCTTCGGCCGATCCTATTACCCTTATTCCACAGCAACAGTATTTGGTGTTTTTTGCCAATGGTAAAAGCGTACACGGAACCTTGCATTTAAACTTTACGCTTGATAGCACAAATCGTTTTATTGCCCTTATAGCCCCCGATGGTCGAACTCTTATCGATAGCATTACCTTACCCATTATCGATACAGATAAATCATATGTTAGGTTGCCAAACGGAACAGGGAAATGGCAGGTAAGTGAACTTGCTACACCTAACTCTACCAATGAACTGTTTGAAACACATGTTACTGCAGGCCAAAAGTTTGTAAAGTTCGACCCCTACGGATTTATTATGGCTTTTATTGCCATGTCGGTGGTATTTACTGCCTTGCTTGTGCTATACCGACTGTTCAAATTAACCGCGAGGTTAGCTCAAAAACCTATCCGTATTCAATTTAGGAAACCCAAGCAGACTAAGCTTGAGATGGTTGAAGAAAAGGTGGAAGAGATTCCGGGTGAAGTTTTTGCTGCCATTTCGGCTGCACTTTACTTCTACGAAACCGAAAAGCACGACCAGGAATCAACAGTACTTACTATCGAGAGGGTGTCGAGGCGCTATTCGCCATGGAGTTCCAAACTGTATAGCTTACAGCAAACCCCAAATCGTATTGTTGTTCATAGGAAAATGAATTAGTTAATCCGTTAACCATTATTAAAAATGAAAGATTTTAAGTTCAAGATAAATGGCAATGAGTATGTGGTTCACATCTCGAATGTGGAAGGCAATATTGCCGAACTCGAAGTGAATGGAACCCCCTATAAGGTGGAGCTCGATAAGGAGTTAAAGCAAACCAAAACGCCTAAACTTGTACGACCTGAGGCCGTGCCTGCAACCGACGCCCATCCGGCAGTGGCTAAAACTGTTAGCCCAGGCTCCGCAACCTCAGGGGCGGTTAAATCACCATTGCCTGGCGTTATTCTCGATGTGCTTGTTAAACCTGGTGACCATGTAAAAGTGGGGCAGCGCTTGTTGGTGCTTGAAGCCATGAAAATGGAAAACAACATCGATTCCGATAAGGAAGGCAAAGTGGTTGAGGTAAAGGTTCGTAAGGGTGATTCGGTTCTTGAAGGTGATACTCTTGTAATAATTGGATAGCCATGGAGCAAAGCGGAAGTTTTTTCTCGTTCCTATTGGAAAACCTGACCCAGTTTCTATCGTTTACAGGGTTCGCCAATTTTACTATTGGCCATGGTATTATGATAGTAGTGGGCTTACTATTTATTTACTTGGCCATTGCCAAGGAGTTTGAACCCATGCTTCTGGTGCCAATTGGGTTTGGAATTATAGTTGGAAATATCCCTTTTACACCAGGCTATCAGATAGGTGTTTACGAGAGTGGTAGTGTGCTAAACTACCTTTACTTTGGAGTGCTTAAGGGTATTTACCCGCCACTAATATTCTTGGGTATAGGCGCAATGACTGATTTTAGCGCCTTGATTTCCAACCCTAAACTCATGCTTATTGGGGCTGCAGCTCAGCTTGGGATATTTGGTGCATACATTTTAGCCCTTTTATTGGGGTTTTCGCCTCAGGAAGCTGGTGCTATTGGAATTATTGGTGGCGCCGATGGCCCTACCGCTATCTTCCTTTCATCTAAATTAGCCCCTGAACTCATGGGTGCTATTGCCATTTCGGCTTACTCCTACATGGCATTAGTGCCCGTTATACAACCACCCGTTATGAAACTGCTTACTACCAAAAAAGAACGGTTAATTCGAATGAAGCCACCCCGTCAGGTTACTAAGCTGGAAAAAATCATGTTTCCCATTATAGGCTTATTGCTTACCACTTTCATTGTTCCATCGGGCTTGCCCCTGTTAGGTATGCTATTCTTTGGGAATCTTCTAAAAGAAAGCACAGTTACAAAACGATTAGCCGATACAGCCAAGGGCCCAATGATTGATATTGTAACTATTCTGATTGGTTTAACGGTTGGCGCATCAACCCAGGCTACTACTTTCCTTACACCAAAATCGGTTGGTATTTTTGCTCTGGGAGCAGCATCGTTCGTGGTGGCAACCTTTGGTGGTGTGATGTTTGTTAAGTTTTTAAACCTATTCCTCAAGGAGGGAAATAAAATTAACCCATTAATTGGTAATGCCGGAGTATCGGCTGTTCCCGATAGCGCCCGCGTATCGCAGATAGTTGGTTTGGAGTATGATAAAACCAACCACCTGCTTATGCATGCCATGGGTCCCAATGTTGCCGGGGTTATTGGTAGCGCAGTTGCTGCTGGTATCCTGCTCAGCTTCCTTGCCTAACATATAAGTATCCGATGATATAAAGCTCCGTTACCGGGGCTTTTTTTGTTTTTTCAACTTTTTTTATTCCGCAATGCAGCAAAAGGCATTAACTTGCAGTCTATATAGTAGAATTTGGTTTTATCGGGTTTATGGATATTTCCGGGCAGCTGGTTGAACGATGTCGACGTGGCGATAGTAAAGCTCAGTTTGAACTTTACAGGCTGTATGCCAGTGCCATGTTCAGTGTAAGCTGCAGGATAATACCCGATAAAATGGAAGCCGAAGATGCCATGCAGGAAGCGTTCTTTAAAGCATTCGACAAACTTGATACCTTCCGAAACGAGGTAACATTTGGGGCCTGGCTAAAGCGAATTGTGGTTAATACCTGTATCGACCATTTAAAACGCAAAAGGCTACTCACCGTTTCCATTGACGATACTCCCGGGGTATCGGCTCAGGCAAGCAATGATGACTATAGCCCCGAATCGGTTGAAGAGGTAAAAGTAGCCATGCAAAAGTTGCCCGATGGCTACCGGTTAGTTCTAACACTTCACCTTGTCGATGGCTATGAGTACGAGGAGATAGCTGAAATGCTTGGCATTGCCCAATCAACTGTACGTTCACAGTTTGTTAGGGCTAAACAGAGGCTGATAGAGTTGCTTAACCATAAAAAGTAGGTTTGCTATGTCAGATATCGAAGGGTTTATCAGGGAAAACAGAGATGGGTTTGAAACTCATGACATGTTACTGGGGCATGAGGAGCGCTTCATGCTAAGGTTAAAGCGGAAGCATCGCTCACTCACCATTCGTACTTACCTAATGGCTGCGGCTACTGTTGCTATTATTGTTACAATAACAGGGGCTATTAGCCTTTACTATAACAGCCATTTTGGGGCCGATATCACTAACTACTTTACCAGCAGTGAGTCAAAGCAACTTTACGAGGTTGAGGCATACTACCGGAGCCAGTTACTAAGGAAATACCGCTCGATTGAAAAAATTGCCCATGTGGATGAGCAAAAGTTACCGTCGCCCGAGCAACTTTTTGGTGAAACAATTGCCGATAAACCCCTAATAAAATCAGAGATTTCAGCAAATCCAAGGAGCGATGTGGCGGTGGGAGCAATCATTCAGAGTTACCAGATTAGACTCGAAACTATGGAGCGCCTTGAGCAAGCGTTAAAACAAGCCCATGAGGCAAAGTAGAAACCATTAAATTGAACCAATATGAAAAGTTTTAGAGTTCTTCCCGTTGTTCTGTTGCTACTTGCGGCCACCAGCGTGATGGCAAAAGTAGCCCCACAGACCAAAGAGTATAGCAGGGATTTTCAGGTTACTGACAACACAAAGTTGATGGTAGAGAATAAGTTTGGCCAAGTAAACATCCAGAACTGGGATAAAAGTGCAATATCGATATACGTGCAGGTGAAAGTTGACAATTCAAATGCCGAAAGGGCTAAGGCCTTGCTCGATGCCATTAATGTGGAATTCAGTCAGGATGGCGATATTGTAAAAGCTATCACAACGTTCAACGAGGAGTTTTCAAGGGCAAATCGCAAGGCATTCCAGATGTCGAACGATGAACTATCCATTGACTATACTATTAAAATGCCCAAGAATGTTGATGTTCAAATTGAAAATAAGTTTGGCGATATCTATATTAACGAGCTCAATAGCCATTTGGCAGTGGAACTGAAGTATGGCAATATAAAGATTGATAAGTTGACCCGTGGTGATGTTGAACCCTTGAATACCATTAACGTTAGTTACGGAAATGCATCAATTGTAGAGGCTAACTGGGTTAAAACCGAGCTGAAGTATGGTAAGCTCGACATGCAGAAGTTAGTTGCCGGTGTGGTGCTATCGCGATACTCAAAGCTGAGTTTTGCCAGTGTTAGCTCATTGGTGCTCGATTCCAAATATGATAAGTATGAAATTGGACAGATTAACAACCTGGTAGGCGAATCGGGATATACGGTGTTCAACATCGACAAACTCAATAAAAAGTTTAACTTCGTAGCCAAGTATGGCGATGTTAAAATTGCATCGGTAAGCCCAACTTTTGAAAGTATTGGTTTTGAGGCTGCCTATACGGGCTTAAAGGCTTCCATTCCTTCGGGAACTCCGTATGCGCTGAATGCCAATGTATCGTATGGTAAAATAGAAATTGGTAATGTGCCCAGCAGGCTTAACCGAATTGAGGGGAATACTTCGGTTGAACTATCGGGCGTTGTAGGCGAATCAGCTAACCCTAAGGCTAAGGTTACCATTGACATGAAATACGGGAATGCAATCCTTTACTAGCACTCTACAGCTCATACCCATAACCTAACGGTTAAGAACTAAAATCCGACAGTTCGTCGGATTTTAGTTTTTATGCCTTGATGTTTTTTGATTACTTTTGGGTATTAAAACATTGCTCAAATATTTCATGCCAGTAGTTTACAACGATATCCTGTATCTCAAGTTCGACAATTTATCGCAGCACCAATCGGCCATTACCCATTTTGTTTCAACTCGGATTGGCTTTGACGATGATGAGAACTTTACCATTGGTTTAAATGGGTTACTGCCCGATGCCGAAGTTCTTAAAAACAGAGAAAGGCTTGCCAGTAAATTTGGCTTTAAACCTGATGATTTTGTGTTTGCCGAGCAAGTGCATGGCAATAGGGTTGAAGTAATTACTCCCAGCCTGAGAGGCAAAGGAGCGTTTAACAAATCCGATGCCCTTCAGCATTCCGATGCTTGGATAACAAACCACCCCAACATTTGCCTGGTGGCACAGGCAGCCGACTGTGTTCCAATCCTTTTCTACGACCCGGTGAATAGAGCAATTGGTGCCGCACATGCCGGATGGAAGGGAACCGTAAAGCGCATTGCTGAAAATGTTGTAAAAGCAATGAGCAGCGAGTATGGAACAAAGCCCGCCGACCTGTTAGTTGCTATTGGGCCTTCGGCAGGCCCTTGCTGCTATGAGGTAGGCCACGAGGTAATTTCGCTGGTTAACCGTGAGTTCCCCAAGGAATACAAGCTGCTTATTTCCTATCCAAACCGCGAGAAACCTGTTTTTGACCTTTGGCGAGCCAACGCATACGTTTTGATGGAAGCGGGAGTAAGTAATCAGAACATCGAGTTTGCAGGCCTATGCACCATTTGTAATAATCACATGCTTTTTTCCGCTCGTTGCGGCGATAGGGGCAGGTTTGGCGGTGCCATTATGATAAATGGGGTGTGACGATATTTTGGTTTTGCCGAATAAGACAATGAATTGCTTTACTTCCCGTTTTATTTGGAATTGCCAACGGTGTTTAACAGAACAATAAAAATCTGTTTTTCGTAACAATCATAAAATAAACTGCTTATGCTGCCCAAACAATTTCTGCTTATCATCATAGCCATAATGCTTTGCCAGCTAACAGTTAATGGGCAGAATGGTAAAAAGAAGTATAGTATTAGCAATAAGCGAGTAATAGAGCAATACGAAAAGGCATTGAGTTCTTTTGATCGTTACGATTACACCACAGCCCAAAAGTTACTGCTTGAATGCGTAAAAAAGGAGCCAAGGTTTATCGAGGGGCATCTTGTGCTATCGCAGGTTTACATGGAGATGGGCGAGGTGAATTTGGCCATTGAGAGCATTCTTAAGGCTCAAAGTATCGATAAGGACTTTCACCCAAGAGCATACTACATCTTGGGCTTACTGTATTTTTCCAATGGCGAGTATCAAAAGGCACTCAGCAGTTTCGAAACCTTTTTAACCTACAAGGATAAAAGGGCAACCATGAACGATTCGGCTCGAAAAATGATAGAGAAGTGCCATTTTGCCTTAAATCAGGTTGCAAATCCGGTTCCGTTTTCACCAAAAAATATTGGTGTTGGGGTTAATACCGATTTAGATGAGTATTGGCCTAGCCTTTCGGTCGATGAAAAAACCTTGGTTTACACCGTTCGTTTGTCTAAAAGTCCCGATAAGGGAATAAAGGGTACTAAGTGGCAGGAGGATCTATACATCTCGTTCCGAAACGATGATGGCGAGTGGGCTAAAGGGGAACCTGTAAAATCGCCCTTAAACACTGAGTTTAACGAGGGAGCCCAGTCAGTCTCGTCCGATGGTAAAACCATTTACTTCACCATTTGTCGCGGTGAGTGCAATTTGTACCAGTCGGTTTTAGAACCCGATGGTCTCTGGAGTCCTCCCCAAAAATTACCACCTACAATTAATACTGAACGGTATTCGGAAAAACAGCCATCCATCTCGCCCGATGGGCGAACGCTTTACTTTGTGAGCAATCGGCCCGAGGGATTTGGTAAGTTTGACATCTGGAAATCGGAACTGAAACCCGATGGAACTTGGGGAAGCCCATCTAACCTGGGAAGTGTAATTAATACCGATGAGAGTGAGCAATCGCCTTTTATCCATTTCGACAATAAAACACTTTACTTCTCGTCGTCGGGGCACATGGGCATGGGTGGTCAGGATATTTTTGTAAGTAGGCTCGATAGTATGGGCAATTGGACAACTCCGATTAACTTGGGCTATCCCATCAATACTCATGGCGATGAGGATGGATTAATTGTCAATGCTCGTGGGAATAACGCTTACTATTCAAGCGACATCAACCCTGAGCGTGGGCGCGACATTTTCACTTTTGAGCTTTACCCCGAGGTTCGTCCTACGCCCACATCGTATATTACAGGAACGGTGCGTAACAGCAAAACACTTGAACCGGTTGAGGCCAACATTAAGTTAGTTGATTTAAAACTCGATAGGGTTGTTATGGATGTTGTTTCGGCGCTTAAGGGGGAGTTTCTTGTTTGTTTACCTGTAAACAATCGTTACGGTTTGTTTGTATCGGCACCGGGCTATCTGTTTCATTCGGAGCATTTCGATTTAACCGAATACTACTCGTTCGATAAGCCTTTAAGGCTTGATGTTCTTTTGCAACCCATCGAAAAGGATGAGGTGATAACCCTGCGCAACATCTTCTTTGCCTTCGATTCGTACGACTTACTGCCGGAATCGAAACCGGAACTTAACTACCTGTTCGATATTCTGAAGCGTAATCCTACCATGAGGATTGAGATTGGTGGGCATACCGACGATAGGGGAAGTGCCGAGTATAACCTCAAACTCTCAGAGCAGCGTGCCAAAGCAGTGGCCGATTACCTTATATCCCAAGGCATTGATGCAGCCAGGTTAAAGTGGGTTGGTTACGGTAAAAGTAAACCCGTGGCACCCAACGACACCCCTGAGGGAAGGGCTCAAAATCGACGAACAGAAATCAAAATCTTATAAATTGCTCATAATTATTCATATTGACATTATTTAACGGATTTACAACATATTTCTTGCTGCTGTTTTGTAATTGTTGAAATAACAATATAACTTCGCAAACCTTAAAAGTTTAACAACAAGCGACTGTATGATAGATGTTTAACTTAGCAACACTTAGGAAAAAACGATGAGAAAATGGCGCATTGAGGATTCAGCCGAACTCTATAATATCAACGGCTGGGGGGTAAATTACTTTTCGATTAACGAAAAGGGAAATGTGGTGGTTACCCCAAAAAATAATGGTGTGGAAATTGACCTGCGTGAGCTGGTCGACGAGCTTCAGGTTCGCGACGTGGCGGCACCCATGCTAATTCGCTTCACCGATATTCTCGATAATCGTATCGAGGATATGTCGCGCTCCTTTAAACAGGCAGCCGAGGAGTACGGCTACCAGGGTAAAAACTTTATCATTTACCCCATTAAGGTTAACCAAATGCGTCCGGTGGTTGAGGAGATTATCAACCATGGTAAAAAGTTTAATATCGGTCTTGAGGCAGGCTCAAAACCCGAACTGCATGCAGTTATTGCCAGTAATCCCGATAATGAGTCGCTAATTATTTGTAACGGTTACAAGGACGAGGATTACATTGAGCTGGCTCTACTTGCCCAAAAAATGGGTAAAAAAATCTTTATTGTTGTTGAAAAGTTCAACGAACTAAGGATTATCAGCAAGGTTTCACAGCGACTCAAGATTAAGCCAAACCTTGGCATTCGCATTAAACTGGCAAGTGCCGGTAGCGGAAAGTGGGAAGAATCGGGCGGCGACGTTAGCAAGTTTGGCTTAACTTCGAGCGAGCTGTTACAGGCCTTAGATTTTCTCAATAAAAATGACCTTAAAGGTAGCCTGAAACTGGTGCATTTCCACATCGGAAGCCAGGTTACCAAAATCCGAAGAATAAAAATCGCCTTACGCGAGGCATCGCAGTTTTATGTTCAGCTTCGCTTGATGGGATACAATGTGGAGTTTGTTGATATTGGAGGTGGACTTGGTGTTGACTACGATGGAACGCGTTCATCCAATAGCGAGAGTAGCATAAACTATAGCCTTCAGGAGTACGTTAACGAC
>Ga0078972_1004352_pt1 | contig 39118 bp, 34 predicted proteins | sample YelNatPaOPGAMG01_FD_67568 | JGI IMG/M metagenome (GOLD analysis project Ga0078972, IMG submission 67568) | Hot spring thermophilic microbial communities from Obsidian Pool, Yellowstone National Park, USA - OP-RAMG-01 (SPADES assembly) (version 2) | ecosystem: Environmental > Aquatic > Thermal...
AAAGATCGATCAGTTGCAGAAAGATGTTGCTCAACTTCGCAAGGACTTGGAAAGTCTGCGCGAAGAAGTGAAAAATAGCAATGCGCGAGGGGCAAAGGTTTCCGAAGACCTGCAAGAGATCAAAACCATCCTCCGCGACTTGGCCAACCGGCAAGCGGCCCTCACGCGTCAAGCTGCTTACGGCCCGCCTGGTATTCCTTCCGGCGCTACTCCGTCGCCAACCGCGACCATCACCGTGCAGAATACGTACTCTGCCGCCGCTACCGTTCGCATCAACGGTCAATCCTATCGCGTCGCCCCGGGGCAAACCATGCCGATCCTGGGCGTTCCAACGGGCACGTTCCAGTACTCGGTAGACGTAGATGGTTACGGTACGGTTGAGCCGCTACGCACAGACACCTTGCAGCCGGCTGGCTATCGCATCACGATTTATCCGCGCATGCCGTAAGGGTGAGACAGCCTTTTCTCTGTCGGCAGCGTTGGTAGGCGCTATCCGTACCGAAGCTGCCGACAGAGAACGAGCGCCCTTGACGGACCTGCTCTTTGCTTCCATCCTTTCCTCATCGACATCTGCTAGCGAGACCGGCATGATTATCACGATTGACGGCCCGGCCGGCGCCGGCAAGAGCAGCGCCGCCCGGCGCTTGGCACAACGTTTGGGCTTCGAGTTTCTGGACACCGGCGCCATGTATCGCGCCGTGGCCTTGGCGGCCCTGCGCGCCGGCATCAACTTGCGTGAGGAGGCCGCCCTGGCGAGACTGGTAGCCGGCCTGCGTTTGGAGATGCCGTCGGGCGGCCAAGTGTTCCTGGATGGCGAAGAGGTGACAGCCCAGATCCGCACGCGTGAGGTGACGTCGGCGACCAGCGCTGTGGCCGACAGCCCCGCCGTCCGCCGCCGTCTGGCCCAGATGCAGCGCCACATCGCACAAGACCGCAACATGGTCTGCGAGGGCCGCGATCAAGGCACTCTTGTTTTCCCCGACGCCGCTTGCAAGTTCTTTCTGTTTGCTGATCCGTTCGAGCGTGCCCGGCGCCGGCAACGAGAGATGGAAGCGCGCGGCGAGCGGGTCGAGCTGGAGCAACTATTGCGCGAACAAGAAAGCCGCGACCAGCGCGATGCCGCCCGCGATCTGGCGCCAATGAAGCCGGCCGCAGACGCCGTGCTGCTGGACAGCACGCATTTGGATCTGGAACAAGTCGTCGAGGCCATGATCGCCGAAGTCCGTCGGCGGGGCTTGGGGAGTTCGTGAGGTGGCGGCTTCGATGCGGGACAAACCTTCTTGGCTCCTGTATGAGTTGGGATTTTGGCTGTGGCGAATCCTCCTGACCTGGGCGTTTGGTTATCGCTACGAAGGCAGCCGCAACGTCCCCGCCAGCGGGCCGGTCCTGCTCCTGGCCAACCACCAGAGCTTTCTGGATCCACCCATCGTTGGCTGCGCCATTCGCCGTCGTCTCTGTTTCCTGGCACGTAAGACCCTGTTCCGCGGACTGTTCGGGCGGCTGATTCGCCGTCTCAACGCCGTGCCGGTCGATCAAGAAGGAGTGGCCAAAGAGGGGCTGAAAACCATTCTCGAAGTGCTCAAGGCCGGCCAGGCCGTGCTGGTGTTTCCCGAAGGGGAACGTACCCACACCGGGGAAGTACAGCCGCTCAAGCCGGGGATTTTGCTTTTGATTAAACACATCGAGGCGCCGATTGTGCTTGTCGGCATCGCCGGTGCGTTCGACGCTCTCCCCCGGACACGGAACTGGCCGAAGCTGTCGCCGTTTTTCCTGCCGCCGACGGGGGCTGATCTGGCCGTATCCATCCAGAAACCGATCCCGGCGGCGCGCTATCGCGCCCTGCCGCGCGAGCAAGCGTTGGCCGAACTGCGCGAAGAATTGATCCGTGCCAAAGAACGCGCCGAGCGATTGCGGCGGAAATCCTGAACGCGAAGCATAAAGAGCGCCGGACCCAATTCTCTGGTTAGCCGCGACCTGAAGGAGAGTGGCAACGCACTCCGGAGCGCGGAACCGCTTACCTCCGCATTACCCCAGCAGATACGTTCGCAGTTTGCGGATGGCTTTGTATTTCTCGTCGCTGATGCGTTCGACAGGGATGCGCAGTTCTTGGGACATGTCCTGCACGGACCAGCCCTCGAAGCTCATTTGCAAGATGCGCTGCTGCCGCGGCGACAACAGTTCTGCGGCGGCCTGGTCAACCACTTCGCGCGCTTCGCGGAGCCAGCGGTGCTGCGGATCACGGCGGTCGGCAACGTCCTCAACGGCCGGCGAGAGCTTCCGCGCCCGCTGGACGCGCTTCTTGACCGTATCGATGGCCCGCAGGAATTCCCGGTGTTCTTCGCCTTGGCCGTGCAGCGCCTGGTCCCAGGCCTGCGCTGGCACACGCTCGAGCAGACGGCGAAACACTTCTTGGGTACAATCGCCCCAGCTATCCATCGGCAGACGGGCATTGCGCCAGCACGTGGCGCAATAGCGGCTCATGTCGGCGATGGCCTGGACGGTTGCTTGCGGCGTTTGCACCGCCTCCTGTCCCGGAGCGGCACTTACCGACAACGCTGTACCCAGGACCACGGCCATAACGTAGGGCCGTTTGACTCTTTCCCCTTTCATGCACCCATCTCCGTGATAAACCCAGGCTTACAAGTGCCCTCTGAGAAAAGGACGAATGCTCTTGCGATTCTCGCTCGTTAGTATTTTACCAGGAAATGGCCCGACGCCGTACCGTACCCCCTTCATGCCGACAGAGGTTGCTCGATTACGGCCTCCAGACGTTGCCAGAACTGGCGCAGCACGTCGATACTGTCGCTGGGCAAGCCGCCGCGCGCGTAGACGGCCCGTGCATAGAGGACGGCGAGGCGGTGCAGGTCCGCCTCTAGGGCGGGCACTTCCGCGCCGACACGATGGGCAAATTCTAACGGTGTTTCGCCAGGCTGCCGGCCAAGATCACGTTCGCGCGCCCAGGCCTGGGCCGCAGCAAAGGTGTAGCGAACCAACTCCGGTATTGCCATCTCCATGCCTCCGCCGACGAAGGGATTAGCGAACGAAGAAAACGGCTGCTGGTGCAATTGTTGTTCTTCGCACTCACCCTGTTCTTCTTCCTCGGTTGTCCGCCGCCCACCGCCGAACAGGTTCGCCCAGAAGTTACGCAGTGCGTCGAGCAGCCGCCGTGCCCACTCGGTGAAGTTCGCCAAGAACTGCAAGCCGGAACGCAACACAAAAACCAGCACGGCCAAACCGAGAATAGCGAAGACAATCCACTTGAGGGCCGGAGCGATACGGCCAATCACATCACGTAACGGAGCATTCGGCGAGCGGCCGGTGTCAGCTGACTGATTGGAGCGTTCGTCAGTCGGCTGATGCCGGTCGCTCGTCGAACGTTGCTCGCGCCGGTCCAAAGGGCCGCGCTTGTCGTTGTCGCTGCGCGCTTGCTTGGCGTTGCCCTTCTCCGCCTGCTGATCGCGCCCAGGACCAGGATCGCCCGTATTCTGATTCGAGGCGTTGTTCGGAGATTTCTGGCCCTGTCCATTATTCCGTCCCTGACTATTCCCGTTCTGTCCGGATTTACCACTCTGTTCTCCCGCCCCTTTTTGCCCCTGTCTCGTCGCCGCGCCACGCTCGCCTTTCTGTTGTCCCTTATCGCCGCCGGAATCGACATCGTTCTTTTTCCCTTCCAGATTGTCCGCGCCCGGTCGGCCTTCCCCCTCGCCGGCTCGGCCCCCTCTCATGGCATACTTCGATGCACTGCGCTGGGGCGACTTTGCTGCGGATAAAGAGAACAACGCATATTCCGCATGGGGCCGCGGCAGCACAGCGCCGAGCAGCAGCAGCGCCGCAATGAACATCCCACCCCCCGTCAGCCAGACGCCGGTCATCGCCTTGGGCATTTGCAGCCGCCGCTGGCGCAGATAGCGGCGCAGGCTGAGGAAACAGGTCGTCAGCAACAGCCCCAAACCACAGCCGACGTACCCGATCATCAGCCAAAAAGACGTGCGCCGACGCGCAACGTCCTCCGCAGGAATGAGCGCCTGGCCCAGACCAAACAACGGCAGGGCGGCCAACGAAAAATAGACTACCCAGACGCCCAAAGTGCGCTTTTTGTTGCGTTCTTCTCGGTAGCGCCGCCAACGCTGTAGCCAACTTTCTTCCGCGCGCGGTCCCAAGCGCGGCGTGGAGACGCCGGCTGGCGCTTCCAGTCCGGCCGCTTGCAGCAGGCCCTCAGCGTTGACCTCGGTTTCTTCATCCATGTTGGTGCAATCCCAGGTCAGGCGATGCGCGCACCACCAAACCAGGCCAATCAGGCCGGCGTTGAGGAGAAAGCTCAACTCCCGGATGCCGCCTTCTTCGGGATATTCGACAAACAGCTGTAGGCCCAACCAGGTGAAAAATCCCAGCGGTACTGCATAGAGAGCGGCACGACTGCTGGTGTCGTCCAACATGGTCATGCGTGCGATCAGTACGGCCCCAAAGACGAAAAAGAACAAAATCCAGTACATGCGCTCGATATACTCGCCGACGTACAGGACATTGACGAGGAAAAAGACCAGGCTGGCAACCAGCCCGATAATCAGGGCTGGACTGATGGCCAAGGCCACGTAATCGGCGAGCGTCTGATCAGGATGGTCGGAGGACATGGCTGCACCTCAAGGAGACCGAATGCCTCTCGATATAATCTATCTAAAGGCGCGTCCAGATGTATACGGGACGCGGTAGAGATAGATACAGACAAGGGCGAGCGGGGGGTGTCACCCCCCCGGTTGATCCGAGGGCGAGCGGGGGGTGTCACCCCCCCGGTTGATTCACTGGAAGGTGGATAAACGATCATGTGTTTGTCCATATAATCAATGGAGACCTTAAATGTCTTCCTGCCTCAATAGAGACCGGAAACTACTGAGACTGTCTTTCGTGATGTCTACCCCGCACAGGCTAGTCCCCAGGCACCTTCTTCTGCTTGAATACCGAGTGTTCACTCGATACTTTCAAGGATGCCGGCGGCCCTTCGCCCCACCTTACCGCGAGACGAAACCGACGACATGACAGCCTGTATCATTCTGGTGCTTGCCGCCTTGCTGTGTCTTCCATCGTCCTCGCGCGCTGAGGACCTTGATTGGCGTGCCGTTGATACTCTGGTGGAGCGGACACGCAAGCGCTGGCACGTTCCTGGCGTCGCCGTCGCCATTGTGCGCGGCGACAAGGTGGTTTACCTTCGCGGCCACGGCGTGCGCTCCGTTGCGGACGGTGCTCCGGTCACGCCAGATACGCTGTTTCCCATCGCCTCCTGCACCAAATCGTTCACCACGGCAGCGATGGCCTTACTCGTCGAGGAAGGCAAGATGCGCTGGGACGATCCACCGCGAAAATACGTTCCGTATTTTCACCTGTCTGATCCACTCGTCGATCAGGAGGTGACGCTGCGCGATCTGGTGACGCATCGTACCGGCCTGCGCGATCATCGCCTGTTGTGGTATCGGTCGCCGTGGACGCAGGAAGAACGTATCCGTCGCTTCGCCCATCTGCCGCTGGACAAACCGTTCCGCACGACGTTTCAGTATCAGAGCACCATGTTTACGGTCGCCGGCCTGGCTGTGGCCAAAGCATCGGGCCTGTCCTGGGCCGACTTCGTGCAACAGCGCTTGCTCGATCCCCTCGCCATGAAGGCGACTTACTTTACGACAACAGCGATCGCCAAAATCGCCGACAAAGCCAGTCCCCATCAACTCGACGAAGAGAAAAACCCTTGCCTCATGCAGCCGTATCCGATGGAGACGCCGGAACCGGCTGGCTCGATTCAGTCCAACGTCCGCGATCTGGCCAAGTGGTTGCTCTTCCAGCTGCATGGGCGTTCCCCCGCAGGAGGTGGAAAAGGGGGAGAAGGCCAACCGCTGCTCTCCGCCCCTAGCCTGGAGGCGATGCACACGCCGCAGATGGTCATTCCCCTGGATGAGGTCGATCGTACCCAGTTTCCGGAAACCACGCAACTGAGCTATGGCCTGGGCTGGGTGATCCAGGACCATTTTGGCCACCGCTTGTTGCAGCACGCGGGAGCGATTGATGGGTTTCGGTGCCATTTCACACTGGTGCCGAAGTCCCGGCTGGGCATTGTGCTCTTGTGCAACCTGCACCAGACGCGCATGAACATTGCCCTGAGCAACAGCCTGTTGGAGATGTTGCTGGGCTTGCCGCCGCGCGATTGGAATACGCTCGTCGCCGAGGCAGAGCGTAAAGACGAAGCCGAGGCCAAGCAGAAAGAGCAAGACCGACGCAAGCGTCGCCGTCCTGATACACGTCCCTCGCGTGAGTTAGCTGGCTATAGCGGCGCCTATGAACACCCCGCCTACGGCACGGTACACATCCGGTTGGAAGCCGGCCGGCTGATGTGGCAGTGGCAGCAGTGGCGCGCGGCGCTGGAGCATTACCATTACGATACCTTCCTGCTGCCGATCGACGACATGGGCGTCCCCTTTGTGGTCTTCACGCTAGATGCCAAAGGAGCAGTAGCGGGCATGAAAGTGTTGGGCGAAATGGGGGTAGAGTTTAAGCGGCTCGCAAATAGGCATTATTCCAGGTGATATTTTTCGATCAGCCGATAGAGCGAGCGCCGGCTGATGCCGAGGACGCGGGCAGCGTGGACTTTGTTGCCCTTTTCCTCATGCAGCACCGCTTGCACGTGGCGGCGTTCCACTTCGCGGAGATGGCGCGGATCGCCGGCTGCTTCTGAAGAGCCGGCCGCCGCCAGCATTACGTTCTCCGGCAAATCTTCCACGGTAATGACTTGGTTCTCGGCCAGGATCTGGGCGCGTTCCAGCACATTGGCCAACTCACGCACATTGCCCGGCCACGAATACGCCATCAAGGCTTTCAGCGCCTCCGCATCGACCCGCGAACGCAACGGGCCGATCTGCCGGGTCGTCAAGAAATGCTCCACCAGTTCCGGGATGTCTTCGCGCCGCTCGCGCAACGGCGGCAAGAAAATCGATACCACATTGAGACGGTAATACAGGTCTTCGCGGAACCTGCCGTTCTTGATCTCTTCGGCCAGATCGCGATTTGTGGCCGCCACGACGCGCACGTCCGCATTCATTTCCCGCGTCCCGCCCACCCGGCGATAATGCCCGTCTTCCAACACGCGCAGCAGCTTGGCTTGCAAACCAGGGGCCATTTCGCCGATCTCATCGATGAACAGCGTACCGCCTTCGGCAACCTCGACCAAGCCCGGCTTGGCAGCCACCGCTCCTGTGAAAGCGCCTTTCTCATGGCCGAATAGCTCGCTCTCCAGCAGGTTCTCTTGCAAAGCGGCGCAGTTGATGGTCACCAACGGTCGGTTGCGGCGCGGACTATTACTGTGCAACGCCCGGGCCACCAACTCCTTGCCAGTGCCGCTGGCGCCGCGCACCAACACCGTGGAATCGGTGACGGCCACCTTCTCGATCAGACTGATGACCTTGCGCATAGCTGGGCTGGAACCAACCAGGCGATAGCGCGGCGATTCGTAGGACAGGTGCCGCAACCACTGTTGTTCGCGGCGTTGCAACTGCACTTTCTCGAACGCTTTCTGGACGTGAACTTCCAGATCGGCAACGCGAAACGGTTTGGTGAGATAGTCATAAGCGCCGCGGCGCATGGCCTCGACGGCGGTCTCGATGCTACTATGGGCGGTGAGCAGGATGGCCTCCAGTCCGGGCTGTTGTTCTTTGAGCTGGGTTAGAACATCGATACCGCTGATGCCGGGCAGGTGCAAATCGAGCAAGGCCACATCGAAGCGCGCGTGGGCTGCCTTGTCGAGGGCGTCTTCGCCGTTGACGGCAGCGGTTACCTCGTGACCTTGCTTGCGAAACAGTTGCACGAGGTCATCGCGCAGGTCATCGTCGTCGTCAACGATCAGCAGTTTGATGGAGGGAGGTGTATTCGCCATACTTCTTTCTCAGCACGGACATGTTACAGCGTAAGTTCACCCATGAGCAACACCTTGCTTTCCAGCATATAGATAGCACCCTCTTTCTCGGGGACAATGGCGTTCCGGTGCAGACACAACAACAAGAGGGATGCTTCGGTATTTGGGCGAGCGGGGAGGAAGTGTTGGCCGTTGGCCCTAAATCTCCGAATACGGCGCCGGCGTCAAGATTTTGTTGGTGATGTGCGAGACGATTTCCTTGTCAGCGTACTCCGGGATGGCCCGCAGTTTGAGCCACTCTTGGTCCTTGCTGAAACGCGCCCATGCCGCTTGTCGTTCGGCATCGTCTGCAAACACCAGCATGTAGGTAAGGTTCGGCATGGCCGCGCCGATCAATGTTTCGGCAAAGAAAACCGGTGTCAATCCCACACGGCGGAAGATGGCCAACTCGCCCTTGTTGAACATTTCGATTTTCTTCTGGGCGGCCCGTTCGTTGTGACTTTCGTAGATACGCAAGTTCAGCAGGCGCGGCTTGCTGGTGTCCGGCTTGGCCAGCCGCGGCATTCCCTCGATAGCGGCCAGAAGTACGCTCTCGATGCGTGTGTAAACAGGGTCGCGGGGAGTAGCGTCCAGATACTCCTTCGCCGCTTTGCGATGTTCTTCGTCCATGTGCAAGCGTAGGGGCAAGGCCGTAACTTGCTCCGCCGAGGAATGCACGATTAGCACGTACACTTTGTGTTTGTCTTCGACCCCTTTCTCCATGAACACGCCCACCGGGCCGATGCCGTAGCGCTTCAGCGCAGGCAAGAATGCTCGACTCAGGTAGGTATCGAGAATGTCCTGTTTCTTGGCAGGCAGCGAGTAAACGCGCAGCTCATACAGTTCTCTGGCTTGTTGCCCGGCGGCATCGGCAGCGATAGCGCTGGTTGCGCCCAATGTGGCGAGAGACATTTGGATGAAAGATCGCCGTTTCATAAAGGGGGTGTCCACAAGATCACAGACCATCGATCGGCGAGGAGGGCCGCCAACTCGTGGTGGAAAAACAACAGCCCGCCACGCCGAACGGAATCGGCATGGCGGGCTGCCGTCTCGGCTTTCACCGGCCGGGATCCGTCAAGGCCATCGGATCGGTCGATACTTATCAGGTTTCCTGGGAGGTCAGTTCTACCCGCGAGCAAGTCGCAATCCCAGCACCGTATGAGCCGAAATCCACGAACCTACGGATCCCGGCGTCCTCTCGTCGGTGGAGTATCGATGGCTCGCCTCCTTGGTTTGACGCCACCCCCAGCCACCTAGCGGGGGAAACATCCTCTTTTGTATTGCGGTCAAGCAACCCTGTCAAGGGACGGCATGACGATTTTATTTGGGGGATACCCAAGTTCTCTCGGTGTGATCAGGCGGCCAGGGACCAGCACGATTCCCCTTGAAGCTCGACTTATGTACTTTTTCGCAAGTGCTTGATATTTAATAACTTAAGGAATTCGATTCTCAGGCATCCCATAAAGTGCATAAGTCGAGCTGCGGAGAGAAGGAAAGACCTGCTGGTCCGCAGATTTGAATTGAGGCGTTGCCTGTCCGCGGATCGCTCTATAAAGCATGGAGAGGGAGGGCGAGCCTTGCCTGAAGTCATGGCCCGCGGGATTGCGGCAACTCAAGAAGTGCGGGAGGAAGCGGTCATGAAAGCGAGTGGTACTTTGACGCGGCGGGACTTGTTGAGGTGTTCGGCAGCAGGGGCGGCGTTGGCGGCGCCGTGGTTTGTGCCTGCGGCCGCACTGGGGCGGGACGGAAAAACAGCTCCGTCCGAGCGCATCACACTGGGAGTCATCGGTTTCGGCCCCCGCTGTACCTACGACCTCCAGGCGATGCTCAAGCTACCCGAGGTGCAGTGCCTGGCCATCTGCGATGTGCAAAAAAGCCGTCGCGAGGCGGGAAAGAAACTCGTAGACGAGCATTACCAGAACAAGGACTGTGCCGTTTACCGGGACTTCCACGAATTGCTGGCGCGGCCGGACATCGACGCCGTACTCATCGCTACCGGCGACCGTTGGCATGCGCCGGCGTCGATGTTGGCGGCGCAAGCAGGCAAAGATGTCTATAGCGAGAAGCCTTGCGGTCTCACCATCGCCTGGTGTCAGGCCCTCGACGACACCATTCGCAAGACTAAGCGCGTGTTCCAGGCCGGCACGCAACGGCGCAGCGTGGCCAACTTTCAGGCGGCCGTGCGGTTGGCCCATAGCGGTAAGCTGGGCAAACTGCACACGTTGTATGCTTCGGTGTACACGCCGCAGGTGCAGACGGCCTGGTTGCCCGGAGAGCCGACGCCGCCCCGCGATGTGATCGATTGGGACCTGTGGTTGGGGCCGGCCCCCTGGCGACCGTACAACAAGGCCTACGTACAAGGGAAGTGGCGCGGCTACTGGGACTTTGACTCGGGCGCTCGGCTTTTGGACTGGGGTGCCCACACTGTTGATCTGTGCCAATGGGCCAATAATGCTGATGATACCATGCCCGTCGAGTACGAGCCTTCGGCCACTAACGTGACGGCTCGCTATGCCAACGGGGTCAAACTGGTACTGGACTTTCTTAAGACGCCGTTCCAGGAGCGCCCTGGTTGGGTACAATCGCTGGGCACCTGCCCCGTGCGGTTTGTGGGTGACGAGGGCTGGGTTGAGGTTGGCGATAGCGGCGGCATTGAGGTCCATCCGGCGTCGTTGCGAGGGGAGTTGAAAGGGCTGGAAGGCAAGCGGGAGAAGGGCCTGGATGTATCGGCGCATGCGCGGAATTTCTTCGACTGCGTCAAGTCGCGTGGTCGCCCCGCGGCCAACTCGTCGGTGATGCGACGCTCGCACATCGCCTGTCATGCCGCGGCCCTGTCGTGGCTGCTCAACCGCAAGCTGCGTCTGGACCCCGTCAAGGAGGAATTCATTGGGGACGATGAGGCCAACGGGCTACGCTCCCTGCCGTCCCGGAAGGTACTGTAGGGACCAACCTCGAAGCTTAGCGTGACTGGCAGTGCATAGTTTCGCGGTCCCTTTCATTGGTCAGCAACAAGACTTCGCGGCCGCTGTAGAGGTCACAGCGGCGGGCCACCAAGCGATACGAGGACGGCGCGATGGTCTGCAACTGGCGCCACACTTCCGCACGGACGAACAGGTACACCGGCAGCGGTGTGTAGAGGAGTTGGATGATTCGGATAGGATCGTCAGGGCAAAGGACTTCGCGTTGGCAATAAAAGACCAAGCTAGGCTGAAAATAGCCGATCGCTCCCACGCGCACTTCGCGGCGGAGATGGTCTTCCGGCAGCGCCCGGGCAAGAGAACGCGGCGCTTTGAAGGGTTCTACCAGATCGACGCCCCACCAGGCCAACCCCGCGAGGAAGATGATTCCCGCTGTAGCCACGCAGCCGATCAATCCCGCGCGTCGGCCGCGGCGGAGACACCAGCCCGCCCCCGCCGCGCCAAGGAGAAAAACACCTCCTAGCCAGGCCCCTCTTTCCAAGCCGGGCCAGCGGCGGCCGGGCAACACCAACGGCAGTGCATCGCCGGCCACCAGCAAGCCCACTCCGACGCCAACGCCGGCCAGGGCCAGAGAACCCAAACTCACTGGCATCACCCAGGCAGGCAGCTGGACCTGACCGCGCCGCCAATCGTCAAGGAACGCCGCTGTCAACAGCGCCAGCGCCGGATAGGCCGGCAAGATATAATTGGGAAGTTTCGTCCGTACCACGGTGAAAATCACCACCCACACCGTCGCCCAGCAGAGCAGAAATTGCGTTCCCCCCGACGAGTTGCGCCGGGCAAACGCATAGTAGATTGTGGGGCCAATAAATATGGACCACGGCGCCAAGCCGACGAGGAGGACCAGCCCATAATAAAAGAACGGCCCCCCGTGGTTCTCCAACACGCCTATGGCGCGCCCGATATTGTGTTGCCAGAAAAAACCTACCAGCCATTCTCCTTTGGTTTCCAATCCCACCCATATATACCAGGGCGCCGCGATGAGGAGGCATACCAACATCGCTCCCAAGAAACGCAGATCGCTCCCGCGGCGTAGTTCCCGGCGGACGCAAAGAAAGAGGATCACCGTCGCCATTGGCAAAGCCAAGGCGACTGGGCCTTTGGCGAGCGTACCTAGTCCGCAGGCGGCCCCGGCGCCTAGCAGCCACCAACCCCGGCGCGTGTAATGCTCCCAGAAACACCACAAGGTCAACAAACTACACAGATTGAGCAAGGCATCGGGATTGGCGAAATGGGCGGCGGCGCAAAAAGCGGTGCTGCTGGCCAATAACAAGCCCGCCAACAGTGCGGTGGAGCACCTGAATAGCCGTCGGCCCATCTCATAAACCACGAGCAGCGTCGGCAGCGCGGCCAACGCGGACGGCAGCCGGACCGCAAATTCATTGATGCCGCAAACGTGATACGCCAACATTTGCAGCCAGTAGAGCAGCACCGGTTTGTCCAGGCGCAGCTTATAGTTAAAGGTGGGTATAATGAAGTTGCCGGATTCGTACATTTCTTGGGCGCATTCTGCGTTGTTGCCCTCATCGATGTCCCATAGACTGGGACCGCCGAGGTTCGGCAGATACAATACGGCCCACAGAGCGATTAACAGCCCATAATGACCGGCACGGTTATCGAACCAGTGAAACATGCGATCCCTCGCGGAGAAAGGGCGGCGAGCCGGAGCACTCCAGCGCCCCGAGTGCGCGGCCATTATAAGCGCGGCGTCGATTTCCGCGAGTCCATTCGATCTCCTGTCTGGATCGCAACAGTAGGAGAGCGGCTGGTTTTATCGCTTCCTCAGGGGCTATGAATGGGCAAACGGCAGAATATGGGGGGAGGCCGATAGAAAGGTTACGCCTTGGGTAACTGTTGCAGCGCTTCACGGAATTCGGCCGCCGTCTGGAAACGCTTGTTTGGGTCGCGTTCGATGGCCTTGAGCAGAAACTCGGCAGTCCGCTTGTCCATTTTCGGGCAAACTTCGCGCGGATCTTTGCCGGGGCTGTTCATGTGGCTGAGCAGTGTTTGCAACGATGCCGAGGTCGCTTTCTCCCACGGGAGGGCACCGGTATAGGTTTCGTAAGCCGTCACTCCCAAGGCGAACAGGTCAACCCGATGGTCGGTAGTGGTGCGGCGAATCACTTCGGGCGCGAGGTAGTTGGGCGTACCGGTGCGGTTGCCGGGCTTGAGGAACTCCGGCCGATAAGGAATCGTCAGCCCGAAATCGATCAGCTTGACCACATTGTCTTTTGTCACCATGACGTTACGCGGGCAGATGTCACGGTGCAGAAAGCCTTGCTTGTGCATGTACTCCAGGGCGTCGGCGATCTGCGACAAGATAAGAATGCGGTGGCCTTCCAGCTGGGGGCTTTTCGTCTCGATCAAGAAATTCAATCCCATACCCTCGATCAATTCCATGACCAGATATGGCTCGCCCTCGGTGGTGATGCCGTACTCGAAGGTCTGGACGATGTTTTTGTGCCGCAGCGCCATGCAGATGGCGCCTTCTTTGGGTTTGTTCAGGCCCTTGAAGCGCAGCTCGAACTTCTCCGTCTTTTCTTTGTCAAGGATTTTCAGGCAGACCACACGGCCCAGTTTTAAGTCGCGGGCGCGCCATACTTTAGACATGCTGCCCTGGCCGGTCCGGTTCAGCAGCTCGAAGCGTTTGCGCACGTCGATCTTCGGCAAATTCTCCTTGGGCTTCGATTGGAACCAACTAAACAGCCCCACGGGCAACTCCCTTTTGGGCGAGCGCGGCACTGCTGCGCTACCGCTCGCTTCGTTCAGTGTTCACAGTAATCAATGATCTGCGCGACTTCGGTGCGAAGATCTTTGCGCGGCACAATGCGGTCGATGAAGCCGTGTTCCAGCAAAAATTCGCTGGTCTGGAAGCCTTCGGGCAGTTCCAGGCGCACAGTGTTCCAGATGGTACGTTTCCCAGCGAAGCCAATGAGAGCGCCCGGCTCGGCCAAGGTGATGTCACCTTGCAAGGCAAAGCTGGCGGCCACCCCGCCCATCGTCGGGTTCGTCAAGATGGATATATACAAGCCGCCGGCGCGATCGTAGCGGCCCAGGGCGGCGGAGACCTTGGCCATCTGCATCAACGATAGGATCCCCTCCTGCATACGAGCGCCGCCGCCGGAGCCGCTGACGAACACCAACGGCAACTGCAAGCGCGTCGCCTCTTCGGCCGCCCGCGTCAGCTTTTCGCCCACCACGGAACCCATGCTGCCGGCCATAAAGGCGAAATCCGTGACGCCGAAGACGATGGGGCGGCCGCGGATGAACCCACGTCCCACTACCGCCGCATCCAGCATTCCTGTCTTGGCCTGCTCTGCTTTCAAGCGCTCGGCGTAGGGCAGGCGATCCGTGAAGTTCAACGGGTCACAAGGACGCAGGTCGGTAAACCATTCCTCAAAGCTGTCGGCATCGAGCAGCTGGGCAATGCGGTCGCGTGCCGGCAGATAGAAATGATAGTTGCACTCAGGACAGACGTTCAGCCGAGCCTCGGCCTCCTTGCGGAAAATCGTGGCCTTGCACTGGGGACAACGAATCCACAGCCCTTCCGGAACACCACGCTTGGGGCGATCTGCCGTCGGCATCTCCGCTTTGTTTTGCTCTGGTATCATCCCTCTCCCTCGCCCCGCCTGCCTCCCCAACCATCCAAATCCCTTAGACATTATCACAACGACGCTTGCTCGGATCGTCAAGCTCTTTTCCGCTCCCGGCGGGTGCTGTCTCTGGATTTGGGCGAGCGGAGTTGCAGGGGGTAAGTGGAGTCGCATGAAGGCGAGCGGGGTGGCGTCATCGCCCCGAGAAACCCTTCTCGGGGCACTGGACGCCCCCTGTTTCGGAAGTCACTTGGCTGCGGCCTTTAAGTGTGCTTCATCGAGTTTATCAACGGCCCATAGCAGGCCGCGCGTCACCAGATCGAGATAGCGTCCATCGGCCACCGTTTCGTTGGTGTGGCCGAGCGTTGTGGCGAAGACGCGCGTCTTGCCCTTGTACAAATTGGTCCAGACCACAACAAAATCATCCGTGCGCTCTTTGCCGTCTCGGCCTCGAACTTTCTGCTTGCCGCGCGCCAACGGATGAGCCGTGTCCAACACTTTCCCCATCGAATTGTTGTACAGCTCTTCATCGCCCGTGGTCCAGTCTGTCAAATCCTTGGTAATGGGATTGTCCTTGTCAGTGAAAGTAATGGCAATGGGCCGTCGCGGGCCGTGGCCGGTGCTGGGTAAGCCGGTGAACTCGAACCACGGCGTGATTTTGCCCTTGTCCCAGCCCTCCGTGCGATACGAATGCATGCCGCAGTGCAGCACGACAGCGGGCAACCCCTGACGATGCGGCTCCAAAATGCGCGCGAGGATCGCTTCGTCGGTGACGCCGGAACAACACTCATCATGGACGACTACATCGAAGCCCTTGGCCCAATCGGCTTTTTCAAAGACGGGATTGAGGTGCTTCTTGCCCTGTTCGAGGTCATGAACCGGATCGTAGGCGATCGTCCATTCAACATGGGCGCGGACCGAGATGCCCTTGCTGAGAATGTCTTTTTGTTTTGCGTAATCGTGATAAGGGCCGCCTGTCACAAGCAGAGCACGGATGGGTTTGACGTTTTCCTCACGTGGCGCGGCATCACCGGCCCCGAGCAGAAATAGCCAAGCGGCGGCCGGCAGTACGCACAGGCCGTATCTCCAACAAAACATGGGAAGCACCTCCAGACGGTCGATCAGCGGCGCTTTGCCCAGGCGCCGCACTTGCCTGACGCTCCAAGTGAAGCATCGCTAACCAACAATCTATCGCCGCCAGGCCGGACAGCAAGCACCGTTGTTGGCATGATCTTTGCTTTATGATGTATTGCGCAGTTTGTTGGTCCGATTGGCAATCGAGGAGGTGAAGGTCATGCAAACACTGTTTCAAGCGCGACGGATTTCCAAACGGCGCGCCGATGAACTAAAAAAATCCGGCGCCCTGGGGAATGCTCTACTGCTGGACACGTTCAACGGCATCATCATTATTGAACCAGTGGGGAGCAACCTGGGAGATGGAGACATCCTCTCTCCAAAGGAGGCAGACTACGAGCTGCAACCCGTCTGGCACCTGGGGCCAAGATCTGTGCTGCGTGAGGCGCGCAAGCGCGTGGGGCTAGAAGCGGAGGCTGGGCAGCTGTCGGGTGCCTGAGCGTCCCCAACCTGGCCTGGACAGGCAGTGGACAATTCGGCCCGGCGCTGCTAGCCTTCTTCTCATGGCACTTTTCACCCGCGATTGGCTCCGCTTCCACCAACGCCCCACCCTACAGGGGGCCACCTTGGTGCTTGCTTTCGACGGCTGGATGGACGGCGGCAGCGTTTCGACCGGCACCGTGCAGCGTCTAGTGGATCTGCTGGAGGCCCGTCCCCTTGCCGAGATTGAGCCGGACGCATTTTACCTTTACAATTTCCCCGGCCCGATGGAACTGGCCGCCCTGTTCCGCCCCGCCATCGAGATTGAGGACGGCCGCATCAAGAGCATTGAGATGCCGTCCGCCCGGTTTTTCGTTCACGAAAAGGCAAACCTTGTCCTCTTTTTAGGCAAAGAGCCTAACTTGCGTTGGCCTAGCTTCGCCGATTGCATTCTCGAAGTCGTTGCCGCCGTCGGCGTGCAACGTATCCTGTTCGTCGGCTCGTTCGGCGGCTCGGTGCCGCACACGCGCGAGCCGCGCTTGCACGTCACGTGTTCGCATGAGGAGATGCTGGCGGAGATGAAGCCCTACGCCCTGCGCCGCAGCGCCTATCAAGGGCCTGGCTCCTTTCCCAGCTACCTGATGACGCGCGTGCCCGAGATCGGCGTGCGCATGGCCACTCTGGCAGCCGAGATTCCCGGCTATTTGCAAGGACCAAATCCTGTATGCATCGAAGCGGTCACGCGCCGCCTGGCCAAGATCCTACGACTGCCGCTCGACCTGGCCCCGCTACGCGCCGCCAGTACCGAATGGGAACTGGCTGTAACCGCGGCGATTGAGAAAGACGAGGACATGGCCGCCAAGGTCCGCGAGATGGAAGAGGCCTACGATAATGATCTGCTTCAGCGCGGCGAAGAAGCGTGATCCTCCCACACAGGCCCTCCTTACGGTCGCGGTTCCCCAGGGGGGGGAGGCGGAGGAAGCGGCTTCGGGAACACCACCTGCACGCGCTCGCCGCAGTGGACCCGGACTTCCTGCGTTTGCTCAATCGGCTTGCCCTCCTCATCCCACCATCGCGCCTTGATGACATAGATATACTCGCCGCCTTTCTGCAAAGGCGGCGATCGGAAAAGGCGATCGGTCCCCAGCTGTTCGGTCGGGAAGTCATCCACCCACAGCTCGCCAAAGCAGGGCATTTTGACGTCGATGACCGCTGCCAAACCATTCTCCTGGCTCATCGGCGGCAGTTTTACGTCTCGAGCCATTTCTCTGGTGTAGCCCGGCGCGCGAGGCGGCGTCATGTAGGCCGGATTGAGGGGGTTGTAAAAACCAGGGCGACGGCCCGGCAAAAGCGAGGGATAGCGCGAACCGTTGCCCCAAGTATACGGCGATTCCCAAAAGTAAGGCCAGGTGCCGTTGGACCAATAAGGATAGGCTGTATCGCTGGATACACCAAAGTAGTTGTACGACTCGAAATAGCTGCGTTGCTGGCCACGATAGGGCCCAACCGAGAAATCGACCGGCCCGTCAAAGAGTCCCGCCGAGACACTGCCGCTCAAGGACAACCAGGCCGCGGCTGCAACCATTATTCCCGGCAAAGTCTGCGCCTTTCGCATGGTACGCCTCCCTGGAGCCGATCTTCTGCTGCAATGATCGTCTGATTCACCAACCGAATACGCGACGGATCGGCCAAACTTTGCTGCGGAAAGGCCGGTTGCCCCCTTTTGCTGCTACCGTTGGAACAAACGATCCTTCCGTCAGGAACGAAACGAGGCAGGCCCTGCCACTGGCCAAAATCGGAGACGCCTCCGACAGGGCAGTCGCGCTTGACGCCAAGACGGAGCTAGACTAGGATCGCGCGCCCCTCGGAGAAGGCGGGGCGAGCAGCCGCTGTTCGGAAGGAGAAGGCATAATGACAGGTTGGGCAAAGCACGGGAAGGGAGCAGGGCGGCGTTGGATCGTCGCTGCGCTTCTTGGGGCGTGGATGTTGACCGGCTGTAGCAAACAACCGGCTTCCTCGGAACAAGCGGGCGGGGCAGGGCAGGAAACTCTCGACCAGTCCGCCGCGCCGACGGGAGAGCGCGGAGCAGTCTCCGCGCCGCGAATGCCGGACGCCGAGGCCACCTCCCTCGCCCCCCCTGCTGCTGGGAATTGGCAAGCCATGCACGAACCATTCGCCAAAGCGACGCGCGGCGGCGAGGATCCACCGGCCAACAGCAATCCGCCGCCCGACGTGACCATCAGCGGCAAGCCTGTTTACAAGATTTACAAGGAAGTCCTCGCCCTCTGGGACACCATCCGTTTCGTCACGCCCGATGGCAAGCCCATCCGCTACTCGGCAGTAATCGAGACGGATTTCGGAGCCATCGAGATCACGCTGCGGCCGGACCTGGCACCCAATCATGTACGCAACTTCGTTGCCCTGGCTCGGGCCGGCTATTATGACGGCCTTTTCTTCGATCGCATTTGTCACGACGAGACCGAAGTAGAACCGGGCAAGGTGCAGGTATTTGACAGCATCGAGGCGGGTTGTCCGCTGGGCAACGGCGACCCGGGCAACGGCAGCATCGGCTACTGGCTCAAACCCGAGTTCCCCGTTGCCAACGCCAAGGTGACGCATGAACCGGGCACGGTCGGCGCCTGCCGCGGCATGGAGGAAGACAGTGCCGCTTGCCGCTTCTACATTACCCTATGTGACGCTCCTTTCCTGGATGGGAATTTTACGGTTTTTGGAAAAGTTACCCAGGGACTGGAGGTGGCGCGTACAATAGCAAAGCAGCCGACCCGCGAACACGAGGAGGACGTGGCCGGCAGCTTTCGCCCCGACAAGCCGATCCAGATCAAGAAAGTGACGATTCAAACCTCCGTGGAGGAAACGGGTCGTTAAGATAGAATAGAATGATCGGGGCGGCGCAAGCCCGATCTTGAAAGCCCGCGGGGAGGCGCCGGGAGGGGACCCACCCAGAGGAAAGTTGCGAACCGGGTCAGGCCTTGACGGGTGCAGCCCTAAGCAGCGGACCGAGTGGCGTGGATCAGCCTCTCTCGGCGTCCCCCGGCGGGTTTTCTTGGCTTCCCTGAAAGGGAGGCCGAAACTCTCCGCCCGCAATGAGAATTCGCTCCGTGAGCCAAGGATCATGGCCAAAGAGAAACCCGTGGCACCGATGACCCAAACTCCGCCGGCATCCGAAGGCTACACGGTCCTGGCACGGCGCTATCGGCCGCAAACCTTCAGCGACATCATCGGCCAAGAACCGGTCGCGCGCGCTTTAGCCAACGCCCTCAAAAGCAACCGTGTCGCCCATGCCTACCTGTTCACCGGCGCCCGCGGCGTCGGCAAAACTTCGACTGCCCGCATCCTGGCCAAGGCGCTCAACTGCGAAAAAGGACCAACGGCCAATCCCTGCGGCGAATGCGATATCTGCAAACACATCGCCGCAGGCGAAGACGTCGACGTGCTCGAAATCGACGGCGCCAGCAACCGGCGCATCGATGAAATCCGCGACATCCGCAGCAACGTCCAGTACCGCCCCAGCCGAGCACGCTACAAAATTTATATCATCGACGAAGTCCACATGCTCACCAAGGAGGCATTCAACGCCCTGCTCAAAACCCTTGAAGAGCCGCCGCCGCACGTCAAGTTTATTTTCGCCACCACCGAAGTCGAGAAAGTTCCCATCACTATCCTGTCGCGCTGCCAACGCTTCGACTTCGCCGGTATTCCCGTGCCGCGCATCGTGGACCATCTACGCACCATCGTCGAGCGCGAAGGCGTGCAAGCTGATCCGGAAGCGTTGGAGCTGCTCGCCCGGCGGGCCGGCGGCTCAATGCGCGACGCCCAATCGCTGCTCGATCAGCTGTTGGCCTTCGGCGGCGGACGGCTGACGGCCGACCAGGTATATGCCCTGCTCGGCGCCGCTGGTGAGGAACGCATCGTCGCTTTGGCTGAAGTAGTCCTCGCTCACGACGTCAAAAAGGCCCTCGATCTGCTGGACGAATTTGTAGTTAGCGGATTACAATTGGGGGAATTGCTCGATCAGATGATCGCTTATTGGCGCGATCTGATGGTGGTCCACTGTGCTGGCGTGGAAGGACGTGATCTCAGCGTGCCCAACCGTCATCGCGAGACGTTACTCCGGCAAGCGCAAGCGCTGAGCCTCGACACCATTCTGGCGGGGCTTGACATTCTGTCGGCAACCAAAGGGCAGATGAAAACCAGCAATCATGGCCGAACGCTGGTGGAAATGGCCTTGGTGCGGCTCGGCCGGCTGGAAAACCTTGTGGCCTTGCCGCATCTGGTCCGCCTACTGCATTCAACCGGCGAGCGAGGGCGCCCCAGCGCCCCGAATGACACGCTCGGAGCGCCGGCACATCCTCGCTCGCCAGCTGCTCCTCCGGAAGGGGTAAAAAAAAAGCCCCCGGCCCCCGTTCTTGAGAACGACGCCACCCTACCCCAGCCGCTAACGCCGGAGAACCTGCCAGAAATCTGGGCACACGTGCTGCGCAAGTTGCCGGGACTGCTTGCGGGGATGTTGAAAAAGGGGGAGATGCCAGCAATTATCGCGCCAAACAATCTGGCCCTGCGTTTTCCCATCGACTATAATGGAGCAAAGGAGCTTGTGGAGGCCGCCCTGCTGGAATTGACGGGGCAGCCCTGGATCGTGCGGGTGGAAGGGGGGGCCAACGCGGTATCCCCCTCCGACCTCGCCCCCGCAGAAGGAAGTCTCCGGAGTCGAAACGCCCGTGAGGAAGCCGAGAAGTTGCCCCTGGTCCGGCGAGCTATCGATATTTTGGGGGCCTCCTTGCAGCGCGTGGATGAGGGGTTCGGTATACTACCCCGTGCCGGCGCCAACGCGGACGAGATCCTTATGGAGGATACATCGTGAGCTGGTTGAGCAATCTTGGGCAATTCGCCAAGCTGATGGGACAGCTGCCCCGTCTTAAAGAAGAAGCGGAACGCATGCAGCAGCGCCTCGATCAAGTCGTAGTCGAAGGCGACGCCGGCGCCGGGATGGTTAAAGTGCGCATGAATGGTCGAATGGTCGTACTGGGCTGCACGATCAGTCCAGAGGCCCTGGCGCTCAATGATCGCGAGATGTTGGAAGATCTTATCACTGCCGCGACCAATCAAGCGCTGGAAAAGGCCCGGCAGGCGCTGGGCGAAGAAACCTCTAAATTCATGAGCGGCATGGGGTTGCCAGCGGGATTGAATTTACCGGGAATGGGATAGCGAAGGCGCCTGCCCCTCCGCCGCCCCCGCAAGGACATGCCTTGGGGCACGACGGACAGGCAGGCAAGCAGCGGCAAGGGGAAGAGTCGTGGAACGCGAGCCTTCGGGACCGATCGCTCGTCTAGTGCAGGAGTTGGGCAAGCTACCCGGCATCGGTCCCAAGACAGCTGAACGGCTGACGCATCACCTTCTGGCCGCTTCGCGCACTCAGGTCTACGCCCTAGCCGACGCCCTGCGGGCCATCAAGGACAGCGTCCGCCAATGCCGGCAATGTTGCCAATTGACCGAGCACGAGTTGTGCGCCATCTGCGCGGACCCGCGGCGGGATGCCTCGCTTATTTGCGTCGTTGAACAGCCGCGCGATTTGGCTGCCTTGGAGAGGGCCGGCGCCTATCGTGGCCTGTATCACGTGTTGCACGGCCGTTTGGCGCCCTTGGACAATATCGGGCCGGAACAACTGACTATTGACCGCCTCCTGGAGCGCGTCCGCAAGGGGGGCGTTCACGAAGTCATCATGGCCACCAATCCCACGCTCGAAGGCGATGGGACCGCGTTGTATCTGTCGAGTTTACTGGCACCGCTGGGGGTGCGCCTGACCCGTTTGGCACGTGGTTTGCCTTCGGGATCGGGGCTTGAATTTGCCAACAGCCAGATGCTCGTCGATGCCTTGGAAGGTCGGCGATCGTTCTGAGGCATGGAGGCGGGGCGACCTGCACAGAAAAGAGAGACGGGGTATCGAATTATGCGACTTGATACGACCATCAATCAACGCATGGTGCAAACCATGCATCTGGCCCCACGGATGATCCAGTCCATGGAGATCTTGCAACTGCCGATCATGGCCCTGCAAGAACGTATCCAGCAGGAGTTGCAAGAAAACCCCGTGCTGGAACTGAAAGAATCCAGCGATGAACCTGCTGCCGACAGCGACGATCTGGAGATGGAAAACCCCGATCCGACCGAGGACGATTCGAGCGATCCCGGCGATGCCGAGCTGATCATCGACGACAGCGGCTCCAACGAGCTGGATTTCGACCGCCTCGAAGCCCTGAGCCGTGATTGGGGCGACGTGCTCAATGAAGAACATCGGCCATCGCGCAGCGGCATGGACGAAGAGGGCGATAAAAAGCATGACGCCATGCAGAACATGGCCTCACGCCCGCAGTCGCTCCAGGAATATCTCAACGAACAATTGTCGTTTCTGGAGATCAACCCCGAACTGACCGAACTGGCGCGCTACCTCATCACCCATATCGACGACAACGGCTTTCTGAGCTTTCCGGATGAAAACGATCCGGAGTATCAAAAACTCCAAAGGGACCCGGATTATAAACCCAGCCGACCCTTGCGCCGCCGCTGTCCCACGTTGGAAGAGCTGGCCAGCGGCTACCGCGAAGGCACCACGCCAGCCCAGGTGGAGGAAGCATTGCGTATCGTCCAGAAACTCGATCCGCCGGGGGTCGGCGCCCGCGACTTGCGCGAGTGTCTCCTCCTGCAACTGACACCGGAGACGCCGCACGCCAAGTTGCTCCGCATCTTGATCACCAAGCACCTGGAAGACATCGGCCATAATCGCTTGCCGGTCATTCAGAAAGAGACCGGCTACGACTTGCAAACGATCAAGGAAGCCATCGAGGTGCTCAAACATTTCAACACACGCCCCGGTTCGCAGTTCACCGCCGAGAACATCCCCTATGTCGTCCCCGACATCCTTGTCGAACGCCAAGAGAACGGCGAATACACGGTGCGGCTGCTGGACGATTGGCTGCCGAGCATTTACATCAGCCGCCGCTACCTCGAGATGTGCAAAGACAAAAACGTGGATCCCAAGATCAAGGATTATCTCAAGCGCAAAATCCAGTCGGCGCAGTGGCTGCAAGAATCGATCGAGCAACGCCGGCACACGCTGGAGAAAGTTACCAAGGCCATCATTCAGCGGCAGCGCGCCTTCCTCGAGAAAGGCCCCGAATATATTGAGCCATTGAAGATGCAGCAAATCGCCGATCAGGTCGGCGTCCATGTGACCACGGTGAGCCGGGCCGTCGATGACAAATGGGTGCAGACGCCGCGCGGCATTTTCCCCCTCAAACGCTTCTTCGGCGGCGGTACGCACAACACCGCCACCGGCGAAGAAGTCGCCTGGGAGACGATCAAGCAGAAACTGCTGGAGATCATCGACCGGGAAGACAAGTCCAACCCTCTGTCCGACGAGGACTTGGTTGCCGAGCTGAACAAAGCCGGCTACCCGGTCAAGCGCCGCACCGTGACGAAATATCGCAAAATGGCCAACATCCCTTCGTCGCGCCAGCGCAAGGACTGGACCGCCGCGGGTGTGAAATCTGAATAACCAAATCCGAAATCCGAAAGAATAACCAAATCCGAAATCCGAAGTACCGCAAGGGCTTCGGATTTCGGATTGTCCCATCAGACGAGAACGGTTATAGCAGAAAGTGAGCAAATCCGGAGACGTTTTCGGATTTCGGATTTCGGATTTCGGATTTGAGGTCAAGGATGGCGATCTTGGAAGCGCGCGGGTTAGTAAAGTTTTACGGCCGCCGCAAGGTGGTAGACGGCGTGAATTTCGATGTCGATGTCGGCGAAGTCGTCGGCTTGCTCGGCCCCAATGGCGCCGGCAAGACCACCAGTTTCCGCATGACCACCGGCCAAGTCACGCCCAACGACGGCCGCATCTTTTTCGCCGGACAGGATGTCACGCGCCTGCCCATGTACCGGCGGGCACGCCTCGGCATGGGCTATTTGGCCCAGGAAACCAGCGTCTTCCGCAAGCTCACCGTCGAGGAAAACATCCTTGCCATCCTGGAGGCCATGCCTCGTTATCGCAGCCTCGGCCGCAAGCTCACCAAAGCCGAACGCCTCCGCAAGACCGATGAGGTGCTGGAAAAGTTTGGCATCAGCCATCTGCGCAAGAACAACGCCGCCCGCCTGTCCGGCGGCGAAAAACGCCGTCTGGAAATCGCCCGTTCCCTTGTCTGCGATCCGCTCTTGATCCTGCTCGACGAGCCGTTCACCGGCATCGATCCACAGACCATCGAAGACATCCAGAAGATCGTCCGCGGCCTGCGCGACGAAGGTATCGGCATCCTCGTGACCGACCACCGGGTGCGCGAAATTCTCACGATTACAGATCGCAGCTATCTTATTAAGGGCGGCCGCGTCGTGACGCATGGGACGCCGCAGCAGATCATCCGCGATCCCATCGCCATCAGCGAATATCTTGGCAACAGCTTCACCGAAGACCATCTGACGCGCGCTGCCTCACCTTCGGCCGAGCCGCCGCCTATCCAGGCCATTCATGAGGTAGTTGAGCAAGAGAAGGTCCATCGCCTCATCGACCGCTTGCAGGCCGGCGACCCTTCGGCGGTCGGCGAATTACTCCAACGCGGTCTGGACGCTGTTCCGGCCCTGCTCGAAGCGTTGGAACGGCGCGACGTGGAGCTGCGCCGTCATGCCTGCGAGATCCTGCAACGTCTGCTCGGCCATCCCATCGATTTTGATCCCTATGCTCCTGAAGCGCAGCGACGCCAGCAGATCGCCCAACTGCGCGAACGCTGCGAGCGCAAGGCCGGGTAGGACCGTCTCAGGACACCAGCCGAGTAACTGGTGGGCGAGAGCGAGTCGGACGGAGCAAGCGCAGGATGCGACGGCCGACCAGTGCCAGCCGGCGTCCCAGCCGTGCCAGCCAATCTTGGCCGGGCGGCTGCGGTTGGCAGGCCGAGAGGTTAGGGCGAAAAACCAAAAGAAGCAAGAGCGGCAAATACCACAAAATATAAACGCCCCCCTGATCAGCGTACCAAAACTGGATGCCGATGAGCACTGCCGCGGTCAACGCGATGGCATGGGCCAGGTCTTTAGGAGCGGGCCAAAACGCCGTGGCACCGACAAAGGCGATGTAGGCCAGGAAAATCGGCAGGCGATAGGCCCAGTGCAGGGCCGTCCTCTGCCAGATGCCTTCCATCGCGCCTTCGGGCGGCCTCCAGGGCATGGGCAGCCAGGCCGATAATTTCCAGCTGGCCAACACCGTAGGCGGTAAGACACCGTTGCTCCCCAGGATCAGACGGAGAACAACCAGGCACAATCCCGCCGAGAGGACAAAAGACAAGCTAAAGCGGCGTGCCCCGCGGCCGCGGTAGAAGCTCAGCCATAAGGGCAAGACCAAGACCGGAAAGAAGACGGTGCCGGCGGCCAGACCGAGGAACGCCCCGGCCAGCGTCGGCCAGCGGAAGAACAGGACCATCCAGATCATCAGCGCCATTGGCCAGGCGTGGTCCCAGCGCCCCACGCCCAGCGGGGCCCGCGGCAGGAGCAGATACGTGTACGGCAACAGGAGATAAAAGGTAGCGGCTGCCATGCCCGCGTGCAGATCCTCGAAATGCCGCCAGCCAATCAGAACCAAACCAATGGCAATAACCAGGTGGCAGAGTACCGTCAGACCGCGCTCGACTCCCAATTCCAGCAGTTCCTCGTCCACTTCAGCAGGCGCCTGTTCCCGAAGGACCCTTGCGACCTGCTTGCGCATCGGTTCCATAGTTCCCGGAGCGGTTTCCCGTTGTTTGCTTGGCCCTCCTTTCCCTTCCCCAAGATAAGGGGAATAAGGGACGGCTTGCGTAGTAGGAGGGCGGGCGGCGACGGCGATGAGGCTGACGAACAGGGCGCCGGCCAGCCACGCCAACCCACCGAAATTCAGGTTCGGGCTTAGGGCTGGCCGACGCACCAAGGTGAGGTCGAACAGGCAGCGCAACAGGAAATAACCGGACGCCGCCAGCAACCATAAATAGCCCCAGAACGGACTGAGGCCGTACTGACTCAGCAGCAGAAATCCTGGCATCGGCAAAAACAACGACAACACGTCGCCGTTGCGGATGCTCAGCAAACGATTGAACTTGAAAAATAAGGCCACCGCCAGCAACGCCGAAAAATAAAACCAGGTGGTGGCGTTGGGCAACTCGATCTCGAAAAAAATGGATCTGGTCGCGCTCATTGGCCCACTCGAGCCGCGTCGAGAGATTTCCCGAATAAGAGATTGTAGAGAAACAAACACTGTTGTCCAGTCCTCGGAAATGGACGCCCGATTTATCTTGTCCACCGCTGCCGCCAATCGTTACGATTGCAACAGCGACGTTCGTTCGAGATTTGGCTTCGTGCAAAGGAGGCCCCTGTGCCGTTCCCCACTCGTTGGTGCCTACTTGCTGCCTTTCTGCTCCCTTTGGCGGTTTTCGACGCCTTTGCCGATGGTCTTGATTCGCAACCTACGCCCAAGCAGATCGCTCAATGGGTTGAAGAGTTGGGCGACAACGACTTCCAAGTGCGGGAGAACGCCTCGAAGAAACTGTGGCAAGCCGGCGCCGTGACCGAGTCCGCCTTGGAGAAAGCGCTCCAAAGCGACGATGCGGAAGTAGCCCGCCGCGCCCGCGAATTGCTGGACAAGTTCCGCTGGGGCATTTATCCAGACACACCGGACGACATTGTCGCGCTCATCCGGGCCTATCAGACCAGTGCGGGCCATTCGCGGCTGGAAGTCTTCCAGAAATTGCTGGATAGTGGCGAAGCCGGCTTGCGGGCTGCTCACAAAATCGCCGCCGCCGAGAAGGACGCACAGCAACGCAAGTTGTTGGGCGATCTGGTTGCCCAAAAACTGCCGACGGCTTTTCTCCGCGCCGTGACGGAAGGCCAGTACAAACCGTTCGAGCACCTACTCGAGCTTGGCCACGAGAGCAAATTCATTGGCGACACTCCATACGCCGCTTATTGGCTGCTGCGCGGCCAACTGCCCCAACGCATTGCTCACTTTCGCGCGCGTCTGAATAAACGTCCGGAGGATAAGCAGCTTGCCCAAACATTGGCTTATCTCCATCGCGCCAATGGCGATCTCCTCGAAGCGCGCAAAGCTGCCGAGAAGTCCGGACGTGCCGATCTTGTCGAAGGCATCCTCTACGAATTGGGCGATTGGAAAGCGTTAGCAGAGCGCTCGGAGTTTGCCGGGGCGAGCAATCCCGCGGAGAAATGGGCTTATCGGGCTGCCTTTGCGCGCCTGGCGGGCAAGCAGGAGGAATTCGAGAATGCCCTGCGCCAACTGCGAAAATGCGCCGAAAGCAAAACGGACCATGATTCGCTGGCCTTCGTCGCGGCCAAGGGCCTGCTGCTCAACGATCGCCCCGCTGACGGCTTGAAGTTACTCCGTACCTTGCCCGAACAGCAACTTCTTCTGTTCGATATCCTGTGTGCCCGACTCGAGTTCCGCGCGGCGATCGATTTGGCCAAGCAGGCGGGACCGAGCGCGGAGGCCTTCCCTCGTCTGGATTTGGCCCGTGCGCGACTGCTTTGCTTGCTGGGCGAAAGAGAAGGACAGGCATTATTCGATCGCTACGCCGAGCGTATCAAAGACGAAGTGAATCCCTATGAGGTCCAGGCACTGCTGGCGGAAGAACTGCGCGCGGGGCTGAAGGACCGAGCCTTCGCCCATGCAGCCAAGGCGATGGGCGTCGCGCCGCCGAAAGACCGGAAAGACCTTACCCCAGAAGAGTTGGAGCACTCTTATTTAGAGAACCTTTTCCCTCAACAGACGAAGATGGCCGCGGTCTGGTGGGCTATCCTGCGACGACAATTCAGGAACGAATCCCCGGCGGCAGTGCTGGACCGTCTACGCCAACTGATGGAAGGCAAGATTGCAGCCAAGGACGTAAAGAAGTGGATCGAGCAAGCCGAGCATTGGGGGCCTCTACCCACCTTGGGACCTTTGCAGCCGCCGTCCTTCTTGTTGGAGGTAGTACAGGCGTGGCCGCCTTCGCTGGCCGAAGCCGCCAGCCGCGCCGGACTCGATGATCTCGCTTGCGCCTTGCTGGAAAAAGCGAACAGCTGCGATGTTTTCCTTCGCCTGGGTGATCGGTTGGCCGCGAAAAAACAGTGGGACCAAGCGGCCGAACGCTATCGGCAAGCATGGAAGAAGCAGTTAGAACCACAGGCGCGGGAAATAGATAGGCACATTGTTCGAGTAGTTCCCGAGAAGGCATCTTACGATCCGTTGCCGTGCTATCTTGCAGGCGACGCGCTCATTCATGCCGGACACGAAAAAGAGGGGCGAAAGCTGATCGAGCAAGCGCACTGGGTCCCCTTTGCTGACGCCGCAACACGCTACAACTTTATCCGCGCCTTGACCGAGCGCGGTCACAAGGAAGCGGCGCGGCGTGAAGCTGAGCTGATGCTGCGTGTCAGCGAACCGAACACGTACTATGCCGGCGCAGCAATCCGCCGTTTGGGCGTCGTCGCCCTGGAGCATAAGGACTATCTCAGGGCGGCCGAGAGTTTTGAGCAATCGATGATGCGCTGTTTCAATCCTTATATCAACTTCATCTCCAACGCCGCCTATGCCCAGGTGCCGGCGCAAATTCATCAGCTACGGGCCAGGGCCCTGCTCGCCGCCGGCAAGCTCGACCAGGCCTTCCAGCATGTGGACTTGGCTTTGGCCTATTCGCCCGGCTCGGTCGATTTGCCCATCGCCCTGGTACCGGAGCTGGAACGTCGCGGCCACAAGAAAGAAGCAGCGAACCTCTTTTGTCGCTGTTACGCAGTCTATGAGAAAGTATGCCGTGATTATCCACGCTGCGCCTGGGCGCACAACTCGGCGGCGTGGATGTCGGCGTGCTGCCGCCGTAATCTGGACCAGGCGCTGGAACGCGCCCAGAAGGCCGTCGAACTGGCCCCGACCAACGCCAGCTATCTCGACACTCTCGCCGAGGTCTATTTCCAGCGCGGCGACAAAGACAAAGCCGTGGCCTTGCAAAAGCGCGTCATCGAACTAGGGCCAAAGAAGGAATATTTCCGCAAACAACTGAAACGCCTGCAAACAGGCGACCCATCCGTCGAGCGCCCACCGGAGAATGAAGCAGAATGAATCAGCGGCTGCCGCCGCCTTGACACTCAGACTAAAGTCTGCTAAAAGAGCTTCTATTATGAGCCAAAGAAAATTGCCGTTTTCTGGCGAATTGTGGAAGGCCAACGGAATCCTTCGGAAGGATGATCGAGTACCTCGACCTATCCTGACGACCGAGTGACGAAGTTCACCAATATTGCTGACGCGATCCGTCAAATAGACCTTTAGCATATCGCTCGGCACCACAAGGAACCCACCGATCAAACCGCCGAGTTTCAGCGTCAACAGCAGTTTGTTTATCGCTCGGTGGCAGGAGGAGACGTTCCCTGTTTCCCACTCGAACCCAATGTGTCCGGACTTGCTCTCAAACAGGGCATCCAAATCGCCTGTCTCGATGACTCCGGTTTTGATTATGGGGAGTTGCTCGACTTGCCAGCCCAATTCACGCAACTTCTTCAGACAGGGAACCCGAATCGGTACAACACCGTTGCCTTCGCCGCGCTTCTTCCCACTCTGCGGATAAATGGTGAATTTGCCTGAACCATGCGGCCAATCAATAACTTTTACGGCGGTTTTGACGTGCCGGCAAGCTCTTCGCCAATCCAGCGAGGAGGGAAAGTCTCCGCGCGAAATTATATCAATCGTTTCCACGATTTTCATTCATCCTCTTTTCGATCCTGGCGACGAGCTTGCCAGCGGGTATTGCCAGCGCCTTACACAAGCGAAAGAGCATGTTGAGAGTCGGCGACTTTAAGTCTCTCTCCAGTAGGCTAATATAGGTGCGGTGGACACCTGCTCGAAACGCAAGCTGCTCTTGCGTCAAGCCTGCCTTCTCCCTCGCTTTGCGCAGTTCTTCACCAAACATCGGGTAAAGGTAACAAAGAATGGTCGTGGTATCGGCAGACTATAGTCTGAGGCAAGAAATGGTCTAAGCCAAGCCCTTGGCCAGTTCGCCTTGGATCTGCGATAGATCTTCGATGCCAACCGATAAGCGCACCAGGCCGTCGGTGATGCCTTGGCGCTCCTTTTCGTCTGGGGCGACGTAGCGGTGTGAGGTCGTGGCGGGATGGCTGCACGTCGTCGTGGTGTGGCCGAGCGAGGGACTGAAAGGAATACCAGGCGCCTGGTGCAGGAAACGATTGACCGCCGCGCGTCCGCCGGCCAAGTCGAAACAGAGCATATTGCCAAAACCGCCGTGCAGCACGCGCCCAGCCAGCTCGTGATCGGGATGGTCCGGACGTCCCGGATAGATAACTCGCGTGACAGCAGGATGATGCGACAACCAATCGGCGAGGGCGGCGGCATTGGCGCAAGCCGTCTTCACACGCAACGGCAACGTGTCCAGGCCGCGCTCCGCCAGCCAACAATCGAATGGACTGGAGGAAAACCCCCAAATACTGCTGACTTGGCTCAATTCCGCCTGCATGTCGTTGTTGCCGCCTACCAGACCGAGCGTCACATCGCTATGGCCGCCGATCAGCTTGGTCACACTCTCCACGACGAAATCGGCGCCCCATTCCAGCGGGCGGACCAATACCGGCGTAGCGAAAGTGTTATCGACCGCGAAGAAACAGCCGGCCTCATGGGCCAGTTGCGCCAAGGCAGGCAGATCGGCGATGCGCAACAGCGGATTGGACATCGTTTCCACGAACAACAGGTGCGCCGAAGTTTGCAGGGCCTCTTTTACTTTATCTAGATCGCTAATATCCACAAAAGTTGTCTGTACGCCGAGGCGTGGCAGTTCTTGCTGAAAGAGTTGGGTAGTGCGGCCGTAGAGACGGTGGCTGGCGACAATACACTGTCCCTGTCCCACGCTCGCCAAAACAAGAGCGCTGATGGCGGCCATGCCGGAGCTGGTCATGATGGCCCAGCGTGCGCCTTCTACTTCCGCTAACCGCATCGCCAGCCGTTTGGCGTTGGGGTGAGCATCGCGGGCATAAATGAAACCTGCTTCCTTGGCATCGAGGATGCGATCGAGCGCGTCGAGGTCCGGCAGGGCGTAGACTGCTGAGGGATACAACGGCGGCGTCAACGGCGTGCTCGGTCCTAACGCGGCCAGAAACGGTTGCCGTTCGTCCATGATAAAGTCGTCCCTTTGAGGGCCCTTTGTTTGGCTGGGAGGTCGGGAGCAAGCACGACAACGCCGCCTCTACGGCTCACGGCCAAACGACGGTTTGAGGTCCTTCAACAACTTCTCTACAGCGAGCCACATCTGAAGATGGGCGTCGCTACGATCCTGTTTGAAGCCGAGACGTTCAGCTTCCTCGCGCGCCTTTTCCTCCGTGGCTCGGTCCACCAGGCGGAAGTGCAAATACCACAGAGCGCCGGCAAGAGAGCCATCCTTATCGTACACAAACAGCGGCAGATTGTTGGCGTCGGCAACCAGGCGATTGAATTGCTCGACGATCTGCTGCGATAGTGTCTGCGGCGAAACTTCCAGGCTCAGGTATCGCAAGCCGCTCTGCTCGAACTGCTTGCGGGCGGCGCTATCGTCTTCTGTAGGCGAGCGGATGTGCAGGACGGTGCGATAGCCGTGGGACTTCAGCCAGGCGATGCCGCCGGCGAACGGCTCCTGTCCACTGGCGATGTTGGTTTTGACCGCAGCGAACTGCGGAATGTCCACCGGCATGGAAGGGCTGGCGGCACTGTCGTCGCGTGCCGGCGGCGGTTCCCGGGTTTGCGGCGGGTAGGTACGTTCTTCCGGGGCCGGCGTTGTCGGTTCCGGCTGCTGGAGATAGGCGCGAGGGGCAGCGGCAGGCGGCGAGGACGGCGACGACGTGCCTGGAGCAATGTAGTTGTTCTGTTGGACTTCGGGCGACGGCGAAGGCGGTGTCCCACCTGGCGGCGCTGCTGCGCCCGGCACAAAAGGCGCCGCGCTCGGCGCAGGCACAGCGGCCCCTGCCGGCGCAGGCACAGCGGCCCCTGCCGGCGCAGGCACAGCCACTCCGGCAGGCGCGGGGACGGCAGGCACAGACCCGGCGCCGGGAACGTAACGCGGCGGCAGCGGGCCGCTGGTAGCGCAGCGATCGCATGGGCCAATCCCTGGAGGCGGGCCAACATAGCGGACACGCGCGTTGTTCCTACAGTTGCAACTGGGCAGCACGCCCAGTATTAAGGCCCCCGCTAACAGCAACAAGACCTGTCGCCGATTCATGATTTGGCCTCCTCTGGTTTATTCCCGTCTCAATTCTACGCTGTGCAGCTGAAACAGGGGCAGAGGAAACTTTATTGTTTCTGCGCGAAATCGCCCCCTAGAGCATCGAGAGTAACGATTGCACAAGTTATGTGGCTTCGCCTCAGGCGAGTTGGAGACGAACACGGGCACGAAGGAGGCGGCGGCGATATTGTCCGGGTGACATGCCGAATTTCTTTTTGAAGACCGCGCTCAAATATTCGGGGTGCTTGAAGCCGCTGCGGGCGGCGATGGCAGCTAAAGACAGATCGGGTTCGGCCAGCAGTTCAACAACGCGCTGTAGACGGATACGGATGATTTCCGCCTTGGGAGAACGTCCCAAAAACTGCATGAAGCGGCGTTCGAGAGAGCTGGCCGACAACGAACAAGACCTCAGTAGCTCGGCAACGGTCAGACCGTCGCAGGCACGGGTGCGGATCAGCCGCACGGCTTCGGCGATCTCCGTATCTTCGATGGCCAGGACATCGGTAGAGCGGCGCGAGACGACGCCGCGCGGTTCCACAAGGATGGTACGGCGAGGCGTACTTCGGCCGCGCAGCATTCGGGCCAACAACATCGCTCCCTCGAACCCAATCTGCGTGCTGTTTAGATCGACGCTGGACAGCGGTGGATCAGACAGGTTGCACAAAACATCATCGTTATCGATGCCGAGAACGGCGACCTGGTCGGGTACGAGCAAACCCAACTCGCGGCAGGCGCTGAGGACTTGTTGGCCGCAAATGTCGTTACAGGCCAGAATGCCGACGGGCTTGGGCAGGCCGGCCAACCAGCAAGCCAAGTCGCTCCGGTAAAGCACGCCTTGTTGCTCGCGGACGGCCAGATCAGCAGACGGCGGGAAGCGGAGATACTGATAGACGTGACAGGGCAGGCCCGCATCATTGATACATTGGCGGAACAACGGCAGGCGTTCCTCGGAATAGTTGACGCCTTTGAAACCGCAATAGGCGATGTGCCGAAAACCGCGTTCCAGCAGATGGTCTGCCGCCAGCCGCGCCACCTCTCTGTTGTTGGTACGCACGCACGGCCAATCGCCCTTGGGCAACCAACCATATAGATCTACGACAGGCAGACGGAGAGCGCGGAGGGCGCGGGCCAGCTGCGGCGTGGCAATGCGGGCGAGGACGCCGTCGCCGTCCCAGCCGCGCAGCCAACGCGGCGGTGGATCGCGCAAACTGCGCTCCTGCCAGTAAATAGTCCACGATTCGTGTTGCCGCACGTACGAGGAGATGCCGGCCAGCAGCCCTCGGCCGTAGCCGCGCGTCGATTCCACCAACACAGCGATGCGCGGGCGTTCGTTCATGGTTGCTTCTCGCGCGCAAATAGTCCCACATGTTCCTGATGAAAAAGCTTAGCATTGTTGGCGAAAAATCTCAAGAGCAAAATGAGACCTTGCCAATCATAAAATGAACAACCAGAGCGAGTTATACTCCGCGCGGAAGAAATGGGCCCCCGGTTCGGAGCGTCCGCGCTGGACTGGCCCGGCGCAGATACTCCGAACCGGTGTCCCATCGACCCGTACTGTGTATGTTCCCCTTATTTCTTTTATTTACACGATCGATCGCATTGGGATTTTCCCGCGCAGCACTTCGACAACGCGCTTCACATCTGTCTCTGTGTGCGCAGCGGTGACGCTGAAACGCAAGCGGGCGCTTCCTTCGGGCACCGAGGGCGGACGGATTGCCGGAACCAGCAAGCCCTGTTCTTCCAGGCGGCGTGACAGCCTCACGGCTTGCTGTGCTTCTCCCACGATCAGCGGCACAATCTGACAACAGGAATCGCCGATGTTGCCGCCTATCTCTCGCAGTTCACGGCGCAGTTGTTCGGCCAAGGCGAGAATGCGACGGCGGCGTTCCGGCTCCTGCTGCACCACCGCCACAGCGCGCCGCGCTGCCGCGGCGGTCGGCGGGGCCAACGCCGTCGAAAAGATATAGGGCCGCGCCTGATTGATTAACCAAGCGATGAGGCGTCGCGGGCCGCACACGAATCCGCCTTGAGTGCCGAGCGCTTTACTCAACGTGCCTACTTTGAAGACACGTTCGGGCGACCAGGGACCGGGCCTCAGCGACTCGGTAACGCCGCGACCATGCTCGCCCAGCACGCCGGTGGCATGCGCTTCATCAATGACTAACAAGCAATCAAAACACTCCGCTAACTCCACCAATTGGCCAAGGGGAGCGATGTCGCCGTCCATGCTAAAGACCGTATCGCTGACAATCAGGCGGCGGCGGGCGCTGCGGCCCTGCTTGCGCAGCAAATCGGCAAGGTGATCGGCGTCGTTATGGCGATAAACGTAGACGGCGGCACGAGACAGACGGCAGCCATCGATCAAGCTGGCGTGATTAAGAGCGTCGCTGAACACGGCGTCCCCTGGCCCTGCCAGCGAGCGGATGAGCGCCAGATTGGCAGCGTAGCCGCTGCTGAAAACAAGCGCCGCTTCTGTCCCCTCCCAAGCGGCGAGGGCACGTTCGAGAGCGCGTAGCGGCGGCGAATAGCCGGACACCAACGGCGACGCTCCGGCCCCGCAACCGTAACGCCGCGCGGCGGCCGCAGCCGCGCGCGCCAAACGCGCATCCCCTGCCAAGGCGAGATAATCGTTGGAGGAAAAGTTAATCAGTTCTCGACCGCCCAGACGAATGCGCGCCGCCTGCCCCGACTGCAAGCGTCGCCGCACACGGTACAACCCGCGCCGCCGACGCTCCTCCAGGTCGTCATCTATCCAGGCAAACATACATGGGGTTCAAATCACCAGCCCGCCGCGCCAGCAAAAGCATCTCTCGCGGGCGCGGCAGGTTGGCCAGGTTAAGACAACACAGGGAGTTGCCAGGTTGTCATCGGCGGCGGGGCGATGGCGGGGTCGGCGTCGCCGACACGGTCGTCGTGCCAAGTCAGCTCCAGATCTTCGATCATCTGCAAATCTTCCTCGTTGGGCCGGCCAAGGGTAGCCAGGTAATTGCCGATCAGGCTGCTGGTGGCGCCGACGTAGAAAATCCAACTTTGCAGATCGCGTAAGTTCTTCTCGCGTCCGCCGGCCACTTTCAGGTCCTGGCGCGGCAAGATCAACCGCATGACGGCAATGATTTTCAAAATCTCCATCGGCCGCAGCCGTGGGGCCTTTTCCAACGGGGTGCCGGGAATCGGGAACAGAAAATTGAGCGGCACGACGTTGGGGTTCAGCTCCTTCAAACTGAAGGCCAAGCTGACCCAGTCGTCGATGGTTTCGCCCATGCCAAAAATGCACCCGCAACAGGTCTCCAGGCCGACTCGCTGGGCCAGCCGTACTGTGTCTACACGTTCCTGCCAGGTGTGTGTGCTAACGATGTGCGGATAAAACTCGCGTGAGGTTTCGAGGTTATGATTGATGCGACGGACACCGGCGGCCTTGAGATCGCGCGCCTGCTCCTCGGTGAGCGTGCCCAGCGTGGCGCAGTGGCAGATGCCGTCCACTTCTTTCATGGCCCTGACCGCTTCCATGATTTTCGGCCATTCACGTTTGGTGGGGCCGCGGCCACTGTTGACGATGCCAAAAGCGCTAGCGCCGCGCGCGCGGGCATCGGCGCAGGCTTGGGCCACTTCGGGGCCGTCCATCATCGGATGGGGCGTTATGCCCGTGTCATAATGGGCGCTCTGAGCGCAGAACTTGCAATCCTCGCTGCAATTGCCGAACTTGGTCGGCAGGATGCTGCAAAAGGTCACGCGATTGCCGTGAAAATGACGGCGGACCTTGTGAGCAGCGTAAAACAGATCGTACAACGCCTCGCCTTCCAAAGCGAAAAGCTGGCGAGCTTCCTCGCGGGTCAACTCGCCGCCGTTGATGATGCGGCGGCTGAGGGAGAGCAGATCAGGTAAGTCGGCAACCGACATGTAAAGAGGTTCCTCCTCGGCGTTCAAGCCTTGCGGCTGGGCATAAACACAATCGTCAGGACCAGCATGGTGTAAATCACCATAGCGACATGGGGCAGAGCAGAAGGTCCGGAACTGCTTTTCTCGCTTTCTGCTGTCGGATCGATTTTGACTCCGCGCTCGATAGTCGTATCGCTTTGCCCCGCTGCAAATGGCAGCGCCAGCGACAAGGCCAGAAGAATAGCAGCGAAACCGCGAAGCAGACGCACTCGCATGATGTTTGTTCTTTCTTTATCCGGCGCGGCGGTGAAACCATTTTTCGCCCCAGGCCCATAATCCTTTGGGCGTGGGTTTGGCGGGCGGCGGCGGCGGCGATGGCGGCGTAAGCACCACCGGTGCGGGTTCCGGTTCGGCGGCTGGCTCCGTTTGCCGCTGGCGCCGCCGCTCCCCCAGAAACTGGACCAGTACGCCCAGGACGATCAACGATCCGCAGCCCCAGTTCAACAGCGGGCTGTTCTTCTGCGTCCAGGCCACACTATCCACCATATGAAGCCGATCCAATAAAGCCAAGGCGCTGTAGATCAGCACCAAAGCGCCGATCAGGCTGGAGAACGTGATGATCCAGAAGCGGTAGAGGAAAACGCCGGCCAATCCGCCGACGAGAAAGACGGCGATCGGTTCGTCCCAGGCAGGAGCGAGGGTATGTATCAGTCCCAGGGCGGCCAATCCGCCGGCGGCAAAGAGGAGGATGCGCACTAGCGACAAGGCCAGCGCTCCCGCCGATACAGCCAGCAACAACCCCGCCACCAACGGCTGCATCCCGTAATCTTTACCCAGGGTCAGCCCCAGCAACCCCGCCGTCAGGGTCACGCTCATGGCCAACCAGAAGCGATGTGTTCGGCCGCCCAGCGACCATAACCAAAAGCCCACGACCAATCCCGCACTGCTCCAAAGCGGCGAAAGCAGCCGAGCTTCCTCCAGAATGTCCGGCGCTACCAGCTGCATAGGCAGAAACTCCCCCGTTCTTCGCAACCGCTCTCTGAGAGTCGCGGCCCCTGTGGCATCATCCGATTGGAGCGAGGTTATCGGGGGCGTCAAAGTCTGTCAAGTCAGGAAGTTTTGAAAAAAAGAGCAATTGGGGCACACTTTTTGCTCTTCTACCCCTCATTGGGCGGCGAAACTCCTTTCCGAAAGTAGATGCGTGAGATCTACCTGAATCGGCTCTTTCTGGATAGAGTTTTCGAGAAGCAATGAGCAATCGGTTGCCGGTCGACTGGAACGCGTCTTCCAGTTTATGCTGACTATTCTGAAGGGGCGAGAGGAACGGAAGCGTCATGGGGACCAATGTTGACGGCGAACAAATGTCCTCTACTCACTTTGTTGAGATGGTTGTCCGCACTTTGCGCCATGAAGTCGGCGACCTCTTGCAATCGGTGTATTCGGCGGTGGCCATTCTCCAGGAACGGCTGCCACGCGGTCAATCGCTGGAACGTACTATCCTCACCGACCTTCGCGGTCGGGCGGAGATGTGCAAAAATGAACTGGACGCCACGCATGATTTGGTTTGTCCTCTCCAGTTGAATTTAGATTGGGTGGAGTTGAGTGAGTTGGCCGCCGGCATTGCGGCCTCGTTTTCGTTGCGTCATCCGGGCCTTCAGATTATCTGCGAGGCGCCGCAGCCATTAAGGGTCTGGGGCGATGCTAGCAAATTAGGGCAGGTAGGGACAATGTTGCTGATGTCTTTGTGCCAGACGGCGCGGAGCAAAGTCCTGATGCGTGTGTCTAAACAGCTGTCTCAAGGGCCGATCGAATGGTGTTTCACGCACGACGGCCCGGCCGCTACTGCCGAGCAACTGAGCTGGCTAACAGCGCCGTTCAGCACCACGCGGAACGCGCGTTTCGGCTTAGGCTTGGCTTTGGCACAGCGGGTCCTGGAACTACAAGGAGGCCGTGTTACCGCGGGTGAGGCCGCAGAGGGCGGCTTTCACGTGGTGTTGACGTTGCCGTCGGGACCGACCCCGAACTGAAAAATTGTACTGGCAACAGGTATAGTTGCCAGGTATAATTATCTGTTAATCTAAATGAAAGTCGTGTACTTTTCCCAGTTTTGATCGCGGACTGGCATTGCAGTTGCTGTCTTCCTCAATACGACGGACGAAAACAACTGACAAGGCGGTGCAGCGAGGTGAAAAGGACGGAGATGTGGAGGAGGTTGGCGTCATGCAACCATCGGCGTCCACGTTGGGGCCTTTAAAAATTGTGGTCGTCGAGGACGACGCCACGGTACGCCTGTTTTTGAAGGACACCCTGGAAAAGAAGCTCGGCCATCAGGTCGTCGGCGAGGCCGCTACAGGTACGGACATGGTCCGCACGGTGCTGGAGTTGGAGCCGGACGTGGTCGTCTTCGATATCCACCTGCCGCGCCTGAATGGTTTGGATGCCTTGCGGCAGATCTATCAGGAGCGCGTTGTCGCCGCCGTGGCCATCACCGGCGACCGCGATCAAGATTTGGTTCGCCGCGCCCTGGAAGAACACGTTTTGGCCTATCTGGTCAAGCCGATCGAGGAGCATCAGCTTGGTCCGGCCATTATGGTCGCCCGCGCCCAGTTTGCGGAGCTGCGCGAACTGAGCAAAGAAAACGCCTCCTTACGGCAGGCGCTGCAAAATCGTAAGATCATCGAGCGCGCCAAAGGCGTTTTGATGAAGCGCTACCGGTGGACGGAAGCGGAAGCGTTCCGTCGCCTCCAACGCGGCGCCATGAATCGCCGTACCACGATGGTCGAGTTGGCCCAAAACGTGCTTAACGGTATCGAAGTGAATTTATGAACGTGAGGGTCAGCGGCCTGTTCTCGCCCCTGGGGAGGCCATAGGGTTTTTCGTTTAGCCGCGAGCCGTAGGCGAGCGCGACCGCCCTCCCCC
>Ga0078972_1004353_pt1 | contig 39110 bp, 68 predicted proteins | sample YelNatPaOPGAMG01_FD_67568 | JGI IMG/M metagenome (GOLD analysis project Ga0078972, IMG submission 67568) | Hot spring thermophilic microbial communities from Obsidian Pool, Yellowstone National Park, USA - OP-RAMG-01 (SPADES assembly) (version 2) | ecosystem: Environmental > Aquatic > Thermal...
GATGAGAGAGTGGCAGAATTTGAGAAATTAAATCATCTGCTTGGTGAAAAACGTGACAAGAAGTTTGTTGAGGCTGAAGAATTTATTTATGAAGAAATAGAAGGTTGTCCGCCAATCACAAATGATAAGATGCCTGACGTTTCACCAGAAGGAATCAAAAAACTTGAGGCTTGTCTTGAGAGGCTGCCGCAGACAAAAGAACTGCATATTGACGAAAAAGGCGAATATACTGAAGAAAGGAAGAAACTGCATAAGTGGATTAAAGGCAAGATAATGGCAAACGCCGAATGCGTACTGCCACATGAAAAGCCTATTGCTATACTGATGGGCGGCGTCCCTGGTTCAGGCAAAACGTCATTCCTGAAACGCTATGCACCAAATCTGACAAAAGAAAAAATCTTAAAGATTGATGCAGATGCAATAAGGGAGATGCTACCTGAATATAGGGGATGGAACAGCAAGATAACACATAAAGAAACGCAGGACATATATAGGGGGCTTTTAAAAGACATTTCTGAAGGTAAACCGTGCCGTATGGATATACTCTGGGATGGCACAATGAACAAATCAGCAAATTACCTGCCTTTGATAGGCGACCTTAAAAGGCTGGGTTATCTGACTTACATCATATATCTTAAAGTGCCATGGGAAGTTAGTAAACGAAGGACACTTGAGAGATTTGTGCGGGAATCGAAAGACGGCAAGTATGGAAGATATGTACCGATAGAAGTCGTTGACGAGGCAAATAAAAATGGTGAGAAGGGTTTCAATGAACTTAAACATGCCGTTGACGGTTATATGCTTGTTGACGGTGTGACAAGGGAGATAATCGAAAAGGGAGGCACGGACTTACTTGCCGAACGTGGTTATTTTGAGCATGAGCCGACAGAAAAAGAGATTGAGGTTAAGTCAGCAAAGGCAAAGGCTTTGGCAATGCAGCAAAGAATAAGAATTTTGGCGTTATAATAATTTAAAATAATTTAAAAATAGGTTGTATATGGGACTTACGATGAAAGAAAGGTACGCAAGGCTCGATATGAGCAAACTACCGGAAAGTTATAAATCTGAATTTGAAGAAATCAGAAAAGAAACAAAAGACTTTACTGATGAAGAAATAAACGAGGTTTTCAGGGAGAATTTTGATTTGCTTTACAAACTTGTAGAGGATAGGTATCCTGATGCAATAACAAAGGGCGGAAAGATAAAGAAACAAAGACCTATAAAGGTTAAAAAAGTTAAACCTGCAAAAAAAGAGAAAAAGGCAGTTGAACCTTCGGCTATTGAGGAAATCAATCAATATGATGAATATGGTAAAGAACATGGTTATTGGAAAAAGCCAAGGTATGAAGGGAAGTTTGAACATAGAAAACCAGTGGGGCCTTGGAAATTCTATTATGAAAATGGACAACTAAGTTCAGAAGGCTCATACACGAACGGGAAAGAAGAAGGGCTTTGGAAATACTATCATGAAAATGGACAACTAAGTGCAGAAGGACAATACAAGAACGGGAAAGAAGAGGGTCTTTGGAAATACTATTATGATAATGGACAACTAAGTTCAGAAGGCTCATACACGAACGGGAAAGAAGAGGGGGTTTGGAAATACTATCATGGAAATGGACAACTCAGTGCAGAAGGACAATACAAGAACGGAAAAGAAGAGGGGCTTTGGAAGGAGTATGATGATAGCGGCCTCTTAATAAAGGAAGAGAGATATGTTAATGGACAACTTGTGGAAAGTGTTCATGAAGAAAAAGAGCAAAAAACAAAAGAGGAGCTAAAAACCAAAAAGGAAACTGTAAAGACCAGGGACGGCTTTACATTTAACAGGAAAGACCCTGAATTACGAGGCAAGGTATTTTTTGATGAAAACGGAAAGGCGTGGAAATGCAAAAGATATGAGCCGGAGCTTGACGAATGTATCTTTGAAGATGAATCAGGTAAAGAAATTGCCGGATGCCTTGAATCAATGTACGTCAATAATCCAATTGAAAAAAGGGCTAAAGGAGATATTATTGATGAATGTAAAAAAACCTTACAGGAAGCCGGATATACTGTAAAGGTTCATAAGATAAAAGGCAAAAAACTCAAAAGAAAAGAGCCACGACCCGAAAGGGAGATTATCAAAGAGAGGGTTGAAGATACGTTTAAACCTATCCTGAAAGATATATCCGGCAGTAAGGAAAAAGAAGAAAAATTCAAAGAGGTTATCGAAACACTTGACAGGGTACAAAAGTTATTCGTCAAACTCTTGAACAGGCTTAATAACCTTGCTGATGACGGTAATAAAAATGCTATCGAGAAAATCGAGAAACTTCTGAAGGAAATAATTGACTGACAATTTTTTTAATCTTTTAAATTTTTATGGCGTCTGGTCAGGTATTTATAATAGATAATGCTGGTGATAATTCTTATTATCAGACTTCAAGGGAATTTTTAAGCAACCCTATTCAGGTTGATATGCTTAAAGTTTTACTCGATAATGAAGACCAGATATACAATAATATTCAGATAAGAAACAAAAAGTCATTCGGTAGCGAATGGAACCGTGAGATACAGTTAAAAAAATATCAATCGGCGCTGGATAAGACAAACCTAATAGTTGACGTTCCTATTTCTCCGCCGATAACAATTGACGGAAATACATATTTTCGGGTGACACTCGAAGCAGATAGCGAAATGATTTTGATATTCTATTTTGAACAAAGTGAAGTGGTAATATAAAACGGTACATGGCAGACGAAAACAAAGATAAATTGTTGGGGCTGTTAGCCTTATTGCTCGGATCGGGTTTTATCATCTGGCGGCTTATTAATAAAAAGCATACCGTCATTTTTCAGAAGCAGACAGATGAGAGGTTTGAAGGACGTCCCGACAGGTGTGGTAATATAATTTACAAACCATTATCACCGTGGGGGCCGGTTTCGGCAGGCTTTCTGGGTCGTGGCTGGTGTTATCGGGGTGACGGCTCATTCTTTGGCGAGAATGTTAAATATGGTGATAAATATGCTGACGTGCAGACGGAATTATATAAACAGTTTAAAACTGAAGAAGCGTTAAGATGCACAAATAAGTCTTTTGTTCAGTTTGTTTTACGTAACACTTCAGCCGAAAAACTTGTAAGCGAAATACTGAATACAACAACAAATGGCATATCAGGAGATTTTTGGACTGATTCTAATTGGACTAATTTTAAACAGATTGCCGTACAAAATGCTGTTATACGTAATTATGAACAAAATAATTTACTTGGTAGTACAGAAGAAACGCCTATGTATCTTGTTGAATCTGGTACCGATGGAGATGGGCAGTGGTATATAGTCAGAAATATGCCTTATAATTCTAATTTAATTGAAGAACCTAATGCTTGGGCATTGTGGTCAATGACCGTCACTGGTCAGCCTGATACTGCATCAAGGCGAATAACAAAAGCGTCTTATCTTGGTACTTATAATATTTATTCAAATTGTTGTAAATTGTGGACTTATTCTGCTATATCCGGAGCTGTCGCTGGTCATCAAATGGCTTTGATTAGGCCACGTTCAAAATACATTTATACAAAAGATACTATTGATTTTCCAAGAAATACAGGTTCTTGGAATGCCACTACAACTGGTGTGACAGGATTTTTTAAACGTAGCACAGATGGTAAGTATTGTATGATTGTAGATGGGTATAATTCTGGCAGTTCCGTGCCAAAGACAAAACATCACTTATTTAGTGCTTCAGACATTATGGGCACATGGACAGATGAAACAGGGCCTGCTTCAGGTGATATGTTTGCAGGACATTACCCTTCAGGGTACTATGGTTTTAACCCATTATCAAGAATGGTGCCTATTCCGACTGAACCTGGTTACTACGTTACAGTATGCGCATTTGCGAACATAACTGGAGGGAATGAGATTTTAGGGATGATAAAATTTAATGATACGTTTACAGATATTTCCACATTTATTGTTACAATGGGGGATGAACCTGAACTTCAATGGGAATTTTATCAATCTTTAGCATACTGGAAAGGGAAATGGTATATCACTCGGCAAGACGGTACGTATAATACAGGGAAACGTAAAGTATTTGTTGCAGACACTTATGATGGGACTTATAACTATCATTCCACAATAGTAGATTTATCCACTTTATCTGATAGAAGTATGCTTACTCGTTCATTTGGTGGAGGATGTTTACAGGTTTTAAATAATAAATTGTTTTTTGTATCATCAGGAGAGGGATATTCTCAGTATAGTGGGAATCAATATAACCACGAAGCGTTTCTGTGGTATTATAATGAAGATACTAAAGAATGGGAAGCATGGGCTCATCCATTAATTACAGCAAAACATGGTACTGGTTTTAATCCGAACTCTCCATATTATTGGACATGGGCTTATGACCACTTAGGAGTGATTAGTTCATTTTATGAAGAAAATAATAAGTTATTCTTTGCAGTACCTATGTGCGGAGGTGCAGATACTTATCAATGTACTTGCGGATACATTGATTTAGATGCTTAATTTTAAAAATTTCAACAAATTGAACATTTTTGAAAAAAGAAATATATATTTGTAACAAATTAAAAACCTTAATCCATGTTAAAGTACGAAAAGTTATTAAAAGAGTGGGACTTAGACCTTGATTCTGACGTCCTCGACAAAGCCTTTGTTGAAAAGGCAAAGAAATTCCAAAAGCAAGTGGCTAACAATGAACTCAAAGACGAGGAAATAAAAGCCGCTGACGAAGAACTCGTTCAAATGTTTAACGAGCTTCACGAGTTTGAAGAAGAATCAGACCCAGAACTGGTTGAAACGAAAAAGAAGGTGTTCCTGCTTGAAGCAAAAACAAAAATTGCTGAAGCGGAAACCCTCGATGAACTGGAGGAAATTAAGAAGGAATATAAAGACAAGTTTGACGAAATCGAACCTGTCTTTACGGCAAGGTTTAACAAAATGAAAAACAAGATTGCAGAGGCAATCAATAGTGCCAATGCTGACAAACTGCCGGGGCTGCTCGAAAAATACAAGGGTTATCCCGAACTTAAAAAGTTAATTGAAAATCGGATTAAAGAGGAAGAACAAAAGAGAAAACCTTCTTCTCTGAAAGAGACTCTGCTTAAAAAACGTGAATGGACTTACAAAGAGTTACGGGAACTGGGCATCGAACCTACCGGCAATGACATGGTCGTTGAAGGTGTAAAACTCGAAAAGGAGTATCTTTTTAACATTTATTCCGTGCGAAAATAAAAAGAAAAGAGAGGCGATGATTTGTTCTGAAGTGCCGATTTAATGTTTAACCCGATGGATTAAATATATGCTAATCATCGGTCAGGCTTCACAAATTAAAGCCTCTCTCTTTAAAAATATTTCAAAAACCTTCTCCCGTGGCTGAGTCGTTGCAAAACAGAAACACCCTTGAAATAAAAATTCAGTCCTTTGTTATTAAATACGGGCCTGAACAACTGATAAACTGGCTCGATGAATTTGACAATATAATATCCCCTAACACATATAAACTATTCCGGCAACTTGAAAAAGAAACCTGCAAAATATTTGGAATAAGTTATGCAGATATGCGACGATTTTCAAATACAAGATGTACCGACGCACGGCGGGCAATATGTTTTATTGCCAATAATTTCCTGAAACTTCCGATTGAAACAATTATTAAGTTGCTGGGTAACGTCTCGGCCCGCTCCGTGAATTATTATATTAAAGACGTTGAGACGTGGATTGAGGAACCCCGCATGAATAGACCTTTTATTGATGCTTATAATAAAATTTTAAAGAATTTTAAAATAGATAATTTATGATGGAATAAATGTTAATAAATATGAATAAATATATTTGTATTATAATAATATTAAACGTATTATAGATGCAACTTGTAGAAAGACATATCAGGATAAATGACAAGGCTATTGAGGCACTTTGCGTGAAAGCGAAGAACCTTTATAATCAGTCGTTATATTATTTACGTCAGGCTACATTTGGCAAAATACAGCATTTTACTGAATATGAATTGTCAAGTTTATTTGCAGAATTTAATCAGGAAGATTATAGAGCCTTACCAGCACAAACTTCACAACAAGTAATAAAACAGGTATTCAAAAATTATAAAAGTTGGTATAGGGCAAGGGCAGAATGGGAAAAGAACTCATCAAAATTTTCAGGCAGACCAAAGTTGCCAAAATATAAAAAGGTAACATCAGAAGTTATTTTTACGGGACAGCAACTTAAACTTAAGGATGGTTATATTCATTTTCCAAAGATGACCAACTTGCAACCATTAAAAACAAAAGTAGATAATATTTGTCAGGTAAGAATAATTCCGCAGGCTACATGTTTTGTAATTGAAGTTGTATATAATAAAGAGGAGGTGAAAAATGGAAACTTAAAAAAAGAAAATGTACTAAGCGTTGATTTAGGATTAAATAATCTTGCTACGTGTGTAAATAATGTTGGCAAACAGCCATTCATTATAAACGGCAAAATAATAAAATCTGTAAATCAAATGTACAATAAGACAAAGGCAAAACTAATGTCTTATGTTGGAGATAGGGGAACGTCCAATAGAATTAAGAAATTGACTTTCTACCGAAACAATTTTATTGAGGATAAACTTCACAAAACAAGTCGTTTTATTGTTAATTACTGTTTAGAAAATGAAATAGGTACTATTATCATTGGTTATAACAAACAATGGAAAGATGAAATAAACATTGGTAAGGTTAATAACCAAAAGTTTGTTTTTATTCCACATAGTAAATTAATAGATAAAATTACTTATAAAGCGAAATTAGTGGGCATAGAGGTAATTGAACAGGAAGAAAATTATACGAGTAAATGCGATAGTTTAGCGTTAGAGCTAATATGTAAACATGAAGTTTATTCGGGCAAAAGAATGACACGTGGATTGTTCCAAAGTTCTGTTGGCAAATTAATAAACGCAGATGTAAATGGTGCAATAAACATTGCACGAAAAGTAATTGGTGATTGCTTTGCAAAGAGCATAATCAATAGTGGGTTTGCGTTTAACCCTGTTAAATTAAACTTAATTTAATAAAGGTTAAATATATTTTTTAATAATTAGTAATAATTCTTAATAAAAATAAAACGTGACAATTCAGAAAACCGATATTGGTAAATCTCCTTTATTACAGCCTGTGATTGAAAGAGATTACACAAAAGGGATAAGTATAGAAGGAGAAGAAACACCAAAGGAAGAATTCAGACCTGAAGGTGAATTGAAGCAGGAAACTCCAAAGTCTGAACCACAAGGGCAGGCTACACCGCCTCCACAGGAAGAAAAGCGGACTGAAGAAGAAGATTTTACAAAGGAATTTACATTTGAAGCGCCTCCCGAAGAATCTGCATCTGAAGTAGGTGCAGATGAAGGGTTGGGCGGAGTTATCGGAATGATTTCAGATAATGCCAAGACATTTGCAAACTTCGCCGGTGATGCTATTCAGATATACCTTCCGCAACTGACTTATTCATTCGTAAAGATTGACATTGACAACGTAATTATTAACGTTGAACAAAATAAAATAACACCTAATTGGGTGGATGTTTTCATAAAAGTAAATCAGAATACCGAAAAAGCGCTGGCTATATCTGATGAATCAATAAAGATGTGGAAAAAAGCATTTAAGGATTACCTTGAATATGAAAAAGTAAAGTTTGCAAATCCTAAATGGGCATTTATACTTGCTACAATGATATTACTTGCCGACCAAACAATAAGAGCAATTCAGATAAGGAAACAAAATGAAAGTTTTGTAAAAATGGCACTTGAGAAGAGTCAGCCGGGAATATTTAACAGGAAACCACCAGAAGAAAAAGAACAAAAACCTGAAAAAGATGAACAAAGTAAAAAATAAGGTCATATTATCAATAGCTGGAGAAAATATTGATAATACAATTATCAATGTTGAAGAAATGAAGATGTATGTTCAGGAAAGAAAACGTAATGCTATTGTTGTTACCGAAAAAAAGGCTTATGGCGAACTTGATAAGATGATATATCAACTTGTAGGCAATTATATTAAGCCTAAACCGAGATGCGTTGTAACAAAAAGCAAGCCCTTCTATGATGTTTATTCATTTCTTCTTGACCGTTACAAAGGTGGTCTGTTAATAGCAGAATCGGATACAATAAGTGAACCAATTGTCGGTTTGCTCTGTAATAGCCCGAAAGTTAAAGAAAATGACATTGATGTAATGATATGCCAGAATGGTTATAATAATGTGAGCGACCTTGAATTTAAAAAAGCGGATTACCTACGCATACATGCCGATCTTGATATTATGAGTAATATTGAAGGTTTTGTTGCCCGCCTTCAGCAACTTTATAATGAAAAATTCATTTCAATTTTACTTTCACAACTTTTTGTTAACCTGCAATATGAGGAAGTAACACATTATCTTAATGAAAAGAATGAAAAATATGCAAGTGAAGGCTATACAGATTTTATTGATTACTATGAATCGAACAAGCAACTTTCATATTTTGTTTACTTTGACATACACAATAATAAGATTCTCAATTTGGGCAAAAATGATATAATCAGCCTTATTGATAGAATCCGTGAGGTCAATGAAAATTTAGTAATTCCTGCCGAACAAGTTAAATTAATTGCCGGTTTAATCACAAACTATTAAAGAAATGTCAGAGTTTCGTGAACCAATGTTTGAAGTCGTCATCGGATTTAAGGGCGTTGGTAAAACTTACACGACGGATAAAATAATTAATGAATATATAAAAAACGACCCTTCAGGACGAAAAGGGAGGCCGGTGCTTGTATTTGATATTAATAATGAATATTGTGATGCAAATGGTTATTACGGCTATAAGGCTATTGATTTTGACGTTACCGAGAAAAATGAATATAAGAGGGCTGAGCAAATAAGACTGATTAAGGCACCAAAAAAATACAGAATCCTGCCATATCGTAAGGATGGCGTCCCTATGAGTTACAAAGAACTTCAGATAGCAGCAAGTACAATAGTTAAGTATTTCCGTAATGGTATGCTTGTCCTTGAAGATATAAACAAATACACACTTTCACAATACAAGCAGGAATTTGTAGGTATGTTTATAGGACTACGGCATCTGGGCGTTGACCTTGTTGCACATTTTCAGTCCCTCAGGGCAATACCGCCAAAAGTATGGTCTGATATGACTTTTTTACGCTGGCATAAGCAGTCCGAAAAGGTGCATAAGTACAAAAACAGAATAAGTAATTTTGAACTTTTTGCAATTGCCGGTGAAATTGTTGATTACAAATATCTTAAAGACGAACATTATTACCTCTGGATTAACATATTAAATGAAAAACTTATAAATGTTTCAAAAGAAGATTTTCACGAGGGTTGTTTGAGATACCTATCTTTATATCCTTACGAGTTTAAAAAAGTTAAAAATGCACTTGATGCTGAAGGAAAATTAAAATTTAAGTCCTCAAAAGAGGCTATTGAATATTTTATAAGTGAAAAAACAAAACAATATCTTCCTTAAATTTTTTTCTGCAATTTTCAAATCTTAGTTGATTATCAATTACATTAGATAATTCTGCAATATTTTTATCATTACTTTAGGAAAAAGATAAATTTGCATACTGCATATTTAATAATGTATATTTACGCCTGTTTGATTAGCAAATAATTTAATCTATCACAAAACTTGAGCTATGAGTACAACAGTAAAACAGGCTCTTGTCACTTTCGGGATTGTTCTGGTTGCTCTTATCGTTTATGAGCGCTGGATTGGTCCTGCTGTGGCAAAGAAAGTCTGAAATTATTAACATTTAAAAATTTAAAACAATGAATTACAGAGATCGTATTGCCCGCCTTGCACTTGAAGGACAGGCAAGATATAGGAACTTTGAGGGTGTCACATATCCTAAAATGTACAGGCATGCAGCAGGAGGTAATGTAGTTGCTTCGGCTGCTACTGAAGTTCTTGACCCCAATGACCGCACATGGACAGTTAAGGTTGTAAACGCTTCATCTGCCAACTCTTATACCGCTACCATATTCGGTGCCGTATATGACCTGACAGATGCCAATCTGAACGCTAATATCACAATTACCGTATCAGAATCAAGTCACCTTAAAGTAAAAACTGAACTCCTTACTCAGGCTGTAAGAATACTTGGTATGAAGATGACTGTAACCAGCGCATCACAGTTCAGCAACGTCATATCTCTATATGATGAAAAGTCAACTGGTGCATTGGAGAAAAGGATTTTCCAGCCGCTTAATTATCGTTCAGCACAGAATTATCTGACTACACAGATAGATGTTCCGAGTTTTGAACTGCTTATAACACCGACAACTTACATACAGTTCACCGTTAACGCAAGCGAAACCGTAACATTTACCTTTAACATTGTAGAAAAGGTGCTTCTGCACAACTTGCTGCGTAATGCTCCGGCTGTTGCAGTTTCCACAACTCCGGCACCCACAGGATTACCACAGATTGACATGCCGAGAGGCGTTTAAGCATTCAAATTGAAAGGGCAGGGTTGAATAAAGGCTCTGCCCTTTTTTGAAAATTGTAATGCCTTAAAGTATGTTCCCTAATCAGAACTCATATAGTCAATTCAGGGGAAATTCTGATAATCAATTCGGGGACAATTCTGATTTTACCCTGATTGATTATATTATTGTTTCCAGCCCTCATAGTGTAATGAAAGTTTTATCCCGTCATGGGTACGTTGGCTATTTAGCGCCAAACAACTTTCAGGAACTCTCTGAGGCAACCTATGATTTTATTGATAAAGAAGGTGAGGATGCAGTGATTGAACTTATTAAGTCCCATCCGCTTTATGAGATTGTTGTAGGTATAGAAAAAGAAGGAAAGCCTGATATTACTAATTATAAGAATGCTTCTGGTGAAGAATCAACGGTTGTCACTACACTTAAAACTATTGACTTTACATGTTTGATTAAAAATGCACTTATAATTATAGGTGCATTTTACCTTGCAAATTTATTTTTAAAGTTTTTAAACAAAGAATAATGGTTGGCAAATACAAAAATTTGGTTGAGGACGAAAAAGAGGCAAGACAAGAAAGATATGGACTTAATTTTGCATCAATATTAATAATTATAGGTATAATAATGATTTTTTTCTTTAAACCCAAAACAGAGTAAACATGACAAGTTCTTTAAATGACAGGAAATACAGAAATATGGTTTGCGACCCGATTCTGACTGATTATCAGAAGCGATACAGACCATATACACGATATAAGGATTTTGCATCTTGTTGCGCAGGGTTAGCATTTGCGGCAACGGGTGATGATGCGGGAGGAGAAAAAACTGAACTCCCGTCAATGAGCCAGAAGGTTGCAAATTTACAGGCATGGAATTATACAAAGACCCTGCTTGCTATTGTAGGGTTATACGTAGTTATTAAATTTATCTGGGGAAAAATTGGTAAAAAATGAACGAAAAATATCCATTTGGGCTTTATCCGAGACTGTATGTAAAAAGGAAAGATTTACTGTTTCCTTTACTTGAGAAATATGCAGGGAAACCGATGAAAGGCCGAACGCATGCTCAGGTAATAAACCTGTATTTTAACCTTCTGAAAAATAATCCTGATTTCAGGGCAGAGGTTGACGAAATTATTAAGTCTGTCGGCAGTAAACTGTTAACTGCGAAAGAAAAAGTTGAAATTAAGCAAGCCAATAAAGACAACTATCAAAATGCAGTTGACCCAATAACGGCAATTGCAGAAGGAATAGGCAATATTTTTAAATGGGGTGCTGCAAAAGTTGAACAAAAAACGGCTTCCGACCAAGCATTTATGGAAATTGTCCTTAATGAGCAAAAGAAGGATGATACCAGCAAGATAATAGTAATTTCACTTGTTACTATTGCAATATTGGGCATTGGTGCATATATTATTATAAAACTCAAATAATTAAAGCGATGATAAGGGTTGAGAATCAAAAATACAGGAACTGGGCTTTAGGCGACCTTTTTTATTCTGAAAAAAAGCATGAAGAACAAATGGCGAGGTATGATGTTCTTCAGCAAATTGCTAATAAACCTGCAACTGGAAGCACTCTTATTTATCTGATTCCGATAATCGGGCTTGTGATATTTGGCGTTATTTTCGCCGTTATTGTTAAAAGAAAAAAGAAAGAATGAGAAATGAAAAGAAATTTAAAATATAAACCACGCTGGCGTTACGCAATCACCATGCTTATTGATGGAGGGGGCTCCTCAGCTTATGAACCACAAGTTGTGCCGGTTACATACGTTGATTCTGCTTTGCAACCGATACAGACGCAGCCTGATACTGAAGAACCGATTATTATATCCAAACCATTAAAACCAGTTGACCTTACATTACAGGAAGAACCAACCCCAGTTGCGCCGGTTACATACGTTGACCCTGCTTTGCAACCAGTACAGACACAGGCAGCACCAACACAATCAACATCAACGCAAACTGTAACATCTGGGACATGGCTTAAACCAACTCCAACACAGCCTATACAACCCCCAGCATGGTACAAACCGAATATACCAGAGACTCCTTCACAGCCTACACCGACGACTGAGACAGAATATCCCGTTGAACAATTATCAAAGGATAAAAACTCAATGTTTATAGCATCCGGCGTAGGAATACTCGGACTATTATTTTTAATAACACAATAAAATAATGAAATCATGGCATCAATAATTGGAGAAAAATACAAATATGCTGATGGAACAAGTGCGGCATACTTGGAACAAGCTATAAGCCAGACAACTTATGACTTGAATAATGCCACAGCAAAACTTAATGAGGCGTTAAGCATGATTGCCATTTGTGGCAACCGATCAAGTGGTTGTCTTGATAAGACAGGCAGGCATATAAGTACATGGAGAGACCAGAGGGATAGTTATCAGAGGCTCGTAAATGAACTTAACGAAAAATTAAAAGATTTGCTTGACCAACAATCAAAAATATCTGCAAATGTGACTTTAACATCGGTAGCAAATACAAATGCTGCACAATCTGCAATAGCAAGTGCTGATGCAGAACTAAAAAAGGCAAAATCAACAACTTTTAAATGGTTACTATACGGTGGAATTTTTGTAGCCGTCATTGTAGGTGCAATATTTCTATACAAAAAACTCAAAAAGCAAAAGTCATGATAGCAGCTTATAAATACAGAAATGCAGTTGATACCTCCAGCGGTGGATGGGCGGTGACTGACAAAATTTTTGGGTATCTCGATAAACTCGGTAATGTATATCAAAAGATACGTTATCCGCAGCCGGGTGACCCTGATTATGAGGAAAAACTTGCAAGACTGCGTGCAGAACAAACAGGAATGTTCGGTTTGCCGGAACCGTGGGGCATTGTAATAGTCATCGGCGGGCTGGCATTATTGGGTTATGGAATATATAAAATTTCACAATAATTAACAGTTAAAATTTACAACTATGGCAATACTTTATGGAACTCGTTATGACTTATTCAGAAGAGCAACTGGAGAGAGTCTTATTCCGGGGTCGCTTATTCTTGAAGAAGGTGGCAACGGCACAGTTTATGTGTTGAATTATAAACTTGAAAAGCAGCCTATTAATTACGCTGGCTTTATGAAATACTATGCAGCACCGGGCGATAATCCGTTTATTAACGTGATACATCTTTCGCCTGAAGAAATAAGCAAATACCCGACCGGAGCGCTGATAACGGCTGATACTCCGCCTGCAATATTGACTGCACCACCAGCAGAAGAAAAGGTTATTAATGGTAAAACAGAAGAAAAGGTTATTGCCAGCACTGATGAACAAGCAGTAACAAAAGAAGGGATTATTCCAAATGGCAACAAATATGGTAAATACTTATTGTGGGCTGCAATTATAGCTGTCGCACTATACATATTCCGTAAAAAACGTTAAAACCTTAAATAAATGATAACAGTAGAAAATGTAATCAGGAAGAATGCGGTTGAAAACTCATCAGCCGAACAACCGGAAAAGAAAAAACTGATAAATTTCCGTAAACCCTTGCCGTGGATTATCATTGGCATAGTCGTAGTGGGTGTAGGCTATTGGCTTTACAAGAAAAACAAAAAAGCAAGTGAAACGGGTATTTAAAAAGGGAAAACAATGAACCACTATCTTGTAAAATTGGGCAAAAAACCGAGTACCGTTTGTTTCAGGATTGAAGCAAAAGGGGAACTCGTGCCAGTTTACATAGTAGGTTATGACCCGTTTACCCCAAACAGTTTTTATTTTAAAAGCCGATTTTTAATTACAGGCGAAGAAGAAATAAGACTAAATTGTCCGCAGGCCCCCGGCAGGTTAAAAATTCAAATATGGAGTGATGACGAGCAATCGGTAAACGTTAAAGAAATACATGCTGAACCATTTGAAAGACCGCAAGGGATAGATGATATAATCAATTTTGTTGAGAGATTTGCAAAAAGAGCAGGCGTTTTAAGACCTGGCAAATATTATGCAGATAACGTACCTTTTACTATTGAATATGTTAGAGCAATCTATAACTCGGACGGTTCAGTTCATCCGACACCAGCAAGAATAAGCGTTGACAAACCTTTAATACAGGTAAGTAAGGCAAAATTTGATTACATGTCCATACCAGAACGTGTTATTATTCTGTTGCATGAAGTCTCGCATAACTTCATTAATTATGATATGGATGATGAACTTGAATCAGATATGAACGGACTGAAGATTTATGAGTGGTTAGGTTATCCGAAGATAGAAGCTATGAATGCTTTTGCCGAAATAATGAGCGACACTGATATTAATTACGAAAGAATGTTGAATCTTATAAACAGGTAAAGATTATGGCAGCAATAGTATATAAAACTCGTTATGATAGGAACCGGAATTTCAGGATGGCAGTAGGCTCAAAGGAGCTACCTGTAATAAAGGTATTCCACGAACCTGATAATTCAGTTGGTGAATGGGCCAATCACATTTACGTTCAATTATCAGGTCGGGTTGACCCAGATTTCCATATAGGAGGGACTGTTACCGTAAAAACGCCTACATCACAGTTTACAGGTACTATTTGGTATATTTATCAGGGTTCCGAAGCATATAATTTATACGTGCATCCTTCAAATATTGATGCTTCAGATATTCCTGATGCTGAAAGTGGTATTGTATTGGTTGATGAAACAATTCAGGAAGTTGCGACAAGCCCTTTAATTGAAGAACAAGCACCAAATCAAGCCCCAAATGTTGTGCCGGTTACACATATTGACCCTGCATTACAACCAGCATCAATGCAAACTGTAAATACATCAGGGGAACAAATTTCACAGCCTGCACCGGCGACTGAAACAAAATATCCCGTTGAACAATTATCAAAGGATAAAAATCAAATGTACGTGGCCGCAGGTGTAGCATTGTTAGGATTACTTTTTGTAATTAAAAAATAAATTTTTTGTTTAACATTAATATTTAAAAGTATGAAACCAGCAGTTAAGTATGCAATTTGGGCAGTAGTTATAGCTGCCGCTGCATTTGCAGTAGTAAAGGCTTACAAACTTTACAAAGCAAAGAAGGCAGCCCAGACTGCATAAAAGTAAAGAAAGATGCAAAAAAAGGATTTGATAATAGCAGTTGGTGTTATTGTTGTTCTGATCTTGCTTTTAAGATTAAAGAACAATAAGCCAAAGGCTGTTATTAAACCTGGGGATAAAGGCCCTGAAGTTTACGGACTACAATCTGTTTTAACGTCAGTAACAGGGCTTAAATTTCCAGATGAAGGCGCTTATGATAACTGGACACTAAAAGCAGTTCAGTATTATCTGCAAGACACAAAGGCACTTATTGATTATGATAAAGGGTATGTTGACAAAGATTTTGCCTTTGATTTATTTTTGATTCAGAATAAAATTAAAAAGTCTTAATATCATGAAAAACAAAACATTAATATGGATTGCCGTTATAACCGCCATAGGACTTGGAGGCTATTTAACATACAGGTATATAAAGAAGAAACAGGATGTAGAACTTTCGGCATATAAAAAGAGCCAGAAGACTTCTGCAATACTGAAAGAGGCAGGCAGTTTCATATCTGGGCTATTCTCAAAGAAAGAGGATGCCAGCAATACCACTGTGACAGATAAAAAATATGACGAATATCGTGACATTGAGATTATTTAAACTTTAAAGTATTATGGACATTTTCGAGAAGGTTTTTTGGTTTGCAGTCGGCTTTCTTGTTGCTCGTTATATCGTGTTGAATACACCTGATTATCGGGCAAAAGAGGCTGAAAAGATTGATGAAATACGTGATAAGGTGCATAATCTGGTTAAAAAATATGCACCACAGGCGGATGATTATAGTATAGGCCAGGATGTGATTAATACCCTGCCGGATTAATCTTATGTTAAAGTAAAATGAATACCTTGCCTATTTCAAAAGGTTTTTCGACTCTGGAAACAAAACTTAGCAAAGCCGGAGTTAAGTATCCCAAAGTAATTATTACTGGGGCACTTATTGTTATTTCTGCCATTATCATTTTTCTTGTTATAAGATGGGTAAAACGGATGTCTTTTACTTCAAATATTGGCAAGACAAAGGAAGAACTGGAGAATGAATTAGATAAAATAAACATTAGTACAGGTAATTTAACAATAAGTCAAGGAGAAGCTACAATCATTGCACAGAATCTTCTTAATGCAATGGATAGGTGGGGTACAGATGAGGATGCAATTATATCAAATTTAAGTCGGGCAAAAACAAAGGATGATTTATTGCTCATCATACAAAAATTTGGGGTTAAGCCTTATGACGGATGGGGGCTTTCAGATACCTTTATAAGCAATAAACTCGCTGCCGTTATGAAAAATCTTAATGGCTGGTTACGGGCCGAATTGTCTGGATCATCTCTAAGAACTGTCGAGCAGATATACAATAAAGTCGGATTAACATTGTAAAAATATTCCAGGGTCATGAAAGAAAAGACAAAAAAAATATTAATTTACAGTACAGTAGCGGGTGCTTTAGTCATTGTAATAGGTTATATCATCTTTAGGGCTAAAAAGAAAAGAGAACAATTTGAAAAGACAGTATTGGGGACAGTCACAGAAGACATAAATGGGACGGCCAATAAAGATATAATTCAATGGCCTCTGAAATATGGTTCAGGATATTTAAGCAATGCAGAGCGGGAGGCAGTCAAAATAGTGCAGAAATATCTTAATAAAAAGATAGAAACCGAAGGGCCGTTTATCTATGCACCCCTGACAGTTGACGGCTATTTTGGTTCAAAAACCGAATCGGCATTATCGAGAATACTCGGAGTTATGCAGGTTTCAAACACACTGTTTAACCAGATGAAAAGAGAATTAAACGTTTAAAAAGCCATGATAGAAAAAAAGTATAGAAACGCAAGCAGTTTCGGTGACCTTATAAATAAGGTTGTCGGAGAGCAGGGTATAAAAACAGATGTTGCCGTAAGTATTGAACCTGCAACAATACCTATTCTGGCGGTCACTATTATTGTCAGTGTGACAGTTGGTATTTTACTTGCTAATTTAATACAAAAAAAGTTGGCAAAAGGTTAAAAGAAGATGAATGAAAAAAAGAAAAAATTATATTTCTGGCTTGGCGTAGCAGGTGTCCTTTTAGGGCTGGGTATTATTTTTTCTATTCGTAACAGACGCAAAATAGTAAAGTTTTCAGAGATATTTATCGGGCAGACAGAGGTAGGCGATAATCTTGGGTTTACAAGCAAGCGGTTTGAAGAACTAATGAAAGAGGTAGGCTGGAAACCTGGAGATGCGTGGTGTGTGTATTTTGCCAAACTTGTCTGGTATAACATGGCACCGGAGTTTTTAAAACAGAAAATACTTAAAAAGGTGTCAGGTAATGTATTTACTACATGGGATAACCTTAAAAATGATGAGAATTTTAAGATAAGCACCATACCGCAACAAGGAGATATGGCAGTATGGAGATTATACAGAAATGGTGAGCCGCAGTCAGGCGGTCATGTAGGCATTGTTAAAAAGCTCGGTTTTGGCAATTTCACAACAATAGAAGGGAATACTGATGATAGCGGGCTGGGACGAGGTTATATTGTTGCGGAAAAGACGAGAAATATTGATTTCACAAACAAAAACGGATTAAGACTAATGGGATTTATAAGATTTGCATAATAATAATTAACATTAAAATTTTTGTAAGATGGAAACACAGGAAAACAAAACATGGGTTCAAAAGCATCAGACGGCTATTTTTGTAGTTGGGCTTATTGTATTAGCTGGTTTACTGCTATTGCCGGACTATATGATTCGGAAATACATACCGTGGAAATAGTAAACTCATCTTTTAAATCTTAAAACCTTACAAAATGAACTTCTTGAGTTTACTTCAAAATAAGGATTACATAAGCCTTGTGAAACAGCAGATAAGTAAGATATTTGTTCACGAGGGGCGAAAATACAAGCATGAGCCAACTGAAGTGAGTATAATAATTCACATTACAAAGAACGGCGAGATGCAGATAATGAGTTATTCAAACACTGAAAACAAGGTGTTAAGAATAATACCCGATAAAGAAATTGAAACGATAATTTTAAAATGAAAATGCTATGTCCAACGATCCACGTGTATCAAAAAAACTGTATGTTCAGGCGGTGACGTCTCAGACAACTTTCGAGAATTTTGAATCACTATTGCTTATTGATGCTGGCGAGGCTGACGGTTTTCAGTTAGCTGGGACAGATGATAATTTTGCTTTTGTGCCTACGGGCGTGCCTGTGAGTATTGGAGCAGCCGGTACAAGGGTTTGTGAAAAGGCCACTGTGAAAGCCGCTTCAGGTAAAAGTTTGAATGTAACAGCTATTATATACAGGTAATCAATGATAGGGAGAACTGCCATTCAGTCCAGTGCCACGATTGGTAAAGACAGGTCTTGTATCAAAGCCCGCAGCGGGGTGAACTGGTGTCAGGAATATAGAAATTATCACAATTCTATGACTGAAAAACCACCTGTAAGAATTGCTAATTTGCTGAACAACATGGTAAAGACATTAGTTGATGCAGGTATTTGGTCGAAAATGGATATGTTCATGTATTATGGCGTTGGAAACATTAATGATGCTTTGAAATGGTGGAATAATCCATCAAAAAACGCAACATTACAAACTGAAGAGAACTATCCTACCTTGCTTCCTTATGATAGTTTGTTGGGCAGATGCTATAAGTATACCGCAACAATTAAGGGACACTTAAAAACCAGTTTTAATCCGATTACTAATGGTGTTAATTTTACAAAAAATGATAATTGTTTTTTCGTTTATATTCCAAGAGTTGGTGCGCCAGGTTTTAATGAAGGGGGCTTGTATGACAATACACTTGGTGGGGTAACATTAGCAGTACATCTTGGCTCTGGTCAATTGACTTATAATAGGGATAACTGTAAAAATACAATTTCAGATACTCATGGCTTAACACAATTTGATGGGTTATTTCTTCTAAATCGCAAAAATAGTTCTGGATTTGATATATGGAGAAATGGCACGAAACTATTAACCAAAAGTGTTGCTTCTTTGGATATAGCTAATATGGAATTGTATGAATTTATAATAAATCCAACATCACTGAACACGGCATCACCAGATAGTAGCCATCTGGCAATAGGCATTGGCGGGTCATTAACAGATATTCAAATAAATACTCTATATGAAACATTAAGAGATACATATAGTAATGTTAAAACATTGAAGAATAATACAACTAATGCTGGAGTTTGTCTAATATTTGATGATACATATCGTTCATTGAGTTGGAAGCAAGCGGATGATTACCTTTATCCCAAATGGGGATGGCAAGCATCATTTTGTTTAAGCAGAGATGTAGATGCTTATATTGCTTACTTAACACCTTTAATTGCCCATGGCCATGAAATGATGAATCATACAGTAAATCATATAGATTGGCAAGCATATCTCCAGACACATACTGTTCAGGAATTTTATGACACTGAAATAGCACCACAGCAAACAGAAATTTATAATGCACTTGGAGTAACTCCTACGGCATTTGGTTATGCTCAAGTGACAGGTACTAATAATGACTTGAATAATTATATATTAAGTCATAGTGCTATTACAAGAATACGATCTGCGATTGTTTCAATGGATGATATATCTCTGTGCAAAATACCACTTAATAATACTAATCCTGTAATTTGGACTTTAGCATTAGATATGGTAAATAATGATATAAACACAATCTTAGATTTAATTGATGATGCAAAAAATAATAACCATATAATTGTAATGACTGGGCACAGCATTGCTTTAAATGACAATACTTATCAGAATATATCTCTTGAAAACATGGATAAAATATGTGAAAGAGTTGTAAAAAATGGTATGAAGTTTTATAAATTTAGCGAAATTCCGATATAATGGGGCATTGACACTACATATTATTTTATGGTTGCTCATAGCAATAGCATTATTATGTTGGATGTTAAAAGACATAAGCGATGACAAACGAAGATAGAAAAATAATAGAAGAGTATGTGGACAAGATGACAAAGTCATTTTCCAATGTACTTTTTACTGAGATACAAGGGCTCAAAGATGACGTTAAGGAGATAAAAGACAGCATCTCCAAAACAAATGATTGCCTTGCCGAAGTTAACAAATGGTCTTCTGCTCATCAGGCATTGCACAACGCACAAGACAATGACAGAGAAAAGAGCCTCAAGACTATTGGTGTAGTCATTGCTTTTTTGGCTATGGCATCGGGGATATTTTTCGGATTCGCCACAATGAACAAGAAGTTTGAGTGGACTGAATACCGAATTGAGACGCTGGATAACTTTCAGCGGATGCAGGAGCGGTATTTGGAATACAAGTTTAAAGAGACGCCCATCGTGCCTACGACACGGGGCGGTACAATTAATTATGTGGACACGTTGAATAAAAACAAGTGAGGTAGAAAATGGAAAAAAGTTTAATTTTATTTATTGAACGATATTTATACACAGCTCGCACAACGATAGGACGATTATATCTTCAATATGTTCGTGATTTTGTAAGTCAGCCGCTGGTAGTTGAAAAACAGTTCTTCTGTTATACTCTTGAAGACACAGTCAGGCCGAGCAACATAAAGGTATATGCTGAAACAGCACTGCCAGGAGGTTTGGAGTGTGACGTTTCGCTATTTGAGAATGCTCACTATGGCAAGACACTGATACTTCACACAGAACCAGACAAACAGACTATTAAAATTAACAATTTAGAATGGGTTGGTTGTTTATTTCACAATGGCGTTACCTTTGAACATACAATGGGATGCGTTTTGGTGGGGAGGCAGTTGATCCCGCCGGTTTACAGAGATATGATTTGTATTCAGGAACCTACACTTGTAGGTGGAATGAAAGAAGAATTACGTAAAAAAATAGATGAATTAATTGTTCAGGGTTATACAATAATAAAAGCAAAATTTGTAAATTTGAATCAAAATAATTAAAAATCAGATTATGGAAAATTCATGGCTTGAAATTGCTTGGCAACAAATAGGAATGTATGTTCACGTTCCATATTTGCTGACATTTATGTTGCTTGCATATTTGATTAAGGAGTATTGTTCAAACTTGCTTGCAAAGATTTTCAAACGAGAAATAAAGACTGTTTTCATTGTTTTTATTATTGCAACTGCACTGGCAATTCCTTTTCTTATCTTTGAAGGAGTGCAGTGGCAGAAAATTCTGTTTTCATATACATTAGGGACGTCATTGCATGAACTTGTATTCAAATTTATCGAAAAAAAGATTAAAGGAGAATAGATTTTTCATATATTTGTGTTTTAAAACCTCTTTGTTATGAAAGAATTTTTAATTGGGATTCTTAAAAAGTACAAAAGTCAGATTATTTTAATCCTGATTATCATTTTATCTTTTTCATGGATTTATGTTAGGGAAAGGAAAATCACCAACCTGACAGCAAAAATCACAAAATTAGAGGCAAAAAACTATAACCTGCAAGACGAAATAAAAAGCCTTGAATCAGATTATACCACTTTGGAGCGAGAAAATGTATTGATAAAGTTCAAAAACGATTCATTGAAGTTTGAACTGAACAGGAAACAGAAAGAACTGAAAAACCTGATAGCGAAACATGAACATATAATAGACAGTCTTTTAAACGTCCCGCCCGACACAGTTTACATGAAACTCAGTTATATTTACCCAAATTACGACGGCTCACCCCTTAAATATCCCTTTAGCGAAAGCCAAATAATGCCTATCTATAAAACCGCAATTTCCTATCCTCTTATTGTAACTGAATATAAAACTCAATCAAAAATTCTGTCTGACTGTCTTGATTTGAACAAAGGCTATGAAAAATCGGAAACAAATCTTCGCTCGCAAATAGATAACCTTAAAACGCAGATTAATCTTTACAACGACCAGATAGGCAATTATCAAAGTGAAATACAAATCCTTAATAAAAACCTCAAAAATAAAAAGTTCTGGAACAAAACCCTGATGACAGGGTCAGCGATATTAACCGGATTATTAATCATTAAAAAATGAACGCTATGGATTACAAAAGTATTCTTGAATTAGTCAGGAAGCAGAATCCTGACATGCCTTATAAGGAGGCACAGAAAAAGGCAAGTGAGATGCACAAAAAGTTTGTTGATGCACAGGAAGAACTTGCCGAAATTAATAATATAAAGGATACTCCTTCAAAACCCGTGAAGGTGCTTGGAGATGCAAAAAAAGGAGTAATAACAAATGCCATGCTTATTTTCGCTGAAAAGCAAATAAGGGAGATGGGGGCAAACAAAAATTCAATACTTAGCGTTGGCCGTGAAGTTCTTCCTGATGGCAAACTTGTTATTCATGGCAAGGACGGAGCAAACACCCTTGTATCTTTTGAGGATGAGGAAGGGAATACAATACCATTAAGTGGCTATTTCAAAATATTCCTGTAAAAAGTGCTACACGTCATTGTTACGGTATATAAAAGGACTGAAAATATTAAAGTCCTTATAGAGTCTTTTCTTGTCCAGACTAACCCCAACTGGCAAATGTATATTTTGCATGATGGCCCCGCACCTGAAAAACTCAAATCAAACATCAAAAGATACTGCGACGAACCCCGGATAAGTTTTTTTGAACTGCCAAAATGTAAGGATAAATGGGGTAACGGAATACGTTTTCTGGGACTGAATATGATTGTGGATGGTTCAGATAATAGTTTTATACTCGTAACAAATGATGATAATTATTACGTTCCTGATTTCGTTGATATTGTTTTAAAAGAGGCAGCGAAGCCGAAAGTCGGATTGATATATTACGATTTTGTTCATCATTACAATTATGAAGTGATGAAATCGAGACTTAAAGTCAATTATATTGACATGGGAGCATTTATTGTCAATGTTCGTCTTGCGGAAAAGGTTAAGTTTTATCATATTGAAGAAGGTGGAGCCGATGGCATGTTCGCAGAGGATTGTAAAAGGGAATGCGAAAGGCAGGGTATTAATACTATCTACATTCCGAAAGTTTTATTTGTACATAACTGAAAAAGTGTGAAGGTCAGTGTTGTTATGGCATATTATAACCGCCGCAGGCAATTAATCAATACCCTTAACAGTATTGAGCAATATAATGGTTATAATTCCGGCAGGGATATTGAAGTTATAATAGTTGACGATTGTAGCGACAAAGAGGAAAGAGTTGATGATTTGCCTGATAAATTCAAAATACCGATTTTTATTGTGCCTATAACACAGAAATTTAAAAAACACAGTTGGAGTTGTCCTGTCATAACTTTTAATATAGGTTTTAATTTTGTAACAGGTGATGCCGTTATAATTCAGAACCCTGAAAATATGCACGTCGGCGATATTGTTGGGGAGGTTATAAAAAGAATAAAAAAAGATACTTATTTAAGTTTTGCCTGTTATTCGATGAGTGAAAAAGACACTGAAAAATTACATCAGAAGATTAATTCTGATTTTGTCTTTACTGGGGAGGCTATAAAACGGGCTGTTGGCAGTTTTGTTGGCTTTGTGCATGGCTGGAAGGACGGTGATACATGTTGGTATAACCATTCAGTTTACCGGTCAGGGTATAACTATTTTTGTTGCGCCCTGCCACGGCAAAACCTTGAAAAAATGGCGGGTTTCGATGAGAGATATGCAAAAGGTATTGCCTATGATGACTGCGAGTTTCTTGAAAGACTTGCAAGGTTGCCTATTAAACGTATAGCGATTGACGACCCTTTTGTGATACATCAATTTCACCCTGTTACACAATATAAAAAACATGAAAAGAAGTTTTTATATAACCGAAAAATATTTATGGGGGTAACATGCAAAGGGAAATTTACCAGAGCGCCGAAAAATAAATTTTATAACCCAATTTTTTTTAATTTTGAACCAAAAAAATCATGAAGCTGAAAACCTGTCCAATAACAAACAGTAAAGATTCCTTCGTATATCTTGATTTGGGGAATGTACCTTTGGTGAATAATCTTTGCTCAACAAGGGAAGAAGCACTGAAAGTTAAAAAGTACCCGCTTGCAGTTCAATATTTCAGGGAAAGCCGTCTGAGTTGTATCACAGAAATAGTCAATAAAGACAAATTATTCTTAAATTATTTGTATCAATCAGGCGTTAATAAGCCCTTCCTTTCTCATTGTAGCGAAATGTATGATTACCTTGACGAGTTTATCGGACTGCGTGACGGCGACCTTGTTATTGATATAGGAGGTAATGACGGCAGTTTGCTCATTGAGTTTCGCAAGAAAAACCCGAACCTGATGTATATAAATGTTGATGCCAGCAAAAGTTTCATTGATATAAACCGCAATGCAGGTATAACTTACATAAATCAGTTTTTTGATGAAAATTTTGTCGGCCTGCAAAAGGCTGATTTGATTGTCTCAACAAATGTTTTTCAGCATACCTTACCGATACGCTCTTTTGTACGTGGTGTTTATAAAAACCTTAAAGATGGCGGTTACTGGTGTATTGAGTTTCCTTATCTTCTGACAACGTTATTAAATGATAACTACGACCAGATATACCATGAACACGTTTTTTACTTTTTGCTCCAAAATATCATTGATTTGCTTTCACAGGAAGATATGAAAGTGGTAAACGTTTCATTTCATGATATTCATTCAGGCACCCTTCGTGTAATATGTACGAAAAAATGTAATTTCCGTAAGCCCGATTTTTCAGTTAGTAGTTTTCTCGCTCTTGAAAAGGTACTGACGGAAGATTACTATATTGAGTGGGGTAAAAGGACAAAAAGGAAGATTAATAAATTCCGGGAGTTTATATTTGATTTAAAGTCACAAGGTAACTTTATAGCATGTTTTGGGGCCGCTGCAAAAGGTTGTGTTTTTCTTAACACTTGCAGGCTGAATGATGATATAATTGATTTTATCATTGACGATACGCCTTTTAAACAGGGTAAATATGTGCCGGGAACTGGACTGAAAATCGTAAGCAGGTCTATACTTAATACCCTGCAACCCGATTATTTAATTATCCTTGCGCATAATTTTAAGGATTATATAATTAATTCACTTGAGGGTCAATATTTCGGTAAGTATATTATAATGTTTCCTGATATAAATGTTTTCTGAAAATGAGGAAGTTGCATATCATAGTAACTGCCTTTCAGCGTGCAATACCTTTAAGGATATTGATTGATAGTTTCTTAAATCAGAGTTATCCACTCTGGACAATGAATATCATACATGACGGCAGGGCTACAAAAGAAATTTACAGAGTAATTAATCTTTATGATGATGATAACCGTATTTTATTCTTTGAAACCAAAGAAATAAACGGTAATTACGGCTGGCCGAATCGGAGACTGATGCTCGAATTGATAAACGGCGAGGCAGGTGATTTTCTTTTAATAACAAATGATGATAATTACTATGTGCCGAAATTTATTGAATTTATGTTTGAAAAAATAAATGATAAAGTGGGGATGGTATATTGTGATATGGTACACAGTCATCTGGGTTATGATGTTTTAAAGGGGAAATTAAAGGTAAATCATATTGACATGGGGGCATTTATCACAGAGATTAACCTTGCGAAAGAAGTAGGTTTGCGACATGATTGCTATGAGGCTGACGGACTTTTTGCCGAAGAATGTGCCCAGCGTTGTGAAGAAAAAGGACTTGAAACAATTTATGTTGCAAGACCATTGTTTGTACACAATTAAAACCTCAATAACGATGGAAATACAGTACAAAGGTAAAACAGCCCTTATAACCGGTGGAACTGGGACGTGGGGTCAGGAAATTGCAAAGCAATTACTTGCAAAAGGAATAGACAGAATAGTGATTTTTTCACGTAACGAGTCGGCTCAGGTCGGTATGCGTGAGAAATTCCGTGATGACCGACTGAAATTTATTGTTGGTGATATAAGAAATTTGGCTTCCATTGATGAGGCTTGCAGGGATGTGGACTATGTAATACACACAGCCGCATTAAAGCATGTGATAATATGTGAAAATCAGGTTAGAGAAGCGGTACTGACAAATATCATCGGGACACAGAATGTTATTAATGCCTGCATCAATAATAATGTAAAACTTTGTGTTAACATTTCCTCTGATAAAGTTTGTCATCCAGTCTGCACTTATGGAAAAACAAAGGCGGTCGCCGAAAGTCTTATCATTGAAGCAAACAATCAGACTGACGTTACAAACTTTATAAGTTTCCGCTCTGGTAATATCTTTGGTTCCTCTGGCAGTGTAGTACCGCTGTGGGTCAACCAGATAAAAACAAACAACTACATTAATATTACAGGTGAAAATATGAAACGTTTTTTCATTCTGGTTGAGGATGCAGTAAAACTGATATTTCATGCAATGCTGAAATGCCAAAGGGGAGAGGTTTTCGTACCAAAAATGGACTGTTTCATGATTAAAGACCTTGCAGATATTATTGTAAAGTTATATGGTGATGATAAAACAGAAATAAAATATATTCCGCCATTCCCTTATGAAAGAAATACGGAATGGCTTGTCACTCCCGAAGAAGATAAAAGGACACTGGAAGACGATGAATTTTACATTGTTTATCCGCTTATTCAGATAAAAAATACAAAATATCCTATTTTTGATAAAAGCGTTATTTTTGAGAACGGCGTAAGTATGCACGAGGTTGAAATAGGGGATAAAGAGAAACTCTGGAAACTTGTTAAACGTGCTGGTTTCTAATATTTCAGGGATACTAACGATAAAGTATAGCTGTCAGGTGGTTGATGGTACTATTGCATACTTGACGTAAGACGTAAGATTTTGTATATTTGTACCTAACTTTAAAGTGGTGTATCGGCCCCCACTTGCAGTTATAAAATGTTGTGGCTGGTGTTTGAATATTTTTTATTATGGCTAAAGTTAAAAATTGGAAAAGTAAAAGGTTTTCTTTTTTGTCTGATGCAAAAGCGTTTCAATTAAAAAAACGTAAAGCAGGTTATAAGACAAAACTTGAAAAACACGCAGGAATTGCAAATCCTTATTCAGTTGTTAAATGGGCTAAAAAGGATTAAATTTTAATGAAGGATTAAATGTTAAGGGTGAGTGTAGGAGTAATCTTACAAGGGTATAACCCTTTTAAGCCTTGTCATTGCTTCTTCAAATTCTTTTCTTTTAGTGCCTTCATCCCAACCAAAATGAACGCCCCAACCGTGTTTTTTATTCAGATCGCTAAGACGTGAAGCAAGATAATAGTCTCTTTTCAGGCGATAATTGAATGAAGGATAACGGAAATGCAGGGTTTTTATACCCGTATTTTTGCAGATTTTTACATCCCCGACAGGGTTACAGGAATGGCATCCGGGGGTATAATTAATTTCCTGCAAAGCATCAGGGCGGAAAAGATTCATTTTACTTTTATCCGGCAACCCCATAACACCGTATTTTATTTCATCATAAATCTGTCCGGTAGTTGTGGGAAATTTTTCGGAATACATTATCCATTCCTGCGGATGATAAATCGTATATTTTGAATGTGAGAGAATATTCGTAATCAAGGGATGATATACAAATTCATCAACATCACATATAATTACCCAGTCTGCCTTACTTTTTTTCCAGCAATTATTTTTAATCTCAAGATAAAAAAGGTCGTTAATCTCATCTTTTGTTTTTAACTCTATTACGTTGGCCCCGCACAGTCTTGCAAATTCCGGCGAACCATCAGTAGAGTTATTTTCATAAAGGTAAATATCTGCAAATTGCTGATAGTGTCTTATAAAATAAGGCAATAGCAATAATTCATTGTGCATAAGAGCATGCACTTCTATTTTGACATTTTCACTCATGCCAAAGAGTAATTTTTCGGCCCTAAACCTATGTGTTTAACATATCCTTCTGGTAGTATGGCGGCACGGAAGCCGAGTTTATAATATTCCTTCCCGATAATCATTTCTCTTTCGCCTGCTTTTCTGTCGGGTGCTATTTTGCTGAATGGTGCAAGTAACCGATAATCTGCCAAACGTCGCAATCCTGGGTTCCACGAAAAACCATGCCAGTTGCCTCCTAACGCATTAGTCTCCATAAGCCTGAATTGAACTTCTCCAGCCTCGTATATCTTATTTTCAACCGGATGGGTATTGGTATCATTCATTGCCCTTATCCATACCTGCAATATTTCGGGATAATGAACAAGTATTTCAAGCGATTTTTCTATAAAACCACTTCTATAAAACTCCCAGTCATCCTCACAATGAAATATAAATGGTGTTTTTACCTTTGAATAACCTTTATCAATACTTTCAACAAGCCCTATGTTTTTTTCATTGCAAATTATAGTAAAATAAGGATATAATTCTCTTATGGATTTGTGCATTTTTTTATTGCCTGAATCCTCAACTATTATAAATTCGTATATTGGAAAAGTATTGTATTTATAAAAACTTTCAATAGTTTGCATCAGATAATTAAGCCTTCCGCAACTTGTCAGTACAACTGTCACAAGTTCATCAAGGTTATCGGAAAATTGGTTGTAAAATTTATACATTGCATCAGGATTTTCAATTTTCAAGTTGTCCGTGTTGGATGATAAGGTTATTCAGCATTTCGTATATTTCAATTCTTTCTTCCTTGCTTGCGTTCAACTTTTTAGGTAATATCTTTGTTATTTCTTCTAAAATAGCCTTTTCTGATTCTGAAAGGTTTTTAAGTGATTGTGCCTGATGGAGAGCATCGAAAATCATCTCATCAGTACATTTTTGACCCAACCTTTCAGTTTCCTGCCGAATATGTGCAAGATAACTGCTTAAAAGTTCTTTTGTTGCTTCAATTTTTGCCATTGTTTCAGCAAGTTCCATAGAAGCATAGTAAAATTGCTTTCTTTTTTCAATTAACTGTTTATTCGCAAATTTTGCTGATTCAATTTCTTTTCTCCCGTCTGGCATTAAAACTGATGATTCGATTTCTGGTTTAAGTAGTTCTATCTCCCGCTGTAAGGTTTCCTGATGAAAAATCAGTAGGGAGAGTTCATTTTTTATGTCCTCAATGTGTTGTTTTGCTTCCGTAATGTTCATGGCTTTTAATTTTTATTTTTTAACCTGAAAACTTTCTGTCCAAAATCACTTAAAATTGTGTTCCAGTTCATATTTCTATGCAATGGAATAACGGAAGTATCACAGTAATTCTGTATTCCGTTTTTCCACAGGTCTTCGTAGAAAAAACTGTCGGCAAAACCCGGATTCAGTGGGTCTATTCTGAAGGCAATTTTTTCAAGGACTGGGCGTCTGATTAAAACGCAACCTATGCCATTTGCATAACTCGGCTTGCATTCGCCGTCAATAAACAATTGTGCTTCAAAAAAAGTCAGATAGCGCACCTTATATTCCTTTTGATGGTTCGCAAAATTGGTATTGAAATTATATATTGTCATCAGTTGCAAACGGCTTTTGTCACCACTTTCCGTCCAATAAGTGGTTCCGACAACATCTTTATCGTGGATGAGAAGTTTTTGAATGATATTTATAGGCGGAAAAATATCACATTCGAGAATAAACATATAGTCATAACTGCCTGCAAGGAACTTAACCCTACATCTTTCAAGGCTTGCAGTTATGAAATATCTTGCGTCCCGTCCCCGTGGTGGCTCATATACACAATTAAAACCGAGTTCGATAATTTCTTTATGAAACGTCGGGTCATTACTGTTATCGCAAAGAAAAACCTCGTAATTCGGGTAATTAAAAGTCTTTATATGCTTTAGCCAGTCAAAAAGACAATAAGATTTTATTTTATTGATAGTTGATACGAGCAATATTTTTGGCAGTTCTTTCATGGCATAGCAAAAATATCAAATTTTTTTGATTTCACCTGCTTTTGTTTCAAAATATTCTTCGTCAATTTTCATACATTTATTAACCTTATATTCCATGCCCTTGCTTCTGTATATCTCTATTGCTTTTTTCAGTCCCTTTTTTGTGACTACAACAGCATCAATTCTATAACTTATGCAGCAATCTGGTATCGCCTCTTTTATTTCCCCGCACAGGTTATATGAGTAGTATCGGATATTATTATAAACTGTTTGGTAGATTGAATTGTCACAGGTTATTTCATTTATTTTCTGTCCTGCCTCATCGTAGTATAACATTTTCTGCCGTGAATTAAGTATTGCGAGGGCTATATTTCTTAGCAGTTTTAATTCAGTTACATTACAATATTTCTCGTATAATCCCTTGCCTATGTAACCGAGAAGATACGCTATTCGCCAATAACAATGATTAGCGTCTATGTGGTAAAACTCATCTCCGGGGGATAATTTTTGCCATAAAAGATAGTTAAAATAATAAGGGGGATGTTTTTTTTCTATGCTTGCAATTATAAAATTTTTCTTATTCAAGTATTTTGTGACAGATGCTCTCACGGTTCTGAATAAGTTTTTAATGGTCTTTTTATCAATTTTATTATCATTTACTTGTGTTTTGCCATTTAACATAGCAAGTTGTCTTTCTCCCTTTAAAAGAATCTTTCTATTTGACTTTTCTTCAATGGCATATCCCCCACGTTTTTGAATGTTACGCAGAATAACATCATAATTATTTGCATCTGTTACTTTTAACATTTTAAGACGACATTAATTTTTCAACATACTTTTTGAAATCTTTTTTGGTGATTAGTTTCCGTTTAAGCATTGATTCGAGTGATGCTATTGTTTTATTTATCTCCTTTTGCTTTTTAATTTCGAGTTTTTTAATCTCTTTTTCGCTTCTTAACTTTTCGGCTTCAAGTCTTTTCATTTCGATTTCCGGAGATATTGAGGGCTTTGGGGCTTCTTTAAGTTCTTCTTTTGTCTCTTTTTCCCGTGGTTCCGAAGCAGGCACTCCTTCATTGATTGTTGCTCCTATCCCTGGTTGATAACCATAAGCATCATCACGGTCAATTCTTAATTCAGTATAGTAACAGTTTTCAACGTAATCAAAATCAAGGGGGGTAAAATAAAATCTCGGTGCATCATCCGTACCCTTCCATACAATATCTTTGTTTGCATTAATGTAATCAGTAAAGTCTTTAAAGATTATATCATAGTCAAGGTCTTCTACGCTTCCGAGCCAGTCCTTTCCTTTAAGTTGAGGACTTTTAACCTTTACATCAGGTGGGAAAAAATCAGGGGTTACCATCCCATTACGGTTTGGGCTGTCTATGTCATAGTTAAAGAAAGGGTTGGGCTCAAAAAAAACATCGGGGATTTCAGGAATGATACCTTTAAAGTATTTGCCAAAATCCTTTATAACATCTTCTAATGATTTTTCCTTTGTTCCCCGATATATTTGGCTTGCAGTTTTATGGAATCCTGCAATGAACTTTTTGCCAGTCTCTTTTCTATATGAAGACAAGGCTTTTTGTATCGCATTATATCTTAAAAGCCCATTCATACGCTGAAAAAGAGATTTTGACGTGGCATACAGAACTTATTTTGAAAGAATAAAAAAAGAGAAAAAGTGAAAAGCAAGGTAAATCTTTTTTTCAAAAAAAATTACTTAACTTGTATTTTTCTTTTTCTGCAATTTTTTCTTAACTAATTGATTTTCAATTATGATTTTACTATGAAAAAAATTTTCACACTTGTATCAGTTTTCATCATCAATAGTCATCATTTGTTTTTTCAATATAAGGTTATTGTAAAGGTTAATAATATTAGCGCTAAGTTTCGATTCATTATCTATTTTAATCTTCATAATTTCCTTAATTTCAGTTAATTTATCTAAGATTAAATCTATTCCTTGTTTATTGATATATTCGCTTAATTTGATATATTCAATTATTTTTTCTTCATACATATCAACTTTACGTCTGACAGATTTATCTGTATCGTAAAGATTTTGGATAGTTTTACAGGAATATTCGACAGTAGCATGGTCTTTTTCAAAATAAGCACCTGCTAAACTCAATGATATTTTTGGTATCATCTTTCTAAAGAAATACATTATTAATTGTCTTGTAAAGACAATTTCTCTTTTACGTGTTTTCTTTTTTACATCATCCATAGATATACCTTCGCCAAGACAGATGATTGTTGCGATTTCGCCCTGAATTTCGTGAAAAATGTTCATGATTTTGAGGTTTTTGTGTTATACGATATTATTTTTCTTCTTTACTTCTTTTCTTCATTACTCTAACTCGTGGTGCCCACTGGTTTTCTTCATCTGCACATGCAGGGCAGCCGTATTTAAGCGTCAATTTTGCATTTGCCTGAAGACTTGTCCAGCCTGTGCCACATTTCGGGCAGATAACGTACACCCAGAGACCTCTGGCTTCTTTCAAGTCTTCCTCGGTTCTTACAATTTCATATCCATCATCAGTTTTTTCCATAGTTACCACCAGTTTTGAACAAGTATTTTTTTGTCGTACTGAAAGGTGCACAACCTATAATAGGCACTTTCCGACTCAATTTGATATATCCAGTATCCGCTTGCAATATCACCTCCAGGAGTATAATATATTCGTCTTATGTAAAGGCGTTCTCCGGGATTAAAATCACATTTTCGGCTGTAAGCCGCAATTTTACCATAGACACCCTCCATTGTTGTTTTTATCCAGATTATATGAGGGTCACCAAACCTTTCTGGTGAAGTGTGCCTATATTCAATAAAATCACCAACGTATTTTCGTGTTTGAAATAAAGTATCTTCTGGAAATTCAACTTTTTTGATTGTAGCACAAGATACAATAATTAAATATAGACACAGAATTATAAACTTTTTCATAATCCCGAAATTTTACTCTTTAAACCCATAAATCTGTTTAATAATTTCTATATTATTATCAGCAATAATATTGTAATCAAATGCAGTTGTGTAAGCAAAATCGAGAACTGCATCAAATTTTTCTTTTGACGTAATAAGAGTCTCAAGTTGAAAAAGATAATCCTCTTTTTTATTTGCGAGGAAACCATTTTCATTTGTTTTTATAAGGTCAGAATAAGGCTTTATATCCGTCGCAATGACAGGAATATTCAGTATTGCAAATTCAAGATATTTGACATAGTTTTTGCTTGTATTATTGAATAAATTATCATTCGCAGGTATTAATAAGCAATCGGGATTTATTGAATGAATGAGTTCAAAATATTTGGAATAAGGCACCCAGTCATGGTGAATGAAATCCAATCCCTGTAAGTAATTTTTATCTCCTTTTTTACCGTCAAAACCAATTATATGTATTTCAATCTTTTCTTTATACTTTGTTTTAAAGTCTTTTAATACACCTTTTATAAAGTTAAAGTCAGAAAATTGATATTCGTCGCCGATGATAAGCACTCTGATTTTATCGGGTTTAGGGTTTGATTCAAGAGTATAATTTTTGATTATATCAGTAGGTATAAAAAGCGGTTGACAAGTAATTAAGGTATTAAATTTTTCATCAGGATATTTTTCTATAATTTTATCTGCTATGTAATCTTTGAGCGCCCTATTTGTGACAATAACTTGGTCAACTTCTTTAATGTTATTTTCAATGACGTTAACCATTTTTGCAACCTTATATTCATTTGCAAAAGGATAACTATCCATAACGGTATAATAATTGAAGTCAATATAATAACTGAAATGGACGTTGTTTTTTATTTCTTTAATGCTTTGAATGATAGGCTGAAGTGGGTATGAAACAAACGGGAAGACAAAGTGGTCTGTCTGATTTATCATTTCTTTTGTAATCAGAAAGTCATGTTCATTATTGCTTATTTTCATTTTCTGACAGATACCGAATATTAGAATCCTGTAATTATCGATCAGATTATTAATTACGAATGAAGGCAATATTGACCTGTAAATGCCTTCCGTTGTGTCCATTTCTGGCATCAGTATAGCGGTTGTTTTTGCAGCACTTTTTTTAATAGAAAAAGGGTTATCAACCATTTGTTTAAGATAAGACATTAAGGTTTTCATGGGCTTTACGTTATTCAATATTATAAATTACTATCTATCTGCATATTATGAAATCAAATCTTCCATACAAAGTACACATCCCTCCCAAACCATTCGTCCCCACTTGGCAAATATCCTTTCGGGTCTTCTACCATATTTGATAAGAAGTTTAGCGGTATTATTCCACTCTTTATTGCTCGGCTCGGGGAAAATATTAACAGGATAAGGATTTTTTCCCTTAATTTCCTGAACAATTTCTTTTAACTGGTCTTGTAGATATGCTTCCATAAGTTCTTTAACTTCTTTCAATTCAAAAAAATACTCATTCTCATAAGAAAGAAAGAAGTGCTTTTTAATAATCTCGTCTTTTGTCATAGTTTTAGTTTTAATGCTTGTATTAACAATCAATATTTTTTAAATTATCTGAACCAGACATATTGCAAAATTTATCCCTCAACACCTCCCTCAACACCTGATATTTCTCTTTATTAAACCCTGGCATACCCCAAGCTCATTCAAGACTGAGCGTTACGAGGATTAACGCCAACGCTGGTGACGTAAATCCAACACCCCCGATACCGGAGAGCAAAATCGGGTTTTGTCGGCCTCCTAAATCCACAAATAGTGGTGATGTGGTAAAAAACCAAATCTATTCAAAAATCTATCTTTCAGCACGTGATATTTCTCCTTATTCAATTCAAATGTAGGTTCTTGCCTTAAATCTTCAAATCTTGAAAGTAAATAATTGAAATTGTCAAATGTTATAGGCAAGTCATCAACTTCATCCTGAAGTTCTTTATACTTTTTATCAAACGCATCTAATTTGCGTTCTCTATTGATTTGGATGAGACACATTGAAAGCATTCCGATGAATGTTCCAATGAAGATTCCAATAATTAAGATTAATGTTTTCATAGTTTTAAAATTTAAAGGTTAATTTTTTCATTATTCAATTATTATTGAAAAATAAAAATTCAAAAAAGAAAATTCAAAAATTGTCAATGAATAATTTTTTATAAATTCAACAGTCGGAATAATAAACAGATAAATTCCATATTTTTTATTCCAATATCCAAATTCTATTGATAAGAATTTAGTGATTTTATAGGTTTTCATGTTTTTTATTTTTATTACTCTTTTCTTCATCATAACACTTCTTGCATTTTACAATCATTTCAAGTCCCCGCATTGTTTCAAAGATTACAGCCTTGCTTCCTCTGTGTCCGCACGGGGCATGTGTCTTTTTATACTGAAAAAATCCTCTAATATAACTCTCGAAGGCTTCTTCAAATTCTTTATTGTTTTTGTAATATATGATTTTCATTATTCTTGATTTAAAGTCTCAAAGTAAAATTTTCCTGTAAAAGGTTTATCTGGTGTTATTCCAAAAAGTTTTGCTATTTCCAATAGATTCTCTTTTCTCTTTTTTGATTTTTCTGTTTTCGGATTTTTGGGCAACCTCTTTAATCGTAAATGAAAGTCAAGCATAAAATTCCGGAATTGTTTCAAGTTCATATTAAATTTGTAATTATTTATGATTCTTTGGCAAGGAACCATATTTTCAATATTGTGATTTTGCCTCCACATTATTGTTCCATACAATCTGTTAACTGGATTTATATGATCAACCTGCCAATCAGGGAGTAATTCTGTTCCCGTGTAAGCGCATTTGCCTGAATACTTATTGCGGATTATTTCCCTGTCCTTTTTTGAAATATACATTGTTCTTTTTAATTAATCTAATTCCACTTTTCTTTAAAGATAATAATCAGAAACTGCCTTTTGATAATCAAATTCAAAAAAACCCCAGAATACAGAATATTTTTGGATTTTCAAAAGGCGTATAACAGTTAATATACAAGCTGGACAATGTTCAGCAAATTTTTCTATTTCTCTCAATGTAATTTCTTTCCCTTTCCAAACTATTTTTTCTCCATTTTTTTCTTCCACTTCAAATCTTTCTCTTAAAGAATTGACAAAACTCCTATAATCTCTTTTTTTATTACACATTCGACAATAGCGCTCAGGATTGAGAGTACAATGCTTTTCGTGAAATTCAATAGAATCCTTTTTTAATCCATGCTTACCACAAAATTCGCAATAATAAACATTTCTTATTTTTGCTTTCATAATTTTAATTTTTAATATGTTTTTGAATTAACTTTTTATAATCTTCCCAAGTTCTGCCCGATCCTATTTCTTTTCCACTACCGAACCACAACCGACAAGCCTTATCAATCTCATACTCCGGATTGTGATGTTTGTTTAATAGTCGCCATATTTCAATAGAAACTTCTGGAGACCATGCATCTTTAAGTTTATATTTCTTACCAAGTCTATACATTAATGATAATCTATTTGCCTCATTAATTGTTGACTCAGTAATTTGCATCAAACCAATTGCACCTGAAATAGGATTAATTGCAAGCGGATTCATATCACTCTCCACTTTTGCTATTGCCCAGGACAGATAATCAAGCCCCCACCGATAAAAAGTCTGACCCGGAAATATTATTATTGAATGAAACTCCGGAGCAATCAGCCGAAGTGAACATAAAAACAAAATTAATATTATCAATAATTTTTTCATATTTTAACTAATATGGTATTTTTTTTCAAATTTATGAAGTAAGTATTTAAAATATAACCTACCTGACCTACTAATCAGGTAATATATTTTCTTTCTTAATTTCTGAATTTCTTGATACTCATATTTTTTACTCTTATCTCCATAAATAAGCATTCTCTCTATTGCCAAACAATCATCCCAAAATTCTTTTCTATATACAAAATACAATCCCATCATAAGACTTATGAAACTTATGAAACCTATGATTCCAACCACAATTAATATAATATATCTAATATTCATAGCTTTAATTTTTATTCGTCTAATAACAACTGAATATCATCTTTATAATCTTTTGGCTCACCTCTCTTTACAATGACAGAAAATTTAACAACATCTCCTTCTCTTAGAGATGTCCAATCAATATTTTTTACAGGTTTCAATTTAATTAAAGCATTTGATTTTTTAAATTTATCAGATATACTTTCCGGAGGCTTGCCAGAAAAAATACCTATAATTTTTTTACCCTTACAAAGGTCACATTCATAAGATAATTTATTACTAAGAATTGTGTCATTAATAGATACACCTATTGGATATTGAACTACCCCTTGTCCACCACACTTGGGACATAACTGCCAACATTTTTGAAATGAAACAAATTCCGGTTCTATATTTGCGAAGCATTTTTCACATTCGGACATATCACCAAATCTATCTTCACAAATAAAATCTTTGTCATAAAGACATAAAAAATTTCTGTTCATCTTATTTCTTTTTTTCGTTATAATGAATAATAAACTTTTCTTCAGGATATTCCTTTTTTAATTGGTTGAATTTTTCTCTTAACCTTTCTTTGCTTGAAAAATAATAGGTTAATTTTTGTTTAGGTACTGCTATTGAGTGCATTTTTTTAATATCTGGAGACTTGAATTTTTTAATTATATCTTTAATTATTTTTATTCTTGCCAGCGTGTTTGCATTTGCAGGAATGTCGTTTGTGTCAAATATTGTTCTTATATTACTCATTGTAAAGTCCTTTTTTGATTAGCCATTGTTTAAAATTCGAACCAAGAGGGTGTCTCCTAAGTCCGTCTATTTCTTTAAATTCAGTAAAGTATATTGATGATAACACAAAGATAATAGAATCTTTTATTTTAAGAGCATCGGGATTGATATATAATTCATTATCAATTTCTTTATCAATGTTCCCCTCCGGTTTTCTTATTTCTTCCTCAATAAGGTCAAAAACAAATTTTTTTATCTTATTTTTGACCTCATCAAGGTTTTCAAACGGAATCGCATTAAGTTTGATACCGTTTATAATGTATTCTCCCTCAACTGCCGTAGCAGTAAAAGACTGGCTGAAAATTTTCAGTTCTGTTAAATCTTTTGTTTTCATGATTTTAAGTTTTTATTTTAATAATTTCAGTAACAGGTTTATTAAACCGTTTTTTAAGGTATTCAATCACCTTATCGTTCGGTCTTCGTTTACCCTGCATGTAGTATTGCAGGGTATTTTGAGCAACGTGGATATTTTTGAAAATACGCTTTTCCACCAGTTCATTTGCAAGCATTTTTTGGGTGATATACTCGCCGGTTTTCACATAATGTTCAGCGAGAATTAAACGTAATGGTATATACAATTTTTCTTCTTTTTTCATGCTTCTTTTTCTTTTTTTAATCCAGTAATTGTAGTTCTTCAAGTTGTTTTTTCAAAGATATTATTGCACTTGCAAGTCTCAGAAATATTGAGGTGTCAACAAGTGTCCTCTGAAATTGAAATTCGTGCTTTTCAATCCCAGAAAAGTTCTTATTTTCTTTAATTTCTTGCTCCAGAATTTCATATATTTTCTCTCGTGCAGCAAGAAATTCATCAGTAGACTCTAAATAATCAATTTGATTTTTGAAGTCTTCCAGTGTCCTTTCAGTTTTATTACCATAATACATAATCTTACTATTTTTTTGCATTTTAAAATACACTCCAGATAGCCTGTTGGTAGCGTATCCCAGCATTATCCATGTCCGGTCTATAAAAATCCGGATATTTTAAATGGTAGTACCCTACCACCTCACGATAGAGGCGTAGGCATTTTTTCTCCATTAAGTTGAATTTTTTCATTTTTTTAATATCTGATTGGT
>Ga0078972_1004354_pt1 | contig 39103 bp, 36 predicted proteins | sample YelNatPaOPGAMG01_FD_67568 | JGI IMG/M metagenome (GOLD analysis project Ga0078972, IMG submission 67568) | Hot spring thermophilic microbial communities from Obsidian Pool, Yellowstone National Park, USA - OP-RAMG-01 (SPADES assembly) (version 2) | ecosystem: Environmental > Aquatic > Thermal...
TGACCGTGCTCAGGAATGCCTCAGAAGGTTCGAGAGTAGGTGATGTAGAGCGGTTTGTGGGAAAACCACACGAACCGTTCATTGAGGGGTAGGCCCCGAAAGGGGCCACCTACTCTATCACAAGGTGGCGAAAAGTTGGATAGACGCGGCAGTATACTGGTATTGGCCGAGCAAAAGAATGGCCGTGTTCATCCGGTGACCCATGAACTCCTGCATGGCGGACGCCGGTTGGCGCAAGCCCTGAACACGCAGCTTTCCTGCGCGGTGATCGGCGCCGGGCGGGAGGATTGGCAGGAACTGATCTACCGTGGGGCAGACCGGGTCCATGCGGTCAATCCCGGAGAAATGCCCTTTTTCCTCGCCGGACCGGTCGCCAGGGCCCTGGCCAGCCTGATCCGGGAGGAAAATCCGGTGGTGGTGGTGGCCGCCGCCACCACCACCGGCCGGACGGTCATGCCCCTGGTGGCCGCGTGGCTGGAAACGGGACTGACCGCCGACTGTACCGAACTGGCCATCGACCCGGAATCCGGTCTTCTCCTGCAGACCAGGCCGGCCATCGGCGGGAACGTCATGGCCACCATCAAGACACCTTTCACCCGTCCGCAGATGGCCACGGTGCGTCCTCATTGCCTGCCGCCCGCACCCAGGGATCCCTCGCGGCGCGGGGAAATCATGGAGAAGTCATATCCCGTGCTGTCCGGGCCGGAAAGGTTTTTGCGCTTCATCCAGGATACGACCCAGGTCGTAAACCTGCAGGAAGCGGAGGTGGTGGTCACCGGCGGACGGGGTATGAAGAGCCCGGAAGGCTTCGGCCTGGTGGAGGAACTGGCCGGCGCGCTGGGAGCCGGCGTGGGCGCCACCCGCGCGGCGGTTGAACTGGGCTGGGCGTCCTATTCCCATCAAATAGGCCTGAGCGGCAAGACGGTGGCCCCCAAAGTCTACATTGCCGCGGGAGTATCCGGGCAAATACAGCATCTGGCGGGCATGCAGACCTCGGAGTACATCGTGGCCATCAACAAGGACCCGGAAGCCCAGATCTTCAAAGTGGCGGATCTCGGTCTGGTGGGGGATGCCCTGGAAATTGTACCCCGCCTGACGGCGGAGATTAAAAAAATGAAAGCGGCCCGTTGAGAAGCTTACGGAATCAGGAAAGGCTGGTGGTCTGATGACTCCCCATCGGTCGCCGGACGAGATACTGGGCGAAGTGAAGTCCATAGCCGGCGAAGACAACGTGCGGCTGCAAATGTCTCCGGCCCGCCCGGACATGGAGGTCGCCGTGGTGACGGTGTATCCGGCCGGTGCCCCAGAGGTGGGCGCGATCATCCGGTGGGCGCGCCAGGCCGCGGTACCGGTGTTCGTCCGCGAACCCGGTGCGCCGTCAGATGCCCGGCGTCCGGTGACGCCAACCGTAACGAGCCTAAAAGCGGACACCGCCTCGACAGCAACGATCACCATCTCGCTGGAACGCCTGAAGAATATCCGCCACCTCGACCGCCACGGTCTTTCCCTGCTGGCCGAGCCGGGGGCGACGGTGGACGAAGTCCGGCGGGAGGCCCGGCGTGCCGGTGCATTTTGCCCGGCCGGGCCGCAGGCGTCCGGTTCCTGTTTCATAGGACGTTGCGCCCGCTGTACCGTGGACGACTGTCTGACCGATTACATCCATGGTCTGGAGGTAGTCCTTGCCACCGGAGAACTGTCCACCATCGGCGGAGGAGGGACGAGGGACCTGGACGAGTACCAGTTGGCCTACCTGCTGGCCAGGGGGGAAACCCCTTCCTCCGTGATTACCGGAGTGCACCTGAAGCTGCATCCGGGCGTCTGAGCCACGGCCGGGTCCAATAGCGGTGCACACCAAGTCGAAACGGGAGGTAATGCTGTTGACGGCCACTTCAACGGACCGGGTGATACATGTTCTTGCCTTTGCCGGCAGCCTGCGCCGGAATTCTTACAACCGGGCGGCCCTGCGGGCGGCCGCGGAACTTTTGCCCGCAGGCATGACCATGGAGACATTCGACCTGTCCCCCGTTCCGGTATACAACGAAGACGTGGAAACGGAAGGTTTCCCGGCGCCGGTGCAGGAGTTCAAGGCACGCATCGCCGCTGCGGACGCCCTGCTCATCGCCACCCCCGAGTACAACTATTCGATTCCCGGCGTATTGAAGAACGCGCTGGACTGGGCCTCCCGTCCACCCGGCCGGTCCCCCCTGGCCGGAAAGCCGGTGGCCTTCATGGGGGCTTCCACCGGTTACTTCGGCACCGCCCGGGCCCAATACCACCTGCGCCAGGTTTGTGTCATCCTGGACATGCACCCGTTGAACGGTCCCGAGGTATTCATACCGGCGGCCCAGACCAAGTTCGATGAAAACGGACGATTGACCGACGGCCGCACCCGGGAAAGCATTGGCAGGCTGCTCACGGCTTTGCGCACCTGGACCATCAGGCTGCAACCGGGAATCGGATAACGATCCAAACACCGGCCGTCCGCGGCACGCCGGGTGTTTTCCCGCCCGGCGCACGGTCCGGGGCATGAACACAAAGCATCCGGGTCGCCGTGGCCCGGATGCCCGTCGTATTTGATTTCCGTTCGGCGCCCGATGCGCCGGATGGGCTCACCGGTTCGTGTTCCGGCCGAGAATTTCGAACATGGCGCGGGCGAAATGCGGCAAATCCTCCGGTACGCGGGAAGTGACGAGCATCCCGTCCACCACCGCCGGAACATCCTCCACCAACGCCCCGGCGGCCGCCAGTTCCTTTTGCACCGTATGGTAGCCCGTCAACCGCCGCCCGGCGACCAGACCCGCGGCAACCAGGATCTGGGGTCCGTGGCAGATCGCCGCCAAAGGCCTGTGCAACTCCCAGTAAGCCCTTATGAGGGAGAGCGCCCTCTCATCGGTACGCAACTGCCGGGGAGCCCGGCCGCCGGGGAGTACCATGAGGTCGTAGGCGGCCGCCACCGCCCCGTCGAACGTCAGGTCCGCCCGCGCCGTGTAGCCGTGCATTCCCTTTACCACACCCGCCCGGGCGGCGGCCACGTCCACCTCCCAGCCGGCCTCCTGCAGCCGGTAGAGAGGATAGTAGAGTTCCATGTCCTCAAAGCCGTCGCCGGTAACAACCAGAGCTTTCATCGCAGCGCGGACCCACCGTCGCGGCAATTTCTCCTCAACCGGGATTCACGTTACATCTCTTTGAATTGACGCATGATTTTTCTAATGTGACCTTTTTCCTGGTCAGTCACCGCTTGCAAAATGGCGCGGCCCTCATCGCACACATACTCGGAGACTTCCTGAAACGTTATGATTGAGTCTCTCTCAAACCGCAGGGCCAGCTCCAGCGCCTCCCGAACCGACAGTGAACCAGAAAGATTTATGCCGATGAACGACGGCCCAATCACGCTGTCCTTTTCGGGATCAGTTCTAAAAAGCACATGACTATCAATGATTCCGTACAAATAATCCCGATTTTCCAGAGAGCAGGATGGACCCGGAGTGATTTCCTTTTCCAGAACCTGACTTAGACGGAGAAAGTCCTTTACATGCTGCTTTTCTTCGGCAGCCAGTTCGTTAAAAACGTCTTTAACCTTTTGATCCTTTTGCAACTCGGCCAGCTGCTTATAGAGTTTCTCACCCCTGACCTCAATGGTTGACAGCATCTGAACAAACTTCTTAACCTCGAACTCTTCCCCGAACATCTTTCTGATTTCCATGATATCCGACACCGTACAAAACCTCCTTTGATGTGTATTGACTGCCCGGCTACCCCGCTCAACCCTCTGCGTCGCAGGCCCCACGCAAAATGACCACCGCATCGACCACCAGCTCGTAGTCGTCATTTTCGGCCAAGTCATGGATGAGAACTTTTTCGACCTCGTCATGTCCCTTGATCTCCTTCAGCCGACTCTGAAACAGGACCTTTACCCCGGCTTGTTTCAATAATTCGGCCGTTTTGGCGGCATCATCCGGGGTATCCGAAGTCAAAAATATCACACGATCGGTATAATTCATCAGGTCCTGACTAAGTATGGCGGATGTCGGGCCGCTGTCAAGCACCAATACCCGCTGGTCTTTCAATAGTGCCGGGTCATCGACCGAATAAAAGACCCCCTTCCCGATAAACGCTTCTTCTCCTACAAAAACCTTGGTCTCCGGCTCCGTGGCGACACTTTCCATGGGAATGGTCTCACCCCTGGAAGCCCGGTAATTCTGTATGGCCGCGTGCAGGGCATCGGCGGCCAGATTGGAACAATGCATCTTACGCGGCGGCAGACCCTCCAGTTCCGTGGCGACATCCTGCCGGGTAATTTTCATGGCTTCATCCAGAGTCTTGCCCTTGGCCATCTCCGTGATCATGCTGCTGGTTGCGATCGCGGAACCGCAGCCAAAGGTGCGAAATTTTATATCAGCAATCCTATCGTCGACGACTTTGATAAATATTTCCATGAGGTCGCCGCAAACCGGGTTGCCAACCTTGCCGACCGCTACGTTCTCCCCTTCCAGAACCCCAACGTTACGGGGATTCTGAAAATGGTCCAAAACCCTGGCCGAATACGCAGTGGGCTTGACATCCACGTGCTTCACCCCTCATTCCCCTGATATATAGGAGACACCTTGCGCAACCTTTCAACAATGCCCGGCAATACCTCCAGCACCCGGTCAATATCCTCCTCCCTGGTAAACCGCCCACAGGTGAACTCCAGCGACCCATGGGCCTCCTCGTGCAATAGACCAATGCTCATCAGGGTATGGGAGGGCTCCAGGGTCTTGGCCGTGCATGCCGAACCCGTCATGGCCGATATCCCTTCCCGTTTCAGGGACAACAGCAGGGACTCGCCCTCTATCCCCTGAAAGCGGAAATGGGCGTTGTTGGCCAGTCGCTCCTGCGGGTGTCCGTTCAGAAAACAATGGGGAATCGCCGACAGGACCCCGCTGATCAATCTGTCCCGGTATGCCCCTAGGCGGGGCACCTCCACCGCCATCTCCCTGGCCATTATGGCCGCCGCCTGGGCCATCCCCACAATTCCCGGGACGTTTTCCGATCCGGACCGCAATCCTCTCTCCTGTCCGCCGCCGATGATCTGTGGGTTCAAGCGCACCCCTTGGCGCACGTAGAGGGCCCCCACCCCCCTGGGACCATAGATGTCGTTGGCCGACAAAGAAAGAAGGTCCACACCGTCCCTTTGCACGTCGATACCCAAGAGACCCTCGGCCGCCACCCCGTCGCTGTGAAAGGCAATGCCCTTGGAACGGGCCAGGGCGCCTATCTCCGGCACCGGTTGTATCGTTCCGATTTCGTTGCTGGCGTAACCCACCGAGACAAGAATCGTATCGGGCGTGATACGTGCTTCAAGCCTGGACAGGGAAACCCGCCCGTACCTGTCCACCGGCACGCGGGACACACGGAAACCATTGCGCTCCAGGTATTTGGCAATATTGTGGATGGAAATATGTTCTATTTCCGAGATAATTATGTGATTACCACGGTCACGGTTACGAAAAGCATAACCTATCAACGCCAGATTGTTGGCCTCGGTCGCCCCCGAGGTGAAAACAATTTCTTCGGGGGTGGCATTGATCCAGGCCGCCACCGTCCTCCTGGCATCCTCCAACGCTGTGGACGCCGCGTCTCCCTCTTCATGCAGCGAAGACGGATTGCCAAACTCCTCGTTGAAGTAAGGCAACATCGCCTCCATTACACGGGGATCCAAAGGCTTCGCCGACTGATAGTCCAGATAGACACTCATCATTTACTACCCCGCTAAAACCACATGGTGGCATCGGCATCCAAAGCCAGATCGTTCAGGGTTCCCGCACCGACAACCTTTACCCCGGCAATAAGTTCGACCTTATCCAGTCCCAGCAACTGTTTGGAGGCCTCGCAGGCGTAGAAGGTGACACCCAAATTCTGTGCCTGAGTAATCATCTGTATTACCGCGGGAAACGAACCAACCTGCAGCTTTTCCGCCGCCCCCGGTATGAGCACCTTCAGACCCATACCGAGATAATAGACAACGGCATCAACATCCATGGCCTTTGCGGTCTGTGCCAGCACAAGGGGTGCGTATTGCCGCTCCGGGGCATCCGAGGTTTGCACATAAAGAATGAATTTACGTTTCATGAATTTGATCTTACCTCCTTTTCTTAATGATAAAATGATTGACATCACCATGTTTCGCGAAACTAACCAGCTCATGGCCAAGCCGTTTGACCAATCGTTTTATATCCTCTTCCGACGCCGGATCATCGGCTAAAACCTCGAGGTTTTGGCCGACTTCCAACTCATCTAGTTTCTCCCTGGTTTGCAAAAGAGGTTGCGGACAATAAAGCCCCACACAGTCCAAAGACCCATCGGGCTTGTTTTCATCGTTCACAACAACAATCCACTCCCTGCTCTAAGTTTATCGACGGGCTTGACGGTCTTTTCCCCAAATACCTTTATTCCTGCGAATCCCGACCCCGGGAGAATCCCCGTCATACCGCAGGTATTCTGCCCATCCGGGAAATTTTCCTTGTCGCCGGATGTGAAATTTTCGAAAGATTGCGCCCGCCGGCGCGCGGCGCATCCACGGCGGTGCGCGGACAGCCCCGCGGCCGGGATTGTCCTGTCAGCAGCCATTCGCCGCCAGTATATCCCGCAACGCCGCCAGCAACTCGTCCATGTCCTCCGGGGTGCCTACGGAAATGCGCAGCTTGTTGGCCAGCCGCCGTTCGTTGAAGTAACGGACGAAGATGCGGCGCCGGGCCAGTTCCCGGTGGATGAGTGCGGCGCCGAGGCGGCCGTGCTCCACCAGGAGAAAGTTGCCGTAGGAGGGCGGAGACTCGAACCCCAGGCCGGCCAGTTTCTCCCGCAGGGACTCCCGGCCGGCCATGATCCGGCGCGCCGTTTCCTCCATGTAGGCGTAGTCGTTGACGGCCGCCGCAGCCAGCAGTTGGTTCAAATAGGCCAGGTTGTAGGAATCCTTGGTCTTGTCCAGGGCCCGCACCAGGGCCGCGTCGCCGAAGGCGTAGCCCACCCGGGCGCCGCAGAGGGAAAAGGACTTGGAAAAGGTGCGTAGCACCAGGAGGTTGGCGTGCCGGGCGACCAGCGGCAGGGCGCTCTCCCCGCCGAAGTCGATGTAGGCCTCGTCCACCACCAACAGACCCGGCCAGGCCGCCGCCAGGCCCCCCAGTTCCGCCAGGGACAGGAGCGTCCCGGCGGGAGGGTTGGGATTGGCCAGAACAATCACCTGGCCCGGATAGTCCAGGTAGTCGGCGGTACGGATCCGGAAATCGGGCGCCGTTTCCACCGCCTTGTAACGTATGTCGTGCAACTCGGCCTGGGTGCGGTAAAGGGAATAGGTCGGATAGGGAAACAGGACGATCCCGTCCGGCTCCAGGAAGGTGCGGAAGATCAGGCCGATGATCTCGTCCGAACCGTTGCCGCAGAAAACGTTCTCCGCCGGCACCCCGTATGCCCGGGCGATGGCGCTCCTCAAGCCCCGGGCCACCGGATCCGGGTAAAGCCGCAGCTCACGCGGGTCGAGGTCCCGCAAAGCCTTTTGCACCGCCGGCGACGGCGGGTAAGGATTCTCGTTGGTGTTCAGCTTGACGACCCGCTCCCCGCGGCCGGGCTGGTACCCGGGCACATAGGCATCCATGAGGGCGACGTTCTTTTTGACCAGTTGCATGAAAAAGGCGCCTTCCTTCCTCTTCCCGGCCGTTGCCTGCTCCGGCCGGGGCGTGATATCATGCCGGTGGACCCCAGCGTGAGAGGTGGTTCCCGATTTGGATACGGTGGACATCTACACCGACGGCGCCTGCAGCGGCAACCCCGGGCCGGGCGGGTACGGCGTGATTCTGCGCTGCGGGGCGGCCAGCCGCGAGCTGTCCGGCGGCCGGCGGCTCACCACGAACAACCGCATGGAGATCATGGCCGCCATCGTCGGCCTTTCGGCCCTCAAGAGGCCCTGCCGCGTCACCTTGTACAGCGATTCCCGCTACCTGGTCGACGCCATGACCAAGGGCTGGGTCCGGCGCTGGCAATCCCAGGGGTGGATGCGCGACCGCGAGCACCGGGCCAAGAACGTCGACCTGTGGCAGGAACTGCTCCGGGCGGCCTCTCCCCACCAGGTCACCTGGCGGTGGGTACGGGGGCACGCCGCCAACCCTTTGAACAACCGTTGCGACCAGTTGGCCACCGCGGCCGCCCGCCAGGATGGCCTGCCGGCGGACGAGGGCTTCGCGGCGGACTGATCCCCTGTATTATACCATGGCCGGGACCCGGCGTGACGGAAATCACGCCACCCTTTTGCGCCCGCTAACGGATTTTGGGACCCGGTCGGGTATAATGGGACTTGCAAAGGCGGCGACCCGCCGGCACGGCGGAGCCAGGGAGGCGATACGAGATGTTTGACCGGTGCCCCGGCAGCATGGGTCTCACCACCCCCACCCTGAAGGTGAAGAAGTGTCCCCAGTGCGGTGCCGATGTAGAAGTATTTTCCAACGACGTGCAGGTAAAGTGTGAGAACTGCGGCTTCACCGTGTACAACGACGTGGAGTCCTGTATCCAGTGGTGCAAGTACGCCCGCCTGTGCGTGGGCGACGAACTGTACCGGAAACTGAAGAAAACCAGGGTGGTCTTCCTGGACCGGGATAACGCCTCCCGCAGCGTCATGGCCGAGGCCGTGGCCAACAAACTCAACGACCGGCCCAACCTGGTGTTCCTGAGCGCCGGCACCGCCCCGGCCCCCCGCTTCGATCCGGCCGCCCTGGAGCTTCTCGACCGGGAAGACATGAAAGCGGCAGGCCGGCCCAAGGCCGTGCACAAACTGGGGCCGGTCGACGTGGTGGTGGCCATGGACGGGGACACCGGCTACGAGCCCCCGCCCGGCACCCGGGTCATCACCTGGGAGGTGCCCCGCCCGCGGCCGGGGGACGATTACCGGGCCGTGCTGGACCTGCTGAAAGAAAAGACGCCCGGTTTGATCGCGGAATTGGCCAAGGGATCCGATGGAAAACCGGAAGGGGTGGACAACTGATGGAAACCTTTCCCCAGTGGCCCGTAAAATTGCGTTTGATCCGGCCCGAGGCGCCCCGTTTCCACCGGGCCGACCTGGTCTTGGTCGCCGACTGCGCTCCCGTGGCCTGCCCGGACCTGCACGCGCGCTTCCTGGCCGGACGGGCGGTTGCCATCGCCTGCCCCAAGTTCGGCGACCTGGACCTCTACCGGGAAAAGCTGACGGCGTTGGTGGAGCAGGCGGACCTCCGCAGCATCCGGGTGGTCTACATGGAGGTACCTTGTTGCGGCGGCCTGCCGTATGTCGTCCGCCGGGTCCTGGAGACCGGGGACATTCCCTTGACCACGGTCATGCTGAGCGTGGCCGGCGAGGTGCTGGAGACGTCGGGCTGAGGCCGGTCAGTGGCGGTTGCCGTCCGGAGTGTCCGCGGCCGCTTGGGCCGGGGCCCCCAGAAGAACCTCTTCGAACAGGGACAGGTGGACAAAAAATTCCCGCACCAGCAGGGGGTCGAACTGGGTCCCGGCGCATTGGCGGATCTCGGCCAGGGCCTGCCGGTGCGTCAGGGCCCGCCTGTAGGGCCGGTCGCTGGTCATGGCGTCATAGGCGTCGCCGATGGCGAGAATGCGGCATTCCAGGGGGATTTGTTCCTGCCGGAGGCCGAGCGGGTAGCCGGTCCCGTCCCAGCGTTCGTGATGCATCAGGACGAGTTCGGCGATGCCCGCCAGATCGGGTGCGGACAGCGAGATGCGGTGGCCGATCTCGCAGTGTTTCTGCATTTGCTGGAACTCTTCCGGCGTGAGCGGGCCGGGCTTGCCGAGGATGTGGTCGGGTATGCCGATCTTGCCGATGTCGTGGAATTCGGCCAGGAGGCGCAGGTTGGCGTGGGTGCTCTCCGGCAGTCCGAGGACCCCGGCGAGACCGCCCACGATGGCCCGCAGGCGCCCGGCGTGTTCCTCGGTTACCAGGTCCCGCTCCTGCAGGGCCTTGGACATGGCCCGCACCAGGGCGCTTTTGGCGCTCCGGCTGCGGAACAGTTTCTCCCGGCACATATTGTTGTCGGCGGCCTGGAAAAGCCGCTCCAGGCTGACTTCCTCCAGCGGGCCGGCGGCGAACCCCATGGAAAGGGACAGGGCCGGGGGGCCGTCCGCCTCGTTGCGGACCCGGACCGCCTCCTGGATGCGCGCGCATTTCTGTCGCGCCGCCGCTTCGTCCAGGCCGGGCAGAAGCACGGCGAACTCGTCGCCGCCGATCCGGGCGACGACGTCCCCGCGGCGGAAACAGCCGCCGACGGCGGCAGCCGCGGCTACCAGCATCTCGTCGCCCCGTTCCCGGCCGTAACTGTCGTTTATCATCTTGAGGCCGTCCACGTCCAGGACGATGACCGCCGCCGGGCCCGAGCCGTTGTGCTGCAGCCGGACCATTTCCTCCTCGAAGAAGGCCCGGTTGTACACCCCGGTCAGGCTGTCGTGCCGGCTGAGGAAGAGGAGCCGCTCCTCCACGGCCTGCCGCCCGGTCATGTCCGCCAGCGAGGCCACGCTTTGTCCGGTGCCGGGAATGACGGCGATGGTGAGAAACACCGGCCGGACCCGGCCGTAGCGGTCGAGGAAACGGAAGGCATAGGCGGAAGGGGCGGCGTGCGGTGCCACGCGCCGCCGGTCGTGGTAGTCGCGCATGCGTTCCAGGTCCGTCGGTACGACGAACTCGGTCCAGCTCCTGCGGTTCTCTATCTCGCAGCGAAGATAGCCGCTCAGTTTTTCGAAGCCGGTGTTGGCCAGGGAAATCACGGTGTTTTTCTCGATGATCACCATGGCCGTGCCGGTATTCTCGAAAATGGTGCGGTACTTTTTCTCGCTCTCCCGGAGAGCCTCCTCGGCCCTCCTGCGGTCGGTCACGTCCATGTAGAAGCCCAAAGCGGCCCGGGTGCCCAGGTATGTCACCGGTGCCACCGTCTCGATGATCCAGCGGATCGTGCCGTTCCTGGTCACCGTCCGGTATTCGTAGGGCAGAATCCGTTCGCCCCTGAGCATGGCCGTCGCCGCGGCCCGGACCAGCGGACGGTCCGCTTCGGCCACCAGGCGCAACGGATCGATGCCGGTCACCTCCGCCCGGTCGAATCCGGTGATGGCCAGGAACCCCGGGTTGACAAAAACCAGCCGCCGGCCGGCAACGATGTACATACCCACCGGCGAGCGGTCGAAGAGCCGGAGCAGGCCCTCGTCAATCTCCATCGGCCCGTGCAAAGCCGCCGCACCCCTTCGCTGACAAACCACCTGCCCTTCTTTTCGGCTGGAACGGGAAGAGTTTTGAGCCCCCCGGCCGGAAAAAGTTCGCAGCGGTTCTCAGACCGCCTTGTCCCGCATGAAGATGACCTTCACTGTCTGCAGCAGGATGACCAGGTCCTTCAAGGGCGAGTAGCCCCGTACGTACAGCAGGTCGTATTTCAGCTTGTCGGCGTAGTCGGTGCTGTAGCGCCCGGAGACCTGGGCCAGCCCGGTGATGCCCGACTTGACCTGCATCCGCAAGGCGTACTCCGGCGTCTCCTTGAGAAACCGCCGCACGAAGAAAGGGCGTTCCGCGCGCGGCCCCACCAGGCTCATCTCGCCCCGGAGCACGTTGAACAACTGGGGCAGTTCGTCCAGCCGGGTAGCGCGCAGGAAGCGTCCGAAGCCCGTCAGACGGGGATCGTCCCGGCTGGCCAGGACCGGTCCGCTGTGCTTCTCCGCCCCGTCCACCATGGTCCGGAACTTGTAGACGTGAAACTCCCGCCCCCGCTCGGTCATCCGCTCCTGCCGGTACAGGGCCGGACCGGGCGAGGTGACCCGCACCCCGGCGGCGATGAGCGCCATTACCGGCGACAACGCGACCAGCAGGAAGGCGGAGAAAAACAGGTCGGTGAGCCGCTTGAGCCAGCGCCACTCCTCGGGAATGGCCAGGGAAGAGTTGAGGGCGAATACCGGGGTGTCTTCCACCTGGTCCAGGCGGCCGCGCGAGACAAAGATCTCGTAGACCCCGGGCACGACGAAGACGGGACAGTCCGCGGACACCAGGTAGTTGACGAACCACGTCTTCTCGTCCGCCGGTACGCCGGCGCACAGGTACACTTCCTCGGGAGCCACCGTCTCCATGGCCAGGGGAAACTGTTCGTAGGTACCGACCACCCGGGCCGGCCATTGGTCTTCCCCGTTACCTTCCCCGTCCACCACCAGGCCCATCGCGTCGAACGGCGCCGGGGCGGATCCGGCCAGTTTGGCGGCCAGGGCGCCCGCCTCGGCGGCCGGCCCCACCACCAGGACACGACGGACCCGGAAGACCCGCCGTTCATACTTCCAGAGCCAGCGGCGCCACCAGGCCAGAAGAACCAGTTGGACAAAGAAGGCGATGACGAACACACCGCGGGGGAAAGCGAAGCTCCGCAGGAGGAAGGACAGGGCCATGGTGGCCACGTTCAGCCAGAGGACGGAAAGGAGCAGGGAAACGACGACCTCCGGCCATTTCTTGCGGTGGGCGTTGTAAAGGGAATAGACCTGGAAAAGGACGACGGCCACCAGGGAAAGCCAGGGCCACACCGTAACGTAGGCCCCGAAATTGCCGGACGGCAGGCCGCCCACGAATTCGATCAGGAAGGACAGAACAATGGCGGCGTTGACCAGACCCACGTCCACCGCCATGATGGCGAGCGTCCACCCGAACTTGCGGCCCGTCATTGGTTCCCCCCCCTTTGGCATGAGTCCGGCGGCTATCCTTCTTCCCAGCGGAATTCCGGCACGCCCAGGCGGGCCAGTTCGCCGGCCACGGCCTCCCGGATCGAAGCCAGGGCGTCCGGATCCTTGGCCTCGCACCGCGCCACCAGCACCGGCTGGGTGTTGGAGGCGCGTACCAGGGCCCAGCCCCGGGGAAACAGCACCCGGGCCCCGTCCACGTCGATCACCGGGAAGCGTTCCTTGAACCGCCCGGTCAGTTGACCAACCACCGCGAACTTCTTGTCGTCGGCACAGGGGATTCTGGTCTCCCCGGTCGCGTAATACACGGGGACGTCGGCCAGCAGGCCGGAAAGGCGTTGGCCCGCGCGGCGGAGCAGGTCGAGCAGGCGCCCCGTGGCATAGAAGGCGTCGTCGTAGCCGAAGTAGGCGTCGGCGAAAAAGAGGTGGCCGGACATCTCGCCGGTGAAGACCGCCCCCGTCCGGCGCATGGTGGCCTTGATCAGGGAGTGGCCGGTACGGTGGAAGAAGGGCCGCCCCCCCAGCCGGGTAACTTCGTCCACCAGCGCCTGGGAGCACTTGACTTCGACGATGGCCTCCGCCCCCGGGTAACGGGGCAGAAGGTCGCGCCAGAAGAGCACCATCAGGAGGTCGCCGTAAACGATCCGCCCGGTGTCGTCCACCACGCCCAGGCGGTCGGCGTCACCGTCGTAGGCGACGCCCAGGTCCGCTCCCTTTTCCCGGACCGCCGCCCGCAGGTCGCGCAGGTTGGCCGGCACCACCGGGTCGGGGTGGTGGTTGGGAAACCGTCCGTCCGAGTCGCAATACAACGGGATGAGCCGCGCCCCGCAGGCCTTCAGAAACTCCCGGGCAAAGAGGGAGGCGGTACCGTTGCCGCAGTCGACGGCCACGGACAGTCCGGCCCCGGCCTCGCCCAGGCGTTCGCGCAACATGGCCAGGTAGGGACCGGCGATGTCGGTCCGGATCGAGGCCCCCCGCCCGGCGGTGAAGTCGCCCGCGGCGACGATGCGGTAAAGTTCCTGGATCTCCTCGCCGTAGATGGTCGACCGGCCCAGCGCCAGCTTGAACCCGTTTTCGTCGGCCGGGTTGTGGCTGCCGGTGACCATGGCCCCGCCCCCCACCGGCAACGTGTGCAGGGCGTAGTAAAACATGGGGGTGATGACCACGCCCAGGTCGTACACGTCCACGCCGGAAGCCCGGATGCCCGCGGCCACCCCGGCGGCCAACCCGGGGGAGGACAGCCGGTTGTCCCGGCCCACGGCCAGGGCGGTGGTCCCCCGCCGCCGGGCCTGGCTGCCCAGGCCCCGTCCCACGGCGTAAGCCGTGTCCCCGTTCAGGTCGCTTCCGGCCTGGCCCCTGATATCGTAGGCCCGGAAGATCTCCGGCTTCAAAGCAAACCCTCCCCGCCGCGCCTGGTGATCTCCTCCACCGCCAGGCGCACGTCCTGGACCCGGTCCTTGGCGCAGATCAAAACGGCGTCCTCCGTATCCACCACCACCAGGTCCCGGACGCCGACGCCCACGATGAGCCGCCGGCCGCCGGAGACGATGCACCGGGCCGCGTCCACGCCCAGGAAGGAGCAGCCGTCCGTCACGTTGCCGGCGGCGTCCCCCGGGTGCAGACGCTCCAGGGCCGTCCAGGAGCCCACGTCGTCCCAGCCGAAAGCGGCCGGCAACACCAGGATGCCCTCGGCTTTCTCGGCGATGCCGTAATCCAGGGAAATCTTTTCCAGCTGGCCGTATACCGTCCCCAGATCGCCTTCTCCCGCCAGCGCCGCTTCCACTTCCGGCAACCGGGCGTACAGGTCCGGCAGGTGCCTTTGCGTCAGGTCCAGGAAACAGGAGGTGCGGAAAAAGAACAGCCCGCTGTTCCAAAGGTAGTGGCCGCGGGCCAGGTACTCCTGCGCCGTGGCCCGGTCGGGCTTTTCCACGAAGCGGCGCACCGCGAAAACGGGATGGCCGCCGGCATCGAAGAGCCGCTCCCCCACATCCAGGTAGCCGTAGCCGGTCTCCGGCGCGGTGGGCCGGACGCCCAGGGTAACCGCCCGGTTGTGGGCCGCCGCCGTCCGCACGGCGGCGCGCAACGTGTCCACATAGGCGTCCTCGTCACGCACGGCGTGGTCGGCCGGAGAAACCACGAGCACCGGATCCCCGCCCCGGCGCTTCGCCCACAGGGCGGCCAGGGCCACGCAGGGAGCCGTGTTGCGCCCCACCGGTTCCACCAGCAGGTTCCCCTCCGGCAGGCGGGGCAGCTGGGACGCTACCAGGTCCGCCATGTCGGCGCCGGTGACCACGACCACGTTTTCCTCCCCCGCCACCCGGGCCAGGCGCCGCACGGTCAGTTGCAGCAGCGATCCCTGGCCCGTGAAATCCAGGCATTGCTTGGGCCGGTTCTTGCGGCTGCGCGGCCAAAAGCGTTCGCCCCGGCCGCCGGCCATGACTACGGCCAGACAATCCATGCCATCAGCTCCAGCAGTACAATGTTGCGATATCTTACGCCACCCGGGTTCTTCCCGTAAGGCCATTTTCCTCTATTCCCACTCGATGGTGGCCGGGGGTTTGGAGGTGATGTCGTAAACGACCCGGTTGACGCCGGGCACTTCGTTGACGATGCGGGAGGAGACGGTTTCCAGGACCTCGCAGGGTATGCGCGCCCAGTCCGCCGTCATGCCGTCGGCGCTGGTCACGGCCCGGACCACCACCGTCCGGGCGTAGGTCCGGCCGTCCCCCATGACGCCCACGCTCTTCATGTCCGGCAGGACGGCAAAGCACTGCCAGATCTCGCGGTACAGCCCGGCCCGCTTGATCTCCTCGATCAGAATGGCGTCGGCTTCCCGCAGGAGGTCCAGTTTTTCCGGAGTAACCTCGCCCAGGATGCGCACCGCCAGGCCCGGCCCCGGGAACGGGTGGCGCCAGACGATGTCTTCCGGCAGCCCCAGCTCGGCCCCGAGCAGGCGCACCTCGTCCTTGAAGAGCCAGCGCAGGGGCTCGACCAACTCCAGCTTCATGTCCTCCGGCAAACCGCCCACGTTGTGGTGCGATTTGATGGTGGCCGCCGTGGCCGTGCCGCTTTCCACCACGTCGGGATAAAGGGTCCCCTGCACCAGGAAGTCCACCTGGCCCAGCCGGGCGGCCTCCTCCTCGAAAACGCGGATGAACTCGGTGCCGATGATCTTGCGCTTGGCCTCCGGATCGCTTACCCCGGTCAGGCGCCGCAGGAAGCGTTCCGCCGCCGGCACGAACACCAGGCGCGCGTCCAGGCCCTCGCCGAAAGCGGCCTTCACCTCTTCCGCCTCGCCCTTGCGCAAAAGTCCGTGGTCCACGAAAATGCAGGTCAGTTGTGCGCCCACGGCCCGGTGGACCAAAGCCGCGGCCACCGAGGAATCCACCCCGCCGGAGAGGGCGCAGATGACCTTGCGGTCCCCCACCTGCCGCCGGACGGCCTCCACCGCCCCGGCGAGGAAAGACCCCATGGTCCAACGGCCCGAAAGGCCGCAAACCTCGTAAAGAAACCGCTCCAGGATCTCCCGGCCCCGCGGCGTATGCACCACCTCGGGATGGAACTGCACCCCGTACAAGCGCCGCTTCTCGTCGGCGAACGCCGCCACCGGGGACAGGGCGGTCGCGGCCAGCACCGTAAAGCCGGGCGGGGCCTTGGTCACCCGGTCGCCGTGGCTCATCCAGCATTGCTCGCCCGGGCCGAAGCCGGCCAGAAGGGAGCCGCCGGAGCACTCCAGGCGGGTCTTGCCGTACTCCCGCCCGGTGGCCGCCAGCACTTCCCCGCCCAGTTGTCTGGCCATCAACTGCATCCCGTAACAGATGCCCAGGATGGGCAACCCCAGGTCAAAAACGCGGGGGTCGATCTGCGGCGCCCCCGGTTCGTAAACGGAAGACGGCCCGCCGGAAAAGACCAGGCCCGCCGGTCCCCGGGCCCGGATCTCCTCCACCGGCGTATTGTAAGGCACGATCTCGCAATAGACGCGGCACTCCCTGATCCGCCGGGCGATGAGTTGTGTATACTGCCCGCCGAAATCCAGGATCAGCACCAGTTCCTCCCTTATGCCCGCCAAAACCGTTTCCCCTTCCCGCCAGACTAACCGCCGTACACTTCCCGGCGCAGGATCATGATATAGGGGAGGTTGCGGTGGCGACCGGCGTAATCCAGGCCGTAACCCACCACAAACTCGTCCGGAATGTCGAAACCCGAGTAAGCCACGCTCACCGGCACCACCCGCCGGGTGGGCTTGTTCAACAGGGTGCAGATCTTCAAGGAAGCCGGGGCGCGGGCGGCCAGGTTGGCCGCCAGGTAATTGAGGGTCAGCCCGCTGTCCACGATGTCTTCCACCACCAGGACGTGCCGGCCGGCGATACTTTCGTCCAGATCCTTGAGGATCCGTACCGCGCCCGAGGAACGGGCCGAGGAGCCGTAGCTGGTGATGGCGACGAAATCGATCTGGACGGGCACCGTGATACTGCGCACCAGGTCCGCCAGAAAGATCATGGCCCCTTTGAGGATGCCCACGGCCAGAACCTCCCGCCCGGCATAATCGCGGGAGATTTGCTCACCCAAAGCGGTGACCCGTTCCCTGATGACTTCCTGGCTCAAAAGAATTCTTTCCCCGTCCGGATGCATCCCTCGGCGCCCCCCCGGTTAATATGCCCGGCGTCCGCCACGCCGGCGAACCCTAATTAATTTCGCCGTCAGTCGCCGTTTTCCTCTATTTTGCCCCCGCTCGCGCCGGCAAAGGGCCGCGGCGCCTTCCCAGGGACAACCTCCCGTGATATAATGGATCAGCATCCGCGAAGCGGGTGCTTTTGGTACGGACAGGAAAACGCACCGAAACCCCGGTTCAAAAAAGGGGGGTTGGGACGCGAAAAAGCCTCCGGCCGTGTGGCCGGAGGCCGCCGCCGCAACTCTAGGATACGGGCGGCATGATGGTGATGTTCTTGTTGAAGTCCGAGAAGTTGAGCTGGATTGTCAGCTTGCTCTTGTCGCCGGACTTGGAGATGCCCTCGATACGGGCCTGCCGGATCAGGTAGTCGATGGGATCCAGCCAGACCGTGAACTTGAAGTCGGTAAACTGCATATTGAGGAAGGGATTCTTCAACACCGGGGTGATCTCGATCACCCGCGCCGGAGCACCGTCCAGTTTTTCCGTATCGACGTACCTGATGTCGGTAATACTCTGGAAGTCGAAATTGGCCAGGGGCTGCAGTTCGCTGACGAAGAGGGCGGATTGGGCCAGGTGGTTGCCCTGCAGGGTCAGCCAGCGGCCGGACAACTGGTCCTTCATGTAACTGGTGTCCTTGATCTGGACGAAATCGACCGGGGTGTTGATCATGGTACCACTGATGCTCACCCGGTCCGGGGCCACATACTTGCCCTGGATCTTGCTGATGTAGGTGGTCCGGTCGGCCACCACCAGCGTGGACTCGCTCCGGTAAAGGTAGCTGTTGGCGGCCCGGGTATTGGCCAGGGCTTTCTGGAACATCTCCTCCGGCGGCAGGCGCACGGACAGCAGGTACTGCCGCCAGCCCAGGTCGGCCGCCAGAAGCAGGACGGCCAGCCCCAGAATCACGAGTACCAGGCGCCGCCTCAGGATCACGAATTGCATGGCAGGCAAGGCGCGCTTCACCTCCGGAACAGGTTAACAAATATTACTATAGACAGGCCCGGAATATGCCACCGGCCTGCCAAAGGGGATCATGGAGTTTTGGACATCCGGGAGATGCAGGCCGAGGTCGACGAGTGGATCGGCCAGTTCGCGGCAGGCTACTGGCCGCCCCTGGTCCTTCTGGCCAGGTTGACCGAGGAGGTCGGCGAACTGGCCCGGGAGGTCAACCACCGTTTCGGGGCCAAGCCCAAGAAAGAGGGAGAGGCTCCGGGCGACCTGGCGCTGGAGATCGCCGACATTCTGTTTATCCTGCTCTGCTACGCCAACGTCCTGCACCTCGACCTGGACACCGCTTTCCGGCAAGTGATGCGCAAGTACCGCACCCGGGACCGGGACCGCTGGACCAGAATCGACGCACCGGTTTCCGGCAAACCCCCGGGTTCGGCCGGGGGTGGTTGACCGCTTGTGCCGGCAACCGATGCCCCCGTTTTCCGACGGGGGCCGGGCAAGGCAAAAATATCAGACATGGGGGATGTCAATGGCGACCGTCGTACCCTTCCGCGGCATCCGCTACCACCGGGACCTGGCACCGGATCTGGCGCGACTGATCACCCCGCCCTACGACGTCATCGGTCCGGCGGACCAGGAGCGCTACTATCAGGCCCATCCCCACAACGTCATCCGTCTCGAACTCGGCCGGACCCTCCCCGGTGACGACGCGATGGAGAACCGCTACACCAGGGCGGCAGCCTTCTTTCGCCGATGGCTGGACCAAGGGGTTCTGAAAGCCGAGGACCGGCCGGCCCTCTACCTCTACCGGCAGGAATTCGCCGTGGACGGGGCGGTCAAAATCCGCACCGGCATCGTCGGTGCGGTACGGATCGAGCCTTATGAAAAAAAGGTGGTCCTGCCGCACGAAGAAACCCTGTCGGGCGCCAAGGCCGACCGCCTGGAACTGATGCGGGCCTGCAGCGCCAGTTTCAGTCCCGTCTTCGGCCTCTACGCCGACCCGGCGGGGACCCTGGACGAACTCCTGGCCCGGGTCGCCGCGCGCGGCAGCGCTGCCACCTGCACGGATGAGGACGGTCAGAGGCACACCCTATGGGTCGTTGCGGAAGAAAAAGAAATCGCCGCCATCCAGGCGGCGCTTGCGGACAAGCAGGTCTTCATCGCCGACGGGCACCACCGTTACGAAACGGCCCAGGCCTATGAACGGGAACGGGAAGGGGCCCCGGACGCTCCCTGGCATTACGTGATGATGACCCTGGTGAACCTCTATGATCCGGGTCTGGTGATACTCCCCACGCACCGTCTGGTCAGGAACGTCCCCGGCCTGGATTTCCCGGCCCTTCTGGCTTCCCTGGCCCGGGACTTCCTGATCGCCGAATACCGGCTGGCCGACGAGGGACGCCTGGAGCACTTCCTGACCATGCTGCAGGCGGTGGGCGCCGAGGGCCGCCACGCCTTCGGCCTCTCCGGCGACGGCACGACCGTCCACCTGTTGGTGCTCAAAAAAGATGTCGACCCGGACCGGGTGCTGCCCGCGAACCGGTCTCCCGCCTGGCGGCAACTGGACGTGGCCATACTGCAGGGCCTGGTCCTGGAGAAACTCCTGGGCATCGACGACGCCGCCTGCCGGCGCGGTGACCAACTCGCCTACACCAGGGACGCCGGGGAGGCCCTGGCCGCCCTCGCGGCCGGCACCCACCAGCTGGCTTTCCTGTTGAACGGCACCCCGGTGACCGCGGTCACCGCGGTGGCCCAAAGCGGCGAAAAGATGCCGCAGAAGTCCACCTTCTTCTACCCGAAACTGGTCACCGGATTGGTGATGTACGGCCTCGATTGACGCAAATGCACGGGAATCCCGGGTTCCCGGGCCCGGGCCGTGGCCGGTGCACCTGGGGCACCGGGTCTCCGGGCCGTCCTACCGGGACAGCAGGGCCACACCGCCGGCGATGAGCAGGAACCCGGCCAGGGAACGTCCCACCGGCAGCCGGTCGCCCAGGATGACCAGCGAGAACACCAGGAGCAGAATATTGTACACGAAGGACTGACCGGCCACCGCCAGAGGAAGGTTTTTCACCAAGGCGTGGGCCTTGATGAAGGCGCCGCCCAGCAGCACGTTGGCCGCGTAGAGAAGCGGCAAAACCATCAGGTTGTACCGGGCCACCGCGCCGACGGCCGGCGGAACCGTCTTCACCTGCCAGGCCAGTACGGAGGCCAGGATGGCCGAGCCGAGAGTCACCAAAAGAGCCACGACCGCCATGCGCTGCTCCTTCCTTTCCGGAAATCGACCTTGGCCAAGAAAGGTGGTGCCGGACGCGGGTGCCCGCGCCCATGCCTTGCAGGATATCCGTATCGCCCTGGTCCAGATGAACGCCCTGACCGGACGGCGGCAGGCCAACCTGACCACGATAGAATATTATACCGCGTCCGCGGCCCGGGATAAAGCGGACATCGTCTGCTTTCCCGAACTGACCGTAACCGGCTACACCCGGCGCCGGGCCGCCGCCCTGGCCGAGACGGTACCCGGGGAAACGGCCGCCGCCCTGGGCCGCCTGGCCGCCCGCTACGGCATCACCTTGCTCGCCGGTTTGCCGGAAGCCGGTGAGCAAGAAAAACCTTTCGTTACCCACCTGGCCTGCTTCCCGGACCGGAGCACGGAGCGTTACCGGAAAACCCACCTGGGGAAAAGCGAAACGCCCTTCTTCGCCGCCGGCGACCGGCTGCCCGTCTTCAGTTCACCTAAGGCCTGCTTCGGCACCGCCATCTGCTGGGACATGCACTTTCCGGAGGTGGCCGCCTGCCTGGCCCTGCAGGGGGCGGAGATCATCTTCGCCCCCCACGCCTCCCCGGCGGTGTCCGGCAACCGCCGGGACCTCTGGCTGAAGTACCTGCCGGCCCGGGCCTACGACAACGCCGCCTTCGTCGCCGCCTGCAACCTGGTCGGCGAAGCCGAACCGGGCCGCACCTTTGCCGGCGGCCTGATGGTGATCGACCCGCGCGGCCGGGTACTGGCGGAATCCTCCAGCGATGGTGAAGACATGTTGGTCGTGGACCTGCCCGCCAGGACCATCAACGACATTCGCTGCGGCCGGGCCCGCTCCATGCGCCAGAACTTCTTCCTGCGCTTCCGCCGGCCGGAGTTGTACGGAAGGCTGCTGGAGCCGGAAGACCGTTCCTAAGCACATGGACAAACATGTACAATACTATGTTATGCTACGAATAAGCTTTGATGGCGCGTATCAGCCAAAGTTTTCCTGCGCATAGGCTATCTTTGACCGACGCGGAGCGAACGGTTTTCCCCGCGATTCGCAGTTTTCTGGAATAAAGTGCTGTAACAAACTCAATAAACTGTTGAAGAACGCTTTTTTTCAACCGAACTCGGAAAACCTGTTTTCGACAACTCGTCATCCCCATATAATCGGGCTGCAATTGCTCCTAACCGCATCTCCACTTATTCCCGTCCCGCGTACATGTCATACCGGTGCGCCGCCCACGAGCCGACAGCCCACCCAGGCTGAATGCCCGTACATATACCATTTCCTTCCATATCTTTCCCCGCCGGCGACCTTGCGATCGGCAACGGTGGTCCGGACAGCCACCGGAGGCACCCCGGGGCGGTGTCTCCGGCCCGATCGCAACCATGGCCGGTGGTCCCCACCTGGCGGATCCGGCTCCGGCCGGTCCTTCCGGACCTGGCCCGCAAGGCGGCGCTTGCCGCGGCCGCCTTGACGCCGGAGCTTATGTCTTTCCCGGGTTTGATAAAAATTCTTTATTTTCCTAATCAATTATTTATATGGTATAATGCGCCGGGAAGCATGGGGAGAGTCCCACCTCGGGCGGCGAACCCGTCGGCCTGCCCGGGAGACGGACGGTGGTCCGGTTCCCTTCCGACTGCTCCCCCCAGGGTGTATCAATCCGGAGTTGACAGCGACCAATGCAGGAAGATCTGGATCATGTTAGACTCAAACTTCGCGCTCTTGGTTTCAATCTGTCTCAAATCACCTCCATCATCGAAGGAACATTATCCGGAAGGCAATGGGAAGACATGGAGCCGGGCGAGCGGGTTCTCGTGCTAAATTCATTGGACGCAAGAATTGGCTTTTATAAAACCATCGTCAGAGCCTTTTGCAAGTGTTGTGACATTTCATAAGAACTGTTCTTTTCTAATAAGCAGAAGAGGAATAACCATGACGAACAGTGATTGCCTGACTTATGAAACCGCACAGGAGTCGTTTGAACGACTGCTCAAGCTGGACTATCACCCTGTCGCCATTAAATTCTTTGCGTCGGCGGACGAAATCAAAAAGTACCCGTCGGATAAGGAGGCGAGGACAAGACTAACTTTCTGCCAGTTTACGGCAGCCTCCCGGATGGCCGGTTACGTGCTCAAGGACACCACCGACAGAATCATGTGCGACAACTGTCTGACCACCTTCGGCGGCCAGGAACCTTCGGACCAGGAGGCCAAGGGGCATTTCAAGTACGTGGCCGACCACGCTTTCGCCAGGGAGGTACTGGCCACCAAGCCCCGTGCCCCGTTCGGCCTGATCAAGGCTTTCCTGACCGCCCCCCTGGCCAAAACGCCCGTGGACCCCGACGTGGTGATGTTCGTCTGCAATCCCTTTCAAGCCTACCACATTCTGAACGACTACGTCGGTGCCTGCCGTGTCCACCCCCTGCAGTTCTACCATACGGTCAATTCGGCCGTTTGCGGCGGCGCCGTATGGAGCTATTTGAACCGGAAACCGGAGATGAACACCATGTGCGCGGGCAGTTACACCTCCGGCAAGACGGAAAAGGGCGAGGTCAACGTCTTCATTCCCGGAAGCCAAATACTGGACGTGGCGCGCCAACTCAGGCGCCGCACGGAGATATCGGGGGGTGCCTCGGTGCTGTACGCCGGCAACGAATGGCCGGGTCTGGACGTCTGCAAAGGGTGCCCCATGGTTCGTTTCGACGACCCCGATTGAGTGTGGACGAAACGTTCAATGTGCCGGTGTTCCCGGTGCCTGGCAGGCCGTAAAAAACGTCTGCCGGGTGAGGTAACCCTGCAAATTAGTGCATGTTTTTTCCGAAAAACCATAATTCTTGAGAGAGGTGCGTAATTATGACCCGTGATTACCGTGCGATGTGGGAATCCATAGGACTTGACCTGGAGGCTCACGATCAATTACTCCAAGCGCTGCCGCCCGCCTACGGCAGCGTTTACCTGGGCCAGGACAACCGGCCGGCCGGGATGGAGTATTTCGACTTCGTAATAAACGAAATACACGGGCTGCGCATTCAGGAGCTTCAGGAACATAAGGCCGAGGGCGGGAAGGTGTTTGGGGCCTTTTGTGTCTTTGTACCCGAGGAAGTGATACGGGCGGCCGGCGGGATCTGTATCGGCCTCTGCTCGGGCATTGAAATAGGCTCGGTCCAGGCAGAGAAGGTGTTACCCAGAAACATATGTCCGCTAATCAAGTCATTTATGGGGTTCAAGTTGACCAAAATATGCCCATATTTCGAGTCATGCGACATAGTGATAGGAGAAACAACCTGCGACGGCAAGAAAAAGGCTTTTGAAATCTTGAATGATTATGTTCCGGTCCATGTTATGGAAATCCCCCAGATGAAGCGCGAAAAGGACAGGTCTTTGTGGCGCAGCGAGATACACGATTTTGTATCCATGGTGGAGGAATTCACCGGGAACAAGATTACCACCGAATCGCTCCGGCAATCCATTAAGGAAGTTAACGAAAAGCGCAGGGCTCTCCTACGGATGTCTCAACTTAGAACAAACGATCCAGTTCCCGTCAGCGGCAAAGATAGCCTTTTGATTGAGCAGATTGCCATGTATGACGACGTTAACCGTTTTACCGCCAAAGTAAATGAACTTTGCGACGAGTTGGCTGTCCGTGTCCGCGAAGGGAAAGGAGTGCGGGAGCCGGGAGCTCCACGGATCATAGTGACGGGGACCCCGATGGCCATCCCAAACTGGAAAGTACCTCATATCATTGAAAGCAGCGGCGCGGTGATCGTAGCGGAAGAACTATGTACCGGCCTCCGCTATTTTGAAAACACCGTACCGGAAGAAGGAAGCTTGGACGATTTGCTTGATTCCATCGCGGAAAGATATCTTGGCATCAATTGTGCCTGTTTCACTCCCAATGATGCCAGAATGCAAAGGCTTCTCCAACTGGCAAGAGAATATAAAGCAGACGGGATTATCCACTGCTCTCTGACATTTTGCGATCCATATTTGGTGGAAGCCAACCGGGTGGAAAAGGTCTTAAAAGAACACGGGATTCCCTTGCTGAAAATTGAAACGGATTACGGACAGGAAGACTCGGAGCAGCTGAAGACAAGAATCGAAGCTTTCCTCGAAATGATCAGGTAGGCGGAAACATGATCAGTGCCGGTATTGACATCGGGTCCCGGACCATTGCGCTGGTGGTTCTGGACAACCTGGACATGGTGCAAAGCGCCCTGGTGGACACGGGCTACACACCGGTGGAGACGGGTCGGGAATTGGTCTCGTCACTGCGGCCGGGAGTTTGTGTTACCGCCACGGGATACGGCAGGCACGCCGCCAAGGCTGACTTCGCCCGGCGGGTAGTCACGGAGATAAGGGCCCAGGCCCTGGGAGTCAGTCATCTTTACCCGGAGGCCAGGACCGTCCTGGACATCGGCGGACAGGACATGAAGGTCATCTCGCTGGGCGCCGGCGGCAGCGTCGAGGATTTTCAAATGAACGACCGGTGCGCGGCCGGAACGGGAAAGTTTCTCGAAGTCATGGCCGGTGCCCTCGGCTATCCTTCGGTGGAGGCTTTCGGACGGGATTCGCTGGCGGGAAATCCCGGCACCAAAATCAGCAGCATGTGCACGGTTTTTGCCGAATCGGAGGCCGTCTCCCTGCTGCACCAGGGGATTGACCGGCGAAATATCGGAAGGGCCCTGCACGAGGCGGTGGTGGAAAGGGCCCTCGGCCTGCTCCAGCGGGTCGGGTATGAAGCGCCCCTGGCCTTCACCGGCGGGGTGGCGATGAATCCCTGTGTGGTAAGCCTTTTGGCGGATAAGCTCAAGGACCGGGTCTGGGTTCCGCAAAACCCGCAGTTGGTGGCCGCCCTCGGAGCGGCCCTGGCCAGGTGAGGCGTCTCCGTTTGGCGAGCGACGCTTTCCGGAATCATTCGGATCGTTCCCGCTGATTGATTTTGCCGGGCGGCGTCAAGAGAAAAAGCCCCGGATGGTTGGAACCATCCGGGGCCATGTCGTTTCTCTCCCGGTCGCCCGTCCGTCCGGCGGCGGGGTCGTCCGGCCGGTCCCTACCGGCCCGGTTTGGCAGCCGCGGGCTTGGCCGGCTCGACGGTGGCAACGGGCGCGGCGTCGCCGTTGAGGGAGAGTCCCGCCAGGTACCCGTACTGGGCGGCCAGATCCGGCTGGTCCTTCTGGACCTGGGCGCGCAAGGCGGCACTTTCCGCGGCCTTGCCCGTCTTCTGGTCGAGCACGCTCTGCCACAGCAGGGCCTGGTCCTTGAGGGAGTTGTCGCTTTGGGCCGCTTTCATCTCCTGGGCCGCCCGGTCGTAGTGGCCCAGGAAGTAGTCGGCTACACCCATGGAAAGGTTGATCATGGGCGTGGGTTGCAGGGCCGGACCCACCACCTGGAGCTGTTTCTCCAGGGCGTTCCTGGTGTCGTTTTGGGCGGTCATGCGGGCGGGCAACCGAAGGCTGTCCTGGAAGAAGGCGCGGGCCTGCGCGGGATCCTTCCTGGCCCCGCTGAGTTCCCCTACCCCGGCCATGACCTCCACGTTGGCCAGCGCGTCATACCACTGCTGCTGGAAGGGAGCCAGCGCAACGGCCTTTTCCTCCGCCTGCACGGCCTTGTCCGGCTGGTTGTCGGCGTTGTAAAGGCGGGCCAGCGTATCGTAGTTCGACGCGTTGTACCCGTCCAAGGCCACGGCTTTTTGCGCCAGGGCCACGCCCGCGGCGGCCTGACCCTGCTGGTCCAGGTCGAGAAGGGCCAGGGCCGTGTCCACGCTGCCCCCGGGCAACCCGTCCATTTCCGGATTCAGCGGGTTGTAGGCGGCCGCCTTCTTCAGATCGGACACCAACTGGTACTCCTGGTACTGGCTCTGAGCCTGCCCGGCGCTTTGCAACTGGTTGTACTGGGCCACCGCGTCCTGGGCGGCGGCGTGCGAAACGGCCAGCGTGAGGCCCAGGAGCACGATTACGACGGTGCAGGCCGTACTGCCCGCCAGCACCGTATGGTTCAAAGGCACGTAGACCCGCTTGCGTTCCCTGACCACGCGGGATTCCTTCCCCATGCGGTGCAGGGCCCAGGCGACGCCGAACATGACCCAGACCACCAGGAAGAGGGCGGACAGGGCCAGGTCGAAGTCGATCAGGGCGTGGGCCCCCAACTCCACGGCCACCATGGTTACGGTCCAGACCAGCAGCTTTCTCTGCGGGTCTGCGGACCCGTGGAACAGGCGGTGGGTCAGCCGCAGGAAACTGTACCAGAGTCCGATGACCGCCACGATGCCGACGGCGCCCATCTCCACCATCAACTGCAGGTAGTAGCTGTGCACCTGGTTCGAGTTGTACAGGTAGCTCTGGAACACGCGGTAGGCCGCCTGCCAGCCGCCGCCGCCCCAACCCAGGACGGGCCGCCGCACGAACATGGCCAGGGCGTTCAGGTAGAAATAACCGCGCTCGATCATGTCCCGCCCGCGCAACTTGACGTAGAGCTTCTGCAGGTAAGCCGGATGTCTAACCAGGAAAAAGGCCCCCGCGGCCAGCACCACCAGTACCACCGCCGCCGCGACGACGGCCAGGATCCTTTTCTGCGCCGGGCTCACGCCCAACATGCTGCGACGCTCCAACACCACCCCGGCCCATTGCAGCAGCACGGTCAGGACCAATCCGGCCAGGATCGTCAGCCAGGCCGGGCCCATCCGGTTGGCCGCCACCTCGCGCAGGAACAGGAGGATCGCCGGCGCACCCGCCACCAGGACGGTCAGGATGTGGTAGACAAAGACGGTCCGGTTGCCACCGGGCAGGATCACCAGGTACAGGATCAGGGCGGCGGTAAACACCCCGAGGTCGCCGATGGACTGGGTCCCCAGCAGGGTGACCAGGAGGAAGAAATTCCCGGCCGCGTACAGGTACTGGTAGGGAAAGGCGCCGTCAAAACGCGCCAGAGCCGGTATCTCCCGGGGCATCCGGAATTCCCTGGCCCGCCGCCACAGGTAGAGGCCCAGGATCAGCGCGGCGGCCAGGTAACTGGCCGTGGCGTTCGGGTACTGAAAGGTGGAATAGATGCGGCCGCCCACAAAGCTGTCCTGCACGTTGAGCAGTCCGGTGGCGCAGCCCAGGCCGGCCAGGGCCACCCCGACGGCGCTCAGGTAGACGGCGTGCAGGATCTGGTGGACGACGTGCTCGCCGGTGATCAGGCGGGCCACCGACCAGAAGACCAGGAAATAGATCAGGTACTTGACCACTTCGTTGAGGGCCAGGTAGTAGTCGGCCGCCCCGATGCCGGCGGCCACGGCCGCCAGCGGCAGGGCCAGGGCGAACCAGTCCAGGGGGCCGGCCAGGAAGCGGTTGTCGCGGTCGAAATACTTCCAGACCCAGGTCAGCCAGAAGATCACCGCGGCGACCACCAGGCCCTTGTCCTGGGTCCACGGGAAAAACATGCCGCTGGCAAACGCCGGGAAAAACAACAGGCCCAACAATCCCCACAGGGCCAGACGGTGGGTCACCGGTTCGTTGGCGACCATCGGGCGTACGCTGGTCGCGGCGGACGGCGCCACCCGGGGCTTGTCCTTCCGCAGCGCCGTACCGGCCGGCCGCTTGGTCCGGGCGCTGGCCCCCGATGCCGGCACGCCGCCTTTGACAGAGGTTTTAGCCATCTCGTTACTCCTTACCGAGGTATTCCGGCGCCAGCCGGTGGTAACCCAGTGTGTTTTCTACGGCAAGACCGAAAATCCTGCCGGATGCGACACCCGGGGCGCGAGCCGGAGGGCAGGATTTACCGTGCCGTTTCCGCCGACCCCGGTCCCCGCGCGGCAAAACCGGAACGTCGGTTGTCAGGACCGCCTCTTCTTTCCTGACCCGGCCTCAGCCTTCCCGCTCATACAGGTCCTGGTAGGCCCGTACCATCGCCTCCCGGCCAAAACGTTCGCGCGCCCGCTCCCGGCCCCGCGACCCCATGTCCTCACGCAGGCGTTCGTCGCCCAAGAGGCGCAAAATCCGCTCCACCGCGCCATCCGAGTCGTCAGGCTCCACCAGGAATCCGGTTTCCCCGTCCGCCACCTGTTCCGGCAGCCCGCCCACCGCGTAGGCCACCACCGGCAGCCCGGCGGCCATGGCCTCGATCACGACCAGCGGCAGGCCTTCAAACGCGGACAACAGGACAAAGACGTCGGCACCGGGCAGCAGCGCGGGCACGTCCGGGTGGAAACCGGCCAGGTGCACCCGGTCTTCCAGCCCGGCCCGCGCGATGAAGTCACGGCAGGCGTTCTCGAGCGGTCCGTCCCCGATCATGACGAACCGGGCCCGGGGCTCGACGGCGGCGATCTTTGCCGCCGCCTGCAGGAAAGCCAGGGGCTGTTTTTGCGGCGCCAGCCGGCCGGCCGTCACCACCAGGAGGTCGCCGGGACCGGCCCGGGCCATCCGCCGCAGGGCTTCGCCCCCGGCCGGGGGCGGCGGATCCAGGCCGTTGTAAATCACCAGCAACTTTTCCGGGGAAGCGATGCGTCTTTGGATACCCTCTTCCCATGTGGCCCGGGAAACACAGACCAGGGCGGCCGTGACGCGGGCCGCCAGCCGCTCCGCCCCGGTCAGGAAAGCCGGAAGGATCCCGAATTCGCGGCGGTTTTCGAAGCCCCAGCCGTGCACGGTGAAAAAGATGCGGCGTACCCCGGCCACGCGGGCGGCGAGGCGCCCCAGGAGCCCCGCCTTGGAACTGTGGCAGTGCACGATGTCGTAACGGCCCCGGCGCATGAGCCGGCAGAGATCCCATAGGGCCTTCAAATCGGAAAACGGCGCCGGTTCGCGCCGCAGGGCGGGAATCCCGTGCACCGTGACGCCCCGCCCGCGCAAGCCATCCGCCAGGGGTCCGCCCGGGGCGCAGGCCACCTCGGTCTCGAAGCGCTCCCGGGAAAGGCCGGTCGCCAGGTCGTAAACCACCTTCTGGGCCCCGCCCCATTCGGAGAGGGTCACCACCTGCAAAACGCGCCGCACCGTTCTCACCCGCCCCTAGTTTCCCCCGCCGGGAAACCAAAAGCCCGCTCCAGGGCCTCCCGCACCGTACCCACGCCCACCACGGCGAGCCCGGCCAGGACGTGCTCCGGCACCGCGCCGGTCGCGGCGTCCCGCTCGTTTTCCCGCGGCACCAGGACCAGTCGCCGGCCGTGGCGGTAAGCGGCCAGCAGTTTCCGGGCCACCCCGTCGACCGGCCGGATGTCCCCGTGCAGGGAAACCCCGCCCGTGACGGCCAGAGCGGGCAGCAGCGGCCGGCTCAGTAAAGCCGAAACCATGGCCAGGACAAAGGCGAGACCCGTATCGGCGCTCTCCCGCCCCCGGCCCAGGGCCACCAGATGCACCACCATGTTCCGGTTCCTCAGACAATCCGGACTGACACCCAACTCGGGCAGGTGTTTCTGCAAGTAGTGGAAGGCGGTGTGCAAAGCCTGTTCCAGCGGCGGCTCGTGCGCCCCGGTCAGCCGGATCTGCCCGTTGCCGCCTTCGATGGCCGAAGCCTGGACGATCAGCACCATCCCGCCGCCTGAGCGGCCCTTGGTCGAGCGCACGGACAGGCTGGTAACCTCGCCGGGGGCGGGAGACTGGTTGGCCCGCCGGTCGAGGGATCCGACCTGGCCGCGGGCGGCGAAATCGGCCGGCGCCACCCGCTCCCCGGGCAAGACGAAGCCCACCTCGTGGGGGATAAACTCGCCCGGATCCATGATTTCCAACTGGTTTTCCACCCGCTGGCGCAATTCGCCGGCCAGGGCCAGGATCTGCCGCAGTTCCGGCTCCGTGGTCCGCCCGTCGGGGAACACCAGCTTGCAAAGACCGCGGGCCACCTTTTCCACCGCCGCGTGGTCCCGCCGGGTCATTCCCGCCCGGGGAGGATAGCGTTCGAGGATGGAAAGCCAGCTGTGGCCGTAAGGCAGGTCCCGCAGGGCGAGGAGGATCTCGCCGAAATAGTCGGTGGAAAGGCCCCAGCCGCGGTCGACGTCTCCCGGCGTCAGTTTGGGCAGTTCCCAGCCGGGCAGGAAAGCGTGCACCCGGTCGAGGAAGGCCGTGTCCTGTAGTTCGGCCGGCAGAGGTTCGAACAGGTGGGCGTAGGTACCGGCCGGCGCGCGGCCTTCCACCCGGATGTTGCCCAGGAAGACCAGGGAGGCTTCGGACGAGTGCGTAAGGCGGCCGCGGCTGAATTGCCCGCTCTCCATGAAGTCCTTCAAAAGGGCGACCGTGCCCAGGTCGTCGGTAAAAGAGGTGTAGGCCACCTCGTCGAAGATCACCACCTGGCGGCTGCCCACCAGTCCCACCGCCCCGGTGACCAGGTTGACGAAAAGGCTGGCCGGGGTGGCGCGGCCCCCGGCCAGGGTGAAGACCCGGGGCGACAGGTTGCGCAGGAGGAAGGTCTTGCCGGTGTTTTTGGGGCCCAGTTCCAGAAGGTTGAGGTTTCTTTCCACCAGGGGCAGCAGGCGGGCCAGGTACAAAAGGGCCTGGCGCCGGTCTTCGACCGGGCGGTAGCCGGCAGACCGCAGCAGCAGTTCCATCCATTCGGCCGCGGAGAATTCGGCGCGGGCGGCGACGAAGCGGGACAGGTCGACCGTGGCCTGGAGGGGTTGAAAACCGTCGATCAAAACGGGAGGAGGTCCCTCGCCGCGGCGGCGGGCGGCCTCGTGGTCGTAAACCGCGGTCACCCGGCCCCAGAGCCCGCCCTGCAGGAGGTCGGGATAGGCGTCCAGAAGGCCGGGCCGGATGCCGGCCCGGTTTTCCTCGAGGGCGGCCAGGCGGGCCACCGGTTCGCCCCGCTCCAGGTCGACGTGGACCTCCACGTAGTCGAGCAGGACCAGTTCGCCCTCCTGGAGGAGACGGTTGCGCATGACCTGCCGTGTCCGGGTGGTTGGAAAATGATCGATGATCAGATCTTCGGCGGCCGGACCGTACTGGCCGGCCAGGAAGTCGAGGAGAAACCGCGGCAGGACGGCACCGTAGGCCGCACCGAATGTTTCCGTCTGTTCGGCGAAGGCCGGTCCGAAGACGGACCGGGCCCTTTCCCGCAGGCTCCGTTCGGCATACACGCGGCCGGCCTCCTAGAAGAGGGGTTGACGTTGGATGACCGGCCCCGCTTCCGGTTCGTCGTCCGACCCGCCGTCCCACTCCGGCCTTTCGTCCAGTTCCACCTCGCGCAAGGCTTCGACCGTGATCAGCGGATCCTCTCCGTACTGAAACCAGATGTCCAAAACGGTGATGGTCACGCGCACCCAGGTGCGCAAGCGGGCGTCGAGGGTCGGGAGCAAGGACCGGACCCGCTCGTAGAGAGCGGCCGCGTCAAAGGGGCTGTGCCATTCGTAGGCCTCCTGGTGCCGGTCCAGGATCTGGGCGATCAGGGCCTGCATCTTGGCGGCGGGCAGGGGATCGAGCAAGGGCGCCGCCACGACGGCGTCGATGGCCGACCCGCAAGCGGCGGCCGCCTCCGCTTCCCGGGGGTGCCTGGCCAGCCAGGCCGGGCATTCCTCACGGTCGTGGCGTTTCATCAGCACGTCGGATTCGAAATTGGAAGCCACCGCCCACACGGTGACGGTGTGGGGAAGAAAACCGGACAAAAAGCGGCCCATGTTGGCGTAGGCCCGGCTGCGGCCGCCCCGGCCCAGGGCGCCGATCAGTTCCACCTCGTCGAACAGGATCAGCCAGCCCGGGTAGCCGGAGCGCCGGATGAGCCAATCCATCAGGTGGAAATAGTAGAGCACTTCATCCTTGAACGGACTGCGCTTGATTTTCAAGGCCTGGCCGTGGTTTTGGCGGTGGATGTACTTGAGATCGTTGATCGAAAGGAAATCACCGCCGATGTCGGCCACGAGCAGCGCATATTCCTCCGCTTTCAGGTTGGGGTTGGTCAGATTCTCCCAGACGGCCTCCACCCGCGGCGAGAGTTCCAGGGCCCGCGCCTGGGCCAGATCCAGCCGCGCCTCCAGGGCCTGGCGGACGATCCGCTCGCACCCCGGGTGCCGGCTGCCGGGAACGTAGGTGCGCGCCATCAGCTTGGGATAGACGTAGTCCAGGCGGTCCAGGGGGGTTTCCCGGCTGAGGGTCAGCAGGCTGACCACCCAGTTGCGTTCCTCGGCCATGCCCCACAGGGAATAGAGGAGGTGGGTCTTGCCCTCGCCGTAGTTGGCCCGGTACAGATAAGCCGGCACACGGGGCGGGCGGTCCTGTTCCACCGCCTCCAGGAGGCGCCGCACGTTGGCCATGCTGCCATCGCGTCCCAGAACCACCTCGCGCGCCATTTCCAAGTACGGCACGCCCGACCGGAGACCTTCGACGACCACCCGGGCCTCACCGGCCATCGTCCTCTCCTCCTCCCGCCTTCAGCACCCCGGCCACCGCGCGCCGTACGGGCGACCACTCCAGGCCCCAGCTTTCGGGCAGCGGCCCCGACCTGGGGTGTTCCACCTCCGGCTCGCCCCCGCCCTCCCGCCAGGCTTCCGAAAGCCGCGTAAGGTCGGCGGGGTCCAACTGCCAGAGACGGTCCAGATCGATCAGGTCGGCAAAGCGGTCCACCTGTTCGATGCGCACCTCGGACCAGATCCGGTCCCGCAGGGCGGGATAGGACGGGAACCCGGTCTTCGCATCGTCGAAGACCTCCCAACCCCCGGCGGCCACGATCAGCAACCAGGCCGCCCGGTGAGCCTCGTCGACGAGTTCCCGCAGCATCTCGTAGGCCTGGTTGCGCCAAAGTTTGGTGTAATAAGGAACGTCGTCCCGCCGTTCGGTCGCGGCCAGCACTTCGAGGTTGTCGATCAACACCACCAGCCCCCGCCAGCCGGCGGCGTGCACCAGGACGGCCAGGGACATCAGCATGGCCCGCGCGTTGCGTTTTTCGATGTTGCCGCCCACGCCCAGCTTGGACCTGGCAAAGGCACCCACCTTCTCCCCTTGGAGCCAAAGGGTCAGACCCGGGTCCATTTCGGTCTCCCCCGCCAGGCGCCGCTGGATCCCGCCGCGCACGGCCGAGGCCCAGGCCGGATCGAGATCGAGGCCGGCCAACCACTTGTCCGTGGCGTCCCGGATATCGGCCTTGAGATGGGGCACGCTGGAAGCGTGGTTCTCGTCCACCCAGGCTTTGAATTCCGGCACCGCCAGGTCGAAATCGGTGTAGCCCAGGTGCTTTTGGACGACCTCGCCGGCGGCGCGGTCGATCAGGTCCGTCCAGGGTATTCCGGAGGCCACCGCCCGGTACAGTTCGTCGATGGCCCCCAGGCGCCCGGCCAGGGCGCTCAGGTACACGGCCAGGTAACCCTCCCGGCCGGCGGTCAGGGCCAGGTGACGGAGAAAATGGGTCTTGCCCGCCCCTTTTTTCCCCCGCACGAACTTGACCTTACCCACCCCGTGGTCCACGAAGCCGTTCAAATACCACCGGCGCAAAAAATCTTCCATGGCCCCGGGATCGACAAACGTGGCGTCCAACTGGCGGTCGGACAACATCTCCGCCGCCGGCACCTCTTGAAACGACACCGTCCGGTCAGGACTGTCCGTCATCGTAATCGCTCCCCACCGGGACGACCTCCAGGGCGCCCAGGGCTCCCGTCCGGAGACCGGGCAGGGTGGCTTCGACGCCGTCCTTGGTCTCGCGGGTCGAGTCGAAGACCAGCCGCTGTCCCTCGATCACCAGGTCCGAATCCCGCCGCAGGCGATAGATATCGAAGGCGAACTGGCTCAGGGAATAACCGCCGGGACCGGTACGCAGGGCCAGGATGTCGTGGATGCGCTTCAGGGGCTGTTTCTTGGCCGCCTCCTTTTTGCGCCCGTCCACCTGCATCTCGGCACCCAGAAGCCTGTAGGCGCGCAGGAGGGCCCGCATGAACTGGTTGGGATTGAAGCGCTCCTTGTTCAGACGATCGATTTCCCGCGCCGCCTTGGCCGCCACCGCCTTGGGATGCAGCGTGCGGACGACGCGCTTGTTGACCAGCACCTGGGCGTGGCCCAGGTCGGCCTTGATTTCGATGGGGAAGATGCGGTAGGTGGGAAACTCCCCCTCCACGGCCAGCTTGAGTTCGCGGCACTGCTTGAGGAAGGCCCTCTCCCACTGGGCCTGTCCCTCCTCGTCCGGCGCCAGGCGGAAACGCCCGAACAAATCCCGCGCGGCCAGGGCCCGTTCCCGGGCCTGGTCGCAGAGGGCGACCGCCTCCTGCAACTGTTTTTCGATATCGCCCGGATGCAGCAGTTCGGCCTGACGGCCCAGCGCTTTGAGACTTCCCAGGCGCCCCAGTATTTTGGCCAATTCCCCCAGGGCGGGGGCCACCTGTTCGTCGAACTGGTGCAAACCGGTCAGAGGACCGCCGTTTTCCTGATTCTGGTCCAAAACTATTACCACCCTTACCAGTCGCTTGATTAAAACGGTTCCCGGGAGAGCCGCAGTCTGCCGGCACCCGCACCAGCGGCCTTCCTGCCGGTTTCCAGTTCCTATTTCGACACCAGGGGGGAAAATACCTTTTGATAGAACAACACCCGCCGCCGGGAATCCGCCGTGCGGCCGAAGGGAATACTGAGGAGCAACAAGCGAGGTGTGACCCACTATGCAACTGCCACCCGGGACCCGCTCCATTCTCGCTTCCTTTGCCCGCAGTTCCGACGCCCGGGCCGCCGCGCGCGACCTCCGGGCCGCCGGCATCGGCGAGGTCCAGGTGGACCGGATATCCCGCTACGGTGTTCACAACGACGCCCATTATTCCAACCCCCTCAACCGGGCCACCACCATTTCCGGACCGGTACTCTACTCCGGCGACCGGGAGGAAATGGACGCCGACACCAGGACCCTCCTGGCGGCCGACCCGTCGGTAAGCGGCTACGGTAACCGGAACTACGGCCGGGCCGGCGGGAAGGCTTTTCTCCTCACCGCCGTGACCGCCGGGGAGAACGTCGACCGGGCCCTAGCCATCATCCGACAACACGGGGGAGAGGTGTAGTCCACCCCGGCTGGAAACGCCCCCGTCCATGTTCGGAGGTTGCCATGAAAGTCGCCATCATCGGGGCGGGAATTTCCGGTTTGGCCTGTGCCCTGGCCCTGGAAAAGCGGGGCATCGTACCCGACGTGTTCGAACGGTTCGATCGGTGCGGCGGCCGGGTTCCCTTCAAGACATCCATTTTGCAAATAATCCAGCGGCCGGTACGGGATCCCCTGGCTTACCTGGAGAATAATTTCGGCCTCCGGATCACCCCCGTGGACCGTCTGGTCGAAATCGTGCGCTTTTCCGAACACAAGGTTTCCAAATCGTCCGGCCAACTGGGCGTGACTTTCGAGGTCGGCCCGGGTCCCCTGTCCCTGAACAACGAATTACACCGGAGGCTCTCGGCCACCCGGGTCCGCTTCGGGACCGGGGCCGACTACCGGAAGCTGGCCTCGCAGTACGACAGGGTGGTGGTGGCCACCGGTACGCCCTACGTGGCCATGGAACTGGGTCTGTGGACGGACATCATGCGGACCTGGGTCAGGGGGGCGGTGGTACTGGGCGATTTCGACCCCACCCGGTGGCTGGTATGGTACAACAAGGCCTACTGCAACGCCGGATACGCCTACCTGGCCCCCTTCGACGCCAGGAGGGCCTCGTTGGTTCAGATAATATCCGACGTCAGGGAAGACGAAATCGAGCCTTACTGGCGCCTGTTTCAACAGCAGGAAAAGCTCCCCTGGCCGGAAAAACAGGGTTTCATCCTGGAACACATCGTCGGTTTCTGCCATCCCCGGGAAGTGGACAATATCATCCTCATCGGCAACAGCGGCGGATTCATGGAGTCCATTTTCGGCTTCGGCCTCTATTTCGGCCTGATCAGCGGCGTGTGCGCGGCGCAAGCCATTGCCGGGAACTCATCCTACGACGAGAAAGTCTCCTTTCTGGACGAAAGGCTTTACGAAAGCTACCTCCTTCGCCGGGCCCTCTTCAATTTCCAGAATAAAGACTACGATACCCTGATGACCATGTTCAACATGAAGCCCATCGACTGGCTCACATACAACACCAACCTTGACGTCATCGGGAACACCGCGAAGTTGTTGTAGGCCGGACTCCCTCAGGTGGTATGATGCCCCCGGCGCGGCGAGATGGTCGGTTCCAAACGTTCCCTTTCGGTCCGGTCGAGGATGTTGTAAACGGTCATGATATCCGAAAAAAGGTTCTCGGCCATGTCCCGGCTGAAAGTCTCCCTCACCACCACCCGCATGACCGTGATATCGCCGGCGTTATCGGGCAGGTTGTAGGCCGGGAGCATCCAGCCCCGCTCGCGCAGCTTCTGCGCCAGCTCGAAGGGCGTGAACCGGGTATCCTCCTTGAACCGGAAGGTTACAATGGGCAGATCGGGCGCACCGAGCACCTCGAACTTGCCGGAACCATCCAGTCTGCCGGCGAGGTACCCGGCATTGGCCAGGCAATTGTCCATCACCGTCCGGTAGCCCGCCCGCCCCAGACGCAGCAGGTTGTAGTACTGGGCCAGGATCATGTCGGAACCGCGGGAAAAGTTCAAGGTGTACGTGGGCATGGTATCGCCGAGGTAGTTGACGTAAAATACCAGGTCGCCGGGCAGATCGCTCCGGTCTTTGAATATCAGCCAGCCCAGGCCGGGATAGACGAGGCCGAACTTGTGTCCCGAGACGTTGATCGACCGCACCTGGGCCAGACGGAAGTCCCATTCCCGTCCGGGATCGGTGAAGGGCAGCACGAACCCGGCACTGGCCGCGTCGACGTGGATGGGAATGTCCCAGCCCTTCTCTTCCCTCACGCGGACCAGCAAATCGTTGATCTCGCTTACCGGTTCGCAGGCCCCGGTGAACGTGGTACCCATTACGGCGCCCACGGCGATCGTGTTTTCGTCGATGCGGGTTCGCACCGACGCGGCGTCGATGATGAACCGGTCCTTTTCCATCGGAATGATCCGCGGTTCCACTTCAAAGTACCGGGCAAACTTGTCCCAGCACACGTGGGCGTCGGCCCCGAAGACGATGTTCGGCTGGCCCGGACCCCGCCCGGCGCGCTTCTTTTTCCATGTCCATTTGTGGGCCAGGAGCCCCAACTGGATGGCCTCGGAGGAGCCCGCGGTGGCGGTGCCGCAAAATGCCGCGCCTGGCGGCGCGTTGAACAGCCGGGCCAGCATGTTGACGATCCGCTGGTGAATTTCCGCGGTTTGCGGGTATTCGAAGCGGTCGATGAAGTTCTTGCCCAGGTTCTCCATGATCAGCCTTTCGGCTTCCGGCTCCATCCAGGTGGTGGTGAAACTGCCCAGGTCGAAGGCGGCGTTGCCGTCCAGGTTCATCTCGTCGTGCACGAGCTGGTAGGCGGCCTGGGCGGGCATACCCTCCGCGGGAATCTCGTACTTGGGTACGCTTTCCCGGAAGTACCTCAGACTGTATGTGGGTGAAACCCCTTTTCCCCCGGTGTCGGAAACTTCCACTTTGCCGGATACCACGTCGACCACTTCCCCCGATGAGGATTTGACGAATTAGCCTTAGTATCTCCCAGCCGGGGCTCCGGGCATCGACGCTACGAGACCGGCGCATTGCCGAATACAACACCACCCTGAAGGAAACAGCCGCAGATTGAGCGGGTGGCCTGCCTTCCGCTGTACGAGCGCATGCGGGAGATCCTCCCCGCCTCTCCCGGCCCCGCCTTTACCGGGTTCAACTTTCTGCCGTTCGTACGTAATGCGTTCCAGGAGTTGGTGTTGCGCCGGAGTTTCGACGAGATCGGGCGCCAAGGGGACTGGCAGTTGCACGTCGACGGGGCCGTCCTGACCGCTCCCTCTGCCGGAATAATCACCTTCGACGGAAACTTTGCCGGGCCGGGGTTGGCAACCAGATCCGGTTTGAAGCGTCTCCCACCGAACTGGGAGTTGTTTTCGCCTCCTTCCCGGTCGGTTCGCCTCTGGCCGGTGTGCCGACGAATCAATCTTCCCGTTGATTTTTGCCGCTAAAGGGCCATGCCTTCCCCCCTTGCGCGCCCAATGATCCGGCGAGCGGCCCTTCCTCCGGCGGGTACCCGGCGGAACCGTTCTATGCGTGGCTCAAGGCCTCGGCCGGGTTGAGCGCGGCGGCCCGCCGGGCCGGATAGTAGCCGAAGAAGACGCCGGTCAAGGCGGCGAAACCTACGGAGGCCACGACCGACACGAGGGATACGGCGGTGGTCACTTGAGACAACCTGAAAAAGACCAGGGAACCGATGCTCCCCAACGCCACGCCGATGACGGACCCGGCCAGGGACAAAACCAACGCTTCCACCAGTAACTGGTTGAGGATGTCCGCGCGGGTGGCGCCGAGCGCCATCCGGATCCCGATCTCCCTGGTCCGCTCGGTGACCCACCAGCATGATGTTCATGATGCCAATGCCGCCCACGATCAGGGAAATGCCGGCCACCCCGGCCAGGAAGAGGGTGAACATCCGGAAACGGACTGCGCCGTGCTGAGGATCTGGGAAGGGTTGTAGCAGCAAATGATTTTGCCAATCAGTAATATGTATAGGCATTGACCGGCGGACAATATTCTGATATAATTAACTATCATGGAAAAGATGTTCA
>Ga0078972_1004359_pt1 | contig 39045 bp, 35 predicted proteins | sample YelNatPaOPGAMG01_FD_67568 | JGI IMG/M metagenome (GOLD analysis project Ga0078972, IMG submission 67568) | Hot spring thermophilic microbial communities from Obsidian Pool, Yellowstone National Park, USA - OP-RAMG-01 (SPADES assembly) (version 2) | ecosystem: Environmental > Aquatic > Thermal...
ACTCGACCACATCGGCCTTCCCGGAAAGCCCGAGCCTGAGAGACCGCAATCGCAGTCCCCGGACGATGCGCATATCGCCGCGGACCTCTGTTTCCGGCTCATCGGCACGCTCATGGAGGAGGCCACCTTCAATGGTGAAAACGTTATCATCCCACAGGCCCTCTAGGTACACCAGCGCCACACGCCGTTCACAAAAGAGCAGGTGTTGAAGAGCCGAGATGGGCAGGAGTTCGTCTTCTTCGAATTGCAACGCGCTACTTCACCTCCACATACTTGACAGACTCTGGCAAGTTATCCCAAGCAATGGCAGCTTTACCTGAGTCATCCGTATGGAGAAAACCCACTTTCACCCCTTTCGGCAACTCACTGGCTCGGAAAACGATGGTGTAGTCGGCGAATGATCGCGGGACATCAATACCTTCCCGCTTACTAACCTTCACGAGGTCAAAAAGCCTATGCGCCGGGGCACAGCCAAGCTTGGCTTGTTGGAGACGCTGCTTCTCATCATTATTATCCGTTCCCACATGTTTGAAGACAAAGACCGGCTCCCGCATGGACATGACCCCCTTGCTCGCGGAACGATCATGTTCATACATTCTCAGGAGCGCTTCCCAGAAAAGGTCCAGGTCATCTTCGGAAAAACCGGTATCTTCCGCCAGATGAGCGCTGATGAACCCCTTACCAACATAAAGGCCGTAGGGGATAAGCGCCTTCCGGCCCATGGTGCGAAGACTATCTTCCGGCTGTTCTGCTTCCCACCTAGCATAATCGTCGCTCGACTTGGCTCCCGCAACATTTTCGGCAACCGCCATGCGGGTGATCGAAACGTCCAGCGGCAATATAGGATCCAAAGATCGTGCAAATGAGAGTTGTACTGGACCCCGGACCTGGCCCGCATTCGGGCCTGTACTCATGACGGCCCCAAAGGCCCTCACATCGTAGAAATTCCCACACATCCACTTCCGCGCTAGTTCCACTTTCTTCTTGCTAGCCCCCTTTGCGCTATCCGCAAGGCCGCCTTCTGTCTTCTCATGAGCCAACGTAATAGGACGGTTCAGATTCGTGGCATGCTCTACAAAGATGGCATTGGGCATCTGATTGCCCCTTGCCATTTGAACATAGTTGCGGATACGGCGCTTGAGGGCTACATCGGAGACAAGGCCGCGCATATCTTCGGGATCGAGGCGGGGAGCATTGCCCGCGTCCGGATCCCCATTGGGATTGCCGTTCTCGCAATCGAAGAGGAAAAGGAACTCATACCGGTTTCGAATGGAGTTGTTCATTGTTTTTCTCCTTTCAATCTATTTTGAATCGGTCTTTCCGGCTTTAATACGAGCCATTTGCTGGTAATACCCCAGAGCGAAGAGGCTCTGCTCTTCTAAAGTAAGCGTCCGCGGGATTGTATCTTTGATCCTGCCCCATATCCCTGCGATGATCGTTTCAAACCAGTGAGCAAGTCCCGGTTCCAATTTGTTCAGATGGAACTGGCTGGTGCGCGTGAGCCGCCCCAATACCAGCGCCGGGGTAGCGCTGGCCGCTGCATAGTAGCGCTGAACTACGCCTGCCCCCACATCCCCGAGGGCGGCCCGCTGCACATCAGCAAGCACGGCCATAAGCCTGCCGCAGTGGTAGGCCGGGCTGGGGTGATCCTCGTTCAGATAGGGTTTCAAATCCTGTGGCATTTCTTTGCCTCCTTTCATCCTTTCTTTCCGAAGGTGATAGGCCTTCATCAGGCCCATACGGGCATGTAACAGAGACGCCAATATGGCGAAGCTCTTCGGATCCTTCTCATGATTCTTGAGTGCATCCTCAAATGTACCGGACACCCGGAATTTGGTATCCAGCACTACGAGACGAGACAGCACACTATATGGGATCGGCGTATCCCATCTTGTTGCCGCATGCCATAGGGCAAGACGCTCGGCTCCTATGGGTTTGACCCAATCATCGTATCTCTGTTGGGGCTTCTGTGGAGGGAGTAAGCTTGTTATCACCTTCTCAAGCCCCGGGGTTTTGGCGGCCTTGGAGCCTGACCAATTGACGATCTCTAGATCAGAGAACCATTGGTGAATGCTCTCCAATAATCTTTCGAACTGTCCTTCCATCCAATCACGGACCATCACCCGCCCGCCAGAGCCCGAGAGGGTCATGGCATAAAAGTAGTTCCCGAGGAGATCAACCCGCTTGCCCGTGCGAAGGCTCTCGAGAAGATCCTCAGCCCGCTGTTGGGCACTGCGTTCTTGTTCCTCCTCGCCCACTTCCAGCCAGGCGAGCGGATCGTCCTCCGGTGGAACGTGCTTCTTGAACCAGTGGATCACCTTCGCTCCGGCAAGGCGTTGACTGTGCTTTCGTAACAGATCGTCGATGGCCGCGCGATAGGCATTCGCTACTCCCTCGGACACCGCCGCATTGGCGGATTGCGAAAGGTGATAAGAGCGGAAAGCGTCTTTGTCAAACCCAATGAGAGCGCTACCGCTTGCCTGCCCACCGACATCGGCAAGGCCCGTGATCTTGGGGTGTGTAGCTACCGGCTCAACCATTTCGCCGCTGGCAAAACACCGCATGAGATGTGCCGATTCCCCCTTGCTCCCCCTTGATTTCTTAGTTGTCCGCGCTGAGGAGAGTCCTCTTCGAAATTCACGCCACCAGTCATGCCAGGCGTCAGACTCTACGAGGACACAGTCCCCAACCTTCAGAGTGACCTTATCGGTTGGCTTGGCCTTTCCCGCTTGAAGCCGTTCTCTGATCTTCAGCAGGAATTGCTCATCCTCTAAAAGGTGAGCCGCCGTTGCCAATTCGGGCATTGACCTACCTGCTTCACGGAGGAGCTTTACAAAATACCGGTGTTTCTCCTGCACCTTGGGATCCTCCGAACCTTTGCCGAGGAGAGCTACCACTTCGGCTGTATCTACGAGGAAGTGACTCCTCATCTCTGAGCCGCTGACCAGTTCCGGCTGGCTTAGATCAGGACATTTCTGGAAAGGCTGGCCCGGGTTCTTCTTGGCTTCTGTGTCCCCGAGCTCGGCCACATCGAGGAAGCGCCCTTCCTTATCACAGACGATGAACCACCGTACCGGCTTCGGCTTGAAACCTGGCTCGGCCTTCAAGTCGTGATCACGAGCATATTTGACCAGCAGTTCCAGCATCAGCGTCCCCTCCTTTCCCCTTTGAGCACTTTATCGCTTTCGTACTCGGGGACTTCGAGTACCCCGTTCTTCACCTCAGCCCTGAAAAGACTGATACAGGGCTCATCCTCGGGCGTGCCCGGGCGGGAAAGGTCAAACACATCGTACAGCATCAGGCCAATTTCCATTTTTATGGGCAAAGGTGGTTTGACCTCTGTCCCCGGCTCTACCAGTTCGAAGTAGGCCGGAAACTCGCGACAGCCCAGATAGGGCTGATAGATGCACTTGCCGTGCTCAGCACGGCGGCGGAAGCAGTTCTCGATCCCCTCCAAACGGTTCTCGAAACCCGGCCACGGTCGCACCTCTGCGTGGAGCCGATAGCGTACGTTTTTCAGGGCCATCGTCTGCCTTTGGGTTCTTCCCTTCTGGTCTGTGCCGAGCATGTCAGGGGTACCATCAGCCCAGATGGGTTCAGGGGTTTGTTCTCCGTTCATCCAACCGGCGATGGTCCGCTCCGAGGGAGCCTTGTCCTTGACCTCGTTACGGCGCAGGGCGATGTAGCTCACCGGGGCCAAAACCTCGATCTTGGTGATCTGCCACCGGAACTCCGCCTGCTTTGGGTCCCTGTTGGGCTTGCAGTAAATGGCATCGTAGATGCCCCGCGCTGCGGATGGAGTGATCACCGGATAGCTGAAGCGCTCCACCTTCAGCTCGGGACGGGTGAAACAGGCAAAATCACCCCATACTTCCAATACCTGATCTTTGGGTTTCACATCCTTACCTCCTTTCCGTTCATTAATCAGGATTATCAGGGTACAACAGTATGACTCATGGCAACATCGTCGTATCACCTCCTCGGAATTGACTAACCGACCAGGCAGTCTATCCCTTCCGGTGGAACCAGCCCGGTGTGCGGATCATAGTGGTCCGCATTGGTATAGATGAACCAGTCCTCGGCACTCTCTCCCCTGCCCAGAGGAACCGGAACAAGGTACGTGGAGATCGGATCAAACGGCCAGGGCTTGAAGAGTCCAACGGTATAAGGCCGGGCCCGGGCAATCCATCTTCTATTGAGCCCCGTCTCCCAAACCTCATCCTTGAGTCGGCGGAAGATATCAATGTCATACGGAACGAGGACATTGAGAGCAACCTCCTCGATCACACGATAGAGTTCGGACACGCGGACAAAATCCTGCCGTTCAATGGCATCGAGGAGTTCCGGCTTCTTCTGTTGAGGTCTGGCAAAACCGTAAAGCTCCTTGAAATACTCGGTGAAGAGAGCAGGGTCATGGATGTCCAGAAAACCTCCGTGTCGGCCGAGAAGTATGCGGGTGACGCTCGCCGCCTGTTGATACGCTCCATCCGGGTAGCCCTCTTCCTCCGGCAGAAACACGCGAACAGTGGCCATTCGAAGGCTGCCATGGCGATTACACCGGCCGGCGGCCTGAGCAATGGCATCGAGCGGTCCAAGAGCCCGGTACACGATGGGGAAATCAAGGTCCACACCCGCCTCCACACACTGGGTGGAGACGAGCCGACACGGCTCTCCCTTTACAAGTCTCCTATGGATCTCTTCGAGCACAGCCTTCCGGTGGGCCGGGCACATACTCGTCGAGAGATGAAAACAGCCTTCGACCCCCTTTTCACGGAGTTCCTGAAAAAGGCGCAGGGCGTGCTTCTTGAGATTGACCACGCACAGCGCTTGATCTCGCTCCACAAGCCATTTGGCAATCTCCGTCCATGGTGTCGGCCGCTCTAAATCCGGCCACTCCACCTCGGTACGTTTAGCCCGCTTAAAGAGCTCACGCTCTTTGGGCACAATCTCCGCAGGTTGCCATCCGGTCGGGGCATACTTTTTCACATGGCTATCAAGATGACCGAAAGCCGGCTGGGTAGCAGTAGCGAAGACGAGCGTCGTCCGATAACGTTCAGCAAGCCGCGAGAGCGTAGCCAATGTGGGGATAATAACCGAGAGAGGCAGAGTTTGAACTTCATCGAAAAGGATTACACTGCTTGCCAGCCGGTGGAGCTTCCGGCAAGTGGCAGGGCGGTTCGAGAACAGGGACTCCAGCAATTGAACGCTGGTGGTCACAACAATGGGGGCATCCCAGTTTTCGACCAAGAGGCGCGCCCGCCGCTGTGGCTCATCTTCCATGTCCTGATCCGCCGCGCCATCCTTAGAACCCCGAATTCCCGCCAGGCTATGATGCTCTAGAATATAATGATCAACTTCTTCCGGCCCAACGATGTCAGCAAGGGCTTTTCGGTACTCATCGACGGTCTGTTCAATGATCGTTAAGTAAGGAATAACTGCAACCACGCGCCGAAGTCCGTGATGCGCCGCATGGGCAAGGGCAAAGGCGAGCATGGAGAATGTTTTGCCGGTGCCGGTGGGAGAGGTGAGGGTGAAGATTCCCTGAGGCTTGGAGGCTGCATCTGAGCACGCATTGAGAAGATCGGCCCGCAACTGGTTCACATACGTTGCTGCCTTCGATTCAGAAGCCAGCCGATCGAGATAGGTCCGAAGACACAAAAGAGTCCGCTCCGCATCTAGGACGGGCCCCTCCTGCCGGTAGCGCTTCCGGCCATCCGGTCCTCCTTCAAAATGGGCTTCCGTCTCGAGATAGTCGGCGTCCACCAAAGCTGAGTAGAGCATGCGGATATCGAGCATCGACGCCGCTGGGTGTTTCGTACCCAAGCCCTCATATATGGATTTGGGAAGGGATTCAGCAAGTGGTAGATCCAAACCATCCGCTTTGCAGCATTGGAGCAGATTCTCATACTTCGCTTCGGAAGGTTTCAAACCAAGGGGGTGATTCGCTTGCAGTTTGTCAGGGTTGAGTTCTCCCAAGGCGTCACGGTCCGCTCTCTGAAGGCCAATATGGTGACCTTGAACGGCAAGGGCCGCCGCAATGCCCTTCTCTTTGTAATTCATCAGTGCCACCCATGCGCCGGGAGACCAGTGATCGATCCCGCGAGCTTTGCCTTCGAGACGCTTCTGAAATAGATCACCGTATTTCCCGAGATCGTGCAGAAGCGCCGCCATCTCGGCTTCCTTGGCCGCACCGAATACCGCCGCAAATCCGGCGGCTTTGCGGGCCACATCTTTGAGGTGTTGGGACAGATAATCCGGAGATCCACAATCGTTTTTCGAATGCGCCCAGTAGCCCTGTTTCCGCTCGTCCATTAGGTTCCTCCTCACCTTTGGTTGTCATCATTATACTGATCGTTTATCGTCCCCACAACACATCGCATCATCCCCTCCGAACGTCGGAAGATCCCCCACCCCCAAAAAGAGCGATTCCGTTTTGCTGCCTTCACGCTCAGGGTGAATGAGCTTGATCACGTCACTGCGGACCTTGCCTCCCAGTCCCCCACCCCCCGATTGAACGCCCCGGCTTCTCCGATCCCACCCGCCCAGAGGGTTTCTTGGGGGATCCCCCCCTCGAGAGAGGCATCTTTTGCGCTCCCCTCTTCGATCGCTCTTTTCGGCCCCCTAAAGCCGGTGCCTCACGGGCACATGTGATAGAATAATTTATGTGAATAGGAGGAACCCCAATGATCAAGATCACCAATGCCGCCAGTGAGAAGCTCAAAACAATCTTGGACGAAAACCCGGGCAAGTACGTGCGCGTCCTGATCCGGGGGATCGGTTGAGGGGGACCCAAGCTGGGTGTGGCTCTGGATGAGCCCTCAGAGAACGAGAAAACGGTCAAAGTGGGGGAATTCGAATTCCTCATCGGCGATGAAGTCAAGCCCTATACCACGGGCAACGTTCTGGATTGGGTCAAGGCATACGGAGGGGAAGGATTCGTGATCCGCCCCGAATCCGGCGCAACATGCTGAGCCCCCATAAGAAGCCCGGTGCGCCGAGGTCACGGAACGGTCACTTCGAGTAACCACTCGGGATCGGCCCGGAAGAGGTCCTGAGCCGCTCCGTCCGCCCGATAGATGCCATAGTAATTCGTCGCGAAGCGCTTTTCCGGACCGTAGCTAGCCATCTCGATGCCATCAACAGTGATCGAATACGATTGCAAGGTCCGGTACAAAGCTTCCGAGTCGAAACTCTCCGGCCCGACCTCCGCCACCGTCCGGCGGACGGAATCGAGCATGATATGCAGATTCCCGAACGCAAGGTACCCCGACCCGGATCGCATGATGCTTTCCGCCTTCTCGGGATGCCGGGCATATAAAACCTCTCTCGTTAGATCGATGAGCGTACCCCGCTCGTTCCACCACCGAGAAGCACGCACGAAGAGCATCCCGTCGATCTCATCGAAGAGCCCCGCATCGCGGATCAGACCGAGGAAAGCGGTGTGGGGATCCCCTCCGATGAACGTAGCCTTGCCACCAGCAGTGCGGTACTCCCGCACGAAGTTCATCATGATCGCACACGGAAAAACATAATCGCAATTCTTGGTGGCGTCCACCTCCGATCCCCACGTGATGGTGAAATTGGTGAGCCCGCCCCCGCCCCATACGAATTGGTCCGGATGCGCGCTCGCATATTCACGAAGCGCATCGGTGAACGCCCCTGAATAGCCATCGTTCCATGCCCCGACGCCGAGTTTCGCCGGCCCCTTCGTGTGATAATCCCAGTCATTCTCGGCGATCCACCGGAGGAGGGTGAACGCCTCATACTGGGGAATCGTGCCCAGACTGAACAGATAACCGGGCGGCGAAAGATCTTCGAGGTTGGTCGTAGCGGCGAACAGCACCATATGGTCCTGATCGACCCGCGTCTTGAGCGTAACCGGTACCCCCGGGACCCCCGTGAAGATGAAATCCGCCCCCCGCCCCCTGAGCCACTCATAGCTCGGGATCGTCTTGGACATATCGTACTGACCATCGTAAGTCAGAACTTGCAGCTTCACGCCGGGGATGAGTCCGTTGCGGTTCCAATAGTCCACCACATCGGCAAGGGCCGTATTGATCACCTCCTGCGCATTGGAGGTGAGGCCGGTGAGATCCGAGAGATTGCCGATGGTGATCACGGTCATCCCCGAATCGGGGGAAACGACCTCCGCCTCCTTGGGGGCCGATGACTTCACTTCCGGGGAACGCTCGCTGCCGTCGCCCCCACAAGCAAAAACGAAGAGGGCAATGATACAGAAGAAAATGGAGAGGACTACCATGATTACCCCGGAAGGCCCTTTCATCGCTCCCCCTTTGAGGAAGGTTTAATTCGGGGATGGATAGCCGGTAAACGAAGTTACCCTATTATAGTCCTTCATCTCTAAAAGTCAAGTTCCGGTTTCCCCGATACGAACGATCCGGCTTCTCCGCTCCCATCCACCCGCCCAAAAGGTTTCTCGGGAGCACCCCCAATCCCCCGGCGAAGAGGCGTCTTGTGCACTCTCTCCTTCGATCGCTCTTTTTGGGGTCCTACCCGCTTTTTGACAGTGCGCGAACCGATCCGGTATCATGGTGAATGGGCCTCCAAGCCAGAGGGAAGAACATCCGATGAACACCCTGAGCACTGCCAAGCGCGCACCCATCTCCCTGAGGCAAGTATGGAATTACATTGACGTCCTCAAGCCTCGGGAAACAGCGCTCCTGACCTTCATCGCGCTCTGCGCGGCGGTCGTGGGGGCGGAGGGGCATCCGGAAGCATGGCCCTTCGTCGGGGTATTCGTCGCCGTGCTTCTGGGAAGCGGGGGGTGCAATGGGCTAACGAATTATCTCGACCGCAACGTAGACGCGATCATGACCCGGACTTGCCGGCGCGCCATTCCTTCCCAGCGCATTCATCCTCCGGAGAAGGTACTCCCATTCGCCACCGCTCTGGTGGTGATCGCCCTCATCTTGGCCTATTTTCTGCATCCTCTATGCTTTGCCTTCGGGCTTGCGGGCACGGTGGCCTCTCTCGTTTGGCGCAAGCGCGCCATGTGTGTCATTCAGGGCACCATCGCCGGGTGCGCGCCGGTGCTGATCGGATATCTAGCGATCAATCCGCGCTTCGAATGGACGATCCTCTTCATGTGCCTCTTGATCGCCGTGTGGATCCCACTGCACGTCTGGAGTGTGATGATCGCCCGCCGAGAGGATTACGTGAGAGCCCGGATCGCTTATTTCCCGCTCACCATGAAACCGGCAAATGCACTGAAGCTCCTCTCGCTCCTCTCGATCATTCTGTATGCGGCCTCTCTGGCGCTATGGCATGCCGCGGATTTCGGATGGCTCTTCTTCGCCATAGCGAACATCATGGGGGCGGCCATGGTCTGGGCCAGCATTCACCTTCTGCGCCACGGGGAATCGAAGGACTCGTGGCGCCTTTACAAGCTCTCTTCGTTTCCGTATCTGGGACTCATCTTTCTGGCCATGTGTCTGAACTTCTGGCTCTAAGCCCAAGGAGTGCGCCGCGCCGTGTTCTTCCAAATCGAGAGCTCATGTCCCCGAACCGGCGCCCGAACCGGACTTCTGAACACCCCCCACGGCTCGATCCGCACCCCCGTCTTCATGCCGCTGGCGACCCAAGGTTCGGTGAAGGCGTTGGACCCGGGTGATCTGAAGGCGATCGGCGCCGCGATGCTTCTCGGCAATGCCTACCACCTCTATCTGAGGCCCGGCATGGAGGTGATCCGAACGTTCGGCGGACTCCATCGGTTCATGGGGTGGGAGGGACCGCTCCTCACCGATAGCGGCGGGTTTCAGGTCTTCAGCCTCGGCCACATGCGGCGGGTCAGCGATGAGGGCGTGCTGTTCCGCTCGCACATCGACGGAAGTGAACATTTCCTCACCCCCGAGCTTTCCATCGAGATTCAGGAAACCCTCGGCGCCGATATCATCATGGCCTTCGACGAATGTGCCCCGTTCGAAGCCGATCCCCCCGCCATCCGGGAGGCGATGGAGCGCACCCACCGCTGGGCCGAGCGATCCCTGCGGCGCCACACCCGCAACGATCAAGCCCTCTTCGGGATCGTGCAGGGGGGCACCTCAGCGGAACTGCGAACGGAATCCGCTGAAATCCTCAAGGCCATGGACTTCCCCGGATATGCCATCGGGGGGCTCAGCGTCGGCGAGCCCAAGGGACTCATGTACGCCATCTCGAAGCACACCGCCGCCATGCTCCCTCCGGATAAACCGCGATACCTCATGGGGGTAGGCTCTCCCGAGGATCTCGTCGAATGCATCTCCCACGGGATCGACATGTTCGATTGCGCCCTCCCCACCCGCACCGCCCGCAACGGCGGCCTCCTTACCCCGAAGGGAAGGATCAACATCCGCAACGCCCGTTTCAAGAATGAAGAGGGCCCGGTGGATCCGGATTGCGATTGTTACACTTGCCGCACCTTCTCCGCCGCCTATGTGCATCACCTCTTCCGGTGCGAGGAACTTCTGGCCTATCGGCTGACCACGATCCATAATCTTCGGTTCGTGATCCGGCTCATGGATCGGATCCGCGCCGCCATCACCGATGGGACCTTCCCCGAGTTCAAGGAACACTTTATGGCAACCTACCGGCCCACCGACGAGGAGGTCAGAAGCACACAGAAACGGAAATGGCGCGAGGGCCGGGAGGACAGAGAATCAGAAGAAGATGAATGGCGCGCCTAGTGGGATTCGAACCCACGGCCTCAGCCTCCGCAGGGCTGCGCTCTATCCAACTGAGCTACAGGCGCGGGAGAATTGGTGCCGAAGGTGGGAGTTGAACCCACATGTCCGTTTCGGACACTGCGCCCTGAACGCAGCGCGTCTGCCATTCCGCCACTTCGGCATGGGTCACCCATAGATGCCACCACTGATTGTAACAACAAAACCCGATCTTCTGCAACTGAAGGCCCCGTTGCATGGAACGCAGACCGCCTACTTTCCCATCGCCCGCAGGACTTCTTCCAACATGCGAGGCCATTGTCTCCCGATCCGGGCCACATTCAACCGAACCTGAGAGAGCCCCACCTTGATGCTGCTTCCGAACATCCGCAACCTGCCCGATCTGGCCTCGAGCGCTTGCCCTTCCAGCGATAGGACGATCTCCTTGCCATCGGTGAAGATCTTCTGCACCGCAGCCCTCTGCGCGAGGATCTTGATCCGAACGCCGAAGAGGAGATTCTCCACCGGTGACGGCATCTTGCCGAAGCGGTCCGCTATCTCCTCCCTGAGATCCTTGATCTGTTCGAGCGATTCGACCTTCGCGATCCGGTGATAGAGCGCAAGGCGTGCCGCAAGATCCGGCACATAGTCCTCCGGGATATGCATCGGAAGGGGAATATCGACAGAGGGCAATTCCGGCTTTTGAGAAGGTTTGATCCCGCCGGCCTTGAGCTCTTCGACCGCCTCGGCCAGAAGCCGGCAGTAAAGATCGAACCCCACCGCCCCCACATGCCCGCTCTGCTCCGGACCGAGGATATTCCCCGCCCCCCGGATCTCGAGGTCTTTCATGGCAATGCGGAATCCGGCGCCGAGCTCGGTTGCCTCAAAGATCGTCTTGAGCCGCTTCCGGGCCGTCTCCGTGAGCTGTTTTCCCTTATCGTAGAAAAGATAGGCATAGGCGCGAACATCGCTCCGCCCCACCCTCCCCCTCAGATGATAGAGCTGGGTCAGCCCCAGACGATCGGCCTGATTCACGATCAGCGTATTGGCGTTCGGCAAGTCCAGTCCCGATTCGATGATCGTGGTACACACCAGCACATCGTACTTCCCCAGAACGAAATCGTACATCACCGATTCGAGCTCGTCTTCCGGCATCTGACCGTGGGCAACCGCGATCCGCGCCTCGGGCACAAGCTCCCGGAGCTGATCGGCCACCCATCCGATGCTCTGTACCCGATTGTGAACGAAAAAGACCTGACCCTTCCGCTCGATCTCCCGCAGGATCGCCTCACGCACCATCTGCGGATCGTACTCTCCCACGCGGGTTTTGATGGGCATGCGGGCCTCGGGAGCGGTTTCGATCGTGCTCATATCCCGGACCCCCACCATCGCCATGTGAAGCGTCCTCGGGATGGGCGTCGCGGTGAGGGTAAGTACATCCACTTCACTGCGCAACTTCTTGAGCCTCTCCTTATGGGCCACTCCGAACTTCTGCTCTTCATCAATGATGACCAACCCTAGATTGTGAAAGACCACATCGTTCTGAAGGAGCCGGTGCGTACCGATGCAGATATCCACCGAGCCGAGGGCCAGCCCTTCGATCACTTTCTGTTGCTCCTTCGGAGAGCGAAAACGGCTGAGCATCTCCACGGTTGCGGGAAAGGCGGCAAGCCTCTGGGTAAAGGTGACATAGTGTTGCTGAGCCAAGACCGTGGTGGGCACAAGCACAGCCACTTGCATACCGTTGCAGACGGCCTTGAAGGCGGCCCGTACGGCGATCTCCGTCTTTCCGTAGCCCACATCGCCGCAAACGAGCCGATCCATCGGTCTGGGGCTCTCCATATCCCGCTTGACCTCTTGAATGGTCCGCGCTTGATCGGGGGTTTCCACATAGGGGAAGGAGGCCTCGAGCTGCCGTTCCCATGGGGAATCCGGCTCGAAGGCGATCCCCGAAGCAATCTCCCTTGCGGCGTAAATCGCCAGAAGCTCCGCCGCCATTTCCTTCGTGGCATGCTTCACCCGCTCTTTGGTCCGCGCCCATTCCTGCGTATTGAGGCGGGAAAGCGCCGGGACATAGCCGCCGGAGCCCACATATCGGCCGACGCGATCCACCTGATCGGTGGGCACATAGAGCTTATCACCCTCCGCGTATTCGAGGACGAGATATTCCCGTTCGATTCCATCGGTCCTCATGCGGGTGGTGCCGTTGAAGCGGGCGATGCCATGATCCACATGCACCACAAAGTCGCCGACGGCCAGATCGGCAAGGAACACGCCCTCATGTGGGCGCCGTCCGGGAGGCGGCCGGCGCTCTTTGACAAAGCCGAAGATCTCGGCATCAGAGAGCATGAGGGTATCACCGAGCCTCCAACCGCTTTCGATCGCGCCATGAAGGATGGTCACGGATCCCGCCGGCGGGATTTCCTCCAAACGGGTTACGCTCGAGACACAGAGGTCATGGCCCCGCAAAAGCTCGGAGATCCGCTCGGATTGTTGGGAAACGAGGATCACGCGGGTTCGGCGCTGAAGCTCACCGCGGAGATCCTCCACGAGGCGGGAAAGCCGCCCCCCATACGACGGCGGCGCGCTGAAATCGAGAAAAGGCGCTTCCTTCCCTTCCCCCCAACTACCGAGGGAAAGGAGTCGGCGCCCCGGCAGTCCCTTTTCCAAAAGCTCCGCCCACGGGAGATAGGGCGAAGGAAAGTTCTTCGGGAGGTCTCCACGCTCGACGAGGGTTGCCCGGACCCCCGCGGCGTGTTCTTCGATCGCTTGCATCTCACCCGCGATCGCTTCGGGGTCGTCCAAAACGATGAGGGACCCATCGGGGAGGTGATCGGTGAAGATATGGCGATTGAGAAGCGCCCCGTAGAATTCGAGCCCATCGCGCCACTGCCCCACCGAGAGGAGCTCAGCCGCCTCCCGCAGCGCATCCCGAGCACCATCCCCGCAATTGGAGAGGTCGAGCGCATCGAAAGCGCTCTCGACCCGTTCCTTTGAAGCGGGCAACACCTCACGGGCGGGCACGATCGAAATCGCGTCCGCCGGGCCGGTGGAGCGCTGAGTAACCGGATCGAACCACCGGATGCTTTCCACTTCGTTGCCGAAAAACTCGATCCGCGCCGGTCCATCGTGGATCGGGGAGAAAACATCGACGATGCCCCCCCGCCGCGAGATCGTCCCCGGCGCCTCGACGATCTCGCTCACCTCATAGCCCATCGCCACCGCCCGGGCCATAAGCTCGATGGGATCGATCCGCATCCCTTTGCGAACGGTCCGGCGGGCGGAGGCCAGCGCGGATGGCGAAAGGGTCTTCTGAACCACCGCATGCGCCGCGGCGACGATAACGGGGGGATCACCGACGGGCGATTCGATCCACTCGGCCAGCGCGGACATCGCCCGAAGCCGCTGATGAACGATCCCCGGATCCGGCGCAAGGCCCTCATAGGGGAGAACATCCGGGCCCGGGAGAAGGAGAATCCGGGCGGGGGCGGTCCGGCTCCACACGATGAGTTCCTCCCGGAGGCTTTTGGCACGCTGCCCGTTGCGCACGATCACCGCGATGGGAAGCCGAAGGCCCTCGTGAAGGCATGCCATGAGCATCGCCCTCGGGCCATCGGGAATCACCACCCGGGCGCTCCCCGCCTTCACCGTTTCCCTGAGGTCGCGGAACGCGGGGCTCTCCATGATGAGGGAAAGGAGTCCGCTGAGATTCATAGACCGGATACACCACAAAAAGGGCTCGCCGCGCTTCGGCCAGCCCTGACATTTCCGCAAAGATTGTAGCAGTGCCTCGGTGAGTTGTCACTTCCGCCGCTATGTGGCGCCCAAAAACGGCGGTCGAAGAAGCGCATGCCGAGACGCCTCTTAAGCCGGGGGATTGGGGGTGCCCCCCAAGAAACCCTCTGGGCGGGTGGGTGGGATCGGAGAAGCCGGATCGCTCATGGGAGGTGGGGGAATTCCGGGGCAAGGTCCACAGTGACGTGATCAAGTTCATTCACCCTAGGGTAAAGTCTCCAAAGCAGAATCGCCCTTTTCGGGTTCAAAATAGGCTCGTTGTTGTGGGATTGCACAACCCTGTTGAAATGGATACAATCACCTGTGGTCTAAATCGGCCGCAAACGGAGACCGTGAGCGCTTTTTGAGAGTCGTCGTTCGGGCGATAGCCCCAAAAATATGGGAATCCGCTCCATCTTGAAGCCCAAACCGACCTTGGGGGAAAAAGACATCGCCCGGGGTCTGTGGTGGATGATATGGGAAGGAGCCACTTCCATGGGCTTCTGGAGCATCACCACGAGCGGCTTCCTTGCCTCCTACGCCCTGGCCCTCGGATGCACCAATTTCCAGATCGGGTTTCTCGCCGCCTTGCCCTTTCTGGTGCAACCTCTTCAGCTCATCGCCATCCCGATGGTGGAATGGCTCCGCTGGCGCAAAGCCATTACCCTGGCCACTTGGCCTCTGGCGCAGCTCTTCTGGTTACCGATCGCGCTCATCCCCATCTACATGGATATTCCGGGCACGGGGGCAGTCTTCCTTCTGCTCGGGTTGATCGCGGTGCGCGGCGTGTTCTCTTCCATAGCCAACTGTGCGTGGAACAGTTGGATCAAGGACCTCGTCCCCCAGCAAGTCCTGGGCACGTTCTTCGCGCGAAGACAGGCCTGGGCGAGCATCGCTGCAATGACGTTCGGGCTGGGAGCGGCCATCTTCGTTGATATCTGGAAGGCCCACACCACAGGCCACACAGAGGTCCTCGGTTACACCTTTGCCCTCCTGTTCGGTATCGTGTTCCTCGGGCTGGCCAGCCCCGTTTTCATGAGCTTGATCCCCGAACCCCTCATGCAGTCCCCACCCGGGAAACCGTCTTCCCTGCGCTCCATGCTCACCATCCCCTTCAAGGATCACAATTACCGGCGTCTGGCTTTCTTCCTATTCTCATGGGGACTGGCGTTGAACCTCGCCACACCCTTCTTCGCCGTGTACATGCTCCGTGAACTGAAGCTCTCGCTCGCTCTGGTGATGGGCTTGAGCGTCCTCAGCCAGCTATCGAATATCATGTTCCTGAGGGTATGGGGACCTCTGGCGGACCGCTTCAGCTTCAAGACAGTCCTCTCCGTCTGTGCTTCGCTCTATTTGTTCGTCATTTTCGGCTGGGTTTTCGCCGGCATGCCCGATCGGTATTTCCTCACCATTCCGCTACTGGTGATTCTTCATATGCTGGCGGGAGTCGCCTCCGCCGGCGTCACCATCGGCACAGGAACGATCGGATTGAAGCTTGCCCCTCAAGGGCACGCCACATCATACCTTGCCGTCGTGGCCTTGGCAACGAGTCTGGGAGCGGGGTTGGGCCCATTGATCGGGGGAGCGCTGACACGAGCGTTCGGATTCGACGTCCTGTTTGGTACTTCCTTTGTCCTCGGCCTTTTGACCCTCCACCTTCTGATAGCCCTTCGTGAAGAAGGGGAAGTCGGACGGGAAGTGGTGATCGAAACACTCATCACCTCCGGAAGACAGTTCTCCCGGCCGATGAGCTCGTTCCCCGGACTGAACTTCCTCGGCCACTTCCCCTACGGCTATCTCCGGCGCATCCCCTTTCCCGGATTGGATGCGGTCATCGGCGTGACGGCCTTTCAGCTCGCCCAGACGGCCCGGATCGCCGCTCTGGCCGCCGGTCAGACCGAGATAACCGGACAAAGGATCGCCCGATCCCTTCAGGCAAGTCTGGAGAGCATCGGGAAAACCACCGATCGGGCTTTGCCGATTCACCGCTTCGAGATCGCCCGCCACGGGGTGCGAGGGGCACTTCACGCCCTGAACGATACAACCCTCGATATCGAGCAGCTGACCCATTCAGCAGTGGAAGGGGTGGGGAATGCGTTACGATTCTCGGCCGCCGATTCCCCGGAGATCCTGCGCGGCATGGGCCATGGCGCTGTTCAAGGGGCAGGGGAGCTGGGGGAAGACCTCACCAGCGCCGCACGGGGGGCAATCAAAGCTATCCGGGAACTCGCACAACGAAAAGGACTGGATGAGGAATCGGCGGTCCGCCACGCTACGCAAGGGGCAATAGATGCAGCGGAAACCATCGGGCCGGGAGCGAAGGAAAACGTTCAGAAATCCCTGACGAGCGACCCCGAATCCCCAAAAGGGGAACTTCCTCCGTAAATGGGGACGGGAATGCCTCCCTCTGATCCCCTTCCTTATTTTGGAGAGCCGGATCAGGAAGGCCCTCTAGCCGACGGGTTCCTTCCGCGGCCAGCACGCCAGATATCCATCGTAGAAAGATCGGGCGATCGTCTCAAGGTGCCCAATCCGAAGATAGATCCCGGCTCCCGCAGCCTGTATGAGCGCCTCTGTACAATACCGCTCCGTGGCCTTTCGGGCTTCCGAGCTCCCGGGGACACCATCCAATCCGATTCCGATCTCATCCAAGAGGGAACCCAGCATGTGCGGGGAAACCGGATGATCAGGATTCCAGCGCAGGGAGCCTCTCCGCGTATCCGTGCCGATCATAGAATTTTCCCCCCAAGCGGCTTGCCCGACACGCTTTTTTGTTTGCCTCAATATATACCGCATATGTAATATTTGTCAATACTAAATTTACATATATTGACACATATTTACCTAAATATTATAATAGTTGCCATGGCATCGGACTTCATGTCTCTCACCGAGGCGCAACTCTACCTAGGGGTCAGCAGAATCAAGATGAGCAAATTGGCCCGGGAGAAAGGCCTCGAGATCTTCACGGACCCACTGGACAAGCGCAAGAAACTCCTTCGCCGGGAAGACGTGGAGCGGTTGAAAACCCCCACCCCCCAGACTCCGGTGGCTCCCCAGAAAACCGCGCTTTCCTCCGGGAGAAAGGCTAAAGGAAATGTCTGATCCCATCAACACCGATGAACTCATCTCCATTTCCTATCACCTGTTTGTGGCCACCTCTCTCTTCACCAAGGGATTGGGACTGACCATCGAGTCCATGGCTCCGGATACGGCTTCCATGCGGTTCACATGGCGCAGCGATCTGACCGGAAGCGAACGGACGGTGAACTTGCACGGCGGGGTGATTGCTTCGGTCTTCGATATCACCGGGAGTCTTGCGGTCTTCTCCAATCTCGTGCACCGGATGAAAAGCGGCTCTGTTTCCGAGCGGATCAAACGAATCAAACGGATCAACACCATCGATCTGAGGACGGACTATCTTCGTCCGGCGGCGGGGAATACCTTCCTCGTCAGCGGCAGAATCATGCGCACCGGAAGAACGGTGGCCGTGACCCGGATGGAGCTCCACAACGAGTTGGATGCCCTCTTGGCCGTCGGCACCGCATCCTATATCCTCTCCGTCGCCGCGGATTAGCTAAAGAACGATTCTATGGGGCGGACAAAACGCCCCCGGAGGTGAGACGATGCGCACCCGGTTCTCGTTTTCACTGTGCTTCCTTTCCATTGTGCTCGCACTTACCATGGGCTGCTCCGGAGAGGGAAACAACACCCCCGAGCAGACGCCCAAAGGCCCTCCCCCCGTGCCGCCGCGGGGATTCTACATGGGAACTCTGCCCATGCCGGCGGAGGGGCAGACCTTCGAGAGCGCCTATGCCCAAGCCGCCGAATATGCCGAGTTCGTGCCCGTGTGGGGAAGACCATCCCCCTTCTACCGCATCGCAGATGACCTTGAGGGGGATTGGGGAAAGGTGTTCGTAGATCAGTACACCTACGGGAACGGGATGTTTCCGCTCGTGCATCTGACGTTCATGGGAGAAGGGCTGAGCCTCGCCTCCCCACCCGACATGCCCCATGCCGCTCTCAACGATCCCCTCTGGCGGGCCGCCTACAAAGAGGCCGCTCTGAATGTGGTTCGAGCGGCCCAACCCCCTTATCTCTCCCTCGGAAACGAGGTCAACCGCTGGTACGAGAAGTACGGCGCCGAGAGCTCCAACCCCAACGGCTTTCAGCACTATATCAGCCTTTACGAAGAAATCTACAGCGCCGTCAAGGCCGCTTCGCCGCAAACGAAGGTTTTCTGCACCTTCGCCCGCGAGATCGTTTCCGAACACCGCCCAGCGGATCTGGCCATCCTTTCGATGTTCGATCCGGCCAAGATGGATCTCATCGCTTTCACCTCTTATCCCTACGCTGTCCAGAGCATACAACTGCCCTCCGATATCCCGCCCGATTACTACACCCAAGCACAGGTCTATATGCCGGGCATCCCTCTGGCCTTCACCGAACTGGGATGGCCCTCGCTGGAAGCGCTGGGGGGCGAATCGGCCCAAGCCGATTTTCTGACTCAGGCAACGGGGCGACTCACGCACGACCAAGGAGTTACATTGGAGCTCGTCGGCTGGGCATGGCTGCACGATATCGACAACAACGATGCAACGGGACTTCTTCGGCGGGATGGAAGCGAGAAGCTCGCCTACGGGGTCTGGAAGCAAATCTCGTCTTCAGGAGGCCCCTGAGGAGGCCCATAAGAGCGATTGAAGAAGCCGGATCGCTCATGGGGTGTGGGGGGAATTCCGGTACAAACTCCGGATGAGGCGTGAATGGTTATGCACCCTGAAAGTAAAGATTACAAAGCGGAATCGCTTTGTTTGGGTGAAGGGATAAATCATCGCATCTCTCTTACCGAACATGATAGAATAGCACAGAATTTTGCAAGAAAAGGGGAACCCTCATGACCAAGAAGCGGATCGTGCTGGGGGTGCTGATCACCTTGGGATTGATCATCCTACTGCTGGCGGGGTTGGTTCTGATTCCACCGGTATTTTCCTCCGAGAAGTCTTACTCGCGCGATACCGTCCTCTCGATCCTCTCCGGAGAAGTGATGGTGATGAAGGGAACGGGAGGTGAGTGGACGAAAGCCGAGAACGGGATGAAACTCGCCACCTCGGATAGCGTCAAGACCGGCGCCGATTCCTATGCCCTCATCACCTTCTTCGAGGGCAGCACCATGACGCTCGAACCGAATACGGAAGTCACCATCAGCGAGCTCTGGAGATCGGAGCAAACGGATTCGACCCGCGTCCGGCTTGGGCAGAAGGTAGGGCAGACGTGGAACCGCATTCAAAAGCTGACCGATAGTGCCTCAACATATGAGGTCGAGACGCCAGCGGCGGTGGGAAGCGTCAGAGGAACCACCATTGCGCTGGCCGTCGAACCGGATGGCCAAACCTCGATGAGCGTCTTCGAAGGTGAAGGGCGCCTTCGCGCCGAGGGGATCGAGATCGATCTTCCCACCGGAATGGAGAGCAGTGTAGTTCCGGGCGCGCCCCCTTCCCCCGCAAGCGCCATCCCCACACCGGCAAGCGCACTGCGGATATCGGTGAATCCGGCGGCATGGATGAAAGTGGTCGATCCGGAGGGGCGAAGCACAGGAAGGGTACCGCCGGGCATCATCGTCAACCAGATAACCGGCGCCATTACCAGCGGTTACGGAAGTCAGACCCAATTCGTGGAGATTCCCGACCCACATGATGGCATTTACAGCATCGTGCTCCGCCGGCCCGACGCCGGTCCGATCAACCTTGTCATCGAGGGTCTGGCAAACGACGGCACGGGTTTGGTCCCCATCTTCCGCCATGAAAGGCAGTGCCAGAGCAAGAAGGGAGAGAAATGGCGCTTGGACGTGGAAGTCTTCACGGTCGGCGGAAAACTGGACCATATCTCGGTACCCGAAAAAATCGAGCGCCTCAAGGGCGATGAGCCGGGAGAAGTGACCGTAACTCAAGCAGCTTTCGATGGACGCATCGCTGAACTGTCAAATCAGTTCGATCGGAAGTACACGGCATTCAAAGACGCCGTGCGTCAGGCGCTTTCCGGACAAGAGCTTGCCCTGGTTTTCACTGAAGAAGAGATCGCTGGCAAGGTGATGGACTGGGCCGCCGGGCCGGATAATCCTGCGGAGCTTTACAACATGGAGATCACCCTGAACGATGATCAAATAGGGCGGGGATCCGCTCGTTTCAAATACGGAGCCATCGGTGGGAAACTGAAGGTGAGCGTGAAGGTGGAAATCGAATCCGGCAGACCGCTCCTGCACATCACCGGCATCGACGTCGATCTGGGCAAACTGCCTGTGGCGATGGGAGCATTCAAGGACAGAATCAATCGGGAGGCCGAGAAGATCACTTGGAACCTGAATGCCGACCTGATCCGCGTTGAAATGAGCGATGAAGATATCGTCCTGACGGTGATCAAACGATGAGACGCCCGGGGGAAGAGGGGCACCCGCCCCTCAAACAACTTGCGGATTCGCATCAAACGCTGACCACGGGCGATGAACGAGAAGTGAGTAGCATCTTCAGGCTCAAAGGCGGCAAAGCTTACACAACGGGGATTCAATGGTCGAAGGGAAACAAAGTGAAATCTGGCCCCTATAACCCCCACCCGACCTCCGCCCATTCGCCGCGAGAAAAAGCTTGAAATAATCCCCTGACAAGAGAAGAACTCAGCACTCTCCACGGGGAAGGTCTTCTCGAAGGTTTGCCTTATGTCCGGCATGGTGGACGATTCCGTATCACAGGGAGAACGTTCACTCTGACATTCCGCCTTAGCCGTTGATGGGATCAACCATTGCGATGCGGTACGGCCGCCGGATTCAAGACCAGCGCAACACTTTTTGATGGTACCTCCCTAGCCGATAAGAAGATGACGGATAGATTACAGCCGACAGATAACCCTCTCAGAGAGGTCTCAAGTGTCAGATGATGTCTCGTCTATCACAACACAAAACACTTATTAGCAAGACCTCTACGCCGTTCAAGACACCCACGCATCCTCAAACCAAATCGGAGGAATACCATATTGTTTAGCCAGCTTTCGCGCCGCTCCCTGCATTTCCCAGTATTGTTCTTTTGTCATCCCCTTCAAAATCCATGTTGCAGGGAACTCTGGATCGATTTGTTGAAGGAAATAGAAAACGTTGCTATCGAGCGGAAGGTGAAGCCACTGACGAACACGCTGCCAATCGTCCCCCGAAAGCAACTCACGATTGCTCGCAATCTCATATATGACAATATTGATTAGTTTGGCAAAGTAGGCCCATCGGTCCTCTCGTAATGTATTTCGAGAGTATTGTTCCCAACAATCATCCTCTAACAACTCACTCAACCAACGATCATACTCATCTTGAGACTGGAGCTTGGCAATGCTGGAAGGCTTCAATTTTCGGAACAATTCTTCTTGGAGCCTCGAACTTGTTCCGCTCTTGAACAGCCTCGCCATCGCACCTTTCTCAACAACAAATTTGATCCGGCGTTTTAAAAGCGCATCCTTGTGATCATCCTCAGAAAAAGTCCACATTCTCGTGCCTCCTTGCCTCCGATTTATGATCGTCACTTATTTCATATTCAGGTGGATCTTTAGCGCCTTCTCCACTTGGGGAAGATACTCTGAGGGCAATGAACCTCTGAAGCTGACCAGACGGCCTTTATCTACGGTCCGAACCTGGTTGGCCTTTATCCTGGAGTCTACGGTAAGCCCGGCAACACCCTTGGGGACGAGAACCTCGAAAGGGTAGAGTTTTTTGGCCGGCTGACCGGTCATGGGAAGAACGGTGATGGTCTGGGCGAACTCATTATTGATGTTGTTGGAAACAACCAGCGCCGGGCGGCGCTTACCCGTCTCAGCCCCAACAACAGGGTCAAGGTTCACCTCGTAAATATCGCCGTATCGGGGAAAACCTTTCTCGGGAATGGGCTTCGCCTCACGTTGGGGCATGCTCACCTCCCATCCCCCTCACATCGCCATTCTTTCAGCGCGGCATCCTCCCATTCTTGATTGACCTCAGCATCCTCGGCTCGCCTTGCCTTGTAACCCTCCACCAGCGCTTGTCTAAGTTGTTCCTGTTCAAGCTCCTTCAGCTTGTCGGCAACAGCCGCAGCGACGAAGGCACTACGCTTGCGTCTACCGACGCGAGCCTTCAATTCCTCAGCTATATCTTCGGGAATCGTAAAGTTCAGCTTCAAAGTTTTCATGACCAACCCTCCCTCAACACTCTAGAGCAGAAGCTTATTTCCTGAGCCTCTTCTTTAGCTTTATGAACCATTCATATACCCCCTGGATATCACTACCACCAGTAAGTATATCAACGCCGTCTCCGGGCGGTCAAGCGATTCGGCATACCTAAAAGGATCGTGTGGGGGTAAGGGATTTGGGGGCCCGGGTGGTTTATGCCCTCATACCGCCTCCGGCAGCACCCGATACCGTCGAAATCGGGCCGAGATGACCACCGCATCCACGTCCAGCGTATATCCCCCTCTTGTCCTCCTTCACCCCCCGGATCAAATGATCGTTTGATCGTTCATCCGCTTCAAACCCGCCGTTCCTTTGCTGTCATGCCCCATCCAGCGAAATCCCTTCGATTTCACCCGGGGTGATCCTTTCCTCTACCCGAAACCTATCGTGTTCCGAAGCTCTTGTCCGGGCGGCAATCGCTGTTTTGGGGAAGAGGTCGTGCTCTTGTCTTGCCAGTTTTCACTCCTTGTGATGAGCATATACTCGTTAGTGGGAGCGACGGCTCGATGTTCAACCCTCATCCCTGTTTCAGTACCATCAAAAGTAGAGGTTCTAGAGACCTGAACTCGCCGAATCTCCATGAATCTATGAATTACCTGCGGTGATGGCATTAAGCTCCTTCTCGGCCTTCGGGGGGAGGTAGGGCGGTGGCCGCAAACTCTTGCAGCGTAAGATTTCCAAGAGACTCGTGAGGACGCAATTCATTGTAATCCGGGAGCCGGGGCTTCGGGTATCTCCCTGACTTCCCCGATGGTGTTGAAAACGTACATATCCAGAACCTCTTCTCGATAGGTGCGATTGAAACGCTCGATGAATCCATTTTGCATGGGCATGCCGGGCTGGAGGAACTCGAGTTCCCCCTCGGATGCGACCCGGTCCAACACCCGGCTAAGCTCGCTGAACCTCGATCGCTTCATGCTTCGGAGTTCTCCTTTCCCTTTCCTATTTCGCCCGAGAACTCCACTTTTCGCCGGTACGATTTTAGGGAATGGTTACAGTATCTTGTGCACTCTCCTCTCCAATCGGTGTTTTTGGGATTTGCCCCCCCGATTTTGTGCTCGGATGCTCCCCTGCGTTATAATGTGAGCAAAATCTCCCGGGGGAACTCTCATGGATCGTCTCAGAAAGACGGAGCGCATGATGCGCGTCTGGCTTCTTCTTCACCAAAATCCCCTGCGCTATTCGGCACAAGATCTGGCCGAACGCTTCGAGGTAACCTCCCGTACCATTTACCGAGACCTCATGACGTTGAGTGAGGATATCCGCGTCCCCGTCTATTCAGAGAAAGGCCGATGGGCCGTTCAAGAAGATTATTACTTGCCGCCGATCCGTTTGGCCATCCCCGAAGCGCTCCACGTCTTCCTCGCCGTTCGCCTCATGGCAAGGTTCGATCACCATTACAACCCCTATGTAGATTCCACCTTCCGGTCGCTGGGTTCCATCTTGCCCGAACCCCTCAAGGCTCACATCCAGAGGACCCTCGATTGGATGCACTCGCTCCCCAAGGACGAAAAGCACCTGCGGGTCCTGAGGGCGGTGGCGGAGGCATGGGCTTCCCGCCGGCAATTGAAGATCTTCTACCGGGCTCTGGACGATGAGCGGCCGACCGAACGCATCATCGCCCCCTATCACATCGAACCGGCCGCCCCGGGGCATGCAAGTTACGTGATCGCCCACTGCTATCTTCGGAACGCCACCCGCGTATTCAAAATCGAACGCATCGAGAGCGCCGTGCTCTTAAACGAGACCTATGCCATTCCCGACGACTTCGATCCCGATGCCTTTCTGGGTTCGGCATGGGGGATTATCGTGGAAGGGCCGGTACAGAAAGTCCGCCTCAGAATCAACGATCGCGCCGTCATGCGGCTCATGACCGAGACCATCTGGCATCCATCGCAGACCTTCGAAAAACAGCGGGACGGCTCCACCATCATGACCCTCGAGGTCATGAACACCGTGGAGCTGTGCTCGTGGATCCTCGGATGGGGCGATGCGATGGAAGTGCTCAGTCCCCCCGAGCTTCGCCAGCGGGTTGCCGAAATAGCCAGAGCAATAACCCTCCTTTACGCCCCCCAAAGCACCCCTCCAAAAGACGGTGACCGGAGCCATTTCCGGCATCCGGGGTAGGGGTTTCTTGTTATCCCCAGAAGGCCCCTGAATTTTCGACACAACGCTGTCACTCGCACCCCTTATACTCTCCCCACCGTAAAAAGGCCGTCGCCGGGGAAAACCATCCCCAGAATTCTGACCGGCCTACATTAAGGTGTGGGAGGGAACCTATGGAACTTTACAACTACGTCAATAGCGAAGGGTGGCGGACCGTAGGGATTGAAACCATCCCGGCCCGCGAGGCTCAGCATCGCGATCTTGGGGGGCTCGATCTCTCGAAGGCTTCGAGCGCCTATCTCAAGGAGGCGGCCCCCGCGGGCCTGTACCTCCATCAATGGAAGGCGATCCAAAAATTCCTCGAAGGTAAGAATGTATGCTTGGCCACGGGAACCGCTTCGGGAAAGAGCCTTACCTTCTATATCGCCGGCATCGAGAAACTGATCCGGAACCCACACGCGCGAATCCTGGCCATGTATCCCCTGAAGGCGCTGGGGCAAGAGCAGGAGCAGCGATGGCGAAAAGCCTTGCGGGCGGCGGGGCTGGACGCCGAGGTGGGCCGGCTGGACGGTCAGGTGCCCATGGCGAAACGTTCCGAGATCATTCGGGGCCGCCGGGTGCTCGTAGCCACACCGGATGTCGTCCACGCATGGCTTCTCCTCAACATCTCCGATCGGGGTGTTTCCGATTTCCTGAGACACTGCTCCCTCGTGATCGTGGATGAGGTCCATACCTACACCGGCGTGTTCGGGAGCAACTCCGCTTACCTTTTCCGAAGGCTGCGGCACGCGATGGCGCTCCTCGGGAACTCGCCGCAGTACATCGCGGCATCGGCGACCATTTCGCGCCCCGAAGCGCATCTGGAAAATCTCACCGGGGTGCGCTTCACCCTTATCGGGGAAGACCTCGATACCTCTCCGCGCCGCTCACTCACCATCCGGCTGGTCGAACCTCCGGCATCGGGGGACCTTCTGACCAATATCACCCGTCTCATGGAATTCGTGGCCAGAAAAACGTCCCACCGGTTTCTGGCGTTCGTGGATAGCCGCAAACGAACGGAGTACATCGCCGCCATCCTCTCGCGGGCCCAAGATGAGGATGCGGAGGAGGCCCTTTCTCCCGCCGCGGGAGCCGGGATGCCGTTCGACCGGGATCACCTTCTCAAACTGAGCATTCTACCGTACCGGGCGGGTTACGAGGAATACGATCGCACCTTGATTCAGGACCGGCTGAGCCGCGGGGAGCTCACCGGAGTCGTCTGCACGAGCGCCCTCGAACTGGGGATCGACATTCCCCATTTGACCCTCGGGGTACTCGTGGGTGTGCCGCCCTCGGCCACGAGCTTCTATCAGCGGATCGGCCGCATCGGGCGGCACGCCGACGGGGAGATCATCGTGATCAACACAGGGGATTTCTACAGCGAGAGCATCTTCCGGGAACCGCATCGGCTCCTGAAATTACCCCTTTCCGAGGGGGCCCTGTATCTGGAGAACCGGCGGATCCAGGGAATCCACGCCCTGTGTCTGGCCCGGCATGGCGGCGAACACGATCAAATCAGCGGCTCTCCCGAGGAAGCGGGATTCAAGAGCCCCATCGCTTGGCCGGTCAGCTTCATCGAACTGTGCGATAGCCTCCGGATGGGCAACGTACCACAGGACCTTCAGGAGATGATGATCCAATCCGGCGAGGATCCCAACCATGCTTTTCCCCTTCGGGATGTGGACATCCAATTTCAAATCGAAAGCACCCGCGGCGGGGTGCGGGAGAATATGGGGACGCTTTCCTTCGATCAGCTCATGCGCGAGGCCTATCCGGGGGCAGTGTACTACTACACCACCAAGCCTTACCGGGTCTGCCGGGTGAAGGTTCGAGAACGCCGGGTGGAAGTGCGCCGGGAGAGGCATTACATCACCCGGCCGGAGAAACCCCCGGTAATGGTGTTCCCGAACCTGACTTCGGGGAACATCTACCAGAGCTATCAGTATGGAGGACTGATCGCCGCCGAGTGCAATCTGCAGATCCGCGAGTCCATCACCGGCTTCCGGGAGAAACGCGGTCCTCAGGAATCGCGCTATTCCTACCCGCTCGACCAATCGCTCGGATTCTTTTTCGATCAACCCCGGTTCACCCGGAACGTCTTCACCACCGGCGTGGTGCTGAGCCACCCGGCGCTGAACGCGCCGAACACGCAGATCGAGACGATCGCCGAGCTCCTCTTCGAGATCTTTCTGATGGTCATCCCCTTCGAAAGGCGGGATATCCATTTCGCCGTCGGCCGGCACCGGATAAAGTGCGGTCCGATCAAACAGGGGGACCGATTCATCTGCGTTTACGATCAGACTTACGGAAGCCTGCGGCTTTCCAGCCGGATGCTCGATCGGCCGGTGTTTCACGAGATCATCAAGAAAGCGGCCGAGACGGGGACCGATCCCGAACGATTCGCGATCAGTCTCGAGACACGCGAGGCGCTCGAGGCGCTCGCCTGTGCGGTGGATGCCGAGCCGACGAGCTTCGCGGTGCTCGAGGATGAGGGATCCCCTGCGGACGCCTCCCGATACCAGCGGGTCCTCAAGCCCGGTTCGCTCGGACTGAACACCCGGCGGGACAACATGGAGTTCAAAGTGGATGCCGTGTTCTTCAATCCGCGGGAGGGGACCCTCTGCTATCGGGGGAGATACGTTCTGGAGACCGCGGACCGATACAATGGGATGATCACCGCCGTTCCCGTGGAAGCGATCGAGTCGGTGCCGGGTGAAAGCGAGTTCTGCTTCTACGATCTGGAAAGCGGGGAGATTCTGACAGCCGATCAAGTCCCATCGGGATGAAGATTCACGGACATCCGGAGGGAAGGGCGGAATAAATATTCGGTGAACAATCGGTTTCGGGGGGCCGGAATCGCTTGTCTAGAACACCGCAAGATGGCATAATGATTGCAACTCGTTACCCACGCCACATCTCCACGCGCTTCAGGGAGGGCCTACGAGCATGAGGGAGAAGGAATATCAAACGGTCATCCTCGCCGCCCTATTGCACGATATCGGGAAGTTTCTGCAAAGGGGGGCACTCTTTGGCGATGAACAAAACCCGGGAGGAAAGCCATGAGCTCATACACCTTCAAGATGGAAGTGGTCACGCCGCTGTTTCTCTCCGGCGCGGACCAAACGCAGGCCGAACTGAGAGCCCCCTCCATCAAGGGAGCCCTCCGCTTCTGGTTCCGGGCCATGATGGGGGATAGCTTACTCAGTTTGAAAGCCAAAGAAGATGATGACCCCGAATCAAGACTCTTTGGGTCAACAAGCCATAGATCTGCCATCGCTATTTCGGTGGGAAATCTGTTCGAACCCACCAACAACCTGTCAGACTTTTCACAAGAGATCGGGTATTTAGGATATGGCCCATTGGCGTATGATAAGACCTCAAAGAAATTCAAGCGCACACGTCCCTGCTGGGCTCCAACTACGGAATTCACTTTGATGGCTCAACTACCGGACGATGGCATACTGAACAGGGACTTCCTAGGTTCGCTTTGGTTGCTATGTAATTTCGGCGGGTTGGGGTCTCGCTCACGACGCGGACTGGGTAGCATCCAGGTCAAGTCTTGTGATCCTCCCATCAGCACCTTGCCTATGAACATCACCGCGAGGACTCCCCAAGAGTTAAGAAACCACTTACAAAAAGGGCTGACCACCATCTTTGGGAATACTCCCCCGTCGCTGAGACCCCTCCCCACCTTTTCTGCTTTCAGCAAGGAAACCCGAATCTATGTGTATCCGGAGGAGTTCCCTACATGGCAGAAGGCATTGGAAACGATAGGCCGCAAGATGATAGACTACCGCCTCCGCGGTCCTCATCCAAAGCGCCCAACCGGAACTCAAAATGTAGGTAGTGACTATCTGAGCGTGAAAGGGTTTCTCGACTCTGGAAATCTTGTTGCCCCACCATCTCGGGCCGCTTTCGGACTGCCACACAACTATTTCTTCTCTAGTCGCAAGAGGAATAACCAACCGCCTTGGGAGGCGAGTTTCGAGGGCAAAGATCACGACCGGCGCGCCTCCCCACTCATGATTCATATAACCAAGCTTTCCAACGGCAAATTCACCCTCGTCATCACCTATCTGAAGGCAGTGTTCTTGCCCAAAGATGAGAAGCTCAGAGCCATAGCTGGAAGGAAAAACGCGCGTGACCGGAAAGAGAGATCCATTGATCAACCGTCCGATAAGGCCATAACCGATTTTCTAAGCCTCCTTGGAGTGGATAAGCTGGAGGTGAAACTGCCATGAATAACGACCTTTGGAAACTCAAGATCCAGGCTTTCCTTCACGATCCGCCGGAGAAGGCCATCATGCTCATGCGTGGTCAGAGCCACGTGTCACGGGCCTCCGAGCTTCTTGACCGCCTCATAGGCGACGGCACGAGTCCCCCCAGCGAAGTCGAAACGGCCGACCGCATTGCCGCCGCCTCCAGCCGCATCGTGGTAGAAGGAGAGATCGGAGGCAAAAAACTGAAACCCCAGATCCGTTTCCACGAGAAGCCCGTGCTCATCCATCCGCTCTCCGGGAAGGAGTTTGATCTTCACCATTACGGCGGACCGTTGGTGCATTACGACTTGGAAGGCGATGATACCGTACTCAAGACGGCTGGCGAGGCTGTAGACCAAGCGATTGATCAGCTCAAAAACAGCTATGGCGACGATCCCCAGAAACTATGTTTCGCCCTCTGGCGACTCTTGCCAGAAAAGCTCGCAAGGAGTGACAAAGGGGAGGAGAAAAGCCGTCTGGGACTCCTATGGCATCTCCTCCCCGCCGATACCCGCACCCCCGATCACTCCATCTGGGACCACCTCTCCATGACCTCGGCGGTGGCCTCCGCACTCCCCAAACCCGCTTTCCTCCTGTTTGCCATGGGCCCGGTGCAAAGCTTCATCTCCACCGCCCGGCGAACCCAGGACCTGTGGATGGGCAGCTATCTCCTCTCTTACCTTACTTGGTGCGCCACCAAAACCGTGGTCCGGGAACTTGGGCCCGATGCCATCATCTTCCCCAACCTGTGGCGGCAGCCCTTGGTGGATCAATGGCTATCCCAAGAGTTCAGCTTTGATGTCAAGCCACGGGACGAGGAGCTGCCCATCGCCAACTTTCCCAACCGGTTTCTGGCCATCGTGCCCGAAGAGAAAGCTGCCGCATTGGCCCAAGCCGCAAAAGATGCCCTGTGCAAAGAGTGGGGCGAGATTTGCAGGAAAGTCAAACAAGAGATGGAGTCCAGAGTTCCTGAAGCTAACGAAGAAGGGGAGTGGAACGAGCTGTGGAACAAGCAAACCGCGGACTTCTTCGAAACCTATTGGATCGCCTTGCCGTGGCACGTGGACGGAAACGCTGCCGACCTCTCCGAGAAGGAAGGGGCGGAGAGGCTCATCGAGAGATACAGCGGCCTCATCGGCAAGGATGGCAAGAGTTCCCAGAGTGAGCACGATCTCGAGAAGATCGTGGATGCCTTCACCAAGCTCAATCCCGACTATGTCAATATCGGCACGGTATATCAGCTCCTGTACGATCTAACGGAGCGCGCGCTCGGGGCCCGGAAGACGCTTCGCGCCTTCGCCCAGGGCGAGGAATATGGCTACAAATGCACGCTTTGCGGAGAGCGGGAAGCGCTTCACCCACGCATTGAGGCGACCGGAGAGACTTCCAAGGAGCAGAATATCCGCCACTTTTGGGACCAGATCGCCAACAAATTCCCTGGCGATTTCAGACGGGGTGGAAGCGAGCGGCTCTGCGCCGTTTGCACCACCAAACGCCTCGCCGCCGACGCGTATTTCAAGCCAGTGCTCGGGCAGAAGGAGCAGCGTTTTCCCTCCATTTCATCTATCGCTGTGGCCTCCTTCCAGATACATCTTCTGGAAGGAATTAAGAATGACGATCTTCTCCGAAAAGCCTTCGAATGCTATGTGCAAAAGGTAGGCGAACTCAAGCGTGTTCTGGGTATCAATTGGAACGCCAATTCGGTCTATCAGGCTTGGGGGTTGGTGCAAAGCAAGGATTTCCCCTCGGCGCTCCGAGAGACGGCAACGGAATTCCTGCACACCGATGGAGACTTCCTCTTCGAGGAAACCTTCGAGCCTGAGCGTCTCAGAAGCGAATACCGGCCTGATCTCAAACCCGCCGATCCCGATTTCAAACCGATCGAAGACAAAGCCCGCCAGGCAAGGGAAGCCCTGAAGGACCTCATTAAACGAGCGGAGCAACTCGATATCGCCAAGCCTTCGCGTTACATTGCGGTTCTCTGCGCCGACGGCGACAGCATGGGCAAGTGGCTCAGCGGCGAGTATGCCCCCAAGATAGCCGAGACGGTTCACCCGCATGCCAGGGAAATATTTCGGCAGGAGCCGTTATCAAAAGTGGCTGATCGGCGGAGGCCGCTCTCCCCCTTCCTGCACAACGCCATCAGCGCCTCCTTACGGGATTTCTCCACCAAACTGGTGCAGCTCGTCATCGAGAACAGACATGCAGGCAAGTTGGTGTACGCCGGCGGTGACGATCTCCTGGCCCTACTGCCCAAGGATAAGGCCATCGCCGCCGCGAGAGAAATCCGAATGCTTTATTCCGGCATGCGCCCCAACGAGCCTTCAAGGCGTCCGGAATCGGAGAATGGCTTCGTCAAACTGGGCGATGAGCTTCTGCGAATGATGGGCGAGAAGGCCACGCTGAGCACCGGAATCGCCATCGTGCACCATTCCCATTCCATTGGGGATGCTATCTCCAAGGCACATGATGAGATGCTGGAGAAACATGCCAAGAAACGAAGCGGAAAGAACGCCTTTGCCTTCGCTTCGGTGCGGCGCTCCGGAGAGAGGCGGATCGCCGAGGGCCCGTGGTTTATCGATCAAGACCCCAAGAAGACGCCAGCGGCAATGATCATGGAATTCCAGAAGCTCTTTGCCGAGGAGAAGCTCTCGCCACGGTTCGTCTACGCGCTGGGCGACGAGATCGCTGCCGGCCTTGCCGGGGCGGACGATGAATCCATCGAGAGCCGGATCCGCTACTTGCTCAAGCGCCATATCGAGATCTCAAAGATGCCGGGCTCATCCAAGGAGGAGCGGCAGCGGGAGAAGGAAAAACTCGCTGAGCGTCTTTGGGACCAACTGGCTCTATCACGAGAGTGTCTCCGCACTACGAAAGGGAAAACCCATAATGGCAATGCAAGCGAGCTCGAGGGGCTCCTGCATTTGCTTGAACTGGCCGTATTCCTGGCACGGGAGGAGAGAGCATGAGAATCTTCATCGAACCCACGGATGTGCTTTTGTTCCGCGACGGCAAACCCTTTTCCGCAGGGGATGACCATCTGGCCCGGAGCGTCTTTCCCCCCACCCCCATGCCCTTTCAAGGGGCCATCCGCTCGCTCATCCTCGCCGAACATGGCTTCCGCTTCAGCAGGGAGATCAGGGAACTCATCGGCGATGAGAACGGGTACGGCAAGCTCAGAACGAAAGGCCCCTTCGTGGCCCAGCGCAACAATTCAATCACCGAGTTCTTCCCAACCCCCGCGGACCTCGTGATCCCCAAGGAGGCAGACGACGGCGCCAAAGACAAACAAACGCTTCTCCTTAGGCCTGTTGGCTCCTTTTGGCATACCGATGCGGAATTTCCACTGACGCCCCTCTGGGCAACAGACCCCCGCCGCTGCGAAGCTGCCGGGGGATTCCTGAGGGAGGAGGAAATGGTCAAGTATCTCCTCGGCCAAGCGCCGCAGGCATATAGCGGGGACGAGTTTGCAAGCACCGAGCTCAGAACGGGAATCCGGCGCAAGACGGATACCCACAGCGTTGAGACGGGCAAGCTGTATTCCGTTAGCTTCACCCGCCTCAAGACGAACAGCGGCTTCACCATGGATATCGAGGGTATACCTCTCAAGCCGCAAGGGATTCTCCTATTGGGAGGGGAGTCCCGTTCGGCCCGGTACGAAACCCTTCCCGATAGGCAGTGGCTCAAGGCATCAGAAAGCCAGATCAAAGACAAGGTCGCCAAGTCTACTCCCCTTCGCTTCAAGCTCTACCTAGCCACACCGGCGCTCTTCAGCAAGGGTTGGCTCCCCGGAAGCTTCGATGAAAAGACCCTCGAAGGGACTCTAGGAGGGATCAAGCTCAAACTGAAGGCCGCCGCCATCAACCGTTCCCTCCCGCTCGGGGGATGGGACATGAAGAAGCGAGAACCCAAGCCGATCCGCAGGGCAGTGCCCGCGGGCAGCGTCTACTTCTTCGAGGCGTTGGATCGCACCCTCAAAGTGGACGACCTTTTCCGGGCCCTTCACTTCCAATCCATCTCGGACGAGCACCGCGAAGTCGGTTTCGGATTAACACTCATAGGAGGTTGGAACCCATGATCGAAAAAGGAACCCTTCTCTACATCTACGCCGAGACCCCCCTGCACCCGGGCAGTGGCTCGGAGCTCGGCACCATTGACCTCCCCGTTCAGCGGGAGCGGCACACCGGCTTCCCCATGATCCAGGGGTCGGGGCTCAAGGGGGTGCTCCGGGAGGCCGCCGAATCTAATCCCAACAACAAGGAATATGTCAAGTGGGTCTTCGGGCCGGAGGAGGCCGCCGACCACGCCGGAGCGCTCTCGGTCGGCGATGCCCGGATCCTCCTCTTCCCGGTACGCTCGCTCAAGGGCATCTTCGCCTGGATCACCTGCCCCATGGTGTTGAACCGTCTCCAGAGGGACTTGAGCGCCACGCCGGGGATTACCGCCCCGTCCTGGCAAGTGCCCGCGCCCGCCGCGGAGAACGGTTGTTGCGTCCAGCCCAAGAGCGACGTGGTCATAGACTCGAAGAACGTGGTGCTGGAGGAATACACCTTCGAGGCGCGATCCGACCCGTATGTGGATTCTCTGGGCAATTGGCTTGCCAAGACTGTCTTGCCGGAGGGCTCAGAGTACAAATTCTGGCGCGGGAAGCTCCAGAACTCGCTGGTCGTCCTCCCCGACGATGCCTTCGCCGACTTCGTCAAGTACCACACCATGGTGATCACCCGAACGAGGATAGATGATGTGAAAAAGACGGTGGCGCAGGGGGCTCTCTGGACCGAGGAGCACCTCCCGCCGGAGACCATCCTCTATGCGCCGCTGTTTGCATCCAAGCCTCGATACGATGGCAACGGCGCCAAACCGCCCGAGAATTTGAACAGTGCGAAGGATGTGCTGGGATGGCTCACCGCCTTGAATCTCGGCTACGTCCGCCTCGGCGGGGATGAGACAGTGGGGCGGGGACTGGCCCGGGTAACCTTCCACAAGGAGGAGAAGAAATGAGCACCCTTCAAACGCGCGGACAGACACTGGCCAAAGAGGCTAGCCAATATGTCGCAGGTGTAAAGGAAGAGAACGCCGATCTGCAAAGGAAATATGGCTCCCTTGCCCGAAAGCTCCCTTCCCTTATCCTCGCCAACGGTTTGGGGCAGACGCTGGCTTATCTGAAGTCGAAGGGATACGACAAGGGCAAACCAGACCCCAAAAAAGCCGAAGGCCTGCTGTTCACGCAGCTTTCGCAACATGTTCTGGGCAAAGATAAAGACCTCCTCACCGAAGTTATGAGAGAGAACAGCTCCGAATACCGCCGCCATACCACCGAGGTGCTGGCCTTTGCCGGCTGGCTCAAGCGCTTCGCCGAGGCCGAACTAGAACAAGGAGAAGACTGATGAAAGACAGTCGCTCACAACCGCAGAGGGGCGGGGGACCACGATCTAGCCCGCCGCCCCAGTCTTCCAGCCTACGGAAGCAAGAGGAGAAGAAAGACTCAATCCTTCCGTTACCGCAGGATACCCAGCAGCTCGTGAAGAAGACGAAATCCCAGTGCGAGAATGTGGGACTCTTTCTCGAACGCTACATTCCATGGGACCAAGAGAGGGGAGACCTCACCCTGAAAGAAACCAAAAAGCAACTTCTGCAACATGTCGCCAAGATCCCAGCGAACGATCTCGCTAAGGCTATCCAGGCCCTGACCGATCGCGCCGAGGCCATGTGCAACGCCCTGCGTGCCGGCGGCTATGAAGTCAAGGGCTTCAGGCAGAAGCCCACCTGGCGGCTCATCGCCGGCCTGGGCGGGGCCAGCGTCCTCGAGACCGCCATGACCCTCCACCCCGTCTACGGCCTTCCCATCATCCCCGGAAGCGCGCTCAAGGGCGTGGCCCGCGCCTATGCCGAGGCAAAGGGGACGCCGCAAGAGGATATAGATGCCGTCTTCGGCCCGGAGCGAAAAAAAGGGGAGAAAAAGGAGGCCGCCGCCGGCAAGGTGATCTTCTTCGATGCCTTCCCCACGACCGTGCCTAAATTCGAGCCGGACATCATGAACGTCCACTACGGCGATTATTATACAAGCAAAGGAACGAAGCCACCCGCTGACTATTCCTCGCCCACTCCCATCCTCTTCCTCACCGTGGGCAAGAACACGGAGTTCCGCTTCATCATCGCCGCCCGGACGAAGGAGCCGAAAAGCGCAGAGTGGGTGGCGAAGGCCGAGGAATGGCTCAAGGGAGGCCTCAAGGGGATGGGCGTAGGAGCCAAGACCATGGTGGGGTACGGGTATTTCGAGGCTCCACTGAAGCAATCCCAAGGCCCCATCGCCCCAGCAAGGAGGTGAAAAATGGCCAAGGCCATGATCATCAGCGTGGGCACAGGGACCGGCCCCGATGTAAACATCGTGAATCCACTCGTGAAGACGGTGAAAGACACCGAGCCGGCACAGGTATCGTTTCTCGTCTCAACTGAAAGCCGGGCCTTCGCTGAGGAGGTGGCCCGCCAGTCAGGTCTGCACGAGGGCAATTTCTTCTGTACCCTCGTTCGCAATCATGATGACATCCATGAGTGCTTTCAAGCAGCCCTTCAAGCACTCCACGAGCTGCGGAACAAGGGGTACAAACCTGAAGACATTATTGCCGATTTCACCTCGGGAACCAAGGCCATGACAGCAGGGCTCTCTCTGGCGGCGGTGAGCTTCCGGTGCGCCAAGCTCAAGTATATCTATGGAGTTCGAAGGAATGGAAGGGTGGAGAATGGAACGGAGAAGTTTCTCTCTGTCCCGCCGGCGGCCATCCTTGCCGTTTCCGATCTTCACCTTGCCCGCGAGCTCATCCTGCAGCTACGCTTCGAAGCGGCGCAGGAGATACTTCCCCGCATCAATGATGTGCTTCTGGTACCCCAGGACAAGAACCTGAGGGAGAATCTCCAGCTTCTGGCTGGAGCCTATGCCCGATGGGACCACTTCGACCACATCACCTTCTGCGGCGAATACAATAAGGTCAAATGGCAGAACCCGGAGCTCCACCCCTTCAAGGTAAAGGACAAACTCCCTGAGAGACGGCTCATTCCCCTCGCGAAAGAGCTCGAGAAGGGCAATATAACTCTCGATGCCCTCGCGGACCTCTACAACAATGCCCAGCGCCGCGAACGCGAAGGCAAGTTCGATGATGCGGTGGCCCGCCTATATCGCTTGACCGAGATGATAGCCCAGCACGTGCTCTCCTCACAATTTGGCATCCGCACCAGCGATGTGCAATTAGATAATGAGAAACTGGCCACCCTCGACCCATCAGCAAGAAACCGCCTAGCCGAACACCGGAACGCATCGGACGAAAAGATCAAGATCGGACTCGAGATGTCCTATTGGCTCCTTCACAAATTGAACCATCCCCTCGGGCAAGCCTTCATCTCGAACAGCAAACTGAGAGGCCTGCTGAAAGACAGGAATGAAAGCATTCTCGCGCACGGCACAAAACCCGTTTCCAGAGAAGTCTACACCAGTCTCAAGGAACAGGTGATGAGGTTGGCCAAGAAGGTTGACCCGGAATTCGAGCGCAGGGCTCAAGAGCTTCAGTTCCCGTGGTTAATTGGTGAGGAGGGGACCTAACCCCCAACCCCCTTCCCGAACCGGGAAGGGGGCCAACCGGTTCCCCTCTCCGTTCCGGAGAGGGGTCAGGGGGGAGGTCAAAACATGCTTTACTCCATCGTCGCTAACTTCAAAGCCGAAAACGAAGCGCTGATCCCCCCGACGCGGGGGTATCATGCCTATGCCCTCTTCCTCGATATCCTCCGGCACTCCAACCCCAAACTCTCTCAGCGCCTTCACGATTCCGACCCCAAACCCTTCACCCTTTCCCCCCTCCAAGGGAAGTTCACCCGGAACGGAGAGCGCATCGCCATCGAGAAGGGCCGGACTTACTGGATGCGCCTCACCTTCCTCGAGGACGAGCCCTTCGCCCATTTCCTCGATGCCGCGCTCCGATCCGCCGATCGCCCCCTCCATCTCGGCGAGGCTTCCTTGAGCCTCCGGGAAGTCCGCACCCCTCCCCACTCCTCCCCCCTCTGCGCTTGCCGCTCCTTCGATGATCTGCTCCTCACCGCCTCAGGGAAACCTCAGATCCACCTCCGTTTCCTTTCCCCCACCACCTTCCGCTCCGCCGGCAAACGGAACGACCTCTCCCCCCAACCCCGCACCATCTTCACCGGCTACTTCCTCAAATGGCAGACCTTCTCGCCCACTAAGCTCCCCCCCGACCTTCTCGATACCCTCGAGCGCTCCGTGCGCCTTTCGCAACGCGCCCTCAAGACCCGCGCCCTCTTCTTCGGCGCCTATCAAGAGACCGGCTTCGAGGGCACTTGTACCTTCGATTTCGAAGACGCCCTCCCCGAGGACGCCCGCCGCGCCATCGAGGCCCTCGCCGATTTCTCCTTCTTCTGCGGCACCGGCGCCAAAACCGCTATGGGCATGGGTCAGACCCGGAGGATACCCGATGGCAGTCCTGTATCTCGTCGAACAGGGGGCCACCCTGCGCAAAGAAGCCAACACCTTCATCGTCACCAAAGAGGGGCAAACCCTTCAGAAAGTCCCCTCCACGAAAGTTGAGCAAGTCGTCATCTTCGGGAACGTGAACCTGACCACCCCCGTGATCCACGATCTCCTCGATCGCGGGATCGACTGCGTGTTCTGCTCCAGCACGGGCAAGTACCACGGCCGGCTCTTCTCCACCGAATCCAACTTCGGACTCCTCCGTCAAGCGCAGCTTCAGGCGATCTCCAACCCCGAGCTCAAGTCCGCCTTGGCCGCCGAGATCGTCCGGGCCAAGCTCTCCAACGAACGCACCATGCTCATGCGCTATGCCCGGGAAGATCAGAACCCGGTGCTTTCGGAGGCGATCGAGCACCTTTCGGAGGGTCTGCGCCGTCTCGAGCGGGCCGGCAACCTGAGCACCGTGCAGGGCATCGAGGGCTACAATTCCATGATCTACTACGGCGCCTTCAAGGGATTGCTGAAATACGATCTCGGCTTCCGCGCCCGCATCCGCCGCCCGCCCCGCGATCCGGTCAATTCCCTCCTGAGCTTCGGATACACCCTTCTCGTATACGGAGTACAGGCCGCCATCCGCACCGTGGGGCTCGACCCCTTCCTCGGATTCCTCCACTCCACCGAGTACTCCAAGCCGAGTCTAGCGCTCGACCTCATGGAGGAATTCCGCCCCATCATCGTGGACTCGATCGTGCTCCGGGCGATCAACACCCGATCCCTCACCGCCGAGGATTTCGAGGCCTCGGAGGAGCGCGGGGGCATGGTTCGCCTCACGCAAGAGGCGATCCGAAAATTCCTCGCCCTGTACGAGGAGCGGGTGCAAACGGAGGTGATCCATCCCCACACCAACACACGGGCGACTTACCGGCGGTGCTTCGAGCTTCAGGCCCGGCAACTCGTCCGGGTGATCATGGGAAAAGAAGCGGCCTACAAACCCTTCCTCGTGAAATAGCCATGTTCATCGTAGTGGCCTACGATATCCCGGATGATAAACGCCGCACCCGGGTGATGAAGATCCTCGAGGGATACGGCTATCGGGTGCAGAAGAGCGTCTTCGAGTGCGAGGTGACGCCGCAGCTTTACGAGAAGATGCGTTCGCGCATCGCGCGGGCGATCCGAGCGGAAGAAGATACGGTGAGATACTATTCCCTGTGCGCCAAGTGCCTTTCGGAGATTCGGGTCGCCGGATTGGGAGAGGTGAAACGGGATCCGCCGTACTTTGCCGTCTAGGGGAGAATCGGATTGCAGCGGGGAGGTGCTCGGAATATAATGGGGGTACAAAATGCGGCGGGGGAGGGGTTGGAGGAGGGGATGGGGCGGGGGTGCTCGGAAAATAGCTTTGGGAACCCAACGCCGCGGTGCGAAAGAGCCGAATCCTCGAAAGGGGATTGAAACCAGTCTTGTCAACTGCGGGTACGAGATCGGCGCGGTTGTGTGTTCGGGC
>Ga0078972_1004363_pt1 | contig 39026 bp, 28 predicted proteins | sample YelNatPaOPGAMG01_FD_67568 | JGI IMG/M metagenome (GOLD analysis project Ga0078972, IMG submission 67568) | Hot spring thermophilic microbial communities from Obsidian Pool, Yellowstone National Park, USA - OP-RAMG-01 (SPADES assembly) (version 2) | ecosystem: Environmental > Aquatic > Thermal...
GAGGGCGCCCGCTATCAGAAGGAACACGAGCATCCCCTGGGTGCCACCCACGTAGTCGCCTATGAGCACGATAATTCCGGTAAGGGCGGCCATTAAGATGCCTGTTTTGAACACGTTGCTCATATTGCCACACTGCCTCTCAGTGAGTTACGTCTTTCCGCCTATATGATACCCCGTGACGGCGTGCAGTTCCCTCGGTTTTGCTAGCAGCACCGGGGCCAGGGCGGCGATCGGCTGGAACCTGCCCGTGGCCCTGAGAAAGCGAAAAGCGCAGGTACCCGTGGACACGCCGCCGCGTGCCCTTACCTGCGCCCACCGCTATCCTCCGGGCAGAGGAGCTGCTATGCGGCCTCTTGCAGCACCTCGTCCGGTATGTCGAAGTTGGCGTACACGTGCTGAACGTCGTCCAGGTCCTCCAGCATCTCCATCAGGCGCAGCATCTGCTGGGCCTCTTTGCCCTCAAGCTTCACAGTGCTCTTGGGCAGCATCGTTACCTCGGCGGAGGTGAACGGTATGCCCGCGTCCTCAAACGCCTTCCGCACCTGGGGCAGGTCCTCCGGCGCGGTGATCACCTCGTACGAGTCGTCTTCACTTCGAACGTCTTCCGCGCCCGCGTCCAGGGCAACCATCATCACCGTATCTTCGTCCGTGCCCTCCTTGGGAACGGAGATGAGGCCACGCGCGTCGAAAACCCAGGCTACGCAGCCGGTTTCTCCCAGCGTGCCGCCGTTTCTGGTGAATGCGTGCCGCACCTCGGACACCGTGCGGTTGCGGTTATCCGTAAGGCATTCCACCATAACCGCGGTGCCACCCGGTCCGTACCCCTCGTAGGTGATCTCATCGTAAGATACGGCTTCGCCCTCGCCCGTGCCCCGCTGGATGGCGCGCTTGATGGTCTCCGCTGGCATGCTGACTTCCCGCGCCTTTTGCAGGGCCAGCCGCAAGCGGAGGTTGGCATCTGGGTTGGGACCGCCTTGCTTGGTGGCCACGATGATCTCGCGGGATACTTTGGTGAACGCCTTGCCGCGCTCCGCGTCTTGCTTGCCCTTGCGCAGGCGTATGTTATGCCACTTAGAATGACCAGACAACCGTTACTCCCCCTTTACAAGGCCAGCGTCCCATGACAGAATAGACCGAAGGCATACCAACCAACAACGGCGCCGTCACGGCGAGGGCTCGCTGGAAGGCTTCGCGTGTTGCCCCGGCGCATCTGAAGTCTGCGCCTTTGGGTTAGTAGGATTATAGCAGAAGAGCAGGCAGCCGTCAACGAGCGTTTGGCTGTCAAACAGCATGGACCAGCGGCGCGGTGCGGTCGTTGATGGCGCGTGCGATCGGAGAGGAGCTGCATGGGGTTCGCACTTGAGGGATGGGCTCTCGTCTTGGGGGCATCCAGCGGTTTCGGCGAGGCGACTGCGTTGGAGCTGGCTCGCCGCGGCATGAACATCTACGGCGTCCATCTGGACCGGAGGTCCACCGTGGAGAACGCAGAGCGAATTGCGGGAGAGATCCGCGCCATGGGCCGCGAGGCGATCTTCTTCAACGTGAACGCGGCAGACCCAGCCCGCCGCGCGGAGGTTTTGGACGCCGTGGCCAAACGCGTGCAGAGCGAGGGCGACGCCGCCAAGATCCGCGTTGTGCTGCACTCGCTGGCGTTTGGCTCGCTGAAGCCGTACCTGGCTGACGAGCCCGGCGATATGGTCACCAAGGCGCAGATGGAGATGACCCTCGACGTGATGGCTAACAGCCTGGTGTACTGGGTGCAAGACCTGCTCACCATGGGCTTGCTTGCGCGCGGGGGACGCGTCTTCGCGATGACCAGCTCCGGCGGCAGCCGAGTGTGGCGCTGTTACGGGCCCGTATCGGCGGCGAAGGCGGCGCTGGAGTCGCACTGCCGCCAGCTTGCGTTGGAGCTGGCACCGCACGGGGTTACGGTGAACGCGCTGCGGGCCGGCGTGACAAGCACGCCTGCGGCGAGGAAGATCCCCGGGTACGATGAGATGATGGAGCTGGCCATCAAGCGAAACCCACATGGGCGCGCAACTACGCCAGCGGACGTGGCATCTGCTTTGGCGGCCCTATGCCTGCCGGAGACGCACTGGATCACCGGCAACGTCATCGGCGTGGATGGCGGCGAGGATATCGTGGGCTAGCGGCATCACAAGGGCGCAATGGGTGCTGCCTGGGAGTGGGGTGATTCCCACTCCCAACTGCCAACACACTCGCATCGACGTGCGCCGCAACGCCTCGCGTTTTGCGGCTTCAAGCCCGCTTCCGAACCTGGCGCCTATGCGGAAGCCAGCTACATCTCTCCCACAACCAGATCGATCTCCGACCGGTCCTCAATCCGCTCAACTCGCCCGTCGCGGATGTGCACCACGCGGTCGGACACGTCCACCATCTTCAGGTCGTGCGTGGCGGAGATGATGGTGACTCCGTTCTCGCGGTTCAGGCGCTTCAGCAGCTCGATGATCTCCTTGCCTGTTTTGAGGTCCAAGTTGCCCGTGGGCTCGTCGGCGAGGATGATGCTTGGGTCGTTGGCAAGTGAGCGGGCGACGGCAACGCGCTGCTGCTGGCCGCCGGATAGCTCTGTTGGCTTGTGGTGAAGGCGCCCGCCGAGGCCCACAAGCTCCAACAGCTTGATGCCACGCTCGATGCCCTCGTCGGTGGGCACCCCGGCAAACACCATCGGCAGCGTCACGTTCTCCAGGGCCGTCATCACGGGGATGAGGTTGAACGTTTGGAAGATGTACCCGATCTGGCGGCACCGAAGGTACGCTAGCTCGGCGGCGTCCAACTGGGCGATGTCCACCTCGTTGATGAACACCGATCCTGATGTAGGTTTGTCAAGACCACCAATCGCGTTGAACAGCGTGGACTTGCCCGAGCCAGACGGCCCCATCAGTGAGACGTACTCTCCACGACGTATGTCAAGAGTAATCCCGTCAAGGGCGCGCAGAACGTTGTTCCCCATCACGTACTCTTTGACCACGTCCTTAGTGCGAACGATATACTCCGACCCAGTAGCCATGGAGGGCTTCTCCTTCCGGTATCACTAGATCACCGAACACCAATCTGCATAGATAGCTTCGCAATCAGTTTAGATCTCACTGCGCAACGCGGCCGCGGGCGGCAGTTTGCTGGCTCGTTGCGCGGGAAACACGGTGGCTAGCAGCGTGAGGATCGTGCCCACCACCACGCAGGTAACCAGGTCCATAAGCACACTGCGCAACGAAACGCCTGCGGCCACGGCCCAGCCCTGCCTTATCAAGAAGAGCAGAAACATACCCAGATAGCCCACAAACCAGCCGATTGCGGACGCAATGATCCCTAGGAACGCCGCCTCTATCAGAAATAGCCTTCGCACGAACGAGTCCAGGGCGCCCAAGCACTTCATCGTGCCGATCTCTTTGAACCGCTCAGTTACGGACATGAGCATGGAGTTGCTTATCCCCACGGTGCACACGATGAGAGACATCACCACCAGCCACATGTTGCGCGCCTGGGCTGCGGCCCTCACCTCCGTGGTCAGCTTCTCCGGGCTGAGCCTGTTGGCTATTTCGCTCATGGCGGAGCCCGCCAGCACCGAGGACAGAAACGCAATGCCCAGGAAGATGCCCGCGGCCGTGATCATGGAGCGCCAGAAGCGGACTCGTATGCTCTCCAGCGCAATCATGAACGCCTTCCTAAGCGGCAGTTGCAGTATGCGCTCTTTGCCAGTGAACTCCTTAGCCAATTGCAGCCACCTCCAACGTTGAACGGTTGCCTGCGGCGAACCGGGGCTTGGGCTATCGCCGTCTGCCCTGCTTCTTAGAAACGCTTGCCTTCGCTTTGCTGGTCCGCTGGGCCTGCGGGTTCGCCACCGCGCTGCCTTGCTCGCCCGGCGATTGCCCCATGGCCACCACCAGCGACCGTTTGGCCAGCATTCGCAGGTACTCCATCAGCGACGCCTCCGCCTCACGCCGCTCCAATCTGTACTTTTCCGAGAGCCTTCGCCGAATACCCTCCACCGTGTTGGTTCCGTCGCACAGCTCCCATATATCTGCCCCTATCTCATCCAGCACAATCTGCTTCCGATCGGGCGCCGGCAGGAACCACTTGAGCCCCTTTATCACGCGGCCCTTGGCTAGTGGCACGCTGAGCACCATCTCCCCCTGCTCGTTGCGCTCGTACTGCACGTTCGGATTGCGCAACGGAAGCGCGCGTAGCACCTCCTCGCGGCTTGCAGTTGCCCGACGACGCCCCGTGATCCAAGAGGGCAGCCGATCGATCAATGACATGCCACGGACTCCGCCACGCCGGCGCACAGGGCGTCTGCGCGCTCCATCGCCCCAACGGCCAGCACCGCGAACAGCCTGTTCGACTCCGGGCAGTGCCACCCGAGCCCCGAAACGTAATCTCGATGCTGCCTGAAGCTAACCGTGCGCACCAGCCGATTCGCCAGCGCTTTCACCCCGGACCTTCGGCCGCTGAACCGAACGCACGGGTGGCCGTGCAGATCCCCCTTCTCCTCTTTGCGGTACGCGTAGGCCTTAAGCCGGGGGTACAACGCACCAGACAGCCACCCAGACGGCGTGTCTCGCTTCAGAACGATGTTGGCAAGCCCCCAACGCTCCACTACCAGCCCAACGCCGCGCCCCTTCAGCTCGAACGCCAGGTAGCCGGACTTCAGCTGGTGCTTCTCCAGCGTCATTTCCTTGGGCGCGCGGAACGTGAAGTCGTACACGCTCCAGATTGCCTCCGGGCCGGCTGGATGGTCCCTAACGGTTGAGAGAATGCGGAGCGCCAGCTGGCCCAGCTCCTGTTGGTGCCTCCCGGCAACCTGCACAAGCATCACACGTCTGCATTCTTTGCAGTGCCACAGTGCGCCGTACCCCTGTCGGTCTGTACGCCAGCCGAACGTTATCGGGATATGGCCGTGCACGCGCAGCGGCGCAAGCGGCCGGGGCTTCTCGCGGAACTCCATCTCAACGTGGGCCGTGCGGGAGCTCTTGCGAAGGCGTTTCTGGAAATCGTTCAGCACCCGCCGCAGCGACGGGATGCCCTTCTCTTCCGACCACTTCACCTCCAGGGCGACGTCGTCGGCGCCGTCCACGCGGAAGTAGCCCGCCTTGGCATCGCCGCTGTAAACGGAGAAGCTCCACTCCTCCGGCACCGATACCGTGATGCCGTGCCAGCCTATTATGGAACTGCACCGCTCTGTGTTAAGCATGCACCGCTTGGCACTTCAGAACGGCAGGTAGTTGGTCACCTTGATAATGAGGGCGAGCGCTATCATCGCCATACTGATGAGGCCGCCACCGCACGCAAAGCCGGCAAGCAGTACCGGCGTGTACTTGGCCCAATTCTCCGCGCCAAGCCGCTTGCTTAGGTAATACCTGCCGAGGAAGGCGCCGAATAGGGAGCCAAACGCGCCGGTTGGCAGCTGGCCGAGGCCGCCAACGAAGCCGTAGAAGTACAGAATGGGCGCTTTGGCAAGCGCAAAACCAGCGTACAGCAGCATGGCCCCCAAGCCACCCCACATGATGACGTTTGGCTTGATGGCCTGCATGAAGAAGTTGTTCGCGCCGGGCTGGTTGGCCGTCTTCCATATGGCCTCGGTGGTGGCGTTGAGCGGCCAGAACTTCTGCGCATACGGGAACTGCGCCGACGGTATCACGTTGGTGTGCCAGAAGTACGACCAGAATAGGAAGCTGGCGAACAGCGTAAGCGGCGCCATGAATATCTGCATGCGCAGGATGCTTCTGAAGTTCGTGCCCGTAAGCTCGATCTCCCTGAACCACTGCGCCGAGTAGCCGAAGTCGTTCATCTGCAGGTTGGCGTACCATATGTCCACGCCCTTGTACCCGCTCTTGATGATCACGGCCTCGCGGAGCATCGGGAAGCCAACGCCGCGGGTGGTAAGCCCGATCATCCTAGCAGACACGTACGACACCAAGGGGCTATACAGGTAGCCAAACGCGAGCAGAATCCACACGGGAAACCTGGGGATGAGCTTGTGCGTGATGACGATGCTTATGGTGGTGGTGAAGAACCACAGGAAGATCGACAGCCAGATGGGAATGTCGCCACGGCCGGGCGGCGGGGTGAGCGATCCCCTCTCCCTGCGCGCGCCCGGGCGATTGCGCTCCCTCGTCACCTTGATGGCGGTGCTCACCACCGAGCCGATGCCAATGACGCCGATCGCAATGCCCGTACCGATTCCCAGGCTCATCCAGAAGTCCAGGCTGGTCACCATCTGCGTGTAGATGGCAGACATGCCGGGACGCCACATCGGCAGCATTCCGTGGGTTTGCAGTATGGGCGCGACCGCAAACTGAGAGAGTATCGCAGACACGGCCCCGCCAACCACCACCGGGAACGGCGCCACAAAGCCCCATAGGATGGGCCACAGACCCAGGTCGATGCCTATGGCACCGCCTGGGAAGAGGTGCTCCGTGTTCTGCACCAGGTCCAGGAATGGGATTGGGATTATCTGAACCGGCTGGAGCAGCACCGCGCCCGTGAAGATTGGGATGCCGCTTTGGAAGAAGCCGAACACTATGCCGATCATGGCGCCGACGGAGAACACTCGCCAGCGCCAGCTCTCGCCCTTGGTGCCCGCCTCCGCCAGAGCGGTGGCGCCCCCCGCAGCCACCGGCGCCATCGGGAACGGGAGCCGCTCCATGTCGGATGTGATGCGGAACAGGGTGTAGCCCAAGCCGTATGTGTTCAGGACGCCCAGAATGGTCCAGGTAACCAGAAGGGCGATGGGGATCAACCAATCTGGGTGCCAGAACGTGCGGTTGATGATGGCGGGCGATCCCTGTGGCGGGATGACCCAGCTGGGGATGTACGGCGACAGGCCAAACGCCCTGGCCGCGGCCGAGTCGCGGAAGTAGATGTTCCAGATGTACTGGCTGAACGGGCCGCCCGCAAGGCCAAGGTTGGCCATGCTCATGTTGGCAAGCTGCCCCGCCATCAGGTAGAGGACGTAGATCTCCTGGCGCTTGAGGGGGGCAAACGACCTACGTGCTAGCTCCGAGAACAGCAGGATCGTCACCCACTCAGCGGCGGAGCCAAGCCCCGATCCCACCACCAAGCCGAGGTAGATGCCACCGGGCAGCATGATGAAGGTGACGAACAGCGCCCCCATCACTGCCCGCATGGTAAACCCGTTTTCGAACTTTACGGGCTGCCCGTCTGAGGCCGTTATCTCGCCAGCTTCGCGGATATCCTCAAGCGACTCCTCGCCGCCTTCCGGCCCTTGATGCCGCCTGTCTTCGCGCAGATCCGCCAAGGGACCCAACCTCCTTCCACCATCACGCGCCCGTGTCGGCTGGATGCTTGCTGATGGCGCCAAGTAGTCTCATGTTAGCTTCAGCCGGTTTGGGTGGCCGGCGTCTGGCTGGCAGCCGACGCCTGCGACGCGAGGTACCGCTCTCGCTCCTCCGCGCGCAGGGTGCGCCAGATGAGGAACTGCTTCCTAAGCGTGTTCAGGAAGCGACGGTTGATGCGCTTCCAGTTGGACACGTCTCCGCTCTCACGCGTGATGGTGAGAACCAGCTCGAAAACGTCTTCCATGGTGGTGGGCACCGTCTCAAGCATCACCCGCTGGCTCACACCCAGGTCAAACGGAGCCAGCCACGCCTTCAGCCTGATCCGGTAGCCCTTCCCATGCTCGAAATCCACGCCGTCTTCGGTGGCAACGTCTTGGGTAACGAAGTCGCCTATGCTGTACTCCTCGTACGCCTCAAACCACTCCGAGAGGAACCCGTTGAGGCCAGCCGCCTGCACACCGGTCACGGCAAACGGCATGGTGATGTGCCAGGTGTCTCCATCCGGCTCTGGCACCCGCCATGTGCGCTCTATGGCCGGCGTGGCCACTTCGCTGGCCTTGCGCGCCGGATACAGCGTGGAGAGCAACACCACCGCCGCCACCACAATGGTGGTGAGCACCGCAGACAGCGAGGAGAAGTTAAGGTACAGTGCGTTGAGCCCCTGGTAGCCGTGCGCTGCAAGCACGCCCAGCACCTTGGCGGTTACTTGGCCCACCAGATACCCCGCCACGGCTCCCAGCACCGCGTACACCATCGCCTCGCCGATGAAGAGGGCGGCTATGTGCCCCGGTGCAAGGCCGATCGAGCTGAAGATCCCGATCTCCTTTATGCGCTCATACACGGAGCCCAGCATCGTGTTCAGCACGATGAGCGACGCGATGATGATCGGAATGAACACATCGCTGCCGCCCTTGGCGGAGGACGCGCCTATCGTGGAGAACCTCCAGACCTTGCCGTTCTGGCCGCCGTACAGGTTCAGCGCCAGGCGAGGCATCAGGTTGTCCAGCACCGATTGCACCTCTTGCGGCTTCACGAAGTTGATGGCGATGGAGCGCACCTCGCCGCCCATGTTGATTACGGTGTCGTACGGCGCCAGCACGCACACATCGGGCTCCATGTGGATGTACTCGCGGAACCCCGCCTCGACATCGCCAGATTGCCTGCCTTGCGACTGCAGCCGGTTCATCTGAATGAAGTCCACCGGCGTCAGCCACTCGCGGTCAAGGTCCGTTACGGTCTTGAACTTGTCCTTGTCGTATATCCCGATGACGGTGTAGTTCACGCCGCTGAACTGAAGCTGAGCGCGACCAACCTGGTCCAGCGGTATGTTCAGCGCATCTGCTATCTGTTTGGGGATGATAACCACGTTACGTTCGCCGGGCAGGAACCAGTGGCCCGCCAGCAGTGTACGCGCTCCGGGCTGGGTTATGCGCTCCTCGTCCGGCGTGAGGCCCACAATCGCCTTGGCGTCAAACCGCTTGTCGCCTCGCTTAAGCGTGATGAAACTCTGCTCGCCCAGCTGAGTGCCAAAGAACCATGCCCTCGCCGCCACCGGCTTGGTTTTGCCGAACTCGTCTCGGAGTATGCGGTAAGCCGACTCCTCGAGCACGCCCCACTCTGGGGTGCGCAGCATTATGCCGTCGTAGAACGGCTCGCCGGGCGCGCGCACCCTGTTGAACCGGATGGTGGGCACCACGGAGGTGAAGGAGAGCACGGTGAAGGTAAGGAGGACTAGCGTTACCGTGGTCAGCACCGTTCGGGCCTTGCGCCTCCTCATGTTCGAGATGCCGAGCGAGAACGCCGCCGCGGCGATGCTGAGCCGCCCAACGTCCACCCTGTGAACGCCAGATACGGTTTGGTTGAACTCCTTAAGCTCCTTTTCGAACCGCCCCGCGATCATGGCTATGACCAGAATGCTGAGTGCCAACATGACGAAGGCCAGCAGCACGATCATCGGGTTGATGCTGATGTCGAACGCGGGGTGCACGTAGCGGAAGATGGTGAACACGGCGACGAAGATCACCATGGTCCAGACGACCTGGTTCTTCAGGAACTTGGAGCCGATGACCAGGCGCTCGAAGAAGAAGGCGAACGGCATGAGGAGGAACAGGTAGAATATCACGCCCCTCACCACATCGTTCATCGTCTTGAGCACGTCCGGGTAGGCCCTCGATTCGTAGCCCCACGCCGCGCGGGCCCTTGCGTCGAACTCGTCCCACTGCTTGGCGTTGAGGGCTGCCAACGAGGCTACTAGCTCCGCGCGGCCCCTCTTGTGCAGATCCGAGACGGCCTGGTTAAGGATGCGGTGCTTGGCGAGTTTGCTTATCCTGTACTCGTTGAGGGCCCACATGTCCTCGGCCACGCGCAGCGGGGTGTAGTAGATGGGGGCGCCAGTAAGCCTGTATCCCCTGCCCTCGGGCTCCTCCGCGGCGTACCGTTTCAGGTCGGCAAGGACCTTGTTCGCGTTTGGGTTAGTGGCTTCGTTTTCGGCGTTCTCGGGCCAGTAGTTCAGCATCACCATGCGGGTGGCGCCGGGGCCCGCGCTGCCCAGGATCTTCACGCGCGTCTCCGGGGTGAACTCGTCGCCGGGGTGAGCGAAGATGAGGGCCACATCCTCAACGTGGGACACAAGCTGCTCGGTAGGCCTGGTCTTGTCGAAGCCGTACATGCGCGGCTCGCCGTTGCTGACCGCGTCCAACACCGTAACGGTGGGCAAAGTGCGCAGCGACTGCGGGTCCACCAAGTCGTACAAGGCGGTGGTATGGCAGCGGAACACCACCACGCCGGTCTCTTTGAGGCCGGTGGTCACCTCGAAGTCGGTGGGGTAGTTCTCTTTGCCGCCGGTAACGCCTTTATCCGGGGCGTATATAAGCTCGCCTTTGCGCCAGGCGATCTCCATTCTGGGCTTGCCGGTGGCGGGATCGATAACTGGCCTGGCTTCCAAGGTACGGGGGTCTCTGGTGACAACCGGCACCCATTCCGTTTTGCGCGCCACGCGGTATGCGCTGATGTAGGTTCTGTACCGCCCGCCGTAGGCTGTTACGGGTGCAACGCCGGTGAACATGAACCAGGCGGTCTTCTTGGGGTCCTTATCGTGGCGCACAAGCTCGTACCGGTCTCCGCGCACTCCCATGAAGCTCTTACTGCCCGCGTGCAAGATGGCGATGGAGTCTTCAATGGGCTCGTTTGGCACGATGCTCTTCTTGGGGTTGAACGCCAACACCCTGCCGATGATGCGAGCGAACCCGCCCTGCAGCTTCAGCCTGCCGAACGCCGCAGGCTCGGTGATTGGCAGGTGGGTGCCCTCGGAGATGCCGATGCCGTTTGGGTCTACAAAGCTGTGCCACAGTAGGCAGGTGAGCAGGCGGGTCTGCTCGGTGAGGTTGGCCACGTTAACGCGATCCAGGGTATCCAGGGGGGTATCCACCGTCATCCTGGCGTCATCCACGGTGGAGAACGTCAGCCCCTTACCGCCAGCGAGGGTGATCACCTCCGCATCGTAGGCGGGCTTGCCGGGGATGAAGTTGCGCCAGCTCTTGCCGGAGATGGGGTTAACGCCGTCGGCAAACCGCTCGTCGATGTTGAGGTTGAGCACCTGGCCAACCTTCTCGGCGTTCTCGCGGTACACCCGGGCGATATCCGAGAACTTGCTCTGAAGATCCTCGCGGATGTCGTAGTACCAGCCCTTGTAGAACACGCCAACGCCCTTGGAATGGCTAGCCAGGTCCAGCCCCACGAACTCGTATATCTGCGGTATCTGCCTCGGCTTCCAGCGGAAGACGCTTGGCAGCTTGGCGTGCAGCCACTCCTTCAGGTTCTGGCGCGTGCTGTTCTGCTCCAGCTCGCTCCAGTGCGTCTCGAGGAACTCGCGGATGCCCTTCAGGCCCAAGTAGTGGCCGCTTGTGGCGAGGAACCACACGGTGCGATCCGGCCTGTGTTCCGGCATGCTGAACACCCGCGCCATCTCCAGCATGGCTGCCACGCCTGCGCTGGATTCCGCCCCGGGCGAGAGCGCCGGCACCACCGACATGGAGTCGTAATACGCCTCCACAACTATGATCTGGTCCTTGAGTTTGGGATTGTTGCCCTCTATCTTGCCGATGATGTTGGTGGCCGGGCGCAGCTCCCAGTCCATGTCGGCGTGGAGGGTGACGGTTGGTGGCTTGGATGAGCGGCACAGGGCGATGAGCCGCGGGGCATCCTTGCGGCTGACCCAGAACCGAGGCATGTCCAGCGCCACGGTGAGGAACTTGGCCTCGGCGTCGCCGCGCATGGTGGACTCGGGCTCGATGAACAGCACGGCTTTGGCGCCAAGGCGGGGACCATTGAGCCACTCGGAGCCGCAGTTGAAATCGTAGAGGACGGCGCTTCCCTCCACTTTCTGCCCGTTCAGCTCTCCGATGGCGCCGGAGCCGCCGTAGATGAGGGGCAGCGTGAGCCCCTCCTCAGGCAGCTGCGAGGTGCGCACGCCGTTTGGCCACAGCGAGTAGATGCGGATGGGCTTGCTGTCGTGGCCTTGAATGGTTAGCGTTGCGCCTTGATCTATCGGAACGGTGGCGTAGAACGTCTCTGAAAAGTGGTTGCCAAAGACGGGTTTCAGGCCGATCTGTCTGAACTGCTGCTCGATATACCGCCCGGCGGCATCGGCGCCAGGGTAGCCGGTGACGCGTGAGGGGTACTGTGAGAGCGCCTTCATGTGCCGGTATATGCCCTGAGGCTGCACGGACGCAACCAAGCTTCTGTACATTCGTGCTTGGGCTGGAGTGGGCTTGTTCTCGTTGTCTTGCTGTGCTCCGGCGCCCAACTGTATCAGGGCAAGCACCAGTAACGACAAAGTAAGCTTAACTCTCATGCTATGTCCCCTGTAGCCTATCTATCGCTTGCCAAATGCCACCTGGTTCGCGCGCCGGGGTGAGTGCGCGCCGCCATATCTTGATCGGTGAGCTGCGGCCATGCCCGTCCATATTGGGCGTTAGGTCCGGATTGCGAGGGCTGGCTCTGTCCGTTGGTCGTTGGCGCGTTGCTTCGCTCGGGCAGAACCACGCTCACGGTGAGATGGCTAAGGAACTGTTTCGCCAGCCGCACCACATCCTCCTTGGTGACCCGCTCCACTCTTGATGGAAACGTTTCGTCGCCCTGGTAGCCCCCGCCACACACCTCCCACCACCCCAGGAGGAAGGCTTGGTCGCTGGCGCGCTGGTGACGCAGGGCGTAGCTCCCAACCAGGTACCTCTTGGCGCGCGTAACCTCCGCATCGCTGATTCCGCCATCCGCAAGCGCCTGAAACTGCTCCGATAGGCCTTTGCGCGCCATCTCCAGCACCGGCATCCTGATCCCGCCCCCAACGTCTTGGCTGGCTTCCGTTATGGTATATCCCAACAGGTAGCCTGCTCCGGCCAGCGGCGCCAGGTAGGTCCCCACTTCGTAACCGATTCCCAAGCGGTCCCTAAGCTCCGTGAATATCCTGGACGCCTTGCCGCCGCCCAAAATCGCGTTGGCCACGGCAATGGCGGGATAGGCGGCATCCATAAGGCCCGGAGCGCGACACCCCACCATCACCGCCCCGATCGGCACGTCGCGCTCGATCACGTCTGGGCCCTGCCCTGGCTGTGGCAGCGGGGGCAGCTGCCGGCCGGGCGCCCTACTAGCACTCACCTTCCGGAACGCATCGTCGGCAACGTTGGCCACCTGCTCGGCGGTTACGTCGCCAACAACGCACAGCACCATGTTGCCCGCCACGTATCTGCTGTGGAACAGCTTCATCAGGTGCTCCTCGCGGATGGCGGACAGCGTGTTCTCCGACCCAGCGACGGGCAGCGCCCATCGGGTACCAGGGAACTGGCACGCCAGAAAGCTATCCCGTGCCAGCTCAAAGGCGTCTCGCGCCTGCAGCTCGCGTGCCGCGGCGTCTTTGGCATCTTTCAGCGCGGACGGCTTTATGCGCGGCTCTGTCACCAGGTACGCCAGCAGGTTGAGTGCGTCAGCCATGTTGGGCCGCAGCGTCACGCAGCTGAACTGGGTGTACTCCTCCGCGGCGCTCACGGAGAGCCCCCCGCCGATCTCATCTCGCAGATATCCAAACTCCTTGGCCAGCGGATGGGCGGATTCGTCCGTTAGCAGGCGGGCAAGCAGATAGTTGGTGCCCGCCGGACACTCCGTCTCGTCGATCGCCCCGCAGCGCACAAAGAGCTTGGCCGCCAGCACCTTGGTTCCGGGCGCCCTTCTTGTGATGAGGGTGACCCCCCGGGAAAGCACCCTCCGCTCCGTCGTCTGTGCCAGGGCGGTGCCACCCGCCAATAAGAGGACCAGAACGCCAGCCAACAACTGCCGCAGGGCGCTACGGACCATTGTTGGCCGCCTCCGCTCCGGCAACCACCGCCACTGCCTTATCCGGCAGCAGATACCTTGCGGCAGCTCGCTGTACGTCTACGGCAGTGACCTTGCTTACTTCCTGCTCGTAAGCGGCGCCAAGCTCTCTAGCACCAATCGCCTCGTAGAAGCCGATGCTGTACGCCTGGCCCGCAAACGTCTCGGTGTCGAACGCCAACTCGTAGAGTAGACGCTGCTTAGCGGCCGCAAGCTCCTCTGCAGACACGGGGAATCGCCTGAGCTTCTCGGCCACCTCCCAGAACATGGAGGCGGCATCGGCGATTCTGTGGGGCTCCGCCGCTATCACCGCGGTGAGCATCCCAGGGCGCTTCTGGGTGAGGTAACCCAGGTCAACGCTGCGTGCGGTGCCTCTACCCACCAGCTCGCGTGGGAGCATGCCTCCGGGTCCACCGTCAAGCAGGGCGTACAATACGTCCATGGCGCACACATCGCGCGGCGTATCGGCGCCGGGTGCGGGCAGCCCAACGGCCCAGTAGGCCAAGTCGCCGCCGATGGGCACGCGCTCCGGCGGTTGCCCGGCACCAAGCCAGTGGCTCTGCTGAGGGGCAGGCGAACTTCCCTCGCCTCTGGGCAGGGCGGATAGGGCGGCGGCGGCCAGCTCTTTGGCCTTGCGCGAATCGAAATCGCCAACCAGCACCATGGTCACGTTTCGCCCCACAAAGCAGCGCCTAAGGTAGGCGCGGAGGGTCTGCGCCGTGAGCTTCTGGACCTCCGCCGGGGTGCCGGAGATGGGACGGCCGTAGGGGCTTTCGCCGAAGGCGAGGGCGGCCAGGCGGTCGGTGAGGGCGCGCACGGGGTCGGCCCCAACGGTGGTGATCTCATCCAGCACCACGCGCTTCTCCAGGTCGATGTCTGCTGGGCGCAGGGCTGGCCGCGCGAGCACATCGCCGATGACGGGCACTGCATCCGCGAGAAAGCGGCTGGCAACAACGGTGCTGATGCGAATCCAGTCCCTAGACGTGGTGGCAGAAAGGGTTGCACCCAGGTTCTCGATCTGGATATCCACCTGGCCAGCCGATTGTCCATCGGTGCCCCTGAAAAGTGCATGCTCCAGGAGGTGGGCAGCGCCGTGTTCTCCGGGCAACTCGTCCGCGCTGCCACAACTCACCCAAGCCTCCACTGCCACCAGGGGCAGTAAGTGGTCCTCTTTGAGGATGATGCGGGCGCCGTTAGGGAGAGTCGTTGTCGAAGGTGCATTCTTGGGCGCTGGCTCGTCCGCTGATAGGCGCGAGACAAGGCCAAGTGCAGCGAGGGATACCACCAGGAATGCGAGGAGCATCTGCTTCGCCATTGAGGACATACTTATCTTCGGCGACGCAGGCGTTGCTCCTGCAGCCCAAACGAGGCTATTTGGCAACTAAACACAAACGCCTTTCATCCCGCATTCAGAATCGAGCGGTACACTGGGCAACAGGTGAGGACGCCCCCACCAAGGACGGAGGTCTCGCATGTTGCATCGATTCGTCCGCACGCTGCCGCACGCTCGCCTGGCCGCGGCGCTTGCCGGCCTATCCCTGTGCCTCGCAGGGCCGTGCACCGCCCTCAACCAGCGCATCTACCCCCTCAAGGAGATGGTGGCCGACGCCAAGTCGATCGCCGTTGGGCGCGTGGCGGCGGTGGACCAGGGCGAGATGCGCGTGGTGTTGGTGGCAGACGAGATCCTGAAGGGCAACGCCGCGTGGAGGTGGATGGGCATCGACCTGAAGTCGGGCGGATGGGGCCACCCGCCGATCCTGATGCGACGCCTGGCCCCGGGCCTTCCCGTAGTCATCTTCCGCGGCGAGGCCAAGGGTCAGCACGTGGCGGTGGTGTACACCAACGGCACCTGGTTCCGGGTTACCGCTTCCGCTGCGCCACAGGACGACCGGCTGCAGTGGGCGCTGGCCAACCTGGAGATACTGCTGCCCCGCTCTTTCTCCGGTCCCACCGAGAAGCTGGCCCGCTTGGTGCGAGACCACATCACGCGTGGAACGCCGCTCCCCGCTCCATCTACCACCGTCGTTCGGCCGTACGGCCCGGAGCTGCCTGCCAACTACCAGCCCAATGCCCCGCTGCCAAGCGTCCCCAGCTTCCTGCGCGGCGCCACCGCAGATGCCATTCAGGTGCTGGAGGCGGAGGGCCTCGTCATACTCTCCAGCACGATGCGCGAGGCGTCCGCCGGCTGGGTCATGGCGCAATACACTGGAACGACCTGGTTCTTCTACAGCAGCTGCGGCGTCCTCCGATGCAGCGGCTACTCCGGCGAGTCGGTTGAGCTAGGTCTGCCGGTGGAGAGGGACGGCACGTACGATCTGGCTATCTCCGCGTCGGGCTTGCGCTCCCTGGCCACGCTCAACGTGCTGGTGGACGGACAGCCGGTGAGGCCGTCGTCGCCGTGGCCGCCGCCAACTACGGACGGACCCAACACCTTGCGCGGGGAGCCGGCCACCGTCACCTACGGCCCGGTAACGCTGACGCAGGGCGGCCATCGCCTTCTCATCCAGCCGGAAACGGAGGCCCCTGACGGCTGGTTCAGCATATCTTTGGACGTGCTGGCCCTACTGCCCCCGGGCGGGATGGCGCTTTCCAGCGGCGACATACAAACGCTCTCTGCCGCGGGCGTTCCTCAAGGCGAGCTGAGCACCGCCCTGGAGCTTGAGCGGGCGTATTGGAAGACCGCATCGGAGGTCGCGCGCCTGTACCGACAGGCTAAGGGCCGCTGGAACGACGTGCGGTGGTCCCTTTACCTTGAGCGAGCCATGGGGCGTGGAGGAAGCCGGGGCGCCCGCCGCGATGCATCCGTCATCCTCGCCATGAAGCAGTCTGACCCATGGCTCACCTGGCTGGACGTGCGGGGCGTGCTGATGACCGCTGGCGAGCTGTTTATGCCAACCCGAGACGCCGCGGTTGAGATAATGCGACTTCGGAAGCTAGCCCATTGGGATGAGCTGGATCCAGCACTGATGGCGTCTAAGTTCGGCTCGCTGTCGCTGGACCAGTGGGAGGTCCAGAGGCGACGCGAACTGCGCCCGGCAGCCCTGTTGGCCGGGGAGCAAGCCAGCAAGCTGCTTCTGGCTGCCGACCGAGCCCACCCGCTGACCTCCGGATGGGCGGCGTGCAGCAAGACCACCACCAATGTGAGGCCGTCCTCAGCGGCCAAGGGCGCCCTGCTGGAGGCGTACGGATGCGATGGCTCGCCGCTAAGGGCAGCGCCGCCGCCCGGCCAGACGGCGGCATGGTTTGCCGCGCCGCGGGCCGCGTCAGCCAACACGCCGTTCGGCTTTGCCAGCGGGGGCAGGAGCGGCGGCCCTGGCGGGCCCCCCGGCTTGGGAGGCCCCCCTGGCTTTGGTGGGCCTGGCCAACCAACGGCCGGCGACGAGCTCAGCGCGCTGATGTACTGGCGGCAGGGCATGGTGACCATTGATGCCAGGCGCGCCGCCAGCTATCTGATCGAGGCCCGGGTGTGGGTTCCAGACCACGTGGAGGAGGTGGGCGAGACGATCCCTGGTTTCATCTACGTTCGACATCCGTCCCGGTACATTGGGGTGGGTGTGCAGTTCGCCGCAAGCGATGGCACGCCGGTTGGAGGGCCCGCTGAACGGCTTCGGCTGGAACCCAGGGCGGGCACGTATGATACGCTTCTGATCAGGGTAGACGTTTATCCAGGTGGCTCCCCGGGCGCAGGCACCGCCCTGATCGTTACGGCCTACACGAGGGACCGCGGCGAGGACGGGCGCAGCCTGGTCTTTCTGCCCGCCGGCGCCCTGAAGGATGGCAAGCTTAGGTTCGCGCTGGCCCTGGGGTTGGGCCCCACCACGAATGGCTACGTTCCTGAGTTTCACCTGTGCTCGGTGAGGATTGCCCAGGTGGTTACGACGCCGGGGGCTGGCAGCGCGACGCAACGCAAACAGGTGGCAAGGAGAGGAAACAGATGAAACGTAGTTGGCGCGCAGCGTTGGCGGGCCTGGTGCTGGCACTGCTGATGACGGGCACCGTGCTGCTAACAAGGTCCGTGGCCCAAGCACCGCCAGACCAGATGGGCCCGGGCGGATCTGCGGGACCCGGTGGCCCCGGGATGATGGGCCCGCCACCAGGTATGATGGGCATGATGGGGATGGGCGGAGGCGGAACCGTGCTAGCCGCCACCGACAAGTTCGTCTACGTGGTCCGTGGCGACACCCTGTACCAGTTCGATGCGGACCGCCTGGCGCTGGTGAAGCAGGCGACCATACCAGGCGGCGCCGCTGCCCAGATGCGGCAACAGAGGCAAATGCAGCCTCAACAGCAGCAGTAGCCCCCGGGATCTACTGAGCATCGCCGGCCGGAGGGAGATCTCCGAAGCCTCATCCCCTCCGGCCGGCGACATACCCCGTTTGGGCCTGCTGGCGCCCCCAACTCACCTGGCACGGCGCGGCGTCGGCTAGCGGCCCACAATCTGCTCTGTCGGCCCATCCACCTGGCCATCCACCAACCTGCCAACGGCCGCGCCACCAAACTGCGCGTCGTAGAGCCTGCGGTAGGCGCCGTTCCGTGCCAGCAGCTCCGCGTGGGTGCCGATCTCGGCCACGCGCCCCCCCTCAAGCACCACTATCCGGTCGGCGCGCAGCACGGTGGAGAGCCTGTGCGCTACCACGAAGCTGGTTCGCCCAACCATCAGCCGTTCGAGGGCATCCTGTATGGCCGCCTCCGACTCTGAGTCGAGCGATGAGGTGGCCTCGTCAAGGATGAGGATGCGGGGATCTCGGAGTATGGCCCTGGCGATGGCAATCCGTTGCCTCTGCCCGCCGGACAGCTTGATTCCTCGCTCACCAACCTGCGTCTCGTAGCCCTCGGGCAGGTTGCAGATGAAGCCGTGGGCGTTGGCGGCCTTGGCGGCGGCCTCCACCTCGGCGTCCGTGGCGTCTGGCCGGCCAAACCGGATGTTCTCGCGGATGCTGGTGCCAAACAGGAACGTCTCCTGAAACACGACGCCGATCTGCCGTCTAAGCGAGTGCTGAGTCACCTCCCTCACATCGATGCCGTCCACGGTCACGCGGCCTTCGCGGGGGTCGTAGAAGCGGCAGATAAGGTGGGCGAGCGTGGTTTTGCCGGCGCCGGACGGGCCCACCAGCGCCACCATCTCGCCGGGGCGGGCGCGCACGGTTACGTCCGTCAGCGCGTCCTTCCCGTCGCCGTAATCGAAGGAGACATGATGGAGATGCACATCGCCAGCGATTGGGGGGAGCTCCCGCGCGTTTGGGGCGTCTTGCACCTGCGGAACCGTATCCAGCAGCTGGAAAACGCGGTCGGCGCCGGCCATGGCCGACTGCAGCAAGGAGTTGAGGCTAACGAACCAGGCGGTGGGGCCAAACAGCCCGCCCAGGTAACTGGTGAACGCCACAAGCACGCCCGGCTTCATCTGCCCGGCGATGACCTTCTGGCCCCCCCACCACATAACGAGCATCACGCCGCCCCACGCCGCAATGCTGCTCGTCTCGCCGGAAACGGCGCCTAAGGTGGCCTGCTTCAGGCGCACAGGGATCATTGAGAGGAAGAGGGAGACGAACCTGCGGATCTGAAGCGCCTCCTGGGTGAACGACTTGACCTCGCGCATCCCGGAGATGGCCTCCTGGAGCCCCTCGGAGATGGCGGCGGCCCGCTCTTGTACGTGCCTGCCCGCGTGCCGCAACGGCCTCCCGAACACCACTATGCTTACGGCGAACAACGGCACTATGGGCCAGGAAATGGCCGCCAACCCCGGCTCTATGCGGAACAGCACCACCAGCGTAACAACCACCTGAAGGGAGTTCGTGATCAGGTCCACCAACGTGGATGTGTACAGCCCCTGCATGGCGCCTACATCGTTGGTGAACGTGGACATGAGGCGACCCGTCTTCTCCTGGCCAAAGTACGACAGCGAGAGGTTCTGGAGGTGGCGGAACACGTCGCTGCGGATGTCTGCGGTGGCGCGCTCACCCACGTAGGTGAACAAGAGCTGCCGCAACACGGTAAGCACGCCTGAGGTGAGAAGGGCCAGGCTGAAGGCTGTGAGACAGAACCGGAGCGACTGAAGCGACTGTTGCGGGCTGGCCGACGGCAGAAACACCTCGTCGATCAGCTTCTTTGTGATCCAGGGAAACGCCAGGTTGGCAACGGTAACGCCCAACGCACAGATCAACGCGGGTATCTGGAGCCACCAGTACGGCTTCAGGTATCCAAACGCCCTCAAAATGGAGTTCATCGAGGAGCTTCCTCCGCAAGTGGCGAGCAGATGCGGCCGCACCGAGGCGATTCGCGACCCCACCTGCTTTGATGCCAGTAAGCGCGGCCCTGTTCACCAGGCGGTGGGCTCCGCACTGGGACGCAAGGCCGCGGCTAGGCAAACGGCGCGCGCCAGCACACCGTGGGCAGCTGGGTCATGGTTGTTAGGCCCGGGGGTGCTGCCGCCACAAACGACGCGGCGTTCACCATAATCGCCGCCGTGCTCACGTCGCCGTGGATGCCGTCGATGGACACGCTTACAGGAGGATCGCCATCCACGCTCAGATAGTCGCCGGGCTCGGGGGCGCCCACGTACATCTCAAGCTCGAGGGAGAGCCGCTTTAGCTCCCCTTCCCAGCCAACCGCGGTCTGGCGGACGCCGGCAACCTGCCCCGCCTCCACGCGCAGGTGTTCGGTCTCCACTGGCTGCTGGGCCACCACAGGCGCAATCTCGTCGTCCACCCGCGTCAGCCTCCACCCAAGCGCCGCGGCCACCATATCCACCGACTCTGGCAGTCCAACGTGGCGCACCTTCCCCGCCTGCACCATCTGTTGGAACCGCTCCACCGTAAGCCCCGCCCCGATCTTCCGCTGCAGGGCGTGCCGGCGCTTGGATGCGTTCACCACCCGACGCGCAGATACGCCTCTCACATCTCGACACATGCCAGTTACGGTGATGAGCATCAGGTCCATGGCAAACCCGGGGTTGATGCCGGTGCCCAACACCGTTACGCCGCCCTGCCTTGCCGCCGCATCGATCCGCTCTGCCCAGCCTCGGTTGCGGACCCACGGGTACGACAGCTCCTCGCAGCTGGAAACCACGTTAGCGCCCGCCCTGCACACTGCCTCGATCTGGGGGCCGACGTCGTCGAGGAAGGAGCCGGTGCTGTGGAACACCAGCGTCGGGCGGAGGCTGGCTAGAAGCGGCCCCGCATCGGGCCGCACGTCCACCCCAAGCGGACGCCCCAAGCTGGCTACGTCGCCCACGTCGCGCCCCACCTTGTGCGGGTCGGCGTCGACCGCGCCCACCAGCCGCATATCCGGCCTGACCGCCACCAGCCTGGCCACTAGGCATCCGATCGGCCCCATGCCATACTGCACCACCGTAACGGGCTGGTTCATATACCCTCAGCCTTTCTTTGACGAAGCACGCCCTGGTTTCCCCGGACGTTGCTTTTCGCTGCTGGAGACGCGTTGTCCTACGCCAGCCGCCAACCGCACGCATCACGCAGCTGACCCATTTTGTCACATCGCGCGGCCTGGCTGTGCCACGCTGTGTTCACCGGGCAAGAGAGGCTGGCACGTTTCATGCACCCTCCCTCCGCGAGGCGATCTCTCGGGCGCCGTTCCATCGGTGCCCCGCAGTGTCACGCCCTGGGTAGGTGGCTGTTGGACCGTACATCTATCGATACCCGTGCTATTCCCGCGGTTCGCGCGCACGACAAGGCAGCGATTGGGCAGTTGGCCGAGCTGGCGGTTGTGCTGTCTCTGCTCTTGGCGGTGTACTGGCAGGCAGTGGTGGAGATGGTGGGCCGATGGCGCACAGACGAAGGGGCGTCACACGGGTTCCTCATAGTCCCCATCGCAACCGCGATCTTGTGGGCGCGCCGGCGAGACCTGGCGGCGGCGCCCAGGCGCATCTTCCCGCCGGGGCTGTGCGTGCTTGCACTGGGTCTCCTCGTTGAGGTGGTGGCCGGCTGGGCGGACATAGCGTTCATCCAACCGGTGGCGCTGCTCATATCGGTGGGTGGGTTGGTGCTGTATATGGCTGGTCCTGCGCTCTTCAAGGTGGCCATCTTCCCATACGCTTTCCTGTACTTCATGGTGCCTTGGCCGGACTTCCTGGTGGAGATGGTGAGCTTCCCGCTTCAGCTTCTCACGTCAACCTATGCCACCATGCTAGCCGGCCTGATGGGCATACCCATCAAACGCGTTGGGGTGGACCTCTATATGCCAGGGCTGTCGCTGACAATAGCGGCGGCGTGCAGCGGAATCAGGTCGCAGATGGCGTTGATGGCGCTTGCGTCGCTTTTCGCCTACCTGACTCAAGCATCTCTGCCGCGCAGGCTCTTGCTCTTCCTTTCCGGCATACCTGTTGCACTGATAGCCAATGTAGTGAGGGTTACGCTGGTGATACTCGTGGGGCTTTACGTCGATAAGCGCCTGGCGATCGGCCTGTTCCACGATTACTCCGGTCCGGTGCTGTTTCTCTTCTCAACGTTGGCCCTTATGGGTCTGCAGAGGCTGATAACGGGATGCCAAAGCCAAGCTTCCTCATAGTGTGCGCCATGCTTGGGTGCGCTCTGGCACTCCAGAGGGCAGCCCAAACCGAGCACGGGGCTGCATGGAGCTCCCCCAACCTGTCGTCGGTGCCGGCGTCGTTCGGGGGGTGGAGGTCGGAGAACAGGCAGCTGGACGCGGTCTCTCGTTCGCTGCTGGAGCCAGATGCGGTGCTCTGGCGAACGTACGTGGACCCGGCGGGGGTGCCTCTGGATTTCCTGGTTGTGTACGGTCACAGAAAGAAGACGTTCCACTCTCCCGGCTTCTGCCTGCCCGGCGGAGGGTGGGAGATTGTGAGCAAGCGGACCGTCAACCTGGACCTGCAGGGCGGCAACCCAAGGCGGGTTTGCGCCAACCTGTTCGAGATTCAGAACCAGGGCAGGCGACAGATTGCGCTCTATTGGTTCGCTCATCGTGGAGGCACCACGCCAAGCCTCATACGGCACAACCTCGGCCTCATGTGCAGCCGAGTGGCCCATCAGCGTGCCACCGGCGCCCTTGTGCGAGTGTTGGTGCCAGTGCTCACTACGGAGGACGACGCCATCCGGCGCGCGGTCCTCTTCCTCAAGAGGGTCTACCCGGAGGCCAGCCGGCAGATAGCCGCCTGAAACCGAATCGAACGACCTGGGAGCGATCACGCCATGGATTTCTGGAAGATATACGGCGCCCTGAAGAGGCGGATTTGGGTGGTGATCGCGGCTGCGGTGTTGACCACCAGCGCAGCAGCCGTGGGCAGCACCTTCCTGGGCACCTACTACCGGGCAGCCGCCACCCTAATGCCATCCGAGCGGGCCCTGGAGCGGACCCCCTACATGGGCGGGGCGGCTTCCACGGATAGCTCCGGCCAACACAGGTCGCAGATCAACAACCTGGTGGCGCTGGCCCGCAGCCGCTACGTGGCGGGACAGGTCATCCGGAAGCTGCACCTGCGCACAACCCCGGATAGGCTGCTGCAGGAGGTGTCGGTCGGCCCTGCGTCGCAATCGGGCAACACCGACCTGCTTCGGCTTGAGGTTACCAACAAGAATCCCAACGACGCCGTGCGCATAACCAACGCCATGGCCCAAACGTTCGTGGAGTTCTACGACGACCTAAGCCACCGAGATGCCGCGCGCACACGCAAGTTCCTAGAGGACCAGGCCGAGGCCGCTCGCCTTAAGCTGCGCACCAAGCAGATGGCCGTGGCCCAGTACCAGCGGCGCACCGGCGTCGTCTCCGTCCCCGACGAGCTCGCCGCCGCCGTTTCTGCCACCAACGCCAAGATGCAAGAGCGCGACCAGGCGGCCGCACAGGTGGCCCAGCTGACGGAAGAGCTCAGAACTGTGGACGAGCAGATAGCCGCCACCCCGAAAGAGCGCACCGTCACCGAGATGTCCAGCAACAACCCGGTCTTCCAGCAGCTCCAAGCCGATGTTACACGCCTCGAAACGCAGCTTATGCAGGAGCGGGCCATCCATACGGACGAGCACCCCAACGTGAAGAGGCTGCAGAACCAGCTGGACCAGGCGCGCGCCAGGATGGAGCAGGAGCGCGGAAAGCTGGTGGCTACCACTCGCGTGGTTGACAACCCACGCTACCAGGACCTGATCTCCCGCCGCGAATCGCTGGAAGCCGCCAGACAAGGCGCCATGGCCAAGCTGAACAGCTTGCAGAGGGACCTCGCGCAGAGGCAATCAAAGCTTGCGCACTACAACGGCGTGGACCTGGCACTGGCAGCATTGATGAGGGATTTCAACCTAGCTCAGGATAACTACGCCGCGGCCCTGCAGCGCCTCGACCAGGCCCGCGCCGACGAGAAGGTGTCAACAAACACGGGAGCCATCAACATCGTCGACCTAGCGGACGTGGCTGATGGGCCCATCCAGAAGGGCCCCAGCCGCGCTCAACTGATAGCCCTCGCGTTGGTGCTGGGCCTCGCCCTTGGCGCAGGCTCCGTAATCGGCCTGGAGGCCATCGACACCACCGTGAGATCGCGCCAGGACCTCGAGGGCCTCATGGAGCTGCCGGTTACCGGCCTCATCCCACGCCTCGCGGCCGCCTCGGAGCAACGCCTGGCGCTACCCAAGATCACCCACCTCCAGCCCGGTTCGCCGCATGCGGAAGCGTACCGGTTCTTGGCCACCGATCTGCTACTCTCCACCGCTACCGAACCGGCCAAGACCGTGATGGTTGCCACCGCCAAGCCTGGGCAGGGCGGCACATCCACCATCAGCAACCTGGCCATAACCATGGCTCAGGCGGGCAGACGGGTGGTGCTGGTGGACGCGGACATGCGTCGTCCGTCGCTGCACACAGTGTTTGGCCTCCGCAACGACGTGGGCCTGAGTACCCTGCTGAGCAACGGCCACGCCCTGGAGGATGCGCTTCAGCCCACCGGCATAAGGGAGCTCGCGGTGCTCACTGCGGGGCCCGTGCCGGAGAACCCGTGGCAGCTGCTTAGGTCCGCACGCATGCGAGATCTGGTGGAGGAGCTGAAGTCCTCTTGCGACTTCGTCTTCTTCGACACGCCGAGTGCCGTGGTGTTCGCAGACGCGATGGCGGTGGCCTCTCTGGTGGATGGCGCTATATTCGTCGTCAGGGCCCAGGAGGCGCCAGCTGGCAGCGAGATCCAGATAAAGGGCCTGCTCAACAAGGCCAACCTTCGCATCCTAGCAGTTGTGCTCAACGACGTGCCAGCTATGAACGTGGACAGCTACCGGTTCTACTCCCACTACTACAGAGCCGAAGCCCGCGAAGCTCTGGCATCGGCGCAGTCTCCCGCATTGCCCGCAGGCACGCTGGAGGAGGAGCAGGATCTGTAGTGCAGATGTCGTCAGCATAAACCGGTTGATCACGCGTCACTGGGCTGCCGCCACTTCCCCGAGTGGCATGTCCGGGCCGGCGGCAGCCCAAGACCCTTGGCCGAGGGTACAAAGCGGTGAGCAACAGTAACCCCAAACGGATACTCATAGTGGGAGCAGGTGAGGCGGGCCGTACACTGGCGCAGGCATTGGAGCGCCAGCACGGATCGCAGTGCCTGGTGGTTGGCTTCGTGGATGACCACCCGGAGGCCGCCAACGGCTCGCGAGACAAGGTGCTGGGCGGCCGCCAAGACCTGCTCACTCTCGTCGATAAGCACCAAGTGGATGAGGTGATCGTGGCAGACGCGCCATCCTGGCAGGAACGACTGGTGGAAAGCCTGTGCAGCAACGGCCACCGCAACCTCACGGTTAGGGTGGTGCCCTCCATGTACGAGGCGATGATCGGTCGGCCGGCGTTCGCCTCGGTGGACGACGTGCCCATGCTGGGACTCACGGTCCCAACCCCGCCGCGCGCCTACGTCGTCGCCAAACGCATCTTCGATGTAGCTTGCTCGGCGCTCGCGCTCGTCGTGACTTCGCCGGTTCTCGCCCTAGGCGCCTTGGCAATCAAGTTGACATCCAGGGGGCCGGTGCTGTACAAACAGAACCGCGTTGGCCTGAACGGCGTCACGTTCCAGATGCTTAAGCTGCGAACCATGGTGGCGGACGCCGAACGCCAGACCGGGCCGGTGCTCTCGTGCGGAAAGGGCGACGGCAGGGTTACCCCCGTCGGGCGGCTGCTCCGGAAGCTGCGCCTAGACGAGCTGCCGCAGTTCGTCAACGTGCTCCGGGGAGAGATGAGCGTCATAGGCCCGCGCCCCGAGCGGCCGTGCTTTGTGCAAGACTACGAGCAGAAGGTGCCAGCGTACAAGCAGCGACATCGAATACGCCCGGGCATCACCGGACTCGCCCAGGTGAACGGCTACTACCAGAGCAGCTTCGATATCAAGCTGCGGTACGACCTTATGTACATCTTCAACCAGTCGGTAATGCTGGACCTGAAGATACTGCTGCTCACGGCGAAGGCCATCTTCTGCAGCGGCGGAAGCTAACCCCGCCGAGGGCGCGGCCGGCCCAGCCTACCGCAGGCTGGGCCTTCTTGTTTTGTCAGCCCACAGAGCAAACCGATCTTGCCGAGCAGCCAAGAACAGAGGGCAGATATGGGACCGAGGTCGCAGGGACGAAGGTGAGAAGCCGCAGAAGGGAGGGAGATGGAACAGAGGCGAAGGCAACCCAAAGGCCACTTCCCCTCCCCCTGCCCCTCACGGGCTTACGTGACGCAACCACACCTCACACGCTCCTCCCAGCTCCCCTCTCCCCGCAAGTGGGAGAGGGGTGGCGAAGCGCCGGGGTGAGGCTAACATCAGTTCCAGGCCAGGGGCGAAGGCAACCACTCCTTTTCCGGAGCACGTTCGCCCTGCACCAGCCCATCTGTCAACAGGAGTCTCGCTCGTCGCCACGCAAGAGATTCGTGTGCGATGAGCGCATTGCTTCTCCTCACCAACGACGACGGCATACACGCAGGCGGCATCCTCGCGCTTAAGCAGGCGCTGGTTGGCATCGGCGAGATCGTGGTAGTGGCGCCCGACAGGCCACGCAGCGCCTCTGGCCACTCCATCACCCTCCACAAGCCGCTGAGGGTGAACAAGGTGAGGATGCCGGACGGCGGCGAGTGGTACTCCACAAGCGGCACCCCATCCGATTGTGTGATGCTAGCCGGCAACGAGCTGCTACCACGCAAGCCCGATCTGGTGCTCTCCGGCATCAACGATGGCCCCAACCTGGGGTGGGACCTCACCTACTCCGGGACCGTGGCCGCCGCCATGGAGGGAGCCATTATGGGGTGCCAGGCCATGGCCATATCGCTGGTGAACACGGGGCACCACCCAGAATGGGACTACACCGTGGCCGCTAGGTTCGCTGCGGAGGCCGCACGGCTGCTTCTGGCGGAGCCGCTTCCTCCCCACGTGCTGCTCAACGTGAACGTGCCCATTCCCCCTGACGGCCGCGTGAGGGGCGCGCGCCTCACCGTTCAGGGCGTACGGCGTTACCCCGGCCAGGTGGAGAAGCGAGTGGACCCGTTCGGCAAAACCTACTACTGGCTGGGCGGAGATCTGCCGGAAGACACGCTGCAGGAGGGCAGCGATGTCCACGCCGTGGCGGAGGGGTTTGTGTCCGTGACGCCGGTACAGCTTGACCTAACCTGCTATGCAGTGCTGGATGAGCTCAGAAACTGCAGCGCGCTTGGCAGAATGCTTCGTGAGTTTGGCAGCCAGTAGCCGAGTCACATAACCTTCTCCACCAAGGCGCGGCTCTGGCGATCGAGCTCATCAAGGCGGGGAAGCTCGAAGCGGTTGCCGTCAACGTCCACCACTAGCAGGTGTCCCCCCTCCATCTCGAACACGCTCTCCCCCATGCCGCGTACTATGAACTCCCTGGGGCCGCGGTTCGTCATCACCTTCCACCTCACCACGCCGAACAGCTCGCTCACGTCCAGAACCCTTTGGATGAGCGCGGTGAAGTAGCGGCGGGCCAGCTCATCCTGGATCACGCGCTTGGACTCCGGGTCAAGGTCATCCAGGTCACGGATGATGGCGAACTGCTTGTCGTGGGCGTCCGCCACGCCTATGTACTGCCCCGGGCGTGAGAGCGGAAACGCTCGAGACAGCTTCGCCTTCAGGTACGAGCGGTCGCCCTCTATGGTGGCGCGCACAAGCCCACGTGCGTCTCTGAACACACGCAGTTTGGACACGTCTACGGCAAGGATGTCCCTAACCTCCTCTAGGTGAGGTACCTGCAACTCCCGCGACGCGGTGGCGTCCCCTACGCTCGTCCTGACTACGACGTCGTGACCGTGAGCCTCTTGCGACATGAGGAACCTCCATGTGGGGCTACGAAGGCCGGCAGACGACGGTGCCGGGCTGGCCGATCTCGCCGGAGATGGAAACCTTGACTGGCAGAAACCGCCCTATGGTCCACGCGTTTGTAACGAGATGCTGGGTAACGCGCGACACGGTGAAGCGAGACTCGCCTGCGGACAGCGCGGCGGGGAGAAGAAGCTGGTCCGCCAGGTGCGAGTCCACGCACGCGCCGGTGGCGTGGAAGGCCAGCAGTTGGCCCACGGCGTCTTGGGCAACAATCTCCGCGCGTTTGCCCCGTTCGCCCAGCGAGGAGAATCCAGCAACGCAGCCCTGGTACTCCGCCACCAGCACGATATAGCACCCCGGCCCGGGCGACTGCCGAAGGGCGATCTCGATGCGGGCGGAGATGCCAGCAGCCCTAAGCGCCTGGAGCGCGTAATCCTGCATGCGGTGTGCGATCTGCTCTGGGAGGTTGGCCAGGCCAACAACACCGCGCACGCCCACCAGCTCGCCTCTGTGCTCTGCCAGCACGGGGCGAACGTGGGTGGTGGGCCGAACCTCCGCGACTATCCTGCCGCCGCCCTGGGGGTAGAAGCCGCACGCCTCCATGCTGAGCGTGGCGCACAGGCCGGTGGTCTCCGCTGCGCGCAGGAAAACCTCCGACACGTACTCGAACGGGGGGCTCCAAGGGACATGCGTGCCGCCGGTGATTGTGGCGGTGGACGGAGCGGACGCCACCGCAAGCGGCACGAAGATAGTTTGGAATAGGAGAAGCGCCGAGCCCGCGGTGCCTATGTTGAAGGAATGGCTGCCAGGCACGACGCGGCCAGGGGCAAATCGGAGGGTTTGCGAGCCCAGGCTGGCGCCCTCAACGGAGGCGTTGGAGATGGCCTGGGCGGCGTTAACGGCGCCGAGGTGTTGGGCGGCAAGGCCGGGCTTCTTGCGGCCCGCGCGGATGTTGACAACCTCCAGCGATTGGCCGGTGGCAAGGGAGAGGGCGAGGGCTGTGCGCAGTATCTGGCCGCCACCTTCGCCATAAGAGCCATCTAGAAGCACGTCTGCCATATGCCGCCCCCCATGAGGCAAGCGGCAGGCGCCCTAAGGAGACGCCTGCCGCTGGGTACGGTCACCACTCACTGCTAACACAACAGCGAGTTCAGCGCTGTTCGCGGTGCAGAGTGTGCTTGTTGCACGGCTTACAGTACTTCTTCAGCTCCAGTCTGTCCGGGTCGTTTCGCTTGTTCTTGGTAGTCGCGTAGTTACGCGACTTACACTCGGTGCAAGCCAACGTGATGACGACCCTGGCCTCTTGCTTCGCCATGGATTGCTCCTAACGGGCTGGGTGCGAGTTACTCGATGACCTTGGACACCACGCCCGCACCGACGGTATGGCCACCCTCGCGGATAGCGAACCGGAGCTGCTCTTCCATAGCGATGGGCTGAATGAGCTCGGCCTCTATGGTGACGTTATCGCCGGGCATCACCATCTCAACACCCTCAGGCAACTTGGTGGTACCGGTGACGTCCGTGGTACGGAAGTAGAACTGGGGCCTGTAGCCGTTGAAGAACGGCGTATGGCGACCACCCTCTTCCTTTGAGAGGACGTACACCTCAGCCTGGAACTTGGTGTGAGGGGTAATGCTCTTGGGCTTGGCCACAACCTGGCCGCGCTCAACTTCGTTGCGCTCAACGCCGCGCAGGAGGAGGCCAACGTTGTCACCCGCCTGGCCCTGGTCCAAGGTCTTGCGGAACATCTCAACACCGGTAACGACGGTGCTTCTGGTCTCTCTGATGCCAACGATCTCGACGGGTTCGCCGACCTTGATGACGCCGCGCTCGATTCTGCCGGTAACGACGGTGCCGCGGCCCGTGATGGTGAACACGTCCTCGATGGGCATCAGGAACGGCTTATCGATGTCGCGCTGCGGGGTGGGGATGCTGGTATCGATCGCGTCCAGCAGGTCCCAAATCTTACCACACCACTGGCATTCGCGCTTGCTGCAGCCGCATTCCAAGGCCTTGGTGGCGGAGCCGATGATAACTGGGAGGTCGTCGCCGGGGAACTCGTACTTAGACAGCAGGTCCCTGACCTCCAGCTCAACCAGCTCCAGGAGCTCGGGATCGTCCACCATGTCTGCCTTGTTCATGAAGACTACAATGTAAGGAACATTAACCTGGCGAGCAAGCAGCACGTGCTCGCGGGTTTGCGGCATGGGTCCGTCAGCAGCGCTCACCACTAGGATGGCGCCGTCCATCTGGGCCGCGCCGGTAATCATGTTCTTAATGTAGTCAGCATGGCCGGGGCAGTCCACGTGGGCGTAATGACGTGCAGCCGTCTGGTACTCGGCGTGGAAGATGTTGATGGTTACGCCACGCTCGCGCTCTTCGGGGGCACCGTCGATCTTGTCGTAGGGTGTGTACTCAGCCTGCCCCACGGATGCCAGCACCTGCGTGATGGCAGCGGTAAGGGTTGTCTTGCCGTGGTCTACGTGACCGATGGTGCCCACATTCACGTGTGGCTTCGTACGCTCGAACTTAGCCTTAGCCATTTGCCTCTGTACTCCCTCCCTGTCTCCGGCCGTAGTAATCCGCTCGCATCAGCTCCCAGGGAATAGAAATGGAGCCCACGATGGGACTCGGACCCATGACCTCCTCTTTACCAAAGAGGTGCGCTACCTCTGCGCCACGTGGGCTCTTGAGTGGTGGGCAGGGGAGGATTCGAACCTCCGTAGCTTCCGCAACGATTTTACAGACCGCTCCCTTTAGCCACTCGGGCACCTGCCCACTTATATGGAGCCGACGATCCGATTCGAACGGATGACGTGCTGTTTACAAAACAGCTGCTCTACCACTGAGCTACGCCGGCCTATCCCTTGCCGAGACGCTCTCCGATCTTCCGCTTGGCCCTCTGCAAAGCGTTATCTATCGATTTCGTCTGGCAGTTGAGCTCGTCGGCCATCTCTCTGTAGGACTTGCGCTCTAGGTAGGCCTGCAGCACTTGGTACTCCAGTTGGCTCAGGTCTTTCTGCGCCTGGCCCTCCAGGTAATCCGTAACCTCCTGGTTCATCACGATGGACTCTGGGTCCACCGCCTGCACATCCGGGATGACGTCCATCAGCATTCCCTCGGGGTCCTCATCGAACACCGGCCGATTGAGCGACACGTACGAGTTCAGGGGAACGTGCTTCTGGCGCGTGGCCGTCTTGATGGCCGTTATGATCTGCCTCGTGACGCACAGCTCCGCAAAGGCCTTGAACCGCGCAGCCCGGTCGTTCCGGAAGTCACGGATGGCCTTGAAGAGCCCTATCATCCCTTCTTGTACTACGTCCTCATGATCAGCGCCCACTAGAAAGTAGGACCTGGCCTTGCCTTCCACAAGGGACCGATACTTCTTCAGGAGGTACTCCTGCGCGTACTTGTTGCCCTTGCGGGCGGACAGCACCAGCTCTTCGTCCGTTTGGCCTGCACAGCTCCCCGAGGACGAAGAGACGTAGCCCTTGCGACCAGCATCCATGAAGCACCGCCTCCGTGAAAGTGGGCCTGCTATGATGGTCAACCCGTCTTGAGCTATTATAGGGCGTGCCGCAAACCGTGTCAATACACCGACCGGATGCTCTACGGCCTCTTCGAGAGGTTACAACGTAACTGGTCTCGCCGGCCCCTCATCCAATTCGCACAAGATACTTGACACTACCAGCCCGTCTTGACCGCCTCCTAACGGCAGGTCATTAGCGCGCTTCTGCACCCCCCGTCCCCTCTCCCACCGCGCAGGCTTGGGGAGAGGGGCTGCCTCCCGTGCCTCACGAGCTAGCGGGAGGCAGCCACACCTCATACCCTCCTCCCACCACCGCTCTCCCACTTACGGGGAGACGGGTGGCGAAGCCGGGGTGAGGGCAACTACGAGCCCTGCTTAGCTGCCTCTACCATCACACAAAGGGTTGGGGATGGGCACCGGAGAACAGCGCAGTGCCTTAGCGCATCCCCCACCCCTGTGCCCGCATGCTTCCGTTTGGCGTTGCGCTTGCACCCCGAATCCGCTATAATTGTGCAAATTCCAAGCGGGGCCCACGGAGTATGCACATGGATGATAAGCTCGACAAGATCGGCCTTACATTTGACGATGTCTTGCTAATCCCCGCAGAGTCGCACGTGTTGCCCAATGAGGTTGCCACTAATACCGTCTTTACGCCCGATATCACCCTCAATATCCCTATAGTTTCCTCTCCCATGGACACGGTTACCGAAGCCCGCATGGCCATCGCGCTGGCGCGGGAGGGCGGCATCGGCGTCATTCACCGCAACATGACCATTGAGGCACAGGTGGCCGAGGTGGACAAGGTCAAGCGCTCCGAATCCGGCATGATCGTGGAGCCCGTTACCCTCTCCCCCTCCCACAAGCTCTCCGACGCCATCGCCGTCATGGATCGCTACCACATCTCCGGCGTTCCCATCACCGAGGACGACCGGTTGGTGGGCATCCTCACCAACCGAGACATCCGCTTCGAAGAGGACCTAGAGCGCTCCGTGGGCGACGTGATGACCAAGGAGAACCTGGTCACCGTTCCCGTTGGCACCACGCTTGAGGAGGCCAAGGAGATCCTCCACCGCCACAAGATCGAGAAGCTTCCAGTGGTGGATGGCAACGGCCGCTTGGTGGGTCTTATCACCGTAAAGGATATCCAAAAGCGCATCCAGTTCCCCAACGCCACCAAAGACGAGCGCGGAAGGCTGCGCGTGGCCGCCGCGGTTGGCGTGGGCAGAGATGCCTTTGAGCGCGCCGAGGCCCTGGCAGCCGCCGGCGTGGACGCCATCGTGGTTGACACCGCACACGGCCACTCCGCAGGTGTGATGAACACCGTCCGTCGGCTCAAGGAGTCGCTGGATGTGCCCATAGTTGCCGGAAGCATCTCCACCGCCGAAGCCGTTGAGGCGCTTGCCAGGTGCGGCGCCGATGCCCTGCGCGTGGGTCAGGGCCCCGGCTCCATCTGCACAACCCGCGTGGTTGCAGGCGCGGGCGTGCCCCAGATCACCGCCATCTACGACTGCGCACGCGCCGCCCAGAAGTTCGGCATCCCAGTGATCGCCGACGGCGGCATCCAGTACTCCGGCGATATCGCCAAGGCCATCGCCGCGGGCGCAGACTCCGTGATGCTCGGAAGCCTCTTGGCCGGCACGGATGAAAGCCCGGGCGAGATCATCATCTACCAAGGTGAGCGGTTCAAGGAGTACCGCGCCATGGGCAGCATCGGCGCCATGAGGCGACGCTTCAGCACCGACCGCTATTTCCAAGAGGGTGTCGTTGCTGCCAAGCTGGTGCCGGAGGGCATCGAGGCCCGCGTTCCGTACAAGGGCCCCCTCAACAACCTCATCCTTCAGCTTGTTGGGGGCCTGCGGTCGGGAATGGGTTACTGTGGCGCCCGAAACCTCGCGGAGATGAAGGCCAACACCCGCTTCGTCCGCATCACGTCCGCCGGCGTGCGCGAAAGCCACCCCCACGACGTGGAGATCACCAAGGAAGCCCCGAACTACCAGATCCGATAGGCAAGTTGCCCCCAACCTTCACCGAGCGCTTCGAGCAGATCGTTGGCCAGCTGCCTGGCTACGAGCACAGGCCACAGCAGGTTGAGATGGCGCGCCTCATCGCCCGCGCCATCCGAGACGGCAAACACGCCCTCGTGGAGGCAGGCACCGGCTGCGGCAAAACCATGGCGTATCTGCTGCCGCTGCTGGCCAACCACAAGAAGACCATCGTCTGCACCGGCACAATAGCGCTTCAAACACAGCTGATGGAGAAGGACCTCGTGTTCCTCTCCAAGGCGTTGCCGTTCCAGCTCAAGTTCGCCATCGCCAAGGGCCGCGGTAACTACCTATGCCTCCCCAAGCTCTTGGAGGCCGAGCGGTCCATCCCCCCCGGCTCCGCCGACTTCCAGACGGTTGCACGCCTCCGCGAGCTGCTGCGCGCCGGCGAGTGGGACGGCGACGTGGGCAACCTCCCCTTTTCGGTGCCGTCTCGACTGTGGGCCGAGGAGCTTGCCAGCACCCACGAGGAGTGCGGCGGCAACAAGTGCGCCTTCTACGGAGAATGCCCCTATAGGCGCGCCCGCCGGCGGTGGGAGGACGCCGATGTGCTGGTGGCCAACCACGCGCTCTACTTCATGCACCTAGCCACCGGAGGAGCGGTGCTCCCCAAGCCCGACGTGGTGGTCTTCGATGAGGCGCATCACATTGAGGAGTATGCCCGCCGCAGCCTCGCCGTCGAGATCAGCCGCGGCTCTACCCGCTACCTCATCACGCGGGTGGAGAGGCGACTGCGAGCGCTTCCGCGCCAGCTCAGCGAAGCGCTGGTCACTGCCGATAACAGGCTCGTGGAGTGGGTTGACCAAAGGGGCTGGAGGAGCTGCCGCATCACGGACCTGGGCGAGCTTCCGCAGATAGCCGAGGAGTTCAGCCTGGCCCTGGCACAGCTGGAGCAATGGATACGCCACGTAGACGCCGGCCAATTCCAGCTGTTCGGCGACACCCCGGAGATGGCCCGCGCCGAGGCGGATGCCCACAGAGAGGTGCTGCTCCAACTCACGTTGGGGCTGCGCGGCCGCTGGCGACACTTCGCAGACCTCCCAACGGACGGCGCGTGGGTGCACTGGCTGGAGGCGGATCAAAGGCGTCAGCAGTTCACCATCCTCTCCTCTCCACTGAGCGTGGCAGATGCCCTTGGCGACAAGCTCTGGAACGCCAACCCAACGGTGCTCACCTCTGCCACGCTGGCCGTGGCCAACAGCTTCCACTACCTCTGCTCCCGCATAGGCTTGCCGGAAGAGCTCTGTTACTCAGCGGTCCTCGACTCGCCGTTCGACTACGCCCAACAGGCCATCCTGTACCTGCCGCGCAGCCTCCCCGAACCGAACGACCCAACCTACAACCAGGCCATCGCCCCGCTCATCGAGGCCATCCTCAGAGCCACCGATGGCAGGGCGTTCGTCCTGTGTACGTCGCACAAATCCCTCAACGAGCTGCACAGCCTGCTGGCAGACCGCCTGCCGTTCCCCTGCAGATCGCAGCAGGAGATGCCGCGGGGGGCGTTGCTGGACTGGTTCAAGAGCGAGGAGCACCCCGTCCTCTTCGCCACAGCCTCGTTCTGGGAGGGCGTGGACGTGCCCGGCCAGAACCTCTCGTGCGTCGTCATCGACCGTATCCCGTTCACACACCCGGACGACCCCGTTCACCAGGCCACCGTGGAGTCCCTGAAGGCGGATGGGCGCGACTGGTTCACCGAGTACGCCCTGCCCAAAGCGGTGCTCACTCTGAAGCAGGGCTTCGGGCGGCTCATCCGCACCAAGCGCGACCGCGGCCTGGTGGCGATACTTGACCCACGCCTCACCCGCCGATACTACGGCCGCACCATTCTCGCATCCCTCCCGCCCGCCTGCCGCACAAACAGCCTCGATCCGGAGGAGCTGAGGCGGTTCCTTTCGGAGAACGGGGCGGGCGAGTAACCACCTCGACGCCGGTGGGCAAGCCGTCCCATCGCTGCCGGTTCGCGCGCGTGAGATCGAGGCCGGTCACAGGGGCCATACGGTTTTCAGCATCACTTTCTTCATCAGCCGGTTGGCGTTGGGATCCCCAAACACCAGATACCTCTCCACGCCTCCGTAGCCGGAATCGCGGAAAGCCAGGTAGCCGCCGGTTCCGCCGTTGCTGGCGACCAGCCTTCCGCCGATACCGCGCCGCTCCGTTATGTCGTAGTTGGCGGTGACAATGTGCTGGTACGCGTGCTCCTTGTGGCTGAGGATGGAGGACTCCACCCCAAGGGTTAGCCTGCCCCATCTCCATACGGCGGACGGCGTGACGAATCGCTTGTAGGCGCCAGCTTGGCGGCCCCAGGAGTAGCCGATGCCGTAATGGTGATACGGATCGGACGCACGCACCCGCAGGGCAACGGTCCACACCGCGTCGTTGAACTCCTCGTAGCGGCCGCCATCCCAAGTAAGCGTGAGGCCGTAATCGCTTCTGGTGGACAGCTCGGAGAAGAACGTGCGGGTACGGCGAAACACGCCTCCGCCCGTCTTGCGGCTGTCGTTGGTGGTTAGCACGGCAACCAGGTCGCGGATGGGGCCCTTGCGCCACTGGTTCACGTAACCAGCGTCGGCAATCACGCCTCTGTACCCGGTGAACGGGATGAAGCCCAGGTCATCGCAGAAGCCGGCGCTGACGGCATGGGGAATCACATCGAAGAAGAAGCGAGGGGCTTGGTGATAGAAGAAGGCGTTCCATGTGGCGCCGCGGCGGGCGTCTCCGCCCCAAGAGGCGGCCCATGCGGCGTCCACGCCCCAGCGCCCGCGCCGTAGGTTCTCGCCAAACACCAGCACGCGGTTGGTGCGGGGGTTGCCGTCGCGGCTGATGAGGGCGAAGTCAAAGGTAGTGGTGGGACCGAACTCGTGCCGGCCCCGCAGCACCGAATCCACACGGCTGCCCAGCTTCACAGCGGTGAGCACGCCGATCGTATCGCGGTCGGTGAGCCTGCCGTAGATGTTGGTGCCCATGTCGAAGCCGGGGATTCTGCCGCTGTGGAAATAGCGACCGGCCACGCCGCCGCCGTTGTACACCTCGCTGCCCTCCTGGAAGAAGGGCCTGCGGTCTGGCACGTAGCGCTGGCCGTATGAGAAGTCGATCGTTTCCACGGCACCCTCCACGGTGCTGAAGTCTGGCAGAAGGGTGGCGACGGCGGTTAGGCCCGGGGTGAGGGTGTAGCGGGCGTCGATGCCAGCGCGAGTGGAGGAGCCAGCGCCGGTGCCAAGGACGGGTATGGCGTAAGGGAGAAGCGAGAGCTGGCGTCTGAACTTGGGCGTGACGACGCCCACCCAATGCCCTTCCAGCTCGTACGTCTCCTGCGGCCCTATGTTGCACCACCACGAGTTGATTTTGGTGCGCTGGCACAGCCGGTTGAAGTTGAGTCCGCAGGTAACGGGCTGCTTAGAGATGGGGTAGTTCAGGATGCGCCAGGGAATGGCCATCTCCCCTTGCCAGCCGTCGGCCACGATTCTGCTGGCTGCCTGCCATGCCCCCTCCCACTCCAGCTTGCTGCCGCGGCCGCTGGCCAGATGGGCGAACTGCGTGCCAATTGGGTTCACCGCAAACCAAGACCGCCCGCCCCAGTTGTGGCTGTGGAACGGATCGATGCTGACGGAGAAGTAATCGTCGTTGGAGGGCATGGTGCCGCGCTTGGTCTCCCGCGCGACGATGCTGCCCGGCTGGGCATCGTACGCATGAAACGCCACGTATATGTGCGTCTCGGTGTAGCCGATCCAGACCTCCGTCTGATCTGCCACGGGGTTGCCGTACAGGTTGTCCACGAAGCGGCCGGACTTGGCGGCATGCTGCCAGCACGGATCCGAAAGGTCGCCGTCGATCACTGGCGGGGTGGATAGGCGGACGGCCGGCAGGTCGCGCCTCGTTGTGGCTGGCTCGGCCGCCAGCGCCGTGTTGGTGGCCAAAACCGCCCCAACAACCATGGCCGCCGCCAAGAACAAGCGTCTCGTCAGGTGCATATGGGTGAATCGCCCTCCGTCTACGCGATGCGGGATGCTTCGCCGTGGCTTCGCAGAGCCCTCCAACGGCTCCGTTGGTTAGAACGGCCGCCGGAGATGGTTTGTTCACCACCTCGAAGGAGGGAACCAGCAGCTTTGCGAACTGCTCAGCGAAGGGCCGAACCACCATCAAGGAGACCACTGTTGACACGAAGGGAACTCAACCTCGCCATCTTTGAGGGCACTGCCAACAAGGTGCTCTGGCAGCCACGCCTCGAGACCTGGATCGATCACCACATGGCGGAAGGCACCATGCCGGAGCCGTACAGGGGCCTGGACTACTTCGGCATATACGACGCTCTCAGGTGCTCGCCTCGCTACGCCGCATCCGCAGGCATCGAGCGCTACGAGGACCCTCCAGACGTGATCCGCACCGAGGAGCAGCACGGCGACCTCTTCGTGCAGACGGTCACCACTCCCAGCGGCACCATCACCACTGTCCATCAGGACATCTGGCGAAACGGCAAGCTGTGGAACCGCCGCATTCGCGAGTTCCCCGTCAAAACCGTGCAGGACCTACAGGTGGCAACCGACCTGGTTGAGCGCGAGCAATACCGCGCCAACCTCCAGTGGTTCCAGGAGGCGGCAGACCGCGTTGGCCACCGTGCAGAGCCCACCATCTTCCTGTCTAGTTCCGGCTTCACGGACCTCATCAAGTGGCTGTGCGGCCTGCCCGGCACGTATTATCTGCTGGCGGACCACCCGGAAGCGGTGGAAGCTTACCTGGAGGCGTGCGACCGCAGAGACGACCGCCTCATAGACGCGGCGCTCCATCTCCCGTGCCGCATCTTCAACCTGGGAGACCACGCCACCAACGAGTTCACGCCTCCGCCCATCCTCAAGCGCTACCTCATGCCGCGCTGGCAGCGCATCAGCGACCGCTTGCACGCGCACGGTCGCTTCGTTCACACGCATTGGGACGGCCACTCCAAAACCATGCTCCCCTACCTGAGGGAAACCCGACTGGACGGCGTGGAGGCCCTCACGCCGGTCCCTATGGGCGACATCACCCTTGATGAGATCAAGAAGGCGGTTGGAGACAGCATGGTTTGCCTCGACCTCATCCCGGCCATCCACTTCTTGCCGGAGTACAGCACCAACGATGTGCTGGAGTTCACCCGCCGCGTCATCGGTATGTTCGCGCCGCGCCTCATCCTGGGCGTCTCCGATGAGATCTCGCAGGTTGGCCAGATCGAGAAGATCGCGGCCATATCGGAGCTGGTTGACGAGGTCTGCGGCCTTGCCGACTGACCGCACCCGGCAAGCGGCTCCATTGCGGCAAACGCATCTTGCCGAGCAATCAAGGGACAGAAGTAGGGCGGCGGGCGCAGGGAGGAAGGTGACAAGAAGCAGCATGGATGGAAAAGGGATAGAGTGAGGGCAACGCCCAGGCCACCTCCCCTCACCCCCCCAGCCCCCTCTCCCACCGCGCAAGCTTGGGGAGAGAGGGAGCCTAGCGCGCCTCACACGCTCCTCCCAGCTCCCCTCTCCCCGTAAGTGGGAGAGGGGGGGCGAAGCCGGGGTGAGGGCAATTCC
>Ga0078972_1004364_pt1 | contig 39018 bp, 37 predicted proteins | sample YelNatPaOPGAMG01_FD_67568 | JGI IMG/M metagenome (GOLD analysis project Ga0078972, IMG submission 67568) | Hot spring thermophilic microbial communities from Obsidian Pool, Yellowstone National Park, USA - OP-RAMG-01 (SPADES assembly) (version 2) | ecosystem: Environmental > Aquatic > Thermal...
AGAGATGGAAAGAAGGAGATTCCTCGAGCTTACCCTCGCCGCTGGATCCACCCTCTTGATATCGGGACGAATTCCGTTTCTGGACGAAGGCGAGGCCAGGCAGGAGGGTGCCTCCCTTCCCGTACTGGCGGTAGCGGAGGGTAACATTCCTTCCCGGGTTACCAGAGGGGCCATCCAGGCCCTGGGAGGGATGAGCCGTTTCGTCGGCCGCGGGGATGTGGTGGTGATAAAGCCCAACATCGGATGGGATCGCACCCCCGAGCAGGCCGCCGATACCAATCCGGAGGTGGTGGCTACCCTGGTCGGGATGTGTCTGGAGGCGGGGGCCAAGCGGGTGAAGGTCTTCGACCACCCAGTCAACGACGCCCGGCGCTGCTACACTCGCTCAGGTATCGCAGAGGCCGCGTCCCGGGCCGGGGCCGAGGTACACCAGGTCGATCCCGGCAAGTTCAAGGAGATCAAGATCCCCGGGCTGATCCTGAAGAGTTGGCCCGTCTATACCGAGGCCTTGGAGGCCGACAGGCTGATCAATGTCCCCATTGCCAAGCACCACAGTCTGTCCAAGCTCACTTTAGGATTGAAGAACTGGATGGGGATCATCGGAGGACGCCGTTCCCTCCTCCATCAGCAGATAGACCTGGCCTTGGCCGATCTGGCCGCGGCCTTCAAACCCGATTTGGTGGTTCTCGATGCCATGCGTATCCTGATCGCCAACGGACCTCAGGGGGGAAGTCTCCAGGATGTCCGCATTACCAACAAGGTGATCGCTGGGGTCGATCAGGTGGCGGTAGATGCATGGGGTGCGACCCTATTCGGACTTCAGGGCAGTGATCTCGGGTATCTCCGGGAGGCCCACCGGAGGGGCCTGGGAGAGCTCGACTACCGCCGCTTGAAGATGGCATCGGTGAGGGTTTGAGGGAAATCAATGGCTAGGATCTTCCATTCGCTGGCGTTGGCCGCGGTAATAGCGCTCTCCCTCCCTTCTTCCAGTCGACCCGAGGATGTGCCAGCCCCCCAGGATCTGCTCTCGCTGATCCCCCGTCAGGGTGAGCTGGGCCATTGGAAGCCCGAGGGTGAGCCCGTCATATGTTTCGACGAAGATTGCCTCGCCGGATTCATCGACGGGGCCGCCCCCTTCTATCTGGAACGCGGGGTGGTGGCCGTTCTTTTCCAAAACTACTTGGATCCCCACACCGGAGCCGAGCTGAAGCTGGAGCTGTATCGGCTGCGGGGCCCGGAGGCCGCCCGATCCCTCTTCCAAGAGGCGGTCCTTAGAAGGACTTCTGCGGGTGGGGAGGACCTGCAACATTTGGGAGAGCAGCGCATCCTGGAGGAGGCGCTGCACGGAGTCTGGATACTGCACTTCTGGCAAGGAGCTCATTTCGTCCGCATTGAAGGCTACGGAGGCCAGAGAGGAACGGTCCCGGCCCGATCTGCGGTGATCGAACTGGGCTCCTGGCTTTCCCGAGCCCTCTGCGCATCGGGATCGAAGCCCCGATGAGGAACCTCCGCCGCGCCTCCCAGGCCTTCTTCCTCATCCTCTTCCTCTTTCTGACCTTCGCTACCAGATATCGCGGTAGCGACGACATACCTTATCCGGTCCGGCTCTTCCTGGATTGGGACCCCTTGCTTCTCCTCTCCACCGTTCTTTCCTCCCGCACCCTTCCTTCCAATCTGCTCTGGTCGTTGCTGGTGGTGGTGATCACCCTTCTCTTGGGAAGGGTCTTCTGCGGCTGGATCTGTCCCTTCGGCACCCTCCACCACCTCATGAGCCTTCGCCTGGACCCCTCCACCAGGGCCCTCCAGGCGAGTCGGCTCCACCACTGGTACAGGTTCAAGTACTATCTTCTCATCGCCCTGCTCTGTTCTTCCCTGCTGGGGGTTCACCTGACCGGTCTCTTCGATCCCCTTTCCCTGCTGATTCGCTCCTTTTCTGCCTTCGTGGATCCCGCCCTCAACCTCATCGGCCACTCCCTCCTTTCCCTCCCATCAGCCCCAACGCCGCAGGGGCTGCAGAGGATAGGCGAGGGCCTTCGCACCTGGGCCTGGGAATCCTTCCTCTCCCCCACCCCTCCCTACCTGCAGCAGGCCACCTTCATCGGACTCCTCTTCCTCCTTGCCCTCGGCCTGAACCGATGGGGACGCCGCTTTTGGTGCGTAGCCCTGTGCCCTTTAGGTGCCCTTTTGGGCCTTCTGTCCCGCTTCAGCCTCACCCGGCTGCGGATTGCCGATAGCTGCAACCGCTGCCAGATCTGCAACTCCGGCTGCCAGACCGCCGCCACCCCCTTTCCGGAAAGTTCCTGGATGCGGTCGGAATGTATCTACTGCTGGGGTTGCCCGCAGTCCTGCCCGCAAGGGGCGATCCAGTTTCGCCTTCGCGAAAAGGGAGAGAATCCAAACCATCTCGGCCTGGAGCGGAGGAGGGTCCTCTCCTCCGCCTTGGCTGGGGTCCTCCTGGTCCCTTTGCTGCGCTCTTCTTCCTCAGCCATCCTCCCCTCTTCCGACCTGATCCGCCCTCCCGGATCCCTGCCCGAGCAGGAGTTCCTCCGCCGCTGCCTCCGCTGCGGGGAGTGTCTGAAGGTCTGTCCCACCCACGGGCTGCAGCCGGCCCTTCTCCAGGGAGGTCTGGAGGCGCTGTGGACCCCGGTCCTGGTCCCCCGCCTGGGATATTGCGAGTATTCCTGCACCTTGTGCGGCCAGGTATGCCCTACCGGTGCCATCAAGAAGCTGACCCTCTCCCAAAAACAGGAGGTGAGGATCGGCGTTGCTTTTCTCGACAAGAATCGCTGCTTACCCTACCAGCAAGGGATTTCTTGCCTGGTCTGCGAGGAACATTGCCCCACGCCCAAGAAGGCGATCTGGCTGGAATGGGGTGAGGTAAAGGATCGCCAGGGCGTCATCCACCGGATTCAACTTCCCCATGTGGATCTCCGCCTCTGTATCGGCTGTGGGATCTGCGAGAAGCGCTGCCCCTTGACAGATCTACCCGCCATCCGGGTGAGCAGTATCGGCGAATCCCGATCCCGATCGAACCAGCTCCTGCTCCCTTCTCCATCCCTCTCCCGAGAAGGGGAGGGTTACCGTAACGGTTGACCGATCGCAGCGCTGTGTGGTAAGAGGAGGCCAATGGCCCAATGGAGGCATTGTCAAAGGAGAGAGCAAAGAGGAAAGGAGGTGATCCCCATGCCGGCGAAGAATCCGGCTACCAAGGCCGGAAAGGCCATGACCAAGAAGGCCGTTCCCTCTCCCAGGGCGAGCTGTGGCAAGAAGGCAGCCCCCACCAAGGCAGCCACTGCGAAGAAGAGCCAAGTGGGAAAGGCCTATCAGTGCAAAGTCTGCGGTTTGGTGGTCTCGGTCATCGAGGACTGCGGCTGCGTGGAGGCCTGCGATCTGATCTGCTGCCAGCAGCCCATGAAGCCCAAGCGCATCAAGGCGGCATGACGATCAGGGACTGGCTTGGCCGGGATCCCTGGGATCGGTGAAGGCCAGCACCCTGAGCCGGGGAGCCAGGATCCCGGCCAGCAAGGAGGGATCGATCAGGATCTGGTATCCCCCTCTTCCCGCACTGATGGGGATCTCCCTTTCCCGCATGATCGCCTCCTCCATCAACACGGGAAGGTCACGGCGCGTGCCCAAAGGACTGACGCCGCCGATTTGGTAGCCGGTAACGGGGTGGACCTTTTCCCGAGGGGACATGCCCATCTGTCTCTCCCCCAGCAGGGATGCCAGTCTCTTTAGGTTGACCTGCCGATCCCCCGGGCAGAGGGCCAGCCAGTAGCCTCCCGGCACGGACTGGAGGAGGAGGGTCTTCACCACCTGGGCGAGGGGGATCTGCAACTGGCGGGAGACCTCCTCGGCCGTTCTCTCCTCACAGGGAAAACTGGCCAGCCGAAAGGGGATTCCCCTCTGGGAGAGGAGCTTCAGGGCCGGGGTGAAAGGGGCATCCTCACGATCTATTCGGGCGCGTTGGTATTTCATGGCCCGCTGCTCTGCGATAGGCTATACCCTGGCAAACGGCCACCAGGCTGCCATCGACGGTGGAGACTTCGATCAGGTAGGTGGCGGTGCGCTGCCCCCGGTGGATCTCCCTGGCCTCCGCCTGCAACATCGTGCCCGGCGTCGGGGCGGACAGGTAAGTAATGTCCAGGTGAAGGGCCACGGCGGAGAGGCCATGGCTGTTGCAGGCCGCTGCAAAGGCATGGTCGGCCAAGGAGAAGATGGCCCCCCCGTGGACCCGATCGAGGAAATTGACCATCTCCGGCCGCACTTCCATCTCCATCTTGGAGCTTCCCAAAGATATATCCCGCACCCAGATCCCCAGATAGCGGGCGAAGGGATCGTCCTGCAACCTCGCCTTCAAGGCCTCCAGATCGGGCCCCTGCCCCTCTTCCATGGCCACAACCTCCTCCTCTCTTGCCCTATTTTTCTTGCTGCTCTTGCGTTCCTGCCGGCCTTGGGCTTCCTCCTGATTCACCCTGCTTCTTCTTGTAAAAATATCTCTTGAAGGCGGCCACCACCTCCCCATCGAAGTGCTTGCCCACGCCCTCCTCCAACACCGCGAAAGCCTCCTCGGGCGTAGAGGGAGAGCGGTAGGGGCGCTGGGAGGTAAGCGCATCGAAGACATCGGCTACGGCCATGATCTTGCCCCCCAGCGGGATTTCCTCGTCTCGCAAATGGAAGGGGTAGCCGGTACCGTCGATCCTCTCGTGGTGAAAGGCAGCGATCATGGGTATCTCCCGCAAATCTCGCGAGAGATAGAGGTTCTCCAGGATCTCCTTGGTCTTTACCACATGTTCCTGGATGGCCCGGTACTCCTCCGGGGTCAGGTTGCCGGGCTTTCGCAGGATGGCATCGTGAACCCCGATCTTTCCATAATCGTGAAGGAAAGCCGCCACCCGCAGGGCCTCCAATCCCTTCCGGGAGAAGTTCATCTCCTGGGCCGTACCCACCGTGTACTCCATGACCCGCCGGGAATGGCCGGCAGTGTATGGGTCGCGGGCATCGATGGAGGAAGCCAGGACCTCGATGATACTGTTGAACTGCTTTTTTTGCTCCTCGTAGAGCTGGGCATTCTCGATGGCGATGGCCGCCTGGGAGGAGAGGGCCTCCAGCAGCTCCTCATCCTCCCTGGTAAAGGCGCCACCCCCTTCCTTGTTAAGGCATTGAAAGACGCCGATGATCTCTCCCCGCTTGTTCCGCATCGGCATGGTGAGGATGCTGCGGGTACGATATCCCGTCTTCCTGTCCACCTCCGGGTTGAAGCGAGGGTCCTGATAGGCATCGGCGATGTTGATGGTCTCCCCCGTGGTAGCCACTGATCCGGCAATACCCAGGTGCATAGGGAAGCGGATCTCGGCGTCCTGTAGCCCCTGCGCTACCTTGGACCACAGCTCTTTTCTCTCCATATCCAGAAGGAATACGGTGCTTCGATCCGCACGGAGAAGATGGGAGGTCTTCTCCATTATCAGACGGAGGAGGGAATCGAGCTCTATCTCTCCGCTGATGGCCTTCCCCACCTCCAGCAGATCGCGCGTGCGCTCCAGGCTGGATTTCATCTCCCGCACCAGGAAGGCATCCTCCAGCGCTACCGCCACCTGATCGGCCAGACAGGAAAGCAATCTTTCATCCTCTTGGCTGAAGGACCCGTCCTTCTTGTTGAGAACCTGGATCACGCCCATTATCTCCCGGCTGTGGTTGTAGACGGGAAGGCAGAGGATGCTGCGGGTACGATATCCCGTCTTCCTGTCCACCTCCGGGTTGAAGCGAGGGTCCTGATAGGCATCGGCGATGTTGACCACCTCTCCGGTGGTAGCCACATGGCCGGCAATCCCCTTGTCCAGAGGAATCCTGATTTCCCGACTTTCCAGTCCTTGGGCCACCTTGGACCAGAGCTCCCCCCTCTCCCGATCCACCAGGAAGAGGCTGCTGCGGTCGGCCTCCATTAGGTTAGTCGTCTCCTCCATGACCAGTTGCAGCAGCCGATCCAGATCGGTCTCGGAGTTGATCGCCCTGCCGATCTCCAGGCAACGATAGAGCTTCTCCAATCGCGACTGGAGATCGGCCTTGCTCGTTCGCTTGTTGGCCTTTTTCACCAACCTCCTCCTTCATGGAAAAAGAGTGGGGGCACCTTTTTCTGACCGTATATAGCACCGGTGGGCCTCCCTGGCAACAGGAATGAGGGGACCTCTTGGCGGGACGGGCGACCCCGGTTGACAGGCCTTCCCCTCTGGGTTAAGCTCCCAGTGTTTTACCAATCCTTGCCGGGAGGGATGGGAGCGATGAAGGGGCTCATGAAAACCAGTGCGGGGGCGGGAAATGTGGAGATCCGGGAGCTTCCCGATCCGGAACCTGGACCAGGGGAGGTCCTGATCGAGATCAAGGCGGCCGGGATCTGCGGAACCGATATTCACATCTGGAAGGATGAATACCGGTCGGTCCCCCCCATGGTCATGGGGCACGAGGGAAGCGGGGTAGTCGTAGCCCTGGGAGATGGGGTTGAGGGACTCGCGGTGGGGGATCGGGTCACCTCGGAGACCTTTGCCCGCTTCTGCGGGTCTTGTTTTTTCTGCAAGAGAGGAAGGCCGAACCTCTGCCCCGAGCGGAGATCCATCGGGACCCATGTAAACGGGGTATTCGCCCGCTACCTGGTCATCCGGGCCTCTGCCGTCCATCCCCTGCCGGAGGGGGTCAGCTTCGAGGCCGGGGCCCTCTCCGAGCCCCTGGCCTGCTGCGTCCACGGGATCCTGGAGCGCACCCCCGTCACCGCCGGAGACTGGGTCCTCATCTCTGGTCCTGGCACCATAGGGCTGCTCAGCCTGCAACTGGTCAAGGCGGATGGGGGCAAAGCCATCGTGCTGGGCACGGACAAAGATCGGGAGAGGCTTGCCCTGGCCAAGAGGCTGGGGGCGGATGAGACCATAAATGTCCAGGCTCAGGACCCCCTTCCCCTGGTCCAGGAGCTTACCGGGGGACTGGGGGCGGATCTGGCCATTGAGTGCGCGGGGGTGGCGGCTTCCTTCGACCAGTGCCTCAAACTCATCCGCAAGGGGGGAAGGATCAGCCAAGGGGGCCTCTTCGGAAAGCCGATTAGCTCCGATTTAGAGCTGATAGCCATGAAGGAGCTAGCGGTATTCGGCTTCTTCAGCCATGTGCCCAGTGCCTGGGACCGTGCCCTCCGGCTCATGGCGGAGGGAAAGGTCCTCACCGAACCCTTGATCTCCCATCGCCTGCCCCTGAATGAATGGCAAAGGGGCTTCTCTCTCATGGAGCAGGGGGAGGGACTGAAGATCCTGCTCCTCCCCTGAGCTATGCACCTGATCTAATCGCTTCCCTGCCAGGTGACGATATATTCGGTCTCCGGATCAGGCTGGTTTATGCCCGGATCCTGAAGCTTCCATTCTCCGGATAGGCCCATCTCTTTCGCCGTGAGCTGGAAGTGGCACATAGCGATCCCCATATCGATCCGCTGCAGGTCGGCCAGCTTCAGGATGGACAGGCTTCGATTTCTGAGGCTCCTGCTGCGGCGCAGGTAGAAGTGCCACTGGCTGCCGTCTTTGACGATGCGCCAAGGCTGTCTGTTCGATGCCGACGGGGCCAGGCGCACCATCTGCAACGGGGTGACAAAGGGGCCGCATTTCTCGACCGACAAAGGATTAGCGAAGTCTCGGTCGAAGAAGAGCGCAGACCACGGGAGCCTATCATCCGATCCAGCCCGCCGCCGGATGTAGGAATCCAGCCAACGGCGTCTCTCGGCCACATATCCCAGGGCCGCCACCGCCGGTATCGTCTCGCCTTCCTGGAGGGAGATCTTTCGCGAAAAAGCGCTCCGGTCGAAGGTCGCACCCAGCCAACAGGTGCCCAGGCCGAGATCGGTGGCGAAAAGGATGGCCCCTTCCAGCAGGTAGCCATAATCCTCCAGGTTGCGCTCACCTGGGCCCACTGCGCCGATGATGAAGCCGCTCGCCCCCTTGATGAAACCGTAGGTTCCGAGCCCCTTCAAGGCAGCCAGGTCCTCTTCGCTAGCGGACACCAGCTCGAACCGCACCCTGGTGCCCAGCGGACCCTGCCCCGATGCAGCCAGGAACTCAGACAGCTCATCCCTCAGCCCCAACTGGATCGGGCCAGGCGCATAGGTGCGGCAGGAGAAGCGTCGTTCTATGATTTCGGCTATCGGTCGGCGGTACGGCAGCACCGGATCACCCCTTCGCCCATCCCGTTCATTATACTTGGCCCAGGCCCGGGTGGCCTCAATTTCCCTTCCCCCACTCCCTCTTGAAGGCCCGCAAGGCCTCCTCTACTGCCCCGATGATCGCCCGGCAGGTGATGGTGGCCGAGGTAACCCCGTCCAGATTTCCGGAGGGATCGTCCCGCTTGAGGGTGAAGGGCCCGCCCTTGCCCCGGAACTGAGAGCGGAACTCCTGGTCCGCCTGCCTGGTCCAGAGGCCAAGGGTCTCCTGGTGGGAGAGGAGGATCACCTCCACTACCTTGCCCTGGGAGTCTATACCCACCATTATACGCATGGGCCCCGCATATCCCCTCCCTTCGGTATAGAAGGCGCCCCCGATGCGCTCCTCGCCTTTATAGGCCAGTTCATATTTGATGAACCCTCTATCCACCGATTCGAAGCGGTCCGCCTGGGGAAGGACCTTCTGCAAGAGCTCGGCCTTTCCCTTCTCCTGGCCAGATATGGTCGCCTCCGCACCTGCCTCCTGGGCCCAGCCCAGGGTCCACAAGGTGAGAGCAGAGATAGCTAGTACGGTCCCTAAGATGTAGGTACCATAGGGAACGCAGGTGCAACAGATGCTCCTTATTCCCCTTATTCCTCCCCCACAGGCTGCTTCCACTCGGCTACCTCCTTGGATGCCACCATCGGGTTAACGACATAGCTCGCGAGTCCGAGGAAACGCGCGACCTCCGCCCGCGAGTACCCCATTTTCTTGACGGCCAACTGACAGAGACGCTTTCACATTTGGGCCATAGGCCTTTTGCCCTATCCAGCGAGCGATCCCTGGAGCAAATGGCTCAGGGTGGGAGTTCGGGCTGGAGACCGTAAGATCTGCCCAGCCTCTCTTCAGCCCCCGAGGGGAGCCTATCGATGAAGGCCTCGCTGCCCGATATGCGCTCATCCAAAACCGGCTCGATCCCTCTCCGACGGGCGGAGAGAAGCTGAGACTATCCCCTAAGGCTAGGGAGCAGACCGTCCCCTGTGAGCTCAGGTCCTTTGCCCTGCGATAGACCTCCTTCACCAACTCTCCGTAGTTCCCCTGCGCCTTCCCTGCACGCTCACCAAAATAAGAGAGTATGGTAGCTGTTTCCTGCCACTCTCTTTCGATCTCCCCCATGATCGCCGAGTGACCAGAATGAGGTTAACGAGGGAGATCTGCCAGAGTCTAGAAGGCCGGCCCGCAAAGGATTTAGATGAGCGTATCTGGTCAGCTCCAGCAGGTAGCGATCATCCTCGCACATGACCGACTTGTAACGGTCTTGAAACAGGTACCCGAAGCGCCAGTTGCGGGGGTTGAAGTTGAACGCACAGCCTGTCAGGGGCCTGCGCATGCTGTAGGCGAGTGGCTGCTTGGCCGTCATTGTTAGCAGATGAAATGGTTAGGCAAAAGGGGCCAGGCATGGATGCAAAGACTTTGCTGAGACAGAGGGTGGAGAGCCGACCCAGGAAATCTACCCGGTCTCCCGTCATTGAAGAAAATGGGACTTCCCTCCATCCCCTGCCCATTGCGAGATGCAGCGCTCCAGAGGCACCAAGGCGAGTTTGTCACGGCATGAGCGGAAGACAGGAAGAGCAAAGGAAATAGGGAGTGAATGCCTTGTCAAAGAAAGTCCTTTTCGCACCTATGTGCCCTTTCCTTTTTCTTTCCTATCCCGGTCGGGGTTGGTTGTCAATCCCTCTGCCCCTTTTTTCCCTTCCCCACCGTCCTGAGGGCACGCGCTCTGGAAGTCGTAGCCGCCAGGAGGGCCAGGCGGCAGAACTTGGCAGAATTCCCTTGACCCAACAGCACGAAGAAGCATAATCAGGCCCACCGGAACGCCGTAGCAGCCCCCGCTCCGTACCTGGGAGATATGGATTCGCCTTGCGCGGTCGGGGGCGATCGGTCTATCCTGCGCTCCCCGGCGGAATCGGCCCAGGACCGGCTCAACCGGCTTGTCCGGGGCAAGCTTCTCCATTCACCTCGGGACCCGGGGGGAGGAAAGTAAAGGGGGAGTGGCAATGCCTCCGGCAACGGGGGAGGCCAGAAGTAGGGACGGAATGCCCTAACGCTTAACCCGGAGGGGAAGTACGGCCTCTTGGCCAAAGATGGAAAGGTGGGGCGAGGAAACCAACCCTGCAATAAGGGTGCAGGTTTCGCCCCCGAGAAAGAAAGGAGAAGGCCGATGAGTGAAGGATCGCAACGACCGGAAGGGCTGGAAAAGGGGATTGCCTCCTTAGCGGCCAACCCGCAGAGGGCGATCCATTTGGTGGACTATCAGGAAGGATCGGTCGTCAGCCGCGAGATCCTGAAGATGGATAAGGGCACGGTGACCCTCTTCGCCTTCGCGGAGGGACAGGGTTTGAGCGAGCATAGCGCTCCTTTCGATGCCCTAATTTACCTGCTCGAAGGCGAAGCGGAGATCACCATCTCCGCGAAGCCTTACCAGCTCCGGGCCGGTGATATGATTATCATGCCCGCCCACCAGCCTCATGCCATCCAAGGTAAGGGCAGGTTCAAGATGATGCTGGTGATGATCCGCTCCTGACCCAGTAGACTCGAGGACCGAGGTGGGCCCTCGCGATCCCTGCCCCGGAACCTGCCGCGGAGACAGGCGAGCGGAGGCCTTCATCTGCAGGCCTCGCGGATTGACCTCGATTTCGATTCCCTGGGGATCGATGAGGAGCGTGCGGTCCGCCGCCCAGCGTCGCTGCTGAAGCCTCACCTCCTGCGGGACCAGGTAGGGCGAAAGATCCAGCAGCTCTATCGTCATATCCTCCAGGGCCCGATTGATCTGATAGCGCACCAACTGCTGCATGCCCGGCAAGTGGATGAGCAGGGCATACATACCCTCCGCCCTCTTCAGCCTCAACTGGCCAATCCGGGCCTTCAGGACGAGGCGGCATCCGCTCCTATCTACCTCGGGAATGAGGGCGACCTCCGCCCCGAAATCCACCCGGGGAGCGATCTCCATCCCCTCCTCTCGCGGGATCCCGAGATATTCATCCGGACGCGCCCGATAGCGGAAGAATATATTCCCCTCCATGGCCACCCGGATCTTGCCTTCCCCCAGGTCCACGATACGGGCCTCCTGGAGCAGCATCTGGGCGGATTGAAGATTCTCCTGCTCCTTTCCCTGATAACAGACCGTGGTCCCCACCAGGGCCTGGACGAAGGCAGATAGCGATTCGCGAGACATGCGGATCTCCACTTCTGCCTCCCGGGCCGGGGCGGAAGCAGCCGGGGACATGGAAAGGGCCAAGGTCAGGACCAGGCTACATGCCAGTAGAATACCGAGCTTCATGATCGGCCTCCCGATCCGGTTCCTCCTGGGGTTGGGCGCAGGGGTTCCACGGCGAAGGGAAAGATGCAGACATGGCTCTTCAAGGGCTTGCCGGCGGCCAGGAAGGAGAATCTCAATACGGCTCCCTTGGCCTTGGCATCGAGGGGGCCGAAAAGGAGAAGGCCCTGCCGGGACTCACCCGGCAGAAGCGGCGAGGAAGGCAAAAGCAGCCTCGCCAATATCCTTATTTTCCGATCGGCGTCCCTATCCTCAGAGAAGATCTCGTAGATATCGGTATACTCCAGCGAGTAGAGGCGGCCTCCGCGGTTGCCCTCGAGCTGGGCATGCTGGACTTCCAAAATCAGGGGGGCGGGACCTTGGTTCGAAATCTGGAGCAGAAAGGGGGTCAAACCCTCCAGTTCAGCAGACCCGGCAGTAAAAGCAGGAGGGTCATCTGAATTGGCGTTCAGGAGCTGAAGCAGCTCACCGACGCCCAGGTATTTCACCTTTATCTCGGCTCCCTCCAGGCGGGAGATGAGAAAGCCATCCTCCATCTCCTTTCCGGCCTGGAGCCAGCGGGGATCGGGCACGAGCTGTCTCGGGCCCATTATGGCCCCGCCGCATCCGCAGAGGGCTATCTGCCCCGCCCCGCAGAGAAGCAGCAGAAGGAGAGGAAAGGCCGCTGCACCGAGTAGCCTGGGGTTGCTGCGGTCCGACCGAGCCGACCGCGGTCTCAAACGATCCTCATGGCCCGAAGCCGGGCCACCCGCTGCTCGATGGGCGGATGAGTGGAGAAGAGCGCCAATATCCCCCCGCCCCTCAGCGGATTGGCGATGAAGAGGTGGGAAGTGGCGGGATTGGCCTCCAAAGGAATCCTGTGGGCCGCATAGTCCAGCTTCTCCAGGGCATCAGCCAGTCGATCCGGGTTTCTCGTTATCCGGGCCGAGCCCTCGTCGGCCAAAAATTCTCGGGAACGAGAAATGGCCAGTTGAATCAGGGTAGCGGCTATCGGCGCCAGCATGGCCATGAACAGGAAGCCCAGGACCCCTCCTCCATCCCGGTCTTCCTGATCCCTTCCCCCGACTCCACCGAAGATGGCTGCCCACCTGGCCATGTGGGCCAGCATGACAATCACCCCGGCCATGGTGGCAGCGATGGTGGAGATCAGGGTATCCCGATGGCGGATGTGGGAAAGCTCATGAGCAATGACCCCCTCCAGCTCGCTGGGCGAAAGGAGCCTGAGGATGCCTTCGGTCACCGCCACCGCCGCGTGCTGGGGCGATCGTCCCGTGGCGAAGGCATTGGCGGCATTGCTGGGAATAACATACACCTTGGGCATAGGGATTCCCGCCCTCTGGGAGAGGCTACGGACCATACGTAGCAACTCGGGGGCTTCGCTTTCCCCCACTTCCTGGGCCCGGTAAAGGGCCAGCACGATCCGGTCCGAGAACCAGTAGCTGCCGAAGTTCATGATCCCGGCGAAGATCAGTGCCACGATCATCCCTTGCCGCCCACCCAGGTAGTTCCCCAACAGGACGAAGAGCCCCGTCAGAAGCCCTAAAAGCAAAGCTGTCTTGAAGGTATTGGACATCTGCTCTTTAACCTCCTCCTGACTAGACTAGTCCTTCCCTCTCGCTTTCGTCGCTCCGAATCCAAGCTCAACCCTGGCCCTCCCCTCTTCGGCGGAGGCCCCGCTTTCCGACGGGAACCAGGCTTCCCTCGTGTTCTTGGTCTATATTAAGGGAATCGATCTCGCTTTTCAACTGTTCTCGGAGAAGGCGGATGGTATTCTCCATCTGCCGCCGCATCTCCTCCATCTTCTCCCGCATGTGGAGAACCACCTCCACCCCTGCCAGATTCACCCCCAGATCGCGGGTAAGGCGGGTGATCAGCTCGATGCGATCCACATCCTCCTGCGAGTAAAGACGGGTGTTGCCCACGGTCCGGGCCGGCTTGATCAGCCCCTGTCTCTCGTAAGCGCGCAGGGTCTGGGGATGGATGGAGAACATCTCCGCGACCACGCTGATCATGTACAGCGGTTTCTTTTCCTTTTTCTCCTTCATCTCTTCAGCCTCTCAAGAGACGCGTGGAATATCCCGGCGGGGATCCTCCGGATTCAACCGCTCGAACTCTCGCAGCAGCTCCTGGGAGCGGGCATCAAGTCCTTTGGGAACCACGATCCTTACCTCCACGTACTGATCACCCCTTCCCGATCCCTTGAGGTGGGGAACCCCTTTCCCTCGTAGCCGGAAGATCTGCCCGCTGGAGGTCTCAGGGGGGACACGCATGGAGGTCATTCCGTCCACGGTTGGGACCTCGATACGGGCCCCCAGCGCCGCCTCGGTTATGGTGATCGGGATCTTGCAGTAAATGTTGTCTCCCTTCCGCTCGAAGAACGGGTGTGGGCGGACCCGCGTGATGATGTATAGATCTCCTGGAGGCCCTCCCACAGGACCCGCCTCTCCTTTCTCGGCTAACCTCACCTTGGAGCCGTTATCGACCCCAGCAGGGATCTTGACCGATAGCCGCTCCGACTGCAAGACCGACCCCCGCCCGCCACAGGTCCCGCAGGAAGCCCGCTTCCTCCCTCGACCGGCACAGGTAGGACAGGTCTGGGTAAGGGTGAGAAACCCTCGAGAAACCTGCTTGGTCCCAGTTCCCTGGCACTCCGGGCAGATCTCGGTGCCTCCCCCGCTGGCCTCTCCCGTCCCCTGGCAGGAGGAGCAAGGCACATGCCTCTGGATGGCGATCTGGGTGGTCAAGCCTCGCACCGCGTCCAGGAAGTCGAGATCTACTGTATAGTAGATGTCCTCCCCTCTCCTCCTTTCGGGGCGCGGCCCCTCCTGGCTCGAGGTACGTCGCGCCCGAGCGAAGAGATCGGAGAACAGATCGGTAAACCCTCCTGTTCCTCCGCCGCCCTCGAATCCGAGATTGGAGAAGTCGAAGTGGCTGAAATCGAAGCCACCGAATCCCGCCCCCGCTCCCGGCTGTCCAGCCTCCGGGCGAAAGCCCGGACCCTGGTGTCCAAAGAGATCGTATTGCTTCCGCTTTTCCGGATCGCTCAGTACCTCGTAGGCCTCGTTGATCTCTTTGAACTTCGCCTCCGCACTCTTGTCGTTGGGATTTACATCGGGGTGATATTTGCGCGCCAGCTTTCGATAGGCATTGCGGATCTCCTTGGGGGAAGCCCCCCGCGCAACTCCCAACACCTCATAATAGTCTCTCTTGGCCACCCTTTCTGCCCCCCCGATCCGGCATCAGGCTGCAGGGATATCCTGCCATGATAACGGCGCTATATTGGCAATGACGGCGCTAAGGTTGAATGACGAATACAGGCTGGGGCCACGGGTGATTCGAACCGATCCTTCCCGTGGCCCCCGCCCGAAGACGCTGCTTCTTTGATCACCCTAACTGCTTTGCTCGCTTCTCACTTCACCTGGATCTTGATCTGCTTCGGCTTGGCTTCCTCTACCTTGGGCAGGGAGATCTCGAGGACGCCATCCTTGAAGGAGGCCTCGATCCCTTCCTGCTTGATGGTGCTGGGCAGGGTGAAGGACCTCTGGAAGCTACCATAGGCACGCTCTACCCGATGGTAGTTCTCCTCCTTGACCTCCTTCTCGAACTTCTTCTCGCCCTTCAGGGTGAGGGTGTTGTCCCGGATCTGGATGTCGATGTCCTCTTTCTTCAGGCCAGGAAGCTCGGCCTTGAGCACCACCTTATCGTCCGTCTCGTAGATATCCACGGCTGGCGCCCAAGTACCGGTCACCAGGCCTTCCTCCTCGGTCCCCCTGACGCGGCCGAAGTACTCACCGAAGAGGCGATCCATTTCCCTTCTCAGGCTCGCCATCTCCCGGAAGGGATCCCACCGCCTCAGCCCCCGGAAGGGTTCCCATCTGGTAATGGCCATTTCAAATCACCTCCCTTCTAAGGATTTAAGGCATCGGTTCCCGGTCTCGGTCTCATCCACGACCGACCTCTGCATCCGACCCGATCCGATCGGGTCGGGATCCGAGATCACTTCTTTCCCAGGTCTTCGTACTCGGCATCCACCACATCCGGCTCGGGCCTTCCTCCATCGCCGCCCGACGTCGCTGCCCCGGGCCCTCTACCCTCGCCTTCCGCCCCCTTGGCGGACGATGCAGCCCGGGCTTGAGCCTCCTTGTACATGACCTCGGCCAGCTTATGGGAGGCCTTGGTAAGACGGTCCATGGCGCTCCGGATTCGGGCCATGTCTTGACTCTCCAGCGCCTTCTTGGCCTCGGAGAGGGCCTCCTCGATGGTGGAGATATCGCTCACCGGGATCTTCTCCCGATTCTCGTTCAGGGTCTTCTCGGTGGTATAGATCAGGTTATCGAGATGGTTGCGGGTCTCGATATCCTGGCGTCTGCGCTTATCCTCCTCGGCATGGGCCTCGGCGTCCTTGATCATCCTCTTTATCTCATCCTCGGTCAGGCCGCTGGAAGCGGTGATGGTGATCTGCTGCTCCTTACCGGTTCCCAGATCCTTGGCCGACACATTGACGATACCGTTGGCGTCAATGTCAAAGGTAACCTCGATCTGGGGGATGCCCCGCGGAGCCGGAGGGATACCCACCAGATGGAACTTGCCCAGGGTGCGGTTGTCGGCTGCCATCTCCCGCTCCCCCTGGAGCACATGGATCTCCACGCTGGTCTGATTGTCCGCCGCGGTGGTAAAGATCTCGCTCTTGCGGGTGGGGATGGTGGTGTTGCGCTCGATCAGCTTGGTCATCACCCCGCCCAGGGTCTCGATCCCCAGGGAGAGCGGGGTGACATCCAGCAGGACCACATCCTTCACATCCCCGGCCAATACCCCGGCTTGGATGGCAGCCCCTATCGCTACCACCTCGTCAGGGTTGACCCCCTTGTGCGGCTCCTTGCCGAAGAGTTCCTTGACCACCTGCTGGACCTTGGGCATCCGGGTCTGCCCTCCCACCAGGATTACCTCGTCGATGTCCGAGGGCTTGTACCCCGCATCCTCCAGAGCCCTGCGGCAAGGCTCCAGCGTCCTCTCTATTAGATCGTCCACCAACTGCTCCAGCTTGGCTCGGGTCAGTTTCATGGAGAGGTGCTTGGGCCCGGAGGCATCGGCGGTGATGAAGGGCAGATTGATCTCCGTTTCCAGCATAGTGGAGAGCTCGCACTTGGCCTTCTCTGCCGCTTCCTTCAGACGCTGCAGGGCCATCCGATCCTGAGAGAGATCTATGCCCTGATCTTTCTTGAATTCGTCCACCATCCAGCGGATGATGCGCTCGTCGAAATCGTCTCCGCCCAGGTGGGTGTCGCCGTTGGTGGCTTTGACCTCGAAGACACCATCGCCTATTTCCAGGATGGAGATATCGAAGGTCCCGCCGCCCAGGTCATAGACGGCCACCTTCTGGTCCTTCTTCTTATCCAGACCGTAGGCCAGGGCGGAGGCGGTGGGCTCGTTGATGATGCGCAGCACCTCCAGGCCAGCGATCCGCCCGGCGTCCTTAGTGGCTTGCCGCTGGCTGTCGTTGAAGTAGGCGGGAACGGTGATGACCGCTTTGGTCACCTTTTGCCCCAGGTAAGCCTCGGCGGATTCCTTCATCTTTTGCAGGATCATGGCCGATATTTCCGGAGGGGAATATTTCTTTCCCCTCACCTCCACCCAGGCATCACCGTTGGGGGCCTTCACGACCTTATAGGGTACCAGCTTGATCTCGTGCTGGACCTCGTCGTACTTCCTCCCCATGAACCGCTTGATGGAGAAGATGGTGTTCTCGGAGTTGGTGACGGCCTGCCGCTTGGCTACTTGACCTACCACTCGCTCCCCATCTTTGGTAAAGGCCACTACCGATGGGGTAATGCGCCCCCCTTCGGCGTTGGGGATCACCACTGGGTCTCCCCCTTCCATGACCGCCACTACCGAGTTGGTCGTTCCCAGATCGATTCCGATTACCTTGCTCACCTCAAGCCTCCTTTTTCCCTCGTGTAATTGAATCCGCAATGGAAGGTCAAGCTGACTACCGGAGGGCTACCTCCTATTTCATCCGCAACATAATATAAAATGTGAGTCCAAACTTGTCAAGGGACTTTATAACTTTCCTGTAAAAAGGACATGCAGAAAGCGGCGACGCGGGCATGAACCTGGTGCAGCTAACGGGGGAAGTCTGGCGGGCCGATGAAAGAGATCGTCCCTCCTTCACCTGATTCCTTGGCATCCTTGACAAAAGGGAGGCATCGGGTTATAAAAAAGCGTTTAGATGCTGCCACCACATCGGGTGGCTGGTCTTAATCGCTGATTGGAGGGGTAATGAAAGACCAATCGCGCAATGGGCCCAGCATTCATGGCCAGGAAGAAAGAAGGGCGGTGGATCTCCTGATTTTCGATCTCGATTGCACCCTGGCCGATACCAAGCTGGACATCGCCCTGGCCACCAATTATGCCCTGAGGGCTCTGGGTCTCCCCCAGCTTCCTCCCCAGACCATCTATGGGTATATCGGAAACGGGGTGGAGAAGATCCTCGAGCGGGCCCTACCCTCCGCCCACCAGCACCTGCGGGATGAGGCCCTCCGGCTATTCAGCGAACACTACGGCCAGCATCTACTGGACCATACCCGACTCTATCCTAAGGTCAGGGAAACATTGGAGCATTTCCGGACCAAGAAGATGGCGGTGGCCACCAACAAGACCCTCCGCTTTAGCCTCCAGACTCTGGAAGGGCTGCAGATCCGCCACTACTTTCAACTCGTCTTGGGGGGGGACAGCACCGATCACCTCAAGCCCAATCCCGAACCTTTGCAGAGGATCCTGCAGGCCCTGCAAGTTACCCCTCACCGGGCGGCCATGGTCGGTGACAGCGTCTCCGACGTCCTGGCCGGAAAAAGGGCCGGGACCCTTACCTGCGCCCTCACCTATGGATTGGGCAAAAGGGAGGACCTGCTTGCCTCCGGACCCGATTATCTGGCCGATGACTTCGGGGCTCTGGTCCATTTCTTCGAGTGAGGACAAAGATGCCCTACTGCAGCCATTGCGGACAGGAGCTAGAGCTTGTAGGAAGGATCGGCCGGGAAGAGATATGTCCTCGATGCGGAGGCTATCTACACTGTTGCCTGAATTGCCGCTTCTATAGCGGACGGGCGGGCCGATGCCTGGAGCCTCAAGCCGAGGAGGTGAGGGACCGGGAAAGGGCCAACTTCTGCGATTTTTTCGTCTTCGCCGAGGGACAGCCCCCAGAGTTCGACGCCAGCGTTTCCGCACGGGCCAGGGCCCGGTTCGAATCCCTGTTCCGTTCCCGTCCCGAATCGGGGAACTGCCCTTCCGGGGAAGGAAAAGGATGAGGAAGGGGGCGAAGGATGAGGGAAGAGAAAAGGATGGCCGAGGTCCTCAAGAGGTTGGCCCAGGAGTATGGAGGGATGAAGATCGCCCTCCGATACCAGAATCCCTTGCAGCTCCTGATAGCCACTATCCTGGCTGCGCAATGCACCGACGAGCGGGTTAACGCGGTGACCGAAGGGCTATTCCGCAAATACCCCGATGCCCAATCCTTCGCCCAGGTCAGTCCTTCCCAGCTGGAGGAGGATATTCGCCCAACCGGCTTCTTCCGGCAAAAGGCCCGGGCCATCATCGCCGCCTGCTCGAAGCTGGTGGAGTCCTATGGAGGAGAAGTCCCATCTCGACTGGAGGACCTGGTATCCCTACCCGGAGTGGGGCGAAAGACGGCGAACATTCTTTTAGGCAATGCCTTTGGCCAGCCAGCCATCGCGGTGGATACCCATGTCCTTCGGGTCTCTCGGCGCCTAGGTCTGGCGAGCGCTGCCGATCCGGATAAGGTGGAAGCGGAGCTCAGGCAGGTCATACCCCGCGAGCAATGGACCGAGGCCGCTCACTGGATGGTGTGGCACGGCCGTCGAGTTTGCCGAGCCCAGAGGCCGCTTTGCCATCTCTGTCCCGTTTACGAGCTTTGCCCCTGGGAGGAAAAGAGATCCAAGAAGGCGGCGGAGTGAAGTAGATACCATCTCTAGCTGCCAGAAGAATACCACCGGCTCTTGCTGATGCAGCCCAGGATGGACTAAAACCAATCATAGAAAGGTGTCGACTCTATGAGCAGTGTAGTGAAAAAGCGACGCAAGAAAATGAGCAAGCACAAGTTCAAAAAGCGGCTCCGCGCTACCCGTCACCAGCGGAAGAAGTGAGCTCCCATCGGTTACGATCTCGCCTTCTCCTGCAAAAGGGAGGAGATCCACCTCCTCGAGGGCCCTTTTCCTGTCTCTCCCCTCGACAGCACCTCGGCCAGGGAAATTCGTATGGGCCTGCGCGAAAGGTTCGGTCCTGGCAGCTCGCCCACAAAGAGCTGGTTGACTGCAGCCAGCAGATAGTTCAGGTTATCGAGATCCAGGATGTACCGGCCTTCCCATCGGGCCTCTTCCTTTACCACCCGGAGACTGCGGGGGCAATACCCGAGCAGGGCCGTTCCCCCCTCTGCCTCTTCCCGGCTCAGGAACGGGAAGCCATGAGTGCGGCACAGGATGGGCCGGTGTGAGTACAGGGCGCAGCGGCCCTGGATAAGGAGTGGACATCGCTCTTCTCCATCCTTTGACGCCTCCATCCGAAGACGTTCCAGGTCCGAGGGGGAGAGCGATTTCACCCCCCGAGCGAGATGGTAGGCCTCGACCGGCCAGAGGGTCAGGCTAACCCGGCAGCAATCGGAGCACCCTTCCGGACACAGGATCTGCTGGCCGTACCTCTCGCGGATGGCAGCCAGAAAACCGTCCAACCTGGCAACCAGATCCAGATACCTTTCATATCCGAGATTGCCGCCCCTTGGCAATCGGCGCCCAGCCTCCCCTTTCCGGGCCATGGTCATGTTCCCCTCCTGTTCCGGAAACGGTCGGAAAGGCTGCGGGAACCGAGCTGAGGAAGGGCTCGGTCCTCCACCCGCCGGGGAAAAGCTGGGGACGGAGCCCCCAGGAGGCAGTTCGAGCAACCTTCAACCAGCAGGGAAGAGAAAGGAGGCCGACCCATGTGGAGACGAGGAGTCGAGGGGGTGAGGGAGGTCGCCGACTTAGGTCGAAGGATCCCGGGAAAGTCGCTGGCCTTGATCGTCATCGTCCTGGTCCTGCTTTGGGGAACCTTCGTCCTGGTACCCGCAGGACACCGGGGCGTGGTGCTTCTCTGGGGATCGGTGGAGAAGAGGGTCATGGGAGAAGGGCTCAATTTCAAGCTCCCTCTGGCGGAGCGGGTGATCAAGGTGGATGTGCGGGTGCAACCGCACCCCTTCCGCGAAATAGACGCGGCCTCCAAGGAGTACCAGTCGGTCAAGCTCACCGGGATGATGAACTTCCACATCGATCCAGCCTATGTGAACGAGCTTTACCAAAAGGTGGGCCTGGATTTCGCTGCCAAGGTGATCGATCCCGCCTTCAACGACTTCATCAAGGAGGTAGTTCCCACCTACTCCATCACCGAGATTCTCCCCAAGCGGGAGGAGATACGCCGCATAGCCAAGGAGAAGCTGGCCGAGAACCTTTCCCGCTACCACATCTTGGTGGATGATATATATCTGTCAAACATCCGCTTCAGTTCCGAGTACGAGCGGGCCATCGAAGCCAAGCAGGTAGCGCAGCAACAGGTGGAGACCCAGAAGCAGATCCTGGCCCAGCGGGAGATCGAAGCCCGTCAGAAAGTAGCGACCGCCAAGGGAGAGGCGGAGTCCACCATCATCGTAGCCGAGGGACAGGCCAAGGCCAACCAGGCGCTATCCCGTTCCATCAGTCCCCTTCTGGTCCAGTACAAGGGTGTCGAGAAGTGGAACGGCACCCTCCCCCAGGTAGCCGGGGGCGCACTGCCCTTCATCAATCTGGGGAGGTTGGGGGAGAGCAGCAAGTGAGCATAAGGAGAAAGGCTCGAAGCTAAAGCCCTGCTTGGGGACCCCTCGACAGCAGGACTTGCTCAAGGGTTATCGGAAGCCTCACCGCCCGGGGCACCTTCACCTATCACGTGCATCGTTCTTCCCCAGCTGCAGCCGGGTGAGCAATGGCTTTTTCTTCGGTCCAAAGTGACAACGGACTGGGTCCTGGAGCATCGCCTCGGGTTCCCCAAAGGTGGCGGCTGCGGTGGGAATCGAACAGCCCAGGGCTTTGGCCTGATATCCTCCCTCTGCTGCTTCCTCCACCTGGAGCTCTATTTCCCTCACTATTTTTTGCTTCCTCAGGATAAGAGCCGGCCTGTTAACCCGGGTTCAGCCTCACTCCATCCCTCGCTACCCATAGACAGTCTCGAAACCCGCAATGGCTTTTGTAGCCTCCGTTCGCGTCTCTCTCCAGCTTCCACCGTTCCGCTCCAACCCTGAGGATCCGAGGACCCCTCCACTGTCCCCCCGGCCCCTTGAAGGAAGAAACCACCCGCCTTACGGCTCATCGCTGCCTGCCTGGCCAGGGCAACATCCATTTCGTGTGGGCTATGACCGCTGACTGACGATGGCTCGCCTTTGGGCATTTTGAGAAAATAGGCAGGTCAGAGGAGGCCGCTTTCCGCAAAGCTGAAATATCCCTCCCTCCCCACGATCAGGTGATCGAGGATTCGGATATCGAGGGCACGGGTAGCCTCCTGCAGGGAGCGCGTTAGCAGCCTGTCTTCGGCAGAGGGGTCCACCTCCCCGCTGGGATGGTTATGGACCACGATGACGCCCGCAGCATGTCGGGCCAATGCCTCTTCCACAATCCGGCGCGGGTAAACGGCCGCCTGGGTAACCGTCCCCTCCTGCAGGATGTGATGACTCAACACCCTGTTCTTGGCATTCAGATAGATCACCATGAAGGCCTCATGGGGGAGGCCTGCGAGCCGAAGGCGGGCGAACTCCTGGACCACCCTGGGAGAGGAGAGGACATCCGTCCTTTCCATGCGCTCTGCAAGGTAAGCCTCGCAGGTCTCCTTGACCAGGCGGAGGAGGGTGGAGGAGCTGGGTCCCACCTGCCCCACCTGCTCCACCCTTTCCGGTCCCGCGTCCAGCACGCCCGCAAGGCTGCCGAAGCTCTCAATCAGCCTTTTGGCAATAGGCTTCACATCTCGACGCGGGACGGCGTAGGTGAGGAGCAGCTCCAGCACTTCATAGTCGTGAAGGCCCTCTATGCCCCCTCTGCGAAATCTCTCCCTTAGTCTTTTACGATGCCCAATATAGTCGTGCTTGGGCTTGGAAAGACCTTCCATCGTCCCCTGCGGACGCCTTCCTCCCATATGAGGTACAGGCCCTGAATTTCCCCCCAGTCTTCCTCCTACCAGTCGCCCCGCTTCTGGGCAACTCTTGTTTCCGAAATATAGCCGGCTGGGACGGGAATTGCAAAGCCTTTTCGGGTTTTGCAGTTGACAAATAGCGCAGTTGGCCGATAATCCATCACGAAACATGGAAATCGGTCACCGCAAAGTTCCGATCGAGCAGGATCCTCTCTCCCCTGGGGGAGACACCTCAGCTCTTGGCGGAAGGAGCTGGGAGTTCCTCTCAGCTTTGGCCGTATTCGGTGTGGCAGCCTTCCTCCTCTTTTTTCGCCTGGGAGAGGGCAGCCTCCATTCTTGGACCGAGGCCATCTATGCCCAGATCTCTCGGGAGATCCTGCGTACCGGGGATTGGTTGACGCTGCACTACAATGGCCGCCCTTACCTCAAGAAACCACCCCTCTTTATGTGGCTGACCGCCCTCTCCTATCGTCTTTTGGGCATTGGCGAGTTTTCAGCCCGCCTCTTCTCTCCCCTCTTCGCCCTGGGGATCTTCGGGCTCGTCTATGTGCTGGGCCGCAGCGGTTGCGCGTGGCCTGTCGGCCTGGGGGCCATCCCTCTCCTCCTCCACGGGGTTAGGAGCTGGACCTATGCGCACCGTTCCAATTTTCTCGCCCTCTGCCGCACTGCCAACCTGGATATTCCCCTCACCTTTTTCATCACCTGGTCCCTTTATCTGCTGTGGAAGGGAAGAAACAGCCCGCGCTTGCTGATCTGGATGGGCCTGCCCCTGGGGCTGGGGATCATGACCAAGAGCGCTGTGGGATTGGTGCCCATCGCCATTGCTTTTTTGTTCGCTTTTCTCACTCGCAGGCGTTTTGCCTGGAGTTGGACCCATCTCGTCCTCGGCTGCGGCCTGGGACTTCTTCTGGCTCTGCCCTGGCACCTCTGCCAGTGGATCCTCCACGGTCGGGAGTTCTGGAATGACTATGTTTCCACCACCCTTATCTCCCGGGCTAGCAGTTATCTGACCCGGGTCAAAAACGAGACCTACTATTTGAGAGTTCTCCGCAAGGGATTCGGACCCGCCATCTTTCTGGCACCCTTGGCCCTCGTCCAGATCCTTCGCTCCCGCCTTCCCCAAGAGAGAGATTTTGGACTCTTGCTGGTCACCTGGTCCGCATTGCCCCTCCTCCTCTTCACGCTTTCCCGGGACAAGAACGGATGGTATATCGCCCCCATTTATCCTGCCATGGCCCTCCTCCTGGCCCTTCTCCTCTGGCGTATGGCATGTCGGATCCCCAAAGGAACCTGGGCATACGCCGTCATTATTTTCCTGCTCTTCGCCACCTCCCTGCACTTCCCTGCCCCGGCCGATCCTTCCCGCGAGGCAAAGGCCTTGGCTCCCTGCATCCAGAGGTGGGTCCCCCCCGGACAGACGCTCTACGAATACGGCTTGGGATTCGTAACTCCCGATCCCAAGCTGGTCTTCTATGCGGATAGAATGACGCGCTCGGCAGGAAGGCGGCCTCTATCCGCAGTGCTGAGCCAGGATGATCTTTTCCTGGTTACCACCACTCGGCATTGGAAAAATACCGGAGCAGGAAAGCTCCTCTGCCGATCGGGAGAATGGATCCTGCTCCGTTCTGGAGAGCCGTCAGGAAAATCGCTGCAGCCGCTTCGCCTGCTAGAAAGGTCGGCAACGGATGACCCTTCCCTCCACCCAGGCCAGGGAGCCGCCCCATGATCTCCCCCTCCGGAAAGACTGGACCAGAGACCGATCCTCAATCCCAATGGGCCTGGCAGACGATCGAGGAATTCGCCAGCCGCTATCCCTTTACCCTGGACGATTTCCAACTGGAGGCCCTCCGCCAGATCGCTGGCGCCAAATCGGTGATCGTCTCTGCCCCTACCGGGGCGGGAAAGACGCTGATCGCCGAGTTCGCCATTTGGCTGGCCCTCACCCGCCATCAGAGAATCGGATATACAACCCCCCTGAAGGCACTGAGCAACCAAAAATACGCCGACTTCCAGCGTCAGTTCGGAGAGGAGCAGGTGGGAATCCTCACCGGAGATGTGAAGGTGAATCCCCAGGCCCCGGTCCTGGTAATGACCACCGAGATACTCCGCAACATGTTCTACGAAGGCGAATTCCCGGAAATGGCCTACATCGTTCTGGACGAGTGCCACTACCTGGGAGACGAAGGACGGGGAACCGTGTGGGAGGAGATCATCATCAATTGTCCGCCGGAGATCCGTTTGGTAGCTCTTTCCGCCACCGTATCCAACATCCGCGAGATAGCTGCCTGGATCGAAGAGGTCCACGGTCCCATCGAGGTAATCTACCATCCGGTGAGGCCGGTGCCGTTGGAGTTCCTCCTCTGCAATTCGGAGGGCACCATCGTACCCCTTTCCGGAGGAACCTGGCGCCAACTCGAACAATCCCTCTACCGGCGGGAATCGCCCTCTCCTCACAGGGGAAGACGCAGCCGCGGTAGGGATCGGCCACTATCTCTCCGGCGCCGCCCCGTCAGCCCTACCTTTCTCATTCCCCGGCTGCAGGCCCGTGGATGGCTGCCCGCCATCTATTTCATTTTCAGCCGAGCAGCCTGCGAACAAGCTCTGGAGAAGTTCCTGGAGGAGGGGGGGGATTTGCTGGGACCCCAAGGAAGGGAGCAGGTAGAGGCAACAATCGAGGAGGCTCTGGCTGATTATCCCAGCCTCAACCTGAAAAGCCAGGTGAATGCCATGCTGATCCAGGGATTGAAGAGGGGTATCGGAGTTCACCACGCCGGGATATTGCCAGCGCTGAAGCGGCTTACCGAGGTCCTGTTCGAGAAGGGCCTGGTCAAGGTGGTTTTCGCCACCGAGACCATGAGCCTGGGTATCCACATGCCCGCTAAGTCAGTGGTGCTGCAAGGGATAACCAAGCGCACCGACTTCGGGTTCCGCACCCTCACCCACAACGAGATAACCCAGATGGCGGGCAGGGCAGGACGAAGGGGCATCGATCCCGAAGGCAAGTGTCTGGTAGCCCTGGAATCGAGGGAGGAGTTGGCAGAGGCTGTTCGCCTGATCCGGGGCAAATCCGAGCCCATCGCGAGCCAGTTCCGAATCGGCTATAGCTCCGCCGCCCTGCTCCTTCGCAACTATCAAGATGAGCAGGCCATCCGCCGGGTCATCGAGTCCAGTCTGGGTCAATATCAGAATCGAAAACGGGTGGAAGATTTAGAAGACCTCATCCTGGAGCTGAAGGAAAGGGAGAGGCGCTACCGCTCCTTCCAACCCCCCTGTCAGGATACCCATAACCTGCAGCGGTACGCCCGATGGCGAGAGAAGGGAGAAATGGACAAGGCCGCGGAGCTACCCTGTCTCCAATGTGGGGAGAGGTCTGAATGCCAGCGCCACCTTCGGCGCCTCCGCCGTCTGGAAAGGAGCTTGCGGACCAGACAGGAAGAGTTGGACCGGCTGCTAAACTCCTACTGGGATCAGTTCCTCAAAGTGGTGGAGGTCCTGCGGGAGTTTTCCTATGTCCGCGACCGGCAGTTGACGCCTCCCGGCCAGCTAGTTGCCTCCCTCCGCCATGATAACGAGTTGCTGGTGGCCCGCATCGTCTTTTCTGATCTGTTGCCAGGCCTGAAGCCCGCGGAGATGGCTGCCCTGATCTCCTGCGTGGTGGAAGAGCCACGAAGCAGGGAGGCCTTCCCCGCCAAGTCCTTCCTGCGCCAGTATCCACACCTGCGCAGGCGTTATCGGCAGATGGAGGCCCTAGCCGACGAGATCTTTCAGGTTCAGCAGGCCAAAGGGGTTTTCTTGCCGGTGAGCCTCCACCCCAACCTGGCTGCGGCCGTCCACGAATGGGCCACAGGAGAGAGCGATTGGAACCGCCTGGTTACCTTCAGCTTCGGAGGCCACGAGGGAGATCTAATCCGATCAATCCGCCGTCTGATCGACCTCTGCCGTCAGCTAATCGATACCCCTACCCTCCCTGCGGAGCTGGTGGAGCCCCTTTGGCAGGCTGTGGAAATGCTGGATCGCGATATCGTCTGGGAGAGCGCCCTGATTTGAACATCCGAGCCCGGCGAGGAGGCGAAGAAACCAGTGCCTCCAGGCTCTCCAGGGTACTCAAGACCTCCGGCTGCCACCCCGGCGTCGCATATCCCTCCGTTCTTCGGTTCGGGCCTCGTTTACGACCAAGTTGCGACCATCCAGCATCTGACCATTCAGCCTCTGGATGGCATCGCTGGCTTCCTTCTCGCTAGCCATGGCCACGAAGGCGAAACCCCGCGACTGTCCGGTATAGCGATCGGTCACTATGTTGACCGACTCCACCGTGCCCGCGCGGGAGAAGAATTCCTCCAGGCCTTCCTTGGTGGTGGAATAGGACAGATTGCCCACATACAGCTTCTTCCCCATGATCCAGTCCTCCTTGTGCTAGCCAGTTGCGCATAGGATCGGCACCTTCTTCTTGCTTCTTGATGCTGATCCGAAAAACCATGGGGATTCGCTGACCCCCAAGGAATTAAGGCCCCGCCCCGGATAGTCTTCCTTCCCCTGCCAGGAAGCCAGCAGGCCAGGCAAGGGATGCCACTTCCTCCTGACGGGTTGGACGATTACTATTCCATAAAGCGGGAAATGTCAAATCAAAATGGTTTCCGGCCCTCATGTCTCCTCCCCCTGCCGCCTGGGGCGCGGGATCTTGACCGAAGCCGGGCGCCGTGGTATCTTCTTTTGCGGCCAACCGAGGAAAGGAAAAAGATGCGCTACATCAGCACCCGGGGAGGGATCGAGCCCCTCTCCTTCCGCGAAGCAGTGATGACCGGCCTCGCGCCGGACGGTGGATTGCTTCTCCCCGAAACGGTCCCCCGTCTCCCTGTGCAGACCCTGGAGGCCTGGAAGGGACTCACCTATCAGGACCTCGCCGCCGAGATCTTCTCCCTTTACGCGGACGATATACCGGAAGATGACTTGCGCCATCTACTAACCTCCTCTTACGCCTCATTCCGTCATCCCGAGGTAACCCCGCTGGTGAGTCTGGGAGACATATATATCCTGGAGCTCTTTCATGGGCCCACCCTAGCCTTCAAGGACCTGGCCCTGCAGTTCTTGGGCAACCTTTTCCAGTACCTTCTCCGGCAAAATGGAGGAAAGATGAACATCCTGGGGGCCACCTCGGGAGACACGGGAAGTGCGGCCATCTACGGCGTGAGGGGAAAGGAGAACATCAACATCTTCATCCTCCATCCCCACCGCAAGATCAGCCGCATCCAGGAGCTGCAGATGACCACGGTCCCCGACGCGAATGTATTCAATATCGCGGTACAGGGGACCTTCGACCAGGCCCAGGCCATCGTAAAGGCCATCTTCAACGACCTCCCCTTCAAAGCCTCCTATTCGCTGGGGGCCATCAACTCTATCAATTGGGCCAGGGTCTTGGCCCAGGTGGTCTATTATTTCTATGCCTACTTTCGCTTGGCTAGCGACAGGGGCGGAGGCGAGGTCCTGATGGCGGTCCCCACGGGAAACTTCGGTGACATATTCGCCGGCTACTTGGCCAAGAGGATGGGACTACCCATCCGGCGATTGATCCTGGCCACCAACGAAAACAACATCCTCACCCGCTTCGTGCGGGCAGGCGATTATTCCCTCGGCCAGGTAGTTCCAACCTACAGCCCTTCCATGGACATTCAGGTGGCAAGCAATTTCGAGCGCTACCTCTACTACCTCTACGACCAGGATCCCGCCCGGGTGAAGGAAGCCATGGCCGCCTTTCAGGAGACGGGGAGGCTGAGCTTTTCCCCGGAGGAGGTTTCTTCCGTGGGAAAGGATTTCTCTTCTACCTCGGTGAGCCGAGAAGAGACCCTGTCCACTATCCGCCACTTCTGGCAGGAGAGACGATATCTGCTGGATCCCCATACTGCGGTGGGAGTTCGCGCCGGACTCCTTTGCCAGGAAGACCACCTACCTCTCATCTGCCTGGCCACCGCCCACCCTGCCAAGTTCGGGGAGGCGGTCCAGGCAGCCATCGGCGAGAAAGTGAAACTTCCTCCTCCGCTGATGGGCCTCACCGATAAGCCCAGCAGGTGCACCATTCTCCCGGCAGAGGTAGAGGCGGTAAAGGCCTTCATCCGCTCCCACGCCCTCCGCTGATTCCCACTTTTAGCCGCGCGCTATGGTTTGCCCGATTCGCTAATCGCAGGAAAGTCATCTAATAGGAGGATGATCGGGCTCTGGTTTCAATATGCCCGCGAGGAGAGATACGGCCATGAGCGAACACAGTTCCCTCGCCTTTTCTGATCAATCCCGCCGGGCCGTCCTCAGCATTGGCGGGATGCACTGCACCTCCTGTGCCCAGGCCATCGAAAGGGCGCTGCTGCGGGTGCAGGGAGTGGAGCAGGCGTCAGTCAATCCCGCCACCCAAAAGGTGTGGGTGGTTTTCGATCCCTCCCGGACCAGCCTGACCATCTTGGAGAAGGCCATCGAAGCTGCTGGCTACCGGATCGTGGATGAGGACCTTCCCGGCGTGGCCAATCTCTACCTGCGCATACTGGGGATGGACAACCCCCATTGCCTGCAAACGGTGAAAGGAGTCCTCGTCCATCTCCCCGGCATCGTCAACTATCAGCTTTCCCCCGGCGAGTTAGCTACGATCCGTTTCGATCCCCGGATGATCAGCAAGAAGGAGATCGAAGCCGCTATCCGCCGTGCCGGCTATACCACCGCGGAGGAGAGGAAATCGGGAGCAGAATTGGAGCGGGAGCCTGGCGATCGAGAGATCCGCCAGCTCCAGCTCCGGTTGGTCGTCTCTTCTGTATTCGCTATTCCCCTGCTCCTCTTGGCCATGGGCCCCCACCTAGGCCTCGGTCTTCAAATCGGAAATCATGCCTGGACCGCTTTCCTCCAGTTCCTCCTCGCCACTCCCTGCGTCCTGGCCGGCTCTCTCTTCTATCGCCGAGGCCTACTCGCCCCTCTTCGCACCGGCACTGCCAACATGGATACGCTCATCGCCCTGGGTACAGGATCGGCTTATGTTTGGAGCCTTTATGTTTCCCTTTCCATCTGGTCTGGACGCGGCCGGTACACTGCCCACGACCTCTATTACGAGGTCGCGGGATTGCTGATCGCCTTCATCTTGCTGGGGAAGTGGATGGAAGCCAGGGCCAAGGAGAAGACCTCGACGGCCATTCGTTGCCTCCTGGACCTGCAGCCCAGGAAGGCCCTGGTCCTCCGTCAGGGCCAGGAGGTGCTCATACCGGTGGAGGAAGTGGGGGCGGGAGATATCTTGATCGTTCGGCCGGGGGAGCAGATTCCGGTGGACGGCTCGATCGTGGAAGGAAATTCCGCCTTGGACGAGTCTGCACTCACTGGGGAAAGCCTCCCCCGGGAGAAGGGTCCGGGGGATCGCGTATTCGCCGGTACCCTCAACACTACCGGTACCTTCACACTCCGAGCCACCTCGGTGGGAAAGGAGACTGTTCTCTCCCAGATCGTCCGACTGGTGGAGGAGGCTCAGGCCAGCAAGGCACCTATCCAGAACTTGGCCGACCGGGTAGCCGCCTACTTCGTTCCAGCGGTGGCAGTGATCGCCCTCCTTGCCTTCGTCCTTTGGCTTGTAGCGGGCAAAGGCTTTCTCTTCTCCCTCTCCGTCTTCGTCTCGGTGCTCATCGTTGCCTGCCCCTGTGCCTTGGGGTTGGCCACCCCCACTGCCGTAACCATGGGCGCCGGAATCGGAGCCCGTCTCGGTATATTGATCCGCAATGCCCGGGCCCTCCAGAGAGCAGAGACCGTTCAGGCGGTAGTTTTCGACAAGACCGGCACCCTGACCCGGGGTCGCCCCGAGGTAACCGATGTGATCCCACTCTCGGGGTTTGAGAGAGAAGAGGTTTTGAGTTGGGCCGCCGCGGCCGAGAAGAGGTCCGAGCACCCTTTAGCCCAGGCCATCCTGGGTGCAGCCCATGCCGTTGGCATCCAGGCCGAGGACCCCGAGGAATTCGAGGCCATGCCGGGGAAGGGAATCAGGGTAAAAATCCGAGGCCAAGAGATCCGCCTGGGAAGTCCCCGGTGGCTGATGGAGGTGGGGATGGACATAGGGCCTGCCGAGGAGTATTTGGATCGCCTTCACCGGGAGGGCAAGACCACTGTCCTCATCCTCCGGGAAGGGGAGATAGCCGGCGTTATCGCCCTGGCGGATACTCTCAGGGAACACTCTCGGGAAGCAGTGCAGTGGCTCCAGAGGATGGGAAAACAGACCATCATAATCAGTGGCGACAGCCGCACCACCGCTGAAGCCGTCGCCAAACAGGTGGGAATCGGGGGGGTCTTGGCCGAGGTTCTCCCTCCGGAAAAGGCCGCTCAGATCCGCCGCCTTCAGGAGGAGGGTTTGCAGGTGGCCATGGTCGGGGATGGAATCAATGACGCCCCTGCCCTGGCCCAGGCCGATGTGGGAATAGCCCTAGGCAAAGGGACTGACATCGCCATCCAGGCGGGTGACATAGTCCTCATGAAGGATGATCTGCGAGCAGTGGTGGTGGCCCTCCACCTATCTTCCTATGTCATGCACAAGATCAGGCAAAACCTCTTTTGGGCCTTCCTCTACAACTTGGCCGCCATTCCCGTGGCGGCAGGCCTTCTCTATCCTTTCACCGGCCTTCTGCTCCATCCGGTCGTTGCCGGGGCGGCCATGGCCTTCAGCTCGGTCACCGTAGTCTTCAACGCTCTGCGCATGAATAACTACCGCCCCCCATTAGGAGGATGAGAGAAACCCGAAGGCCACTCTCCCTTATCAAACCTTGGGCGGCTCTTTCGGCTTATCTTCCGCCACCGACTCGTTCTCCTCGCTCTTACCCTCGATAGCACCCTTGAATTCGCGGATCGCCTTTCCCAGCGAGCTTCCCACTTGAGGAAGCTTGCCTGCACCGAAGATCAGCAGGGCGATAACCAGGATGACGATCAGCTCCGGCATCCCGATTCCCATCATGTCACTTCCCCCTTTTTCTATTCCTCGATTGGCCCCGCGGCTTCCTGGGGCGGGCATTTCGCCCTCCCCTCCGGGGAAAAGGAGCCACCTTCCTTGACCTTGAGCACCTGCTCTTTCATCTGCTCCAGCAAGTCCTTTCGGTTCTGACGATAGATCCTGCGGGTCTCGCTGATATCGAAGAGAGGGCACAAGAAGAGCCACACCACCAAGAGGCCAACGATACCCCAATAAGTCAAGAATTCGAGCCCGGTGGGGGAGAAATTCAAGAGGTGAATGCCGAGGAAAAGCAGTACCCCCAGAGTCAGCAAGACCGCGGAGGTGAAGAGGCGCCGCATGGTCCGCTGGGCAGATACGAAATCACCCTCTGCTGCCTTCTCCCTCTGCCGGACCCGGCGCAGTTCCAGCATAGCCGACCCGATGCCCAGGATGACCAGGATCGAGGAGAGGGTCAGGCTCCATCCTATCAGCTTTTCGTTTCTCATCTATCCGCCTCCAGCGAAAAGGAGGCCTCACTTCTTTCGAATATGTTTAGGCGGCGGGTTGTAGTACCAGTAGGGCCAAACCGGGTATGGGTAGTAGAACCAGAATACCCCGTAGGGATAGTAGGGGGGGTAATAGTAGGGGTAGTAGTGATAGGGACCGTAGAAGATCTCTCGCCGGGGCCAAAGGTAGAGGAAGATCGAGGAGAGGACCGGATACCGGTAGTCGGCCTCCCCGATCCGTAGCGTCCTCGAACCTCTCACCTCCCCCACCACGGTCACATAGCGCCCGGAACGATAGATCGCAGGATCGAGATATCCCGGGTGCGACACCAGGAACCTTCCCTCCGACTCATCCGTCTCCTCCGGCACATCCCCAGCCCGCAGCCGTTTCTGCAAGACCTCGATCAGGCTCTCATCCGGGAAGTTCCTGGTTTCCACGATCTCCCCTCCCAGAGCTACCTTCTTGCCCGCATGTGCTTCCGGGTCTTCCTTCAACTCGCGGAAGGATAAGGTTCGATCTACCTCCTTCCTGACTTCCCTGGGGATTACGGAACAGGCCTGCAGGCAGATCGCCGAGAACAGCAGGACCGCAGCCACCGCCAGCAGCCAGGATTGCCTCGAGCCGCCCTCTACCCCCCATGGGATCAGGCTCGTTGCCTCATGTCTCCACCTCATACTTGACCACCTTGTAGGAGTTCAGGACCTCCAGGGCCACATAGAGGATACCGATGAGGACCAGGCCCATCCCCACCAGGAAAAGTAGAAGGGAGAAGGAAATCAGGCCGAAGTATCCAAAATAGGCAGGAGCTATGGTGAGGGAGGTGAGAACGAAGCTGAGTATGGCCAAATAGAGGCTGAAGATCCCGTTTCGGTCCAAGCGGGCCCTGAATAGCAATTTCTCGATCTGGGCCTTCAGGCTTCTCATCCTCCTCTCCTGAAACTCGTCTCGCTCTGGAGCCAGCTCCAGATGCCTCTCCTCTTCGTTCAACTCCCGGATCCGATCGATGATGTTGGAGTACTTGGTCTGCAGTCCCAGCAAGATCAGCCCGCAACTCGAGATCATGATGGCCGGAGCCAACATACCGCTGATGAACTGAATGGCCTGATTGATGCTTTCCAGGCTCCCCATAGCCAAGATGCGTTCATCCTCCTTTGCCAGCTTCCGCCGGTTCAGTTATTAGATAAAAAGATCCCTCGGGTTCAGGACCATCATTAAAATCTTCTACCACCGATCCCCGGACCTGTCAAATCACTTCCAGCTTATCCATCTCGTCCCAGGTCCAATCTAAGGCCTCACTTGATCAAAGAAACCACCGTGTTGTTGGCCTCGTTCGACTCCAGGATGTCGCCGTCCGGATCGATGCGGAAGGTGACCTGGGTCCCCTGGATCGGGAGAGAAGGACGAAGCTCCAGGAATTCCGCCTCCCCCGGGGCCAGAGTGGAAAGGCGCGCCCCCGCGACTGACTTCCCGTCCGCAAGGGTTACCGAGACCTTGATGTGGTCGCAGTGGGCCAGGCCCCGGTTGCTAGCCTTGAGGACGATCCGCTGATCGTTGGCCGCGACCACTTCCAGCACCAGATCGGCCAGATTGACCTCCGAGTGCGAGATGGGATAGGCATAGGCCTTCACCTGTTCCGGGATCGCCTTCATCACATGCCCTCCCACCGGGCCGAACTTCTGCTTTCCGTGGAGGTGGCAGGGGTTCCCCCCATAGGTGAGCAGAGGCTGGAAACGAGCATCGGTCGCCAGCACTCCCATGAGACGCCATTCCACCGGTCCTTTATCCTGGTAAGCGGCGGTAAAAGTGGATGGATTCTGGGGGTCTATTCCCTTCTTCTCGATCTGGAAAGCGATGCTGTAGCCCACCTCTCGGAAGGTCCCTTCCACCGCGAGGACCGCCAAGCCTATCCTTTTCTCCCTCAACTGGCGGATGATCTCCTGATGCAGATTGACCCCGGCCGGGACCGTAAGCTCGATCCTATCCTCGGGATCACATACCATCAGGGCCGCCACCCCCAGTTTCTCTCCCTGCAACGGCTGGCAATGGTAGGGGTATTCGGGGTTGCACCAGTAGAATTCGGGCCTTCCCACCGTACCGAAACCCACCAGCTCGCCGATGCGATAATAATTGAGGGTGGTGCCCATCAAGAAGCAGGGGCGGTCCGGAGCAAATTCTCTCAATCGCTGCTCCAGCACGACGGGTGTGGTGTACTCCCAGATGTTTCCCTCCAGGATCCCGGTGATGGTGTTGTAGGCGATTAGGGCCGTCTCCCCTTCGGCCTGGACCTTCTCGATCGCCAGGCCCAGCATCAATCCCAGCATCAAGATCACCGTGATCGATCTCGCCTTTTTCATTTCGACTTCCTCCTTTCCTTTCCCTCAGGAAAAACTATTGTCTATTGCCCCGCTATCTCTTCCAGGCTTTTGCCTTTAGTCTCCTCCCCCAACCAGGCCACAATCAAACCGGCCAGCACCAGCACCAGGGCAAACATCGCGAAGATCTGGGTATGACTCCTTCCCCAAGACTTCAACATCCCCCCCACCACCAGCGGCGCCAGGATGCCTCCCACGCGGCCAAAGGCAGCAGCCCCTCCCGATCCTGTTCCCCTCAGCCGGGTGGGGTAGAGCTCCGGGGTATAGGTGTAGACCACGCCCCACGCGCCCAGATTGAAGAAGGACATCCAGCTCCCCCACCAGAGGATGGTGGTTACCGAATCCGCCCTCCCGAACAGGAAGGCCGTCACCGCACAAAGGAGCAGATAAGAAGTCAGAACCCATTTTCTGCCCACCCGGTCCACCAGATAGGCGGCGCTGAAATAGCCCGGAATCTGGGCCAGGGTGATGACCAGGACGAAACGAAAGGATCTCACCAGGGTAAAGCCGCTGGCCACCAGCAAGGAGGGAAGCCAGACGAAGATCCCGTAATAGGAATAAACCATGAAGAACCACAGCAGCCAGAGACAGAGGGTCCGCCGTAGCAGAGGGGGAGACCAAAGCTGCAGGAGCCCTCCTCTTTGGGAACGAAAAACCGAAGGGGGGCCAATCGAAGCCTGATTGGTCGCCACTCCCGATATCGGGGCGGGAGCAGATACCGCTTCCTGGTCCTCGTCCTTTTCTCCACTCCCTCCGGTCCATTGAGTCAAGATCTCCTCCGCCTCCCTCGTCCTTCCCTGGGACAACAGGAAACGGGGAGATTCCGGAATCAATCGCTGCAAGGCCAACCCATACAGGGCTGGCAACGCCCCCAGGAAGAAAGCCATCCTCCAACCATGCTGGGGAATGATGAAATAGGCGATCACCGCCGCCGCTACCCAACCATAGGCCCAGAAGCTCTCCAGCAAGGTCAGGAGGCGTCCCCGGTAGCGGGAAGGGGAGAGCTCGCTGACATAGGTACTCGCCACCGGCAAGACTCCCCCCAAGCCCAGCCCGACCAGAAAACGAAATAGGAGCAGCGATCCGTAAGCCCAAGCCAGGCCGCAGAGGGCAGAAGCCAGGCTGAAAAAGAGTATGCCTCCCTGAAAGACTGCCTTCCTCCCCAGGCGGTCGGAGAGGACGCCGGCCAGGATAGCCCCCAGGAACATCCCCAGCAATCCTACGCTGGCCACGTTCCCCACTTCTTGCGGGCTGAGGGACCAGCTATCCTTAAGGCTCGCCAGGACAAAGGTCACAATCCCCACATCCATGGCATCGAACATCCAGCCCAAACCGCTGGCCCAGAGGATCCGCCAGTGGAAGCGAGACAGCGGCAGCATATCCAGCCGTTCGATTACCCGTTCTCTCCTGCTCGAGCCTTCCTTGTCCATCTCCAATCCCTGCCCTGCTTCCATCCCTCAAACAAAAACCCCGCGTCGAGGCGGGGTTTCCAATCTAAGATGCTATGCTGATCGGGGCTCGGCAATCATGGCACCGCCATCGGAGCTCTCTAGGCGGGAACGCAGGCCCCAACCGGACATACTTCCGCGCAGGTCCCGCAGTCGGTGCATTTGCTAGGATCGATGACGTACTTGGGATCGCCCTCGCTGATTGCCTGCTCGGGGCATTCGGAGCGACAAGTATCGCACATGGTGCAATCATCGGTTATCTTGTAAGCCATGGGGGCCCTCCTTGGTAATGGGAATTAAAACCGTCCTCCTTTTAGCACGGTCTGCTTTTCTTTGTCAAAAGGAAATTGGAGGCAGATCGGTCCCCTTCCAAAATAACTGAAAAGCGCATCGAAATGAACTCTGCGGGCATTCTGCCTTGACATCCGCCATGGCTAAATGGTAGAAACCCACATCCCCGAAACCGGGAAGGAGATGAATCGATGAGAAGCCTGACAAACAGCCCCTATTCCCGGTTGTTCCCCGAAGGGAAGCTGCATTCTTGCAATGCTGGCCGCCCAGTTTCCTACTCCCCTTCTCGTCCTTCTGCTGGCCCTCCTCTCCTCCTTTTGCTGGCCTTGACCATTGGAAGCCTTTCGCTCTTCGCCAACGGCTGCGCCACCAAGAGGTACGAGGGCCCCTTCACCGGCCGTTCCGCTGACTCGCAACTCGCCACATCCTTGGCCCTGGACAAGGTCATCGCCTCCACCTCCCTCGCCACTCTGGCAGGGAAGCGGGTTTATGTCCAGGCCTTCTCCCTCACCGAGCGGACCGGGGGCGAAAAGAGCCCGGAGGAGATCTTTCTGACGGCTTGGTTCTCGGAACGGCTGCGGCGGGACGGAGCCCAGGTAATGGAGCGAAAGGAGGACGCTGACATCCTGCTTTCCGTGCTGGCTCGTGCCATCGGGGTGGATGTGGTGAGGAGGGATTTTCCCTTCATAGTCTACATCGAGTCCACGCGCGGCCGCGTGGATCTTCACTTGGTGGCCTTTGATCGGGATGGAAGGGTCCTCTTCACCCAGGACCGAAACGACCGGGTGAACTTCCGCGAGATCTACCTTTTCTATCTCATCGGCCCCCTGACTTGGATCCGCTGAGACATAAGCCTTCCATGAAGTGTAGCTTTCTCGTCCCCTCCCTTCCCCGCCTGGGCATTCGCCTGTTTCATCCTTGCCGGCTGGCGGTTTGGTTCTTTTTTCTTGCCAGCCTTTCTCTCGGCTGTGCCACCAAGATCTATAACTCCTCCTCCTCCGGCCCCTCGACCGACATCCAGGAGGTCCTCGCCCGTAGCATAGAGGAGGCATTCTCCGCAATCCCCGAGGAGGTCTGGGGATGCCGGATATCCCTCCACATCACGCCGCCCCCCGCCACGGGAGATGGCCTCTCCGCTTACCTGGCCCAACATTTGCGAGAGCTTATCGCCCGCAAGGGAGGGTCGCTGGAGCCTCCCTATGACCTCTACCTGACCGTAATTGTACCTGCCTCCGGCAGCCTCATCACCGAGAGGCGCCTCAGCCTCACCGTCAACATCGGGGGGGTAGGCAACATCCGTATCCCCCTTTTCTATGGGGAGAGCTTCAAGGGGATGACGCGGACCCTGATTCTGTGCCAAGACGAAGAGGGAAGAGTTTTTCGGGTGCTCCATGGGGAGCAGAAGAGGGCCTCGCACGAGATCTACTGGTTTTGGTTCCTGGGACCATTCGAGAGCGAGGCCTTGCCCCAACTTTGATCGGCCACAACTCGAGCAAGCAGCTTGAAGGCAGATATTGACAGGCAGCCGAAATTGGCTTTTAATGAAGATCGAGTGAACCGAAGCAGCCGGCGTAGCTCAGTGGTAGAGCAGTTGATTCGTAATCATCAGGTCGGGGGTTCGAGTCCCCCCGCCGGCTCCAGAAAAATCAAGGGTTGCGGGATTGTTTCCTTCTCGCAACCCTTCTTGCGCTTTTTGTGCCCTTTGTCTCGTTCACTCCACCGGGGAAGCTGACTTTCCTGGTGTGGGGCTCGACTCTTTCGCCGACCGCATAGAGCGGGTAAGAGTGCTTAGAGTAGGCGAGCTTCGGTTCGTGGCCGGGCATCATGCCCACAGATTAGGAAGCGTTTCGTTCCCGCCGATCCTCTTCCTAAAACGCCTCGGTTCGGCGACAGGCGGGAGCGTCATCCGCATCAAACTGTTTTTAAATGCCCTTTCACGCCATCGCTACCTCTGCCGGCAGCACCTCCGCTTGCTCCAGCACCGTCTGTGTCGCCTTCTCCTGTTTGTCCGGCGGGTAACCATGCTTGCGCAGGACGCGCTTGACCAACACACGTAACTGCGCCCGCACGTTCTCGCGCAGGGTCCAGTCCACGGTAATGTTAGCGCGCACGGTCCGCACCAGTTCCTGCGCGATGGTCCGCAGGGTAGGCTCACCCAGCACCCGCACCGCACTGTCATTCGTTCCCAGCGCGTCGTAGAAGGCCAGTTCTTCTTCGGTTAGCCCCAAATCCTCACCGCGTCGTTCGGCCTCCCGCATCTCTCTTGCCAGCGCGATCAACTCCTCGATGACCTGCGCCGCCTCAATCGCCCGGTTCTGGTAACGGCGGATAGCCCCCTCCAGCATCTCAGCGAAAGAACGGGCCTGGACCAGGTTTTTGCGCCAGCGCGTGCGGATTTCACCGGCAAGGAGTTTTCGCAGGAGTTCCACGGCCAGGTTCTTCTGCGGCATACCCCGCACCTCGGCCAGGAATTCCTCCGAGAGGATAGAGATGTCGGGTTTCTTCAAGCCGGCAGCAGCGAAGAGGTCCACCACTCCCTCCGGCGTTACGGCACGGGAGACGATCTGCCGGATGGCGTGGTCAATTTCCTCCTCCGGTCGGGCCTCGCCCGGCGCACGCTTGGCCAGGCTCGCCCGCACCGCCTGGAAGAAGGTCACATCGTCCCGGATGGCCAACGCCGCATCATGGGGTACGGCCAAAGCAAAGGCGCGAGACAGTTCCTGCACCGCCTGGAGCAGCCGTTCCTTGCCGTTCTCTTTAGCCAGGATGT
>Ga0078972_1004367_pt1 | contig 39005 bp, 36 predicted proteins | sample YelNatPaOPGAMG01_FD_67568 | JGI IMG/M metagenome (GOLD analysis project Ga0078972, IMG submission 67568) | Hot spring thermophilic microbial communities from Obsidian Pool, Yellowstone National Park, USA - OP-RAMG-01 (SPADES assembly) (version 2) | ecosystem: Environmental > Aquatic > Thermal...
TCAATATATTCCCATGGGTCTGTCTGATATCTCATATTACATATTTTTACATCTGACTTTATCTTTTTCACAACTGGTATCATTGAAGAATCAATTGCAAAATAAAAATTTTCTCTCTTTCTTTCAATTAAGATTTTAAGCATTTTTTCTATTAAGACAGGATTTGTCATTGTATGAAGGTTTAATTCAATTTTTTCAGGTATTAAATCAAGTGCTTCTTCAAAAGTAGGTATCTTTAATCCCTTAAATTTTTCTCCAAATTTAATACCTGCATCTAATTTCTTAATCTCTTTTAATGTTAAATCACAGATTTTACCTTTTCCATCAGTGGTTCTATCAACTGTCTCATCATGAATGATAACAGGAATACCATCCTTTGTCATTTTAATATCAAACTCAATTTCATCAACCCCTAATTCAACTGCCTTTTCAAATGCAAGTAAAGTATTCTCAGGATAAACTCCTGAAAAACCCCTATGTGCAATAACTCTTACTTTCATAAATCCTCCTATTATTTTCCAATAGTTAAAGCAAAAAGAACTGGTATCATTTTCTCTGAATTTTCTACCTTATAGAATTCAATCTTTTTTATTTCTTTTTCAGGATATGGGTTTTCAAATTGATAAAGGTATATCCTGAACATATTTTTCTCTTTGTCCTCTGTCTGATATCCAATCCTTGCATCAATTATACCATACTTAGAATTAAAATGACCTATATTTACACTATCCTTTACCTTTAAGCCTGCCAGACATCTACCTCATTCATAATCATCATAGTTTTAGCATCTATCAAAGTAGCAACTCCTATCTGTTTTAAATTATTCATACATGTTGCTTGCCTTGCTTTTTCTCGTGCCTTACTTAATGCTGGTAGAAGCATGGCAGCCAGAATAGCAATTATGGCTACCACTACCAGCAACTCTATTAAGGTAAACCGATTTTTTTATTTTTTCTTTCCATTTTTATTTACCTCCTTTCTTTTATTTTTTTCACCCTCACCTTTACTTTTTTTCCCTCATATCACATCACCTCCTTTTCCCCGAATTTTCTTCAGTTTCTCCTGCAACCATTCTAGTAAAATTTCTAAAGCCCATCTTAAACTATTCATCACTCCAGATTTCTATTTCAATTAATCTCATTGGCTTTTCATCTCTTTTTCCGAGATTGATTTTTAAAAATTGAAATTTTTCTTTCTGCAAAACTTTAAATTTAACTTCATAAATACCCTCATAAATACCAATCCTTTCTTTTTTCCCTAATAATTTTTTATTCCCATTTAAATCTAATCCTTCAAGAATTACTTCAGGAATCTCTCCTGCTAAAAGAAGATTTACTTCCTTTATATTAAAAAGAAAACCAACCCAAATTTTAATAGTAAATTACTATCCATATCCCCTCCTTAAAACCCTATTAACCATCATCCTTTGTAAAATACTTATCAAAAGGAACGCCAAATTTTGTTATCTGTGATGCCGGAATTCCTTCTACATGACCATCAATAAACCATACATTGGCAACTCCACTGTGTCTTAAATGCACTCTTATCACATCTCCTGAAATTCTATACCATTGAGTTTTATATTGTTTATCAAGAGAATCAACATAAAAAGGATAATCGGAGGGATTTTGAATTTTATAAGGGCCTGTTCTTAAAGTTTCTATGTTTATCCAGTATTCATTATATCCCCAGGTGTATAGTCTTCTTCCATAGGTATATAACCTTCCTAAATTTTTTACTTTCTTTGGATAATAACTTGGACAATATAAAATACTAAGATTTTTTATATAACCACCTGGAATTAAAAAACCATATAAACCACTTCCACCACATAAACATTCATTCCATGTTCTATCTTCATTTGCATTCCAACTTAAAGGAAGCCATCCACCATAATCTCCAGCATACATAAATGTCGCAAGTCCAAGTTGCTTAAGATTATTCATACATGTTGCTTGCCTTGCTCTTTCTCGTGCTTTACTTAATGCTGGTAGAAGCATGGCAGCCAGAATAGCAATTATGGCTACCACTACCAGCAACTCTATTAAGGTGAAGCCAATTTTTTTATTTTTTCTTTCCATTTTTATTTGCCTCCTTTCTTTTATTTTTTTCACACTCTCCTTTAATTTTTTCCCTCATATCACATCACCTCCTTTATCAGATTTTTTATATAATTGAAATCATCTATTGTTCCTTTTTCTACATCACTCGGCTCTTCATATTCAAGCCCTAAATAGTTATCATAAGAGGGCAATAATTTCTCAAATATTTTTTTATAATCAATTACTCCTTCAGATAATCTACAATATTTTGGTTTCCCATTTTCATACTTAACGCTTTTAAAATGTGTAAATCCAATATATGGAAGAATGAAATCTATTGCTTTAACAGGGTCTTCTCCAAAATATAGAAAATTCGCAGGGTCATAGTTTATCTTTACATTTTCCATTCCCACTTCTTCTATAAGTTTCTTACATTTTTCTGCATTTGTCATTAATCCACCATGATTTTCTACTATAACTATTTGATTATATTCTTTTGCAATTTTACCTATATCCTTCAACATCTTTACAACCTTCTTAAATAATTCATCACTATCTGGCCAGTTGTCGCATACACGGATATATTTCACATCTAAAATTGAGGCAAGAGGTATCTCTTTTTGGTAATTATTTGTTATTGCAATCTCGATAAATTTAATTCCTTTATTTTCTCCTATATTTTTATACTTTTCTATTTCATCTTTTTCTGCCTTAAATGTAAGCGGGAGTTTCTCTGGATTACCAAATTGAACACAAATATCAGTTATTCCAATCTTTTTCATAAAATCACAGTATCTTTCAAAATTCCAGAATCTAAATCCCCATGGAGAACTTGTAAATTTCATTTTTCCCTCCTCCTTTATTTACTTTCTTTAAATTAAAAGGTAAAATAAATAAAATGAAACTTGATAAAACACAAAGAAAAGAACTGGGAAAAGCATTATATGATATTGGTAAATTATCTTTTTCTGGTTTGATTTTAGGCCAATTGATTGGTAAAGAAATAATTGTTAGAACTTTTTTCTTTGGTTTGATATTTTTTATTGTTTGTTTCTGTATAGGAACTATTTTATTAAAGGAGGAATGAAAATGGCAGGACTTGACTTTCTTTTTATAGGAGCAACTATATTTGTCTTGATAATTGGGGGGATTGCAATTCATTCTATGAAACAGGAAAAAAAGACCAAATAAATTATATCTCTCCATCAATCCTCCCATTTGAATAAGACCTTTAAAATATCATATTTATTTTTGTTAACTTCCTCATATGCCTTCTGTGCATCATCTACATAATACTCTTCTGTCCATAAATTTGCATCAAACTTTCCTTCTGATATTAACTTTAAAATTTCTTCTTTATTACCGGGATTTAAAGCAATTGAAGCAGAGACCCTTAAATCACTACAATTCCATCTTGAATATCTTGTTATTATTACCGGCTCTCTGTATTGTCCCTGTAAATGTATTCTTCCTCCAGGTCTAACATAATCAAAAACATCATCAACAACTTTTGGATTTCCACTTGCCTCAATAACAACATCCACTTTTTTACCATCATTCATATCAATTATTGTTTTTATTGGGTCAGGTTTTTTAAGGTCTATTGTATATTCAGTATATTTTTTAGCGATTTTGAGTCGTGTATCATTTATATCTCCTGCTATTACTTTTCCTGCTCCATATATTTTTAACAACTGAACTGCTGAAAGTCCAATAACTCCCATTCCAATTACAAGAAAACTTTCTCCTTTATTTACTCCAACCATATCAATTCCTTTCTTTGCAACAGAAGCAAGATATGCAATTACTGCCTCTTTGTAACTCACATTTTCAGGAATTTTTGCAGGTCTATCCATCAAAGCAGGGCTTGTCTTTGGATTTTTTATTGCATATTCACATTGACCACCCCAGGCAGCCATATAATCAGGATAATACCTTACCTCATTTGCCATCACCCTATCACCTACCTTTAATGTCTCTCCAGAATTTGTCTTAAATGCATTTTTACCAACATAAACAACTTCTCCAACCTCTTCATAACCAGGAACACATGGATACCATACACCTTCCCAACCTGCCTTCCCATTAAAAACAGCCATTTCTGTCCCAATAGATATACCACTATATTTTGTCTTTACAACTATTGTCTCCTCATCAACTTCTGCTAATCTTATATTTCTTATTTCTGATTCTCCTGGCCTTTTTATTATTATTGCTTTTGCCTTTTCATACATTTTATACCTCCATAAAGTTTAAATCTGGTTTCAAAAATATTTTCCTTATTTTTTTATTTTCCCCTTCAATTTTATCAAGCAATATTTCTCCTGCAATTTCTCCCATCTTTTGCGCTTTCTGTTCAACATATGGAATTGGCTTTTTTATAATTGAATGAAAATGATTTTTCTGTATCTCCGGGAAATTAAGGTCAACAGGGTCAAAACCAATAATCTTTATATCATCGGGGATTATCATCTTTTTTTCAAAGAGGAATTTAAATAACTTATTTGAATAAATGAATGACTCTAAAAATATTCCATCTGGTTTTATCCCTTCAATAATTTTCTTCAATTCCTCATAATCAATAGTATCAAACCTATTTATTATAAGTTTTTCTTCAACTTCTATCTGGTTTTCTTTAATTGCATTTATATATCCATTAAATCTATCTTTAAGTGCTTCCAATCTCTTACTTGAACCTAAATACATAATTCTTTTACATCCATTTTTAATAAGATAATTAACTGCTTTATATGCTCCAAAAAAATTATCACTTACTACAAAATCAATATTTAATTCAGGAAGGTAATTATCAACAAATACGATAGGTATTTCTGTTTCCTTTATCAATTCTTTAACTTTTGGGTCATTTGTATTTGGTCCAATTATAATCCCATCAACATTTCTTCTTATTAGAATTTTAAGTGCCTCTATTTCTCTTTCTCCTAAATTTGAATTGGATATAAGAGAAAGATAGTTTTTTCTCGCAAGTATTTTTTCAATTCCAGAAAGTATCTCAATACTATATTTTCTTGTAAGGTCTCCAAGTATAACTCCTATTGTATATGTCTTTTTTGTTTTTAACTGAAGTCCAAGAAAATTTGGTTCATAATTCTCTTCTTTTAATTTCTTCTCTATTTTTCTTGCAAGTTTTTTACTTATTCGCTTTTTTTCCCATTTCCCATTATAAACATATGAAACTGCAGATACACTCACTCCAAGTTCCTCTGCTATCTCTTTAAGTGTTTTCATTTTTTTCTCCTATTCATATATTACCATATAAATTTATTTTTGTCAAGAGTTCAATCGTTTAAGCAAAATTTCTATAGTAAAAAATACTTATTATTAATTGGTAATTTTTCTATTCTTTATACAATGCAATTTTTTGGTAGGCAGAAGGAGACATTCCAACCATTTTCTTAAAGGTTCTATTAAAAAGAGAGAAATTTGAAAAACCAACTTTTTCTCCAACAACACTCATTTTTACATAAGGTTGATTTTCTATTATAAATTTTGCCTCTGCTATTCTTCTCTGTAATAAATACTGTTTTATAGTTAAACCCATATTCTGTTTAAAAGTATGTGCAAGATGGCTAATTGAAATTTGAAGGTCATTTGCCATTTTTTGAATGGAGAAATGATTTCTAAAATTTTTTTCTATATACTCTATAATTTTTTTAACAAGAGGAGAGACGATATGTTTTTGCTTATTTTGTCTTCCAATCCTCTTTATTAATAGAATAAGGATTTTCAATTGCGCCTTTACTATTTCATCCCAGTAAATATTTTTTTCTTTTTTTTCCTTTAAAAGAAATTTGAAAATCATTTCTATAATAATCGCTTCGTCTTCATTTACCTGAAATGAACAGGGGAAATTTTGGGGGAATTTTTTTGAGTTGATTATTCTAAAGAGATTCGGAGTAAAATACAATGTCCCTTTTTCTATCTGTGTGCCTTTTTTAGGAATAAAATAATGTATCTGTTTTGGTTTTATTATTACAATATGGTTTCTTTCAACTTCACATTTTCTTCCACCTATATAATATACTCCTTCTCCCTTTTTGAAAAAATGTATTTCATATTCATTATGAAAGCCAATAAATGTAGGGTTTTTAGGGAAAATCCATTTTACATCAATAATTTCTTCTTCTGAAACTAATTGTTGGAAAATTGGTTCTCTTTCTATAAAGTATGCTTTTTGGGAATTGCTTAAATTTAAATTATTTCTATCCAATTCTGTTTTCATTATTTTATAACTGCAAATTTTAATACTTATCTGCAAATTTTAATATTTTTTTTTCTCTTAAATCCACTTAAAATTATATTACAAAATAAAAAGGAGGGCAAAATGAAAAATAAATTAAAGATGTCTGAAATAAAGATGAAAGGAGGTGAGGATATGAGAAGAAAAGGTTTTACTCTCATAGAATTACTTGTAGTAGTGGCTATAATAGCCATTCTTGCAGCGATGCTTCTTCCTGCTTTATCTAAAGCAAGAGAGAAAGCAAGACAGGCGGTATGTATTAATAATTTAAAACAGATAGGGCTTGCAACTTTGATGTATGCCGAGGATTACGATGGATATATTCCTGGAGCATCTGCTGCACCTGCGAATTACTGTTATGGTTATTACTTTACAATATCTCCAAAAGATTATGCTGCAAAATATCCTCCTGGACTATTAATCTGGGGAGGATATCTTGGAAGAAATGTAAGACTTGAAAATTATCCACCTTCTCAGGCAAGAGCATATGCAATAAAACTTTTTGAAATATTTAAGTGTCCAAGTGATAGATATTACTTTTCTGTAAGAAGTGCTGGAACAAGTACCGCTGATGGATATGCAAGTTATATTGTTCACTGGTATAATAGAATAGGTGCAGGTACAAGGGATTCAACACCAAGGGATAGATTTACTCCACAGCAGGCAGGAAAAGTTATATGGACAGATATGTGTCCATATCAGACAACTTCTCCTTTTAATCATTCTGATAAAAGTATAAATGTTTTATACATGGATGGGCATGTTGCTCATTTTCAATATAATGAACTTCCACCATCTTCTATTCACTGGATAACAAGAACGCTTCAGTATCTTGACTTTAAAAAATAAAAGATAAAAGGGCTGGAGTTTTTTCTCCAGCCCTTTATTTTTTAAAAAAGGAGAAAAATGAAGAAATTCTATTTATTATTGAGTTTCCTCTTATTTGGATGTTTATCAAGTCAGAATATATTCTTAATTGGTGGTTTTGAAAAAAACATCCAGTATAAATGGCAATGGAATATATATCCTTCAGACACAAAAATGGAATTTAAAATTATTGAAGACAGCAAAGAAGCCAAAGAAGGTTATTGTTATGCCAAAATTTATGTCCCTGATTATGATGTTGTAGGAACAATATTTTCCTTTTTTCCTGTAAAACAAAATACGAAATATACCCTTTCTTTCTGGTATAAAAATATTGATATTATGCCAGATATTTCAAATATAAAAATACTTTTAAATTTCAATAAGGAAAATGGAGCAAATGGAAGTGCTGGAAGGAAATTATTTAATATTACAGAAAATAATAATGATAATAACTGGCATTTTTTTGAGTGCGATTTTATAACTCCTCCTGAAGCAACTTTGTGCCATTTTGTTATAAGGATGGAGGATGTTAAAGGAACTATATTTCTTGACAATATAAGAATTATTGAGAGAAAAAATTTTAAGGAAGATACAAAGAATATTTATAACCCTTACAAGATTTCAAGACCGGTTCTTAATCAAAAAGATTCAAAAGAAATTTTTTCTGAAGAAAAGGGGAATTACAAAATAAGTTCATGGTATCTCGGTGGAATATATCCGGACAAAAATCTTGAAAAAAAATATTCTGAAGATGAATGGAAAAAAATACAGTTAGAAATTTTAGAAGAAATGGGAAAGAATGGTTTGTATGGTCCTTCTTTACCATGGGCATTTGAAAAATTTGCCTGGAAAGGCGGAGCGAATTTTTTTGAAGAAATGTATAAAAAATATGGTATGAAACTCTGGGTATATACTGAAAATTCATATATTGCAGAACTTGCTTCTAAAAAGGGAGCAGAAAGTTTAATAAAAAATGCTCCTCCTTTTAGAAGTATATCAGAACTTGACCCTGTATATGTAGAAACTGTTATAGAAATGGTAAAAAAATATGCCTCAGATTATAAAAACCTTGAATTTGTTGATTTTTATAAAGGCAGGGATGAGCCATTTAATAATATTATAAAACAATTCAGCATTGTTAAAAATCCGGATTCTTCCTTTCTTAAATCGGTTGATAGAGAAATAAAAGAGAAATATGGATTTGGGAAATACGGATTACCGGATATTTTTTCAAAGGAATATTACAAAAATAAAGAAGAAAACAAATTTAAATGGATTGCTTTCGGGAGATGGGTTACTGATAAATTCATATCTCAGAGAATACAGATAGATAAAACTTTGCATTCAATATTGCCGAATATATGTTATGAACCATGTAATTTTAATTTCATTCTCGGGATTGATTTTATAGATTTTTCTGCATTCAGAAATAAAGGTTTGGACTGGTTATCATGCGACCCTTATGCTTCTTATATTGAGGAATTGAATTATAGAGGAACATACAATCATGGATTTGGGACAAAACTTTTGAAAGACCTTTCTAATTGTAAAAATATAAAAACAATTATTCAGGCATTTCCTTATGGTGGTTATACCCCAGATGGTGAGGATATAATTGAATGGGTATCACAAGCAGTTAAAAATGGTGCAACTGCGATTGAATTTTATGATTCTGGAAGACCCAGATTTTACCAGCAAGATATATATGCTTCAATGCTTAAAGTTTCCTCTTTATTAAAAAATATGAAAAAAATAAAATTTCCTCAGTCCGATACTGCAATTTTTTATTCTTATTATTCCCATGCTGGAGAAGGATTTAGAACAAATGCAAATGAAGTTTATACTGCCTATTCAATAATTGGAGAAAAGGTAGGAAGTTGGTTTGATTTTATAAGTGATACAATGGTTGAAAAAAATGAGGTAAATCTTTCAAAATATAAAGTTATATATATACCGAGGTTTGAAATAGCAACAAAGAAAATTTTTGAAAAACTTGATGAATATGTAAAAAATGGAGGATGTCTTGTATTAACCGATCCAATGGCTTTAAGTTATGATATAGAAGGAAATAACTTAAATGTCTTAAAAGAAAAATGGTTTGGCACATCAAAACTTGAGAAAGGCAAAGAAAAATTTGATTTAAATGGAAAAGGAGTATATATAGAAATTTCAGGGAAAAAATATCCAATTTTTATGAGGCATCTTCTTTATGGTAAAAGAGAAGAAAATAATTTTTACCTTCCTGAGAAGGGAGAAATAATTGCAAAATATGGGAATGGGAAAATTGCAGGGATAAGAAGAAATTATGGCAAAGGGAATTTATATCTCTGGGGATGCAATGTTTTTGTTTCAAATGCAATCAATGAAGAAAACTGGATAGATTACTGGAAGAATTTCCAAAAAGAAAATGGTTGTAAGATAGAATTACCTATCTGGAAATTCAATCTTAAAAACCTTTAATTTTGAAATTTTATAGGTTTAATAATTTCTTTGCATTTTCTCTTGCGATTTTATTAAAGGTAGTTTCGCTTATTTTCCCCTTTTCAACAAGATTTATTAGGAATTGAACAAGAGGGACTTTCTGGTCGGGTCTGCATAAATCTGTTCCAAATAAAAGTCGGTCTTTAAATTCATTTATAAACTTAACTGCATATTCAGGGTCTCTTGCTAAAGCATTATATCCACTTCCTGCTGAAAGGTCTCCATAGAGATTTTTATATTTTCTCATAAGTTTTGGAACAGAACCTTCTTCTATTACAGGATAATCCGGATATGTGTATCTATCCTCTTGTTTTTTTAAAATAGATATTTCAGCCCAGAAAGTAGGACCATGACCGAGAATTTTTAAATCTGGAAACATTGAAAGGCATTTTTCAAGTTGAGTAAGCCCAGGTTCATCATAAAGTCCATAAGTATTACCCAATCTTCCATTACCATCAAAAATTAATGGAAATCCGACCTTTTCAACATGTTTAAATAAATTTAAAACCCTTTCATCAAGAAATGGTAAATTTGGCATAACTTCTCCAATTCCCTTACATCCAAGTGATTTATAATAATTCAAAATTTTTTCAAAATCTGCTTCAGGAGAATTTGTTATTGCTCGCGGGTCAATATTACAAAAAGGAATAAATCTATCAGGATATTTTTCGCATATTTCAATTATCTCCTCATTTGATTGAGGCAAATATACTTCTGGATTTACAATTGGTAGTAAAACCCCTTTTTCAATTCCAAGTTCATCATATCTTTTTAAAATCTGTTCAGGTGTTGAAAAAAGTGGTTTTCCATCTATCCATATATAAGGTCTTTTAAAAGCATGACAATGTATATCAATAAACATTTTAACTTTCCTTGTTCATAATTAAATAAATAACAGGAACAAGAAGTAATGTAATGAGCCATGAAATTAAAAATCCGCCTAAAGCAGGAACTCCAAAAGATTGCCATATTTCTCCACCAGTTCCCTTTCCAAGAGCCATTGGTATCATTCCAAAAATTGTTGTTAATGAAGTCATCATTATAGGTCTTAATCTATTCCTTCCTCCTTTTATAATTGCATCCAAAAGAGAATAACCTCTGCTTCTTAAAATATTTATATAATCAACAAGAACAATTGCATTATTAACAACAACTCCCATAAGCATTATTATAGCCATAAATGAAGGGATTGAAAAATTTACTCCAGTTATGAGTAAAAATAATATACTTCCAGTAAATGTAAATGGAATTGAGAAAAATATAATAAATGGTGTTTTAAATGATTCAAACTGTCCAACCATAACCATATAAACAAGTATAACTCCAAGGATAAGTAATAATCTTAAATCTGCAAAACTTTCCCTCTGCTGTTTAACCATCCCTCCAAATGAAACATTTATATCAGGTGGTAAATTTAAACTTTTTATCTCTTTTTCAATATCCTTCAATACTTCACTCATTGCTCTTTTATATGTATCACATCTTATTTTCACAATTCTCTGCCTGTTTTTTCTATCTATCTGGAGTGGTCCAAGTTCAAAATCAATTTTTGCAATATCTTTTAATTTAATAATTTTCCCTGTCTGTGTAAATAAAGGTAATTGGCCTATTTTTTCAATATCATATCTCTGCTCCTCTTTTAATTTTAAAAACACATCAAAGTCCTCTCCAGATTCCCTGTATTTTGTTGCTGTATATCCATAAATATAAGACCTAATTGTTTGAGATATTAAAGATGTTGATATACCAAGATTTTTTGCTTTCTCTTTATCAATTTCTATATGAAGTTCAATCCTTTCTTTTTTATAAGATGTATCAACATTTATAGCACCTGGAATTTTTTCAATTTTTCCCTTTAAAATATCAGAATACTTAACAAGTTTATCAAGGTCATAGCCGGTCAATTCAACCTCTATCTGTTTTGCTCCACCCATAAGCATTGATTGTAATGGACTTGCTGTTGAAACAGAATATTTTTCAATACCGGGTATTTCTGATAACCTTTTCCTTATAACTTCAGCAATTTCCTTATCAGACCTTTTTCTTTCTTCCCTCCATAACAATCTTGCTGAAACACTTCCTGCATATGGTCCTTCTTCCCTTCCCATTGCTGCTCCTATTCCAGTTGCAGATTCTCCACAATTCCCATACCATAAAATCATTTCAGGTATTTCTTCTTCATAAATCTTACCTATCTTTTTAACAATTTTATCTGTTTCCTCAAGTCTTGTTGATGGATTTAATAAAAATGTTGTTTCAATTCTTGCATTATCTGCTTCAGGGAAAAATTCAACTCCTATAAATTTAAAAAGGGAAAGGGAAAGAATGAAGACAATTGTTATTACTGTAAGAAATAATTTTTTATTTTTAAGGCACCATGTAAGTAATTTTGTATATATATCATCAATTTTTGTAAGGAATATCTCTCCTATTTTGTAAAATTTTGTTTCTCCCTTTTCCTTTTTTATAATTTTTGAAGAAATCATAGGAACAATTGTTAAGGCAACAATTAATGACATAAAAATTGTGGTTGATACAAGATAACCAAGTTGTTTGAAAATTATACCAACAAAACCTTTTGTAAAAATCAATGGGACAAAAACAACTATTGTGGTTATTGTAGAGGCAATAACAGCAGTTCCTACTTCATTTGCTCCATTTATAGTTGCTTTTATAATATCTTCTCCTTCTTCAAAATGTCTTACAATATTTTCAAGTATAACTATTGAATTATCAACAACCATACCAATTGTAAGTGCAAGAGACATCAAAGATATTATATTTATTGTAAATCCACCTATAAAAAGAAATAAAAATGCACAGATTAAAGAAAATGGAATTGAAATTGAAACAACAAAACTTAAATTACCTCTTCTTAAAAGAAAAACAGTTACAAGTATGACAAGAATTCCTGCTACTATTATTGTATTTACAAGGTTGTTTATTGACTTTAAAATCATATCACTTGAATCAAAAACAATATTTATCTTTACATCCTTTGGTATAAAATTTTCAATTTCCTTTATCTTTTCTTTTATATTATTTGCAACAAAAACAGTATTCCTTCCTGATTGCTTCTGGACAATCAAAATAACTGTCTCTTCTCCATTTGTATATGCCTTTGATTTTTCCTCCTCATAATAATCATTAACCTCTGCGATATCCCTTAAATATATTGGTCTTCCATCAAAAGTTGTTATAAGTATATCCTTTATCTCTTCTGGATTCCTATATCTTCCCTTAACCCTTAAAAAATAATTCCTTTTTCCTGTTTTTATCTCTCCAAGAGGAAAGTCAATATTCTCCTCACTTAATCTCTGTATTATTAAATTTACCGGTATTCCATAACCATTTATTTTTTCCCAGTCAAGATTAATATTTATCTGCCTTTTAATACCACCAAAAATCATAACAGTTCCAACTCCCTCTGCCTGCTTTATTCTATCTGAAATATTTTTATCAACAATATAATATAAGTCCTTCCATAATGTTTTTGATGATACAGAAATAACTAAAACTGGAGTCATTGAAGTTGAAAACTTAAATATTATTGGTTCTTCAGCATCAGGTGCATGCTCATATATATCCTTCTTTGCAAAATCAACCTTATCCCTTACATCATTAACAGCAGTGTCAAGATTCTTTCCCCATTTAAATTTACAACTTACAATTGAAATATTATCCTTTGAAATTGAATTTATCTCATCAATATCCTCAACAGTTGTAAGATAATCCTCAAGATATTTTGTTACATCATTTTCAACATCAGATGCACTTGCACCTGGATATGGAACAATAACAGATACAACTGGAACTTCAATATCAGGCAATAGGTCAACAGGTAATTTTGGTATTGTTATAACTGAAATTATTAAAATTGCAAGAAAAATCATCAATATTGTATAAGGCCTTTTAACAGAAAATTCTGGTAAATTCATTTCTCTTCTCCCTTTAAATTTTTATCCATATTTTCCCTCTCCCTTGGCGGGAGAGGGTCAGGGTGAGGGGGAATATCTCTTTCCCCTCACCTTTTATCTCTTTCTATCCCTCCTTGCCTTGTCTCCTGTGGCGACAAAGAGGAGGGTTTCACTATTTTTATCTTTTTCCCGGTATCAAGAATTCCCTGAGAAGTAACTATAACCTTATCCTCTTTATTAAGCCCTTCCTTTATCTCAATATAATCTCTTAAAATTTTCCCTGTTTTAACATATACTTTTTCAGCAGTATCTCCTTTTACTCTGAAACAATAATAATTTCCACTTGCGGGTAATTTCATCAATGCATCAAGAGGAATAAATATTGCCTTCCTTTCACCAACAATTACCCTTGCCTTACAATACATTCCTGGTTTTATTAAATAATTTTGATTTTCAACAATAATTTCTATATCAATAGTTCTTGTTTTTTCATCAGCAACAGGGTAAATTTTACTTACCTTTCCCTTAAATTCTTTATCAGGATATGCTTCAATATAAATATAAACATTCTGCCCATTTTTAACCTTTCCAATATCACTTTCACTTACAGGCAGTTTAACTTTAACTTTACTTATATCAACAATTGAAACAATTGGAGTTGAACGCATCATAGAACTTTCTGTTATCAATTCTCCTTCGTCAATATATTTTTCTGCTATAAATCCATCAATCGGTGAATATATGAATGCTTCATTAATCCTTATTTTTGCAAGTTCAAACTGTTTTTTCAATGATTCAATTTGATGAAGTGTAACATCATAACTTGTTTTTATATCATCAAGTTTTTTTTCAGAAATAGCACCTTCTTTATAAAGATTTTCAATCCTTTTATAATCCTTCTTTATATTTTCAAAATTTGCCTCAAGTGCCTTCAATTGATTTTCAATATTTTCATAATCAATTTTCCTTTTCTTATAATCAATCTGTGCAATAAAATCACCTTTTTTAACATAATCTCCCTCTTTTACATTCAATTTTTCAACCTCTCCTGTAACTTCTGAATAAACAACAACCTTTTGATATGGCTCAATTTTCCCTATTGCTTCAATTTCATCCTTGATAACCATTTCTTTAACATCAGAAACTTCAACAGGAATTTCTTTTTCAATTTCAACTTCCTTTTTTGCCTTTTTATTTTTCTTTGAATTTGTATAATAAGCGAATGATAGAACAAGAAGAATTAAAAAGAAAATCAATATTTTTTTCATTTTGCCTCCATTTTTAAAATTCCACATACTTTTTTGAGTTGATTATAACTTATTTTATAGTCATAGAGAGAATTATAATAGTTGTTTTTCGCATTTGTGAGTGAATTTATTGCATCAATTACATCAGTTGTTGTTGCCATCCCTTCCCTATATAATAATTGAGCAATCCTTAAATTTTCTTCTGCAAGTTCAATTTCTTTTTTTGATTTTTCAACTTTTTCCTTTGATGATAAAAAATTTAAATAAGAATTTTTAACTTCAACTTCTATTGAATTTTTAAGTAATTGATAATTTTTTTCAATTTCTTCCTTTCCCTTTTTTGCCTTTTCTATTTTATCTTTTGTCTGACCCCAGTTCCAAATATCATAAGAAAGAAGAATTCCGGTATTCCAGTTTGTGTCAAAATCTTCTCTTGATGTCTGAGTTCCTTTTTCTAAATTATAATTAAAGAAAAAATAGACCTGTGGATAGAGATTACTTTTTTCAACTCTTATATTTTTCTCATATATTGATAGAATTTTCTCAAAACTTTTTATTTCATCCCTTTCTTTTAAAGCAGTTTCCTTCCAGAAATCATAAGGTTTTTCATCCTCCTTGATTTCAAGAATATCCTCAATATCAAATTCAGAATTAATATCTCTATTTAAGATAAAATTTAAATTTGATTTTGAAATTTTAAGATAATTTTCACATTCAATTATTTTTGTTTCCGCCTCTTTCAGTGCAACTTCAGTTTTTAAAATATCAAGTTTTGTTACAAGGCCCTGATTGAATAAACTTTTTGCATCCTGTAAGTGTTTTTCAAGTGTCTCTTTATATTTTTCACTTGTCTGTAGTAATCTTTTTGCCTTCAATATCTCAAAATAACTTCTTTTAACATCAAAAATTAAATCATTTAATTGCTTTTCGTAATCAATTTTTGCTTTTTCATAACTTTCCTTTGAAATTTCATAATTTGTTTCTATTTTTTTCCCTGTAAATAATGGCTGATTTAATGTTAATTTAAAAATATATTGATTATCTTCAACAAATTTAACAGGTGGAAAATTCCCAATTTGAACTCCTTCATTTTCTCCAAGATATAAGTAATTGAATGAAAAACCCAAAAAAGGTAAAGAATATTTCCTTGCTATTTCCTTCTGATAATAACTTTCCTCAATTTTATCCTTTGTTATCTTTAAATTCAAATTCTGACTAACTGCAATTTTAATACAATCTTCAATTTTCAAAAAATCCTGACAGAATAAAGAAGAAAAAATTAAAAATAAAACAAAAATTTTCTTCATATTATCTCCTTATCCCATTAACAAATATCTCATAAATAACATCTTTTTTTTCAACAAGTGAATATTTTCTTTTATTTAAAATCCACCTGTGAATATTTCCATGCAGAATGCCCAAAAGTGAATAAATTATATCATCAGGATTTAAATTTTTAATATTTCCCTTTTTTATCTCCTCCTCAAATCCATTTTTTATAAAATCCCATTTTTTAAAAAACTCTTCCCAGAAATTTACAAAATTTTTCCTTTTTAAAAATGGTTTTTCCTGAATTAAAATTTTAAATAATGAATAATTTTTCTCATGGTAAGATAAATACATTTCAATCCCTTTTTTTATCTTTTCAAATGGGTCTTTTATATTTTCAATTTCCTTTTTTATTTCAATTACAAGATTATCAAGCCCATCCTTAATAATTGAATTGAAAAGTTCTTCCTTATTTTTGAAATATAAATAAAATGTCCCTTTTGCAATTTTTGCCTTTTTCGTTATTTCCTCAATAGTTGTTTTTGAATATCCCTTCTCACTTATTATCTTTTCTGCAACCTTTAATATTAAATTTCTTTTATTTTCCATTTTTGACTGACCAGTCAGTCATTATAATTTATATTTTTTTCTCTGTCAAGAGAAAAAAAATTTTCAAAATATGTTATAATAAAATCTATTAGGAGAATTTAGTAAAATGAGAAAATACTTTATAATTATTTCAATTCTGTTTTTTTTAAGTGGCTGTGTATGTGAAAAAAAGGTTCCAGAAAAGGAGATAGAAAAGATACCGGAGGTTACTTATCCTTCAGAAGAAATAGTTAAAGAGGAGAAAGCACTTGATGAAGAAGTAAAAGAAGAAGTAAAAACAGAAGAAATAAAAATAGAAGAAGTAAAAAAAGAGGATATAAAAACAGAAGAATATAAAAAGGAAGATGTAGCAAAAAAAGAAGAAATCGTTCTTTTACCAAAAGAAAAAATCTCACAAAAGGAAGGAAAAAAAACTGATAAAGGCCTTTCTAAAAAAATATATCTTGAAAAATGGAATGGAGAATGTTTGATTTATAACCTTAAATGGAATTTGATGAGTTTTGGTAAAGCAATTGTAATATGTTTTGAGGAGAAGAATAATTTTCATCTTGTTGGGATTACCTTACCTGAGGGTCTTCCAAGGCAATTTGATTATGGATATAATAGGGTTGATTCTTTTATTGATAAAAAAACAGGGTTAACGAAATATTTTTATTTATATACAAGAAGTGGTAAAAAAGAAACAACAACTGAAATATTTTTTAACTGGAGTGGGAAACAATATACTGTTATTGCAAAAAAATATAGAAATAAAAAATTGTATTCAACAAAGAGAAATGTGATTAAGTTTGAAGATGATATTTTTGACCCAATTTTGGTCTTTTATTTTTTAAGGTATATAAACATTGAAAACATTGAAAATACTGAGTATACGATAGCATTGAGTGAAAAATGGTATTTAAAAATAAATTATAAAGGAACTGAAATTAAAAAATTACCTGAAGGAGATAAAAAAGAAGTTTATATTATTGAGCCACTTGTAAGGACAGAAAAAGAGAAATTTAAAGAGGGGAAACTGGATATATATATAACAAAAGATGATGATAAAATACCTGTATATTTTGAAGGGAAAGTTCCTATTGGTAAGGCAAATTTATATTTAACTGGAAAACAAAAAATTGAATGCAGTAAGTATAATAATGTTAATGAAGTTATAAATGAGATTTTAAAATATTAAAAAGGAATAAAAATGTGCCTTGCAATTCCAATGAAAGTTGAAAAAGTGATTGGGGAGTTTGCAATTGTTTCCCTTGGGAATGTTAAAAGGAAAGTTAATATATCATTTGTTGAAAATGTGAAAAAGGGTGATTATTTAATAATTCATGCTGGATTTGCAATTGAAAAACTTGATAAAAAGGAAGCAGAAAAAACAATTAAAATTATTAAAGAGATAAAATGAAATACATACAGGAATACAGAAAACCAGAAATACAGAAAAAAATAATTAAAGAAATACAGAAATATGGTTCAGAATTAAGAAAAAGATTAAACATAATGGAGGTATGTGGAACTCATACAATGGCAATTGGAAAATATGGAATAAGAAAAATTATGCCTGAAAGTATTAATTTAATATCTGGTCCTGGATGTCCTGTATGTGTAACTCCTTTAAATTATATAGATAAAGCAATTGGACTTACAAAAATAAATGATGTTATTATAACAACTTTTGGTGATATGATGAAGGTTCCGGGTTCTTATTCATCTCTTGAAAAAGAAAAATCAAATGGTTCAAAAATATTTGTTGTTTATTCACCAGTTGATGCACTTGAAATTGCTGAAAAAAATAAATCTAAAAATGTAATTTTCCTTTCTGTTGGATTTGAAACAACAACCCCTTCAATTGCTCAAACAATAAAAATTGCAAAAGATAAAAAAATAAAAAATTTTTTTATACTCTGTGGAAATAAAATTATCCCTCCTGCAATGGAATTTTTACTTAAAGAAAAAGATACAGAAATTAATGGTTTTTTATGCCCTGGACATGTAAGCACAATTATAGGAGCAGAGCCATATAAAAAAATTTCTGAAAAATATAATATTCCATGTGTTATAAGTGGGTTTGAGCCAGCAGATATCCTTTATTCAATTTATCTAATTTTAAGATGTATAATTGAAGGGAAAGCAGAAGTAATAAATGAATATAAGAGAACTGTGAGGGAAAAAGGGAATTTGAAAGCAAAAAAAATTATAAATGAAGTATTTGAAATATGTGATTCTGAGTGGAGAGGGATTGGTAAAATAGAAAATAGTGGTTATAAATTAAAAGAGGAATTCAGTCAGTTTGATGCAGAAAAAAAATTTAAAATAGATGTTAAATATCCAGAGGAAAAAACTGGATGTATATGTGGAGAAATTTTGAAGGGGAAAAAGAAACCATTTGAATGTCCATTATTTGAAAAGATATGCAATCCAGAAAATCCATTTGGTCCCTGTATGGTATCTTCAGAAGGAACCTGCAGTGCCTATTATAAATATGAAAAAAGATAAAATTCTTATTTCACATGGTTCTGGTGGCAAATTGATGTATTCTTTAATTGAAAATATATTTCTTAAAAAATTCAAAAATGAAATAATTGAAAAACTTACAGATTCAGCAGTTATTGAATTTGATGATTTTGAATTATGCTTTACAACTGACTCTTATACTGTTGACCCGATATTTTTTAATGGAGGAGATATAGGAAAACTTTCTGTATGTGGGACTTTAAATGATTTATCTGTTATGGGAGCAATACCACTTTATCTTTCTTCAAGTTTTATAATAGAAGAGGGCTTTGATATTGATTTACTTGAAAAAATTACAGAATCAATGAAAAGAATATCAGATATTGCTGGAGTAAAGATAGTTACAGGTGATACTAAAGTTGTTGAAAAGGGGAAAGTTGATAAAATTTTTATAAATACAAGCGGGATAGGAATAAAGGATAAAAATTTAAAAATAGGGATTGAAAACATAAAAGTTGGAGATGTTGTAATAATAAATGGAACTATTGGAGAGCATGGAATGGCTGTTTTACTTTCAAGAAATATGTTTAACATTAAATCAAATATCAAAAGTGATTGTGCTCCTTTAAATAAACTTATAAATGAAATAATTGAAATTGGTGGAATTAAATTTATGAGAGACCCGACAAGAGGAGGTGTTTCAGCAACATTAAATGAGATAGTAAGAAATCAAAAGTTTGGTATTTTAATATATGAGGATAAAATTCCAGTTAAGGAAGAAGTTCTATCTATGTGTGAAATTCTTGGTTTTGAGCCATTAAATATAGCAAATGAGGGTAAAGTTATTATTATATGTGATAAAAAGAAAAGTGAAGAAATTATAAAAAGGATGAAAAAAAATATATATGGAAAGGAGGCAAGAATTATAGGAGAAATAGTTAAAAATCCAGAAGGTAAGGTTATTATGGAAACAATTACAGGTTCAATAAGGATTGTAGATTCACCAATTGGAGAGCAATTCCCAAGAATATGTTAAAATTTTTAAAAGGAGTTTATTTGGAAAAGGAAAATTTAAATAAGTTTTTGTTAATAGGAATTATTACAATTTTTGTTTATTTAAATTCTATTTTCAATCCATTAATCTGGGATGACCTTTCTCTAATTAAGGAAAATTACCTTATAAAAAATTTAAAGAATTTTTTTATTTTTTTTAAAACAGACCTTTATAAAGGAGTAAATTCTGCATCAACATTTTATAGACCATTACAGGCATTATCATATGCAATTATTTACAAAATTTTCAAATTAAATCCAGTTGGCTACCATCTATTAAACATATTTTTACATACTGGTTGTGCAATTTTAATTTTTATTTTATTGAGAGATATATATGGAGAGAAGATTTCCTTTTTTGTTTCTCTTTTATGGGCAATACATCCAGTAAATACAGAAGCAATAACATATATATCAGGAACAGCAGACCCATTATTCTTATTCTTTGGACTTCTTGGAATTTATCTTTACAACAAAAACTTTAAAATCTTATCTTATTTCTCATTCATACTTTCTTTATTATCAAAGGAAACATCTGTTTTAATTTTGCCTATATTTTTCCTTTATCAGTATTGCTCAAATAGATTGAATAAGAACCAAATAAAAAACTACATAATAATAAGTTTGATTTTTCTTATTTACTTCATATTAAGGCAGACGATTTTAAATTTTGGCAAGGCAGTTCCAGAGGATATATTTTTGCATAGATTTTACACTTCATTTAAGGCATTTTTGATTTATATTTCAATCTTACTTTTTCCTTTTATTCTCTCAATGGAAAGACATATACCTTATATAAAGACATTTAAAGATATTGATTTTATAGCAGGATTTATATTTTTTCTTGCCTTTTTATATTTTCTGTGGAGGAAAAGGGATGATAGAAAGATTTTATTTGGAGGGACTTTATTTTTAATCAATTTTATATTTCATTCAAACACAATAATACCATTAAACGGGAATTTAAGGGAGCACTGGATGTATATTGGCTCTATTGGATTTTTTGTTTATTTTATTATCCTACTTGAAAAAATTAAAAAAGAAAAATTAAAAATTGCTCTGACTATTATTATATTTTCACTTTATGGAGTAAGAACAATATTAAGGAATTATGACTGGAAAGACCCAGAAAATTTTTATTTAAAATCAATTAAGTATTTTCCAAATTCGCCAAAATTATGGAATAATCTTGGAACTGTATATTATGAAAAAGATATGTATGATAAAGCAATTGAATGTTTCAAAAAGTCATTTTCAATTTCAGATATTTCAATTAAGCCACTTTTAGGTCTATGTAAATCATATTTTATGGCAGGAAATTACAATGAGGCGGAGAAATACTGCCAAGTTGTTTTAAAGAGAAATCCAAAAGATGCAACTGCCTATCTTGTTTTAGGTCTTATTTACAAAAAGAAAGGAGATTATAAAAGGGGATTTGAATATCTTTTAACATCAATTAAATTTGACCCATATATTTCAACAACTTATTATTTTTTAGGAAAATGGTGTCTTGAAATGAATGATTATAAAAATGCAGAGAAATTTTTTGAAAAAGGAATTATTATTGACCCTTCAGAATCATTAAATTTCAATGGGCTTGGTATAGTCAATCTTGAATACAGAAAAAATTATAATTATGCTTTATATCTATTTAAAAAAGCATATTCAATTAAGAAAGATGAACCAAGTTATTTATTCAATATAGGGAAAACATATCAGATTTTAAATAATCATAAAGAAGCAATTTTATGGTATGAGAGAGGTTTATCCTTACAGCCAAATAATCCACAGGTTTTAAATGACCTTGCAATTTCCTATGCTATAATAGGAGAAAAAGAGAAGGCAATAAGTTTGTTAAAGGAAGCAATAAGGATTGATAAAAATTTTAAAATAGCAGTTGAGAATTTAAAAGAAATTGAAAAGAAGAAATGAAAAAGGTTTTTAAATATTTAATCACATTTTTCCTATTACTATTTTTTACAAGGGAATTATCTGTTGTCTTTGAAAAATCAATAACATGTGATGAAATTGTTCATATTCCAGCAGGTTATTTTTATGTTAAAAAGGGTGATTTTTTTATAAATTTTGAACATCCTCCTTTATGCAAAACAATTTCAGGCATATTTCTTTCATTTCTTGATATAAGATTTCCTGAAGATATATATCAAAAATATAAATTTACTGAATGGGATTGGGGACTTGGAATTTTATTTTTCCTTTTTAATAAGGATAAGGTTGAGTATATTTCATTTTTGTCCCGTCTTCCAATGATTTTTTTAGGTGTTTTACTTGGCTTTTATATTTATTTATGGGCAAGTGATTTATATGGAAAAATTGCAGGGATTTTTAGTTTATTTTTATTTTCTTTCTGTCCAAATTTCCTTGCTTATAGTTGCCTTGTTATTACTGATACTGCTGTAAGTTTATTTTTTCTTATGACATTATATTATCTGTGGAAATTTTATGAACTGGGCAATAAAAAATATTTAATTTTTTCAGGAATTTCATTTGGGCTTGCACTTTCAACTAAATTTTCTGCATTCTTTATTCTGTCAATTATTGTTTTGATTTTCTTTTTTTATGGAATTATAAAAGGAAAATTCAAAAAGGAGATTTTTTATTTCATTCTCTCATTTTTAATTATTCCATTTTTAATTCTTTTTGTTTTTTACAATTTTAATTTTTCAAATTTAAAATGGTTTATAGAAGGGATAAAGAGAATATTTAAGGAAACTGCCCAGACAGGACAGGAATTATTTTTGAATGGGAAATTTTCAAATACAGGTTTTAGAAGTTTTTTCCTCTGGGTATTTTTATATAAAACACCAATTCCATTTATAATTATTTTACTCCTTTCAATCGTCTTAAAACCAAAAATTGAAAAAAAAGAAATATTTTTGTTATTACCAGCAATTTTATATTTTTTAATTTCTTCTTTAAGCAAAAAGCAGGTTGGAGGAATAAGGTATATACTTCCTTTTTATTCTTTTTTATATATTTTTGTAAGCAGAATTTTTGTATCCAGTTCAAAGTTAAAATTAATATTTTTATATCTTCTTATTTTATTTTATTCTTTTGAGTCATTAAAAATTCATCCCCATTATATTGCATATTTTAATCAGATTGCAGGTGGTCCTGAAAATGGATGGAAAAAATTATTGAATATTGATTGGGGACAGGATTTAACAGGACTTAAATCATTTCTTGAAAAAGAGAAAAATACAGAAATAATGATAAATTGTTTTGGTCTTATACCACCAGAAGTTTATAATATTTACAATTATGAACCATTTTTATATCAGGCATTTATGAGTATACCAGAAGAAAAATATCATATAAATTCAGAAAAACCTTTAAAGGAATATCTTGCAATAAGTGTTAATCCTCTTTCTGGTCTTCAATATTCAGACCATGATATTTTCTGGTATCTTAAAGAGACAAAACCTAAAACAAAGATTGGATATAGTATTTTTATTTATGACATAACAGATAATATATATTTAAGGGAAAAAATTGCTGAAACACTTGAAAAATATGGATATAAAAGGCAGGCAGAAAGACAGAGGAAGGTTATTGAATATATAAAGAAAAAGGGAATTAAAAATGAAAAAAATAATTAATTTTATAGTATTGCTTTTCCTTTTTATTTTTTTTATAAGAGAATTTCATGTTGCAAATAGAAAATCAATAACATGTGATGAGACAGTTCATATTCCAGCAGGTTATTTTTATGTTAAAAAGGGTGATTTTTTTATAAATTTTGAACATCCACCTTTTTCAAAAACATTATCAGGATTTTTTTTATCATTTACAGAAGTTTTTTTTCCAGAAGACCTTTATAGAAATTTAAGGATGAATGAATGGAATTTAGGTATGGCATTTTTTTATTTAAATAGAGAGAATGTTGATAAAATTGTATTACTTTCACGACTTCCAATGATATTACTTGGTATATTACTTGGATTTTTTATTTATTTATGGACAAGTGATTTATATGGAAAAATTGCAGGTATTTTCAGTTTATTTTTATTTACTTTTTGTCCAAATTTTCTTGCCCATAGTTGTCTTGTTACTACAGATGTTCCATTTACATTATTTTTTATTATGACCCTTTATTTTTTATGGAAATTTTTAGAGAAAGATGAGATAAGATACTTAATTTTTTGCGGAATATCTTTTGGTCTTTCATTATCAACGAAATTTACAGGAATTATACTTATGCCTTTTATTTTAATATCTCTTTTAATTCTTGAGAGAAAATTTATAAAAAAAGAATACCTCAAATACTTCATATTATATCTTTTTTTGCTCCCCATTTTTATTTTACTTCTTACATATAGATTTCATGGAATTGTAAAACCATTTGAGAAGAAAGTTTTTACAACAGGCGATAAAATTTTTTTCACATATAAATATTATGGAATTGGAAATTTTATTTTGGGTCTTAAAAGGATAGTTTTAGAAGCAACAGAAAGAGGCCATTTTAGTTATTTAAATGGTAAATTTTCACAGAATGGCTGGAGATATTATTTTATATTTGCATTTTTATATAAAACACCAATCCCTCTTATAATTTTAATTTTGCTTTCCATATTTATAAAACCAAAAATTGAAAAAAAGGAAAGATTTATTATTTTGCCTTGTATCATTTATTTTATTTTCTCTTCATTAAGTAAAAAACAGATTGGAATAAGATATATACTGCCATTTTATGCACTCCTTTATGTTTATTGTGGAAGATTGCTGATATATTCTGAAAAACTGAAATTGAAAAAATTAACAAAAAAAATAATTTTTATAATTCTTATTTTCTGGTATCTATTTGAATCAATAAAAATTCATCCACATTATATTGCATATTTTAATCAGATTGCAGGTGGTCCTGATAATGGATGGAAACACTTAATAGATAGTAATATTGACTGGGGACAGGACCTGAAGGAATTAAAGGAATATTTACAGAAAGAAGGAAATCCAGAATTATTGCTAAATTATTTTGGAGCAATATTTCCTGAAACATATGGATTGGTTTATGAGCCATTTTTATATCCGTTTTTTATTTATAATGTCCCTGAAAAAAATTACCATTTTAATTCTCCATTTCCTAAAAAAGAATATCTTGCTATTAGTGTTAATCATCTTGCAGGTCTTCCTTATGAGGATACAGAAATTTTCAACTGGTTAAAAGAAATAAAACCAAAGGCAAAAATTGGATATAGTATATTTGTTTATGATATTACAAAGGATATAGAAATCAGGGAAAAAATTAAGGATTTATTTGAAAAATATGGATTTAAAAAACAGGCAGAAAGGCAGAAAAATATTATAGAGAAATTAAAAGGTCATTTAAATGAGAAAAATTTGTCATATAAGAAAACAAGTTGATTATTGATTTTAAGAAGGAAATTATTAAAATGGCTCTTTTCTATCCCTGTTGTTTTGTAAAAATATACTGTTTTGCTTAGAGTGAAATAATTTCTGTATATATAAATCTGGAAAATAAAAATACTCATACACTCCAAAAAATAAATTAAGAGCAAAATTTTAAATTCTCTGAAATTTAAAACTTCCTTTATAACAAAAGAAAGCAAAATACAGACAAATGGTAAAAATGTTACATGTGCAACACCGCATAAGTCCTTTGTTGGATTTACAATTAGAGATATTATAAAAGTGAAAGGGAGATAAAATTTGAAAAAATTTTTATCTACATTTAGGAAATTTTCAAATTTTTTAAAAATAATAAATAAAAGGAAAATTGATAATGTAAATGTTAAATTTCCCCAGATATTTGAAGAATATAAAGGCAAAATAAAATTAAATGTCTCAAATTTCCTATCATTATAAAAACTGAATCCTTTACGATATTCTTCTGGAATTACAGGAAATATTGTCTTATAAAAATTATTAATATCTTTTTCAATTCTTATTAAAAAATCTATATTTTTCTGCTGCTGATAAGTTGTATTGCTTAAAAATGAATTTTTTATTCCGTAATTTTTTATTGACCATGAAAAATAAGTAAAAATAGTTGCAAAAAATATTGAAACAAAAATTAAAAATTTTTTAAATAAATTTCTTTCAAAAAACGCTCTTAATAAAAAATGAATTAAAATCCCGAGTATATAAGGACCTGCTGAAAAATGGACTATAAAACCAATTCCTGAAAACCAAGAGGATAAAATTAAATATGACTTTTCATTATTCTTTAAAAAATTCAAATAAAAATAGAGCCCACATATTACATAATAGGCACATAGTGATTTTGTCCATGTATATGTTATCTGTCTCAAAATATACGGGTTTAAAATTAAAATAAAGCAGACAAATGCAAAAAGATTTCTGTTTTCAATTTTAAGATAATTTTTGCAGAATAAATAAACAGAAAGGATTAAAAGAAGATTCAAAATGCTTGAAATAATCTGATATTTATAAAAATCTGCTCCAGTAATTGAAAGATAAAAAAAGGAAACAATATTGAAAAAAGGTGGTCTTGAAGGGATGATATAATCCAAAAATTTAATATTTAATGGCAATCTATAAAGAAAAAAAGCAGACCTAAAATAATGTTCAAACCAATCAAAAAACCATAATCCTCCTGAATAAAAAGGAATAAATGATTGGTAAAATATTAAAAAAAGAAATGAGATGAAAAACTGAATCAGGAGTTTGTTTTCAAATTGAATTTTGTTTTTATAAGTTAAGATTAAGGAGAGAATTAAAGAGATTAAAAGAAAAAGACCATTAAATATAGTTGAATTAAGATTTATCACATAGCCAGAAAATCCAAAAATATAAAATAAAAAACAACTTACCCCGAAACTCAATACAAATTTCTCATCATTTTCAATATTTATTTTTTCAAGTATAATTCTTCCAGGGAAATATAAGGAGAAAAAAATAAAAGAAGATAGAATTAAAATTTCAAAAAAATTTCCCATAAAAATATGATACAATAAAAAATTAAAAAGAAAAATGGTTATTGAAAGGATTGTTGTTGGTGATTTTTTTACAAATTGCTATATAATTGGTTGTGAAGAAGAAAAAGTATGTGGAATTATTGACCCTGGAAGTGAGGGAGAAAAAATAAAAAAAATTATTGAAAATAAAAACTTAAAACCAGTAATTATAATAAATACTCATGGACATTTTGACCATATAGGCGCAAACAATTTTTTCAATTTACCTGTTTATATTCATGAAGATGATTTTGAATTTTTAAAAGACCCTGAAAAAAATCTTTCCTCATTTTTTTCTTTTCCTTATGTATGTGAAAATGAAGTTATTAAATTAAAAGAGAATGATGTGATAAAAATTGGAAAATTAAATATAGAGGTTATTCATACTCCAGGACATACTCCTGGGAGTATTTGCTTTAAAATAGAGAATATTCTTTTTACTGGAGATACAATTTTTGCAGATGGTATTGGAAGAACTGATTTCCCAGAAGGAGATGAAGAAAAATTAATAAAATCAATAGAAACAAAAATTTTTATTTTAAATGATAATATTAAAATTTTGCCAGGACATGGTGAAATTTCAGATTTAGGAAAGATAAAAAAATGGTTAAAACTATAAATAAATATTCCTCATAAATTCAATATGTTTTGAAAAATCCCCAAATTCAAGTAAATTATGTGAATCAGAAGCAAAAACAATTTCTACATTTTCAGATAAACAAATTTTAAAAAATTCAGGGTCTGGATTATTTGTATGAAAATTTAACTCTGCCTTAACATTATTTTTGCTTAATATTTTAGCAACATCCCTATATAAATTGTTAGGCCTTTCAAGTCCCTTCCTTAAAAAAAATCTGAATGGATGAGCAAGTATATCTATTTTATTTTCAATAAGTTTTTCTATACACCAAATAAATTTTTTTTCAAGAATATTTCTACTAACACAGAATTCATCAGGTATATAATGTATTGCTCCAGTTATAATTTCAAAAAATTCTTTATCCTCATCAAGTAATGTTAATTTTCCATCCTTATCTACTTCTACTTCAACTCCAATTCCTGCTATTGATGAATTTAATGTCTTAAATTTTTCTATATATTCTTTTATCCTATCCTTTTTATTTTCCCTTTGTTTTCTCAATATATCAATTCCACCAAAAAATTTATAATTCCAGTAATCCTCCCTTGATAAATATAATTGACCTGCATGTTCTGTAAAATATACTTTTTTAACCCCAAGCAATTCACATCTTTCAATAATTTTTTCCATACTTACATCCTCTGCACAATAACCAAATTCAGTATGGCAGTGATAATCAATAAGTTCAACTCCATTTTTAATTTTTTCTTCTTTTATTTTTATTGAATTTCCGATATCAAAAATAAAATATTTAAATGGTTCTTCACATATAGCAGGGGCAGTAAAATAGAAAATCCCATCTTTATTTATTAATTGTATTCCTTTGTGATAATGACCGCTTATTGAAAGAAAAACATTATTTTCCTTATAAAGAGAATGAATTTTCTGGTAATCTTTTAAATTATATGGATAACTGCTTTCAATCTCCGGATATATAACATTGTGCTGAATTACTATTATTTTTTTATATGAATTTTCTCTCACAAAATTTTTAAAATTTTCTATTTCTTCATTATCTCTTATGCAAATATCTCCTTCATAGTATCTATCGCAAAAAACATAAAACAAAAAGTTATCATAAATAAAAAATCTATTTTCCCCAAATATTTTATAGAATTTTTCAGTATTTTTATCATGATTTCCAAAGGCAACAAGAACTTTTTTAACATTAAATTCATCAAGGACTTTTTTTATCTCAATATATTCCTTTTCAGAATCTGGATTTTCTCCGTCATCAAGTATATCTCCAGTAATTACAATAACATCTATATTTTCATTCAATCTTCTTTTAATTCTTTTCAAAAATTCAATCCCATATTTTGTTTTTCTTTCAGGTATTAAGGAAATCCCATCACTTCTATAATGTAAATCTCCAATTACAAGAACTTTCATTTTTAATGTTTAAAATGTCTTGTTCCAGTAAATACCATTGATATACCAAGTTCATTACATTTCTTTATCACTTCCTCATCCTGTTTTGAGCCACCAGGTTGAATAATTGAAGTTACACCTGCTTTACCTGCCTCAATAATACTATCAGGGAATGGGAAAAATGCATCTGAAGCAAGAACAACTGGTTTTGGTATTTCTTTAAAATTGTCCCTCATTTTCATGATAGCAATCCTTGTTGAATCATATCTTGACATCTGTCCTGTTCCAATTCCAAGTGTTTGATTTTTTGTTGCAATAACTATTCCATTTGACTTTATAAATTTACATACTTTCCATGCAAATTTCAATGCCTCTATTTCTTCTTCTGTTGGTTTTTTCTCAGTAACAACTTCAAATTTTTCATAATCAATTTCATCAGGTGTCTGAATTAAAAATCCATCCACAATTGCTCTGAAATCATATTCATACTTAATTTTTTCAGGACATTTAATTACTCTTAAATCTGGTTTTGATTTAAATATTTCAAGTGCTTTCTCATCATAATCAGGAGAAATAATTATCTCGTAAAATCTTTTTATAAATATCTTTGCAAGTTCTGAATCAACTTTCCTGTTAAATCCAACAATTCCACCAAATGCACTTAAAGGGTCTGTCTGAAGTGCTCTTTCATATGCTTCAATAAGATTTTTACCAGTTCCAACTCCACATGGATTTGTATGTTTTATTATTACACAGCATGGCTGTTCAAATTGATTAACAAGATTATATGCACTTTCCATATCAATAATATTGTTGAATGATAATTCTTTTCCCTGAAAAACCTCTCTTTTATATTCCTTATCAATAAATCTATACCATTTAGCAATTTGATGCGGATTTTCTCCATACCTTAAATTACTGACCTTTATAAGTTTTAAATCAATTTCATCAGGTAAAATTTCTCTTTCTGTTTTCTTTGAAAAATATGAATAAATTAAAAAATCATATCTTGAAGTTAATCTGAATACTTCCTTTGCACATTTAAGTGAAAATTCTATACTTACACATCCATTATTTTTCTCCATCTGGTCCATAAATTCATTGTAAAAAGAAGGATTTGTTAGAACACAGACATATTTATAATTTTTTGCACCTGCCCTTATCATTGTTGGACCACCAATATCAATATTTTCAATTATTTCTTCATCTCCTTTTCCACTTTTTAATGTTTCTTCAAATGGATAAAGATTACAAACAATAAGTTGGATTGGAAGTATATTATTTTCTTTCATCTGCCTTAAATGTTCTTCTTTATCTCTTATTGATAGAATTCCTCCATATATTTTAGGATGAAGAGTTTTAACCCTGCCATCAAGTATTTCAGGAAAACCAGTAAACTGACTAACTTCTATAACATCTATACCATTTTCCTTTAATAATTTTGCTGTTCCGCCTGTAGATATTATCTCAACATTATATTTTTTTAAGAATTTTGCAAGTTCAACAATATTCTTTTTATCAGATACACTCAAAATTGCTCTTTCTATCTTTATCATTTTTAACTCCTTTTTTAATAAAGTCCTTCCTGTTTTTCCAAGTATTTCTGTATTTCTTTTACATCAACTTTATCAACTGGTATATTTTTATCAAGTGCAATATAAGCAGCAATTCCAGAAGCATGTCCTGTTGCAATACAGGTAGCCATTACCCTTATTGAACTCATTGCAATATGGTCTGCTGAAATACATCTTCCTGCTACAAGTAAATTTTTAGATTTTTCTGGAATTAAACATCTATAAGGAATACTGAACCATTCATTTTCTGGTACTCTCAATTTATTTTTTGAAGGAAGGTAATCCTTATATTTATCAAGTGCAATGCAGTATTCCTTTGTTGGACATTCTTTTATACATATATGAACATTATCCTTTGTTCTTCCAAGAGGGCAGTGTATATCAATCCAGTAAGTTCCCCTTGCTATACTATCTTCTGTTTTTTTGGCATTTAAAATATCATCTCCAGTCAGTGTATAAAGTCCTTTTATCTGTCTTGTTTCCCTTACTCCTATATTCGGAGGTAAAGCAGAAATATAAGAATTTTCAAATCCAGGGACATTTTCCTTTAAAAATTTCCAGTATTTATAAATCTGCTCCCTTAAAAAAATCTCTCCTTTAGTTAAATCAAAAACATCTGTTCCATCACCAGCAAATCTCATAACATTAAAAGACCTTTCTCCTTTCCTTATTGTACTTCCTTTGCCTCCGAGTCCTGAATTATAAATTTTCAACTCTCCTTTTTCTCTTAACTCATTTAATTTTCTTCCTGCCTCTTTTATAACTTCTTCTGTAATTTTTCCCTCATCAATTCCAGCAATTTTAAACATACATCCCATTGATTGCATTTTGCCATCAAAAAATCTACCTTTTGTATATTCAAATCCAGAAAAATAAGAAATATCAGCATCTCCAGTACAATCAATAAAAATTTTCCCTTTTATCTTCATCTTTCCACTTTTATTCACTACCTCTATTTCCTTTATCTCTCCATTTTCTACTTTTGCACCAGAAACAAATGAATGATATAAAATCTCAACCTTTTCCTCAAGAAGTAATTTTTCAGAAGATATTTTTAAAATTTCAGAATCAAAAGATATTCCATATTTTTTAAAAGCATTTTCCCATTTTTCACATCCACCAAATTCGTTTGTTTTTTCAATTAAAAACTTCAAAAAACCACTTACTGCTGGCTCCTTTTCGTTTAAATAATGTCCAAGAATACTTTCAACAAGTCCAGCAGTTGCCATTCCTCCAGGAAATCCATATTTTTCAATTAACAATACTTTTGCTCCAAGTTTTGCAGAAGCCCAGGAAGCAGCAATTCCAGCAGGCCCTCCGCCAATAACAATAATATCTCTTTCCATTTTTTCTCCTTTTTAAATCAAATAATGATATAATTTATTTTGAATATGGTCAATTTATTCAAAAGAGTTGAAAGGTTTGTAAATGAAAAGAATTTAGTGAGTGAAAATGATAAAATTTTACTTGCTGTTTCAGGAGGTCCTGATTCAGTTTTTTTATTCCATTTTTTTATATACCTACTTAAAAGAAAAAAAATAGAAATTAAAGTTTCCTATATCCATCATCATTTGAGAAAAGAAGCGGATAAAGAAGTTGAATTTGTTAAAAAACTTGCTGATTCATTTAATATAGAATTTTTCAGGGGAGATATAGAGATTAAAGAAAAAAGGAATATTGAAAAAAATTTGAGGGAGAAAAGATATGAAAAACTTTTTGAAATTGCAAAACTGAATAATTGTAATAAAATTGCAGTAGGACATACTCTTGATGACCATATTGAGACAGTTCTTATGAATTTTTTCAGAGGCTCTGGAATTAGTGGATTGTGTGGAATATTCCCTGAAAGAAGAATTTATCCTTATTCAGAAATTAAAATTATAAGACCACTTTTATGTATTGAAAAAAAAGAGATTAATGATTATCTTAAAGAAAATGGAATTGAATATATGATTGATGCTTCAAATCTATCACTGAATTTTTACAGAAATAGAATAAGAAATCAAATTATTCCATTCTTGCTAAAATTTTCTCCATCTCTTAAAAAAAATATATTTAGAATGACAGAGATACTTCAAAAGGAGGAGGAATTTTTAAGGGAATATACAGAGAAAACTTTAAATAAAATTTCAGAAGAGAAAAACGGGAAAATTGTGATTGATATAGAAAAATTTAAAAATATACCAGAAAATATAAAAAGAAGGATTGCAGGATATATTTACAGAAAAGTAAAAGATACAGATTATGTAAATTACAGGATAGTTGAGAGGGTTTTAAAATTTATTGAGAAAAAGGGAGAGATAGAAAAAGAAGAAATTGAAAAATTTTTGAAAGGTTATAAAGAAGAAAAAAAAGAGTTTTTTTATAAAATTGAAGTTCCGGGCCAGACAGAGATTCATAATGGAATAAAAATAATAGCAGAATTTGTTAATTTTTCCGAAGAAATTTTTAAAAATAAAGATAAATTTACAGGTTATTTTGACTGGTCAAAGATAAGAGGAAATATAATTGTGAGAAATAGAAGAAAAGGAGATAGGTTTATGCCTCTTGGATTTAAAAAAGAAAAGAAACTTTCAAGATTTATGATAGATAAAAAAATACCTGAAGAAAAAAGGGATGAGATATTGATTTTTGAAAATAATGGAAAGATAATGTGGGTATGTGGATATGAAATTTCAGACCATTTTAAAGTAGAAAAAATTTCAGAAAAAGTCCTCAAAATTTCCACCCTTTTTCCCACTTCGTAGGTGGGCTGGGGAGATTGTTGAGGGATAAGGATTTACAGATGGGGTATATCATTCTTTTAAAATTTTTTTAAACTCTTCAAGGTTTATTCCAATCTGTCTTAATATACTTCTAAAGGTTCCCATGGGAATCTCTTTTTTATTCATAGGTAGAATTACTATCCTTCCAGAAGGATTTTTATATTTCCCATGAGACCCTTTTTGACTTATTAGATTAAAATTTAATTTCTTCAGGACATGTTCAATATCTTTTGAAGAATAGAGTTTAGACATTTATTTTTTCTTTCCCAATTAACATTTCTTCTATTTCCTGAATATCTACTTTTTCTCCCTCAAAATAAAGTTCAATTGCTTCTTTTAAATTTTTTCTTGCTTCATCTATTGTTTCTCCAAAGGAAGAAATATCAACATTTAAACACTGAGCCACATAATATTTCCCTTCTTTCCATATAACAAATCCAATTTCTTTCATAAAAACTCCTTTTTTACTATAATACCACATTTTTAAATATTTCATAAAGAGAAAAACACCTTTTTCCCACCTCGTAGGTGGGCTGGGGAGATTGTTGACTGATAAAGATTTCAGAGGGTAGATATTAAAAATTGAACTTTTCTATAATTTTTTCAACAGATTTTTTAACTCTTTCACTTAAATTTTCTCCAAAGGATATATTTTCAGGTTGAATTCCAAGAAGATAAATTTCATCTACTTTTATAAATTTTTTTAATAATGAAATTGAAAAATTATGTGTTGAAACTGTTGTGTCCTTAATCTCATTTATTTCAAAAATTCTAAAATCACCTGGATAAGAGTTAAAATCAACTGCATCAATAATTAAAAGCAATTCAGGAGAAATTTCTTTTATTTTTCCTGTATAGTTTTCAGGTGCATTTTCAGCATCTATTACAAATAAATTTTCTTCCCTTATTTTTTCTTTCAATTTTTCTGCAATAATACTTCCAACTCCATCATCTCCTTTTAATCTATTTCCCATCCCAATTATCAAGACCTTTTTTCTTTCATTAATTTTCTTAAGAATTCTATCCATTGATTGAAATTCTCTCCTGTTTTTGATGAAAGTTTTATGAAATTTATCTGAGGGGATAATCTTTTTAATTCATCTTCAAATTTTTTAACATTAAAATCAATATAAGGAAGTAAGTCAATTTTATTTAAGATACATATATGGGAAATTTTAAACATAAGAGGGTATTTTTCAACTTTATCCTCACCTTCTGTTATTGAAGAAACAACTATATTTTTTTCAATTCCAATCGGGAATTCAGCAGGACATATAAGATTTCCAATATTTTCAACAATTAAAATATCTATATTTTCAAGTGGCAAATTCAAAATTCCATTTTTTACCATATTTGCTTCAAGATGACATGCTCCACCTGTATTTATCTGAACTATAGGAATATTAAATTTTTCAAGTTTTTCAGAATCATATTTTCCTTCAACATCTCCTTCAATAATTCCAAATCTAAAATCATTTTTAAGCATTTCTATTGTTTTTTCTATAAATGTTGTTTTTCCACTTCCAGGAGCACCCATTATATTGAAGGACAAAATTTTCCTTTCTTTTAAAATACTACTTACCTCATTTGCTATTTTTTCATTTTCACTGAATAAACTTTCCTCTATTCTCAATATCTTAATCATTTTTAAAGTTCTATTTCTATGTCCTCAATTATATATTCTCTTTCTGATGGGTCAAGTGTCCTTTTTATCTTAATTTTCGCATCTTTATAAACTGGATTATCCTTAACAATTGAAGAAAAAATAAAATTTAAATTATTTTCGTCAAGGCAACTATATGGATTTATTTTTAAGTTTATTTTCAAAACCTTTTTTGCATTATTTTCCTTACAGATTTTATCAACTATTTTAAAAAGATTATCAATAACTGAAAACTCATGCATTTTTAACCTCTTAGAACACTTGTATTATATCATCCAGCCAATATTCTGTAAATATTTGATTTCTTAATAAATTTTTTTATTTTCCTCTCTCCCCAATTTATTTTACCTTATTTTCCCTCTCCCCTTATTCACTTTCCCTTATTTTCCCTCTCCCCTTGGCGGGAGAGGGATTGGGTGAGGGGGTTATTTTTTTTCACCCTCACCTTTTGTCCTCTCCCGTTAAGGGAGAGGAAATATAAAATAAAAAGTGGGAGAGGGATAGGGTGAGGGGGAGAAAGGCAGAGCAAAGAAATAATCATTTGTTTCATAAATAATTTCCTTTATGGTATAATTTTTTTCAGGAGTCATTATAGGTAATAAAATGGAAGAAAAAATTTTTAGTTCAATAGAAGATGCAATAGAGGATGTAAAAAAGGGAATTCCAGTAATAGTTGTTGATGATGAAAATAGAGAAAATGAGGGAGATATTGTTGTTGCCTCTGAAAAAGTAAATCCAGAAATTATAAATTTTATGGCAAAAGAGGCAAGAGGATTAATATGTGTTGCACTATTACCTGAAAGAATAAATCAACTCCAACTTCCTCCAATGGTTAAGGACAATAGTGCTTTACATGGAACTGATTTTACAGTGAGTGTTGATGCTGCTTATGGAGTAACAACAGGAATATCTGCTTATGATAGGGCATTCACAATAAAACTTTTGATAGATAAAAATTCAAAGCCATCAGATTTTGCCAGACCAGGTCATGTATTTCCAATAAGAGCAAAGGAAGGAGGGGTTCTTCAAAGAGCAGGCCATACAGAAGCAGCAGTTGACCTTGCAAGAATTGCAGGACTTTATCCATCAGGTGTTATATGTGAAATTATGAAGGATGACGGAACTATGGCAAGATTACCAGACCTGATTGAATTTGCAAAAAAACATAATCTTAAGATAATAACAATCAAGGACTTAATTGAATACAGAAGGAAAAGAGAAAAACTCGTTGAAAGGGTTGTAGAGACATTTTTGCCAACTGAATTTGGGGATTTCAAATTAATTCTTTACAGGGACAAAATAGAAAACAATTACCATATTGCACTTGTAAAAGGAGATTTAAAACTTAAAGATGAAAAGGATAGCATTCTTGTAAGGGTTCATTCCCAGTGTATAACAGGTGATATATTCCATTCAAAAAGGTGTGATTGTGGTAAACAACTACATAAAGCATTACAGATGATAGAAAAGGAAGGAAGAGGAGTTCTTGTATATTTACCACAGGAAGGAAGGGGAATAGGACTTGCAAATAAGATTAAGGCATATAAATTACAGGATGAGGAAAAACTTGATACAGTTGAAGCAAATGTAAAACTTGGATTTCCACCGGATTTAAGGGATTATGGAATTGGAGCACAGATACTTTCTGACCTTGGCCTTTCAAGAATAAGAATTCTAACAAATAATCCAAGAAAAATAATTGGACTTGAAGGTTATGGGATTGAAATTGTTGATAGAGTTCCAATAGAAATAGCGCCGGATTCCTATACTTTAAATTATTTAAAAACAAAGAAGGAAAAACTCGGTCATCTTATAAAAATGGAGAAAAAAAATGAATAGGATGCCATTAACAGAAGTTGGAGGACTGAAATTATCAAGAATTTTATGTGGAACAAACTGGATTTTGGGATATTCCCATCAGACATCTTCAAAAGATAGAATAATAAAAGAAATAATGGATGAAAAAAGAGTTGTAGAAATATTATGTGCCTGTATAAAAAATGAGATTAATGCTGTTATGGCTCCTCCAAGTGAATTCCTTGTAAATTGTATTGAAAAGGCAAAAGATAAAACTGGTAAAGATTTGATTTATATATGCACTCCATGGAAGATAGAAGAAGTTGAATGGGCAAAAGAAAAAGGAGCAAAAATATGTATGCCACACACTTCTGTCACTGATACTTATGTAAATAAAAGGGAGAAAAATTTAAATGGTATAGAGGTATGGCTTAAAAAAATAAGAGAAAATGGAATGATACCAGGACTTTCAACTCACCTTCCAGAGACAGTTATTTATGCAGATTCTACAGGTCTTGATGTTGAAACATATATACAGATTTATAATCCTTGCGGCTTTTTATGTCAGATAGAGGTTGAATGGATTTATAAAATTATAAATGAGGCAAAAAAACCTGTAATGATAATAAAACCATTTGCTGGTGGAAGAATTACTCCTTTTGTTGGACTTAATTTTGTTGCGAATACAATAAGGGATATAGATATGATTACAATTGGTTTTTCTTCTCCTTATGAGGTTGATGAGGATGTTGAGATTTTTCTCTCAATAATTGAAAAAAGAAAGCCAGATTTAGAATATCAGATAACAAGGAGTAAGAAAAGTTTGGAAAAATAAAATGGAGGGAAAAATGAAAATAATTGAAGGTTATCTTGATGCTAAAAGTAAAAAGTTTGGAATAATTGTGAGTAGATTTAATGAATTTATATCAAAAAGATTACTTGATGGAGCAATTGATTGTTTGAAAAGGCATAATGCGGATGATGAGAATATTGAGATTATATGGGTTCCAGGAGCAGTTGAAATGGTTTATGCAGTCGGTAAAATTGTTGAAAGTGGTAAATATGATGCAGTTATATGTCTTGGAGCAATAATAAGGGGAGATACACCACATTTTGAATATGTTGCATCTCAGATAACAAGGGCGATATCACAGGCAAACTATATGGGTAAAACACCAGTAACTTTTGGAATTATAACAGCAGATAATACTGACCAGGCAATAGAGAGAGCAGGGACAAAGGCAGGAAATAAAGGTTGGGTTGCAGCACTTTCAGCAATAGAGATGTCAAATTTAAAAGAAAAAATTTAACTCTTGACACATTTAAAAAACGAGGGTATCATTATATTGCTCTTTCTCTTGCTTAATGCTGGTAGCATGGCTGCGGGCCGGTACGGGAGTACCGGCCTTTTTTATTTTATTATTTCCTCCCCCCCTCACCCTGCCCCTCTCCCGCGAAGGGCTATCCCTTACCCATATTTTTTTTAGCCCCCAAATGAAATCCTTGTTCCATAATGAGTAATTCCTGCATTCCTCTCATTATAGTTATCCATCCAGGCCCTTTATCCGACTTTCTTCCAATAAAACCTCCTAATTTCGCTATAAGTAATATTACATTATCTGAATTTAAATTGCAACTTTCTTTTGGGAATAACTCTTTAAGAATTGTAATTTGAATGGGATTCAATACAATTTCCTTTTCATTAGGATGTTTTGCTAAAAATCTTAAAAGTAATAGCTGATATACTACCACAGAAAATACTGCCAAAACCTTCTTTAATTTTTCTATACTTTGCAATTGCCTTTCTTCTATCTTGCACCCTGTCTTTAACCCTTTATGAAAATCTTCTATTAACCACCGAGATTGATAATATTTGATTACTTTTAGACAATCTTCTTTACTCCTTATATTCTCATTTGTCAGAAGTATCCAAAATAATTTCTCTTTACCATTAGGTGGATTTTTTTCTTCAACAATAACTATATTTACTGGTAAATTTTCTCCATTACGATTGATGATTTTTGGCGGTTTTATCTTCACTT